>ERZ795053.5449-NODE-5449-length-13116-cov-4.294541_pt1 | contig 13116 bp, 10 predicted proteins | sample MGYA00375137_ERZ795053 | MGnify/ENA primary metagenome ERZ795053 (study PRJEB30182, sample SAMN05720284) | activated sludge metagenome | isolation source: Anaerobic digester | place: Hong Kong | collected 2014-12-17 ... | reverse complement strand
GAACAGGGGCGGCGCGATTATCTGGCTAGCCATATTGCCGGGGCAGTGTATGCCCATCTGGATGAAGATTTGTCCGGCCTGATTATTCCCGGCCAAACCGGTCGGCACCCGCTGCCGGAGGTTGACGCGTTGGCCCAAACCTTAGGGAAGTGGGGCATCAACAACGAGACGCAGGTGGTGGCTTACGACGGCGGCGGCGGGGGGATTGCGGCCCGGCTGTGGTGGCTGCTGCGCTGGCTGGGGCATAATGCCGTGGCGGTATTGGATGGGGGCTGGGCTAACTGGCAGCAACGCGGCTACCCGGTGCGCAGCGGCATCGAGACGAACGCACCGAAAACCTTCACCCCCCGGCTCCGACCCGAATTGACTCTTGACGCTGAGGCTGTGGAAAAGATTCGGACCGATCCCACTTATCGTCTGGTAGACGCCCGCGCAGCCGATCGCTATCGCGGCGAGAACGAAACCATCGATCCGGTGGCCGGCCACATCCCCGGAGCGATTTCGCTGCCGTACGCGGCTAATGTTGACTCCGACCAGCGGTTTTTACCAATTGATCAATTGAGAGAACGGTTTAAGGAATCGCTACAGGATATTCCGGCTGAACGTACGGTCTTTTATTGCGGTTCAGGAGTGACAGCGGCGCACAATGTGCTGGCCATGGCCCACGCCGGCCTGGGTGAAGCTCGGCTCTATCCCGGCTCGTGGAGCGAATGGATTACTGATGAAAAGCGACCTGTGGGCAAAGGTTAAGGGGATAAAAAAAGTGCTGATGGGTGGGCTCGAACCACCGACCTCGAAATTATGAGTTTCGCGCTCTAACCGGCTGAGCTACATCAGCATATCAAGCGGTAATTTTAATCGAAAGTTATCGCATGTCAAATCAAGGGCTGCCGGCGGCGGGAGGGGCATCGCCAAAAAAGAGTTGCCACCAGGCTTGTTCCGGCGTTTTGGCCACGAAGGGAGATTTCTTGACATCGGCCTTGCCGGGGGCCAGGCTGGTTTGTTCGTAGGTGGGCAAAACCACTACCACCGTCTCACCCGCTTTGGCCCATTTCAACTCCTGGCGAGCCACTTCTTCGACATACAAATCGCTGGCGGCATAAGTCCGTTGGGCCAGAAGCTTGGTTTGATACTGCCGGGCCGCCTCTACCTCTTGACTCAATTGTTCGGCTTCTCGCTGGGTGCGATAGTTAGCCGCCGCCCGACGACCTAAATCAACGATCAGAAAAATCGAAATCGACAAGGCAATGATGGCAACAAATTGAGCTAACGGCGCTTTGGTAAATTGGCGTTTCTTTTTCACGGCAATAGCGTACTTCGTAGTTTATAGACGCTCCCCGAAGTTCTATTGTGTAAGCAAAACACCGAAAACTCAGGGGATATCAGTTGGTCGAAATGAGGTTAATGACGACAGGTCTAAATTAGAGGATACAATATTACCCGCCATCTGTCAATAAGTTTATGTAAAACTCAGTCATCATCCGGCGATTGTTGCAGCCGTTTGCGCAAAATCTCAGGAATTTCGCCACCCATCGATAGAATGGCCAGGGCTTCGTCATTATCGAGGGGGGGGATATCTTCCCCTCGGAGGGCGTAATCATCGTCAGCAACCGGGTGGTCGGCGGGGGCCGTTGCAGTTAGCGGGGCGGCGCCTAAATCTTCAACCGCCTCGTCGTCATCTTGTAAGGCCATGTCGAGGACCGCTTGCTGCACCCAATCAATCACTTCACCAGGATCGGTCAGGAGCAGGGCGCCGTGGTTGAGCAAATCGCGGTTGTCGGCGGTATCGGCTTTGACGAAAACCGGCAGCCCCCGGTCGAGGGCGGTCATGGCTCTATTTTGGGATGTTTCGTCACTTTCGGGAATCAGTAGCGCCAGGGTCAAATGGTCAATTAATAGGTTGCGAGCGTCGGCCAATCGCTCTTGATAAGGCGTTTCCGGGCTAAACGGGCTAACCAGCAAGACGCGTCCGGTTTGGACCGCCGCCTCCAGTTTTGAGGTGGTTTTAGCCATTGTTTTTAAGCCAATCGGCAGAATGGTTACGGCGTACCCGTCTTGAGTGGCCAACATCATTTCAAATGTAACGCGATCCAAACCGCGGCCATAACCGCTAATCAACCCAATTTCGGCCGTCTCCAAGGCGGTAATGACCTCGTCGATGAAGGTCAGGGTGACCGGGTCCGGATCTTTTTGGCCCAGCATGGTCACTCCGGGTTGATTGAGCAAGTGGGTCGCACCCTGCGCCCAAAAAATAAGGGGTTGGTGCGCCGACGACAAGGTGTGAAGTAGCCGTTTCGGATAACGCGGGTCGGTCAGAATAATCGGCTCAATCTGGTCAGCGCGCCATTGGTTCAAGAGCGTTACCTGAGCCTCTAAATTAGAGGCGGCGGCCTTAAATTGGTCGGCCTGAGCGTCGGACAGGTCAAAGGTGGTGGTTAATTCTAAGGAGGACAGATCAAATAATTCAGCCAGCGGCCGCTTTTGGGTCAGGCACCACTGCTGGATAATGGGCTTGACAAAATTCAGTTTCAAATTGGCGGCGTTAATCAAAGCCAGCCAATAGGCGATTTCAGGATAATTAGACACGATTATAGCCCAATGGAAATAGTACTAAGCCGATAGTTGATGGGTTCTTAGAGATTAATTTAAAAGCCACCAACAGATTCTAGCATTTTTCCTCAAAATTGTCACGTTAGCCGAACCAGTTTTAGAACTTATGTTCACTGTACTACTAATCGAACTATGCAGGGTTCGGGGAAGTTGCCGGTGTTGTCAACCACCACCAGTCGAAAATCGTATTCACCGGGAGGCACAGTATCACTATTCCACGCGCCGAGCACGCCTGATGGAACCATATTATCGAACCGAGAGATAAACACCCATTCACCCGAACTCGGATCGCGAAATTCGAATTTGTAATATTCAAAATTATCGATGGCCGCTGCCCCCATAATTTGAACCACTCCGGCCACCTGCGCATTATTGCCCGGTTGGGAAATACGCGCCGCCGAGTCGGGACAGTTGGGTGGCTGCCCACTCGATACTACCGGATTAGCCGTTGCCGCCGGCAGCGGTGTTGGTGTATCGATATTGTTATCGATCACCGAATCAACCGGCGTGGGCGTCGGCAGGACGGTAGGAGTTTGGGTCGGAGTTAACAACAGCGGGGGTGGGGTTGCAGTTGGCGGTAGGGCTAAAATGGGTGTGGGCGTGGGTGTATCCGGCGGCGGCGGAACAATGGTGGGCGTGACCAACCCCAGGTAGTAAACACCCAGCATCCCGGCTAAAACGATCATAAACCCGGCAAAGGCGCGGGTTAACCGAACGCTGGCATTTTCACGTTCCAAAGTAAAGATCGAGCGGGTTCGATCTTTGCGAGCCAGCCACATCACTCTAAGAAAAAACAGGCCTAGTAACCCTAGACCAATATAAAGCCAAAAGGCGAAATCGACAATAGGCCTGAGAAATTCAAGCATAGGCGGTTGTAAAATCTCGATTCAGTAGGGTTTGCATCAAAACTGAAGTATACAAACAGGGATAAATGGTGGCAAATCACTTCAAGCCCAAGCACCAATGCTTTAGGCCAGATCACCCTTTTCCAGAGACGGGTCAAGTGGGACGTATCTGCTTAAAATCTCATTGGTTTACCCAAAATTTGGGACGCATCCTGGGGTTTTGAGGTTAACAACGCCATTTTTATTCGATTTTTTTCAGAATTTCTTTGAGCAACTGAATTAATTGAGGTACAATTTTCTTACCCGTTTCAAGCACTTCTTCGTGAGAAGTCTCCAAACCGGATTGAAGTTCACGAATGGTGATGTTGGTAATACTGCTTAGCCCGATGACCGCCATGCCGCAGTGATTAGCAACAATGACCTCCGGTACGGTGGACATCCCCACCGCATCAGCGCCAACCGCACTCAAAAATCGGATTTCTGCCGGGGTTTCAAAAGAAGGTCCGGCGACATACGCGTAGATCCCTTCGCGCAGAGTGAGGCCCAACTCATGCGCAACCTGACGAGTGATGCCCCCCAAATTGGCGCTATAAGCCTGAGCCATGCTCGGAAAGCGTTCGCCGAATTCGTCCAGATTGGGGCCTCGCAGTGGGTTGTCACCGCTAATTCCTACAAAATTCAAGTGATCGACAATGAGCATCAGATCGCCGGCATGAAAGCCGGTGTTGATACCACCGGCGGCGTTGGTGACGATTAATGTTTTTACACCCAGCAGGTGCATGACGCGCACCGGAAAAGTAATCTGATGCTGCGAATAGCCTTCGTAAAAATGAGACCGGCCTTGCATAGTAATCAGCGAATGCCCGGCCAACCGGCCGATGACCAACCGGCCGGCATGGCCCACCACGCCTGAATGGGGAAAGTTCGGAATCTCCTCATAGGGGATGAGATCAGCCGCCTCGATTTCATCAGCCAGGGGGCTAAGGCCGGACCCTAAAATCAACCCAATTTCAGGTTGATGTTTGGTTCTGCTGCGAATAAAATCGGCCGCGGCCTGGTAATCCTCATACGTGAAGAGATCTTTTTGGGGGGGTATCATAATTGCTCACTCTCCTGATTTAGAGAAATAAAAAATGCAGAGAGCTTAACGACTCTGCATCAAGAAATTGGATAAGATCAAATAATCTTAAAGTTCAAAGAGACCATTATTGCAGAAATGGGCTATTTTTTCTCATTTTCTTGGGTAATATGGGCATAAACCTGGGTTGTAGAAATATTGGCATGGCCCAACAGCTTTTGGATATCTTGCAGCGACTTCCCTTGACTCAATTTATGAGCGGCAAAGGAATGGCGCAAGGTGTGAGGCGTCACCTCCGACGAAATGCCAACGGCTTCAACATAATGCTTGATGATCAGCCATAGGCCCTGGCGGGTTAACCGCTGGCCGCGATTATTGAGAAACAGGGCGTTTTCATTGGGATCGTGAGCCAGTTGTTCGCGACCGCCATGAATATAGTTGTTTAAGACGGTGATGGTATGGCCAGTCAGTGGAATTTCTCTTTCTTTATTGGCCCGTTTGCCTCTGACTCGCACTTTGCCGGTACTATCGGTTGAAAAGTCAAGATCGGTCGTGTCGAGGGAAACCAACTCGGTGACGCGCATGCCTGATGCGTACAGCATTTCCAGCAGGGCCAGATCGCGTTGGGCTTTAGGGCCATTTTCCTGGATAGGGGCCTTCAAAATCTTTTCGATTTCGCCGGGGGAGATAGCCTTAGGCAGCCGTTTTTTGACTTTAGGTGAGTCAAGCGTAAATGTGGGATCCTCACTAATGATGTGTTCAGCCACCAAGAAATGGAAAAACGATTTAATTGCCGCCACTTTACGGGCCACAGTCGATGAGCTGTAGCCGCTGTTTTTAAGGTGGGCAATATAGGCCGAGATGGCGCTTTTGCCGACCTCGGTCCAATTTTCCGCCTGGATATCTTCGTTTTGTACTGTAACGAATTGCATAAACTGGTTTAAATCATTCTGGTAGGCCGCAATGGTGTTATCGGCGTATTTCTTTTCTTCTTCCAGGAATTTCAGGAATTGTTCAATTTGATCATTCATTGTATGTTCCTTACAGCAGTTTAGCGTCGCAGAGATTGTAGATACGGTATCTACAAATGGGACAATTGGCTAAGAGTCCGGTGAGAACTAACCCTCAGCAACGAAAATATTTTATCAGGCAAATTGTTTATTGAAGTTCAGTCGCGCTAATGGTGGCAGCTTTGCTGTGTGTCAAAAAGCTTGAGCCAAAATCGTTCCGAATAATAAGGGGAATTAAGTGACTCCATTCTACCAAAACTTTTCATAATATTCAAGTTCGGATTTAAACAATTGATGACTTCGAAATCGTCACTTCACCCTGACAACTCTCTCTTCATCCTTAACCTGGACACTCGTGCCACAGTAGATAATTCTAAGCGCAATTTGTACTCGATAATGACGCCGGCAAATCCTCGATTGCCTCACCATAGGTGCAGATCATCTCATTACCGGCGATAAGAAACATCTCCTGCCGCTGGGGCAAATCGGGTGGCAAAATCAAGGTCAAGGGCAGTGAGCAATTGGCCTTTTTTTTACCCTGAGTTCGTTGAGGTTCCACACTGGCGTGGATCTATCGACGGCTTGGTGTTTCGGGGCGTTCTTTGTTTAAATTGTTTAAATTGAGTGAAGAACGCCCATTATTTATGATCATCACGGTTGTAAATGAGCGTTGGAGCGTTTTTTGTGGAGGTCGTAGCGTTAGTGATGAGACTGTTAGCCGCATCCCAAGTGGGTCATCGTGTTACTACTGAGCGGGTTGCCCGTAAAAAAGGAAAGGGTGGGGGTCATCTCCTCTACCCACCCGTCAGAACTTTACCCTTCAAAAGAACCCCTTTCTCGGCCAAAAAATGGTTCTGCCCGAGTGCCTTCTTCCCTACCTGCCGAATGGCCTTTTTCATTTCCACCCCCGGGGATGGCCCACTTCCGGCACAATGCTATCCGGCGAGATGAAACTGCCCGCCAGCGGATCGTAGAAGCGGGCGCGATAATCATACAGGTCGAGGCTGCTCTCGAAGCGTTGGCCGGTCGCATGCGGAGGCGGTCGGTAGCGAGTGCGCCGGTGCTGGTGATGATCGAGCCGTAGGGGGTGCCGAAGGTCGATGCGGTTGATTTCATTGCCGCATTGGTGGGTAGTCAGGGTGATGGCGCGGAGGTAAAAAAGCGGTTGGGTTTCGTTTTAACGTTTCCGCGTCAACGCAATCTGCCAGGGGAAAGAATAACCGTGCCAGACCACATCGACCACGCCGTCAACCATCTGGCGAAAGTCACAGCCGGAGTAGTTGTGGAGATGTTCGGGATCATTGCCGAACGCCGTTAGGTGCTTGCCCCGTAGAAAATTAGCGCCTCTAAAAAATGGTTCGTGGGGTACGCTCAAGAGGATATAATCTGAAGAAACGCGGGCTAGCTCCCGCAATCCGACTTGGGAATCGGGTAGATGCTCCAACACTTCCAGGCAGATGACCAGGGGGAAATGGTTATCGGGGAAGGGCAGGCGGTGGATATCAAGATTAGCCACCGGCGCGTTGTGAATAAAGTTGTCGCGGCCCCACTGGAGCGCCTCCGGTTCGAAATCGCCGCCGATACAGACCGCCCTAATGTCGTTATGCTGCAGATGTTGAATGACAAATCCTTCAGCACAGCCGGCATCTAAAATTTTGTCGGCCTGAGTTTGTTGTACCAAATCGACAATGATCTGGTGAAACCGGCTCAACAGCAAACGCTGTACCGGATTAGAATTCAAATGTTTTTGTCGATTACCGTGATCGCTCAATGGTATGGTGTGGCCAATCGATCCCTATTTGGAACGAGAATTTCTTAACCGCAACAATTGGATTAGGGAAATGGTAATTGGTTGTTTATCCATTAATTACCATTTACCAATTACCATTTACCAATTACTAATTATCCCACTTTAAAATGTTGCCGTTACGAAATAGCTAGTCCATTATAACCGGGACACGAGGATTGGCCTCCTCCCTCTCTAGAATTTTTTTAATAGTATATTCCTGCTCCGGTCGAAAGGTGAAGTAGCGCAGCATTTCGCCCAAAAGCCCCGTCGAAAAGAGCTGAATGCCCAGAATCATCGCCAAAATACCCACGGTGAAAAGCGGGCGTGTGCCAATCGGATCGATGTCGAAACCGGCCACAACTCGCAGCAACCACAAAAAGGCCAGGTAAAATTCAATCAGGGTTCCCAGGCCAAACGTAAGCAGCCCGATCGTGCCAAACAGCCGCAGCGGATGCTTGAGATAGGTGGTCAGAAACAGCACCGTAATAAAATCCAAAAAGCCGCGAATAGCCCGACCCGCCCCATATTTCGACACGCCGGAGTGGCGCGGGTGGTGCTGCACTTTCTCTTCGGTAATCCGAAACCCTTTGCCGGCGGCCAGAACCGGCACAAAACGGTGGAAGTCGCTGTAGAGCGGAATCTGCTCGGTGACGGTGCGCCGGTAAACTTTGAAACCGCAGTTGAAATCGTGCAGGTGTAGCCCGCTAAAAGAGGAGACTACCCGGTTGAAAATTTTCGACGGCCAGGTTTTGTCGATGGGATCCTGACGATCGTGCCGCCAGGCGGCCACCAGATCGTAACCCTCATCCAACTTGGCCAACAGCTTGGGGATCTCGGCCGGATCGTCCTGCAAATCGGCATCGAGCGTGATGATGACATCACCCCGACTATGCCGAAAACCGGCCACTAAGCCGGCTGTTTTGCCGAAATTCTGGTGAAAATGGATCACTCGCACAGCAGGGTCTTGCCTAAATAACGCGTCCAAAATTTGCGGCGAGCCGTCGGTGCTGCCGTCGTTGACAAAAATAATTTCATACGGTTGGTTGAGTTGGGTCAGCGCAGCGGTGAGCTTTTGATGGAGTAATTCCAGATTCCCCTCCTCATTGAGCAGGGGAATGACAATTGAAATCATGAAACTGCCTTGAATTAAATTTATTGATGGCTGTCAGGTGTTGCGTAAAGTGTTTAATGGTCAAACACGCATTTTACAGCTATCCGGGTTTGGCGTCAATCTGGCCGTATTTCGCTATTTCGCGCGACGCTTGTATCATTTTCGGTTATTATGTAGAATTAAGGAAGAATAACGTGAGGCGGGTACTATGGAACCAAATATCACCGATGTCCGGGCGCAAATGCCCAATTATGAAAATTATAAAGATTGGCAGCGCAGTGGAGAAATCTTGGGCATTGCCGTTCATCATTCGGCCACAGCCGACCGAACGACCGGCGCACCGATTGGCAACGCGCAAAGTTTTTTCAACTATCACGTCAATGTACGAGGCTGGACGCACGGCGGGTACAATTATGTCATTCCCGGCAGCGGCGAGATCGAATACGCTCTGGATGAAAAAATTTCGGCCTATCATGCCGGCTTTAAGGATGTCGATAATTCGGAGGGACTGGAATACGGCCAGTACTGGAATAACCACTACCTGGCCATCTGCCTGGCCGGTTGGTTCAGCGACAACCGCACCTATCAAGATTCCAACGGACAAACCCGGCAGATTCCGAACCAGTACACTACCCCAACCAGCGCCCAAATGGAGTCGCTGCTTAATCTGATTCAACACCTGCGCCAGAAATACAATATTCCGGTTGAGAACGTGCGCGGTCATCGCGAACTGCGCGGCAACGGCACCACCTGCCCCGGCTATAACGTCGATCCGGCTCAACTCCGGGCCACCCTCAAGGAATTGGATGAAACCGAACCGCCCGATCCCGATCCCCAACCCGAGGTCAACCCCGGCGAACACGTCGTCCTGCTGCCCGACGCCGACCGTTATTTCGACGCCGCCGCTACCTATATCTGGCATTTTCAGCCCGATGTCAGCTTTGCTATCGATCAAGCCGCCGGTCGCTGGAAATACGTCACCGCTGTCGGCGATGAAAGCGGCATTAGTGACTCGCAGTTAGATCGCTTGCGAACCGCCGGCGCCATCCTGGTGCAGCGAATTCCCGGCGATCCCGATACGGTGCGGACCACGCTAGACCAACTGGTTGAGGCCGACCAGCGTTTTCTGGATGAATCAGAGCCGGAGCCGCAAACCTACACCGTTCAATCCGGCGACACCCTGTACGGTATCGCCCGACAGTTCTATGGTCAAGCGTCCTTATGGACGATTATTTTCGAGGCAAACCGCGATATTTTGAGCGAACCCAGCCAGATCAAACCCGGCCAGATGCTGATCATTCCACCGAAACCGGCCTAAGCATGGCGAAACGCAGATCGCAGCTTCTTGAAATTTTATATTCCAGCGGCCCGGCCGCGGCCGTATTAAAATCCGCTGCCAAACACCGTGATCGAGGTCTAGCCTCGGAATTACGCTATCCTTTTTTGGCTATTGTCGGCCAGACTGAAATGAAGATGGCCCTGCTGTTGGGCCTCATCAATCGGGCCGTGGGTGGCGTATTGTTGGTGGGCGCCAGAGGCACGGCCAAAACCACCGCCGTACGCGGTCTGGTCGATCTGATGCCCGTGGTCGAACGCAGCACGTGCGAGTACGGCTGCGAGCCGGAAGATGTCATTCTGTACGGCATGGATGGCGTCTGCAAAGATTGCGCCCTCAAACTGGGGATGGGCGACCCGATTACCACCGCCGAGCCGATGCGGCTGGTCGAACTGCCGCTCAACGCCCGGCTGGAAGATGTGGTCGGCGGCATCAATGAGCGGGTGGCGATGGAGCAAAACCGAATGATGGTGGAGCGGGGCATTCTGTCGCAGGCCGATCAAAACCTGCTCTACATCGATGAGGTCAACCTGCTTGACCCGCTCATCATCGATGCCATTCTTGACGCCGCTGCCCAGAGCCAGTACACCGTCCGGCGCGGCCCGATGGCCGCCACCTACCGCTCGCGTTTAACGCTGGTCGGCTCGATGAACCCTGAAGAAGGCATTTTGCGCCCCCAAATTCAAGATCGATTTGGGCTGCGGGTATTGGTGCGTGGAGTAGAAAATCTTGACGAGCGTATGGAGATTTACCGGCGGGCGGCCTTTTACAAGAACAAGCCCTACAAATTTGTGACCGACTGGATCGCCGAAACCGAATCGGCCCAATGGGAAGTCGTCGAAGCCCGCAAACGGTTATCTAAAGTTAAATTTGCCCAAGGCGTCGAACGCGAAGGGCTACGCTGGATTCAGGAGCTAAAAATCGACAGCCACCGGGCCGAGATGACGCTTTTTGAAGCCGGCCGCGCTTTGGCTGCCGCCGACGGCCGTCTGGAGGTCACCCTGGACGACCTGCGCATTATCGCCCCAATGGCTCTGCGCCAGCGCCAGACCGAAACTGCCCAGCGATTTTTTGAGGCCCAACTCAAAGAAGATCAAACCATTCAATCGATTATCACCGGCGCGCCGAAAACAGCCGCCAAAAAACCACGTGCTAAAAAGCGGCGTCCCTCCCATACGCCTACGCCCACTCACAACGGCGTATCGTCCGTCTCCGAAGATGGTCAAGAAACCAGCCCCAAAACCCCTGAAGTTCATGATGAAACTCAATCGCGTTCTTGATAAATTAGGCTGATTAATTAGATTTTCCAAACAAACCCCTCAAATTTGGCAGACTCGCTGAATGCAGTATGATTCAGGGGCGCAAAAGTAGTCATTTCGATAAAAGATTGGAGAGGAAGGATGCCCGATCTTGCTGAACCGACCTCTGCTCCTGAGTTAGAGCAGTCCACAATTGAACAGCCGGTTGAACAACCCGATAAACAGCCCGATGAACAGCCCAATGAACAGCCCGATGAACGACTCAATGAAGAATTAGCTGAACAGGTACTCGAAGACCCCGGTGAACAGCCTCCAATTGAAGAACCAACTGAATCGGCACTTGAAGAACCCAGTGAAGAACCAACTGAACCCGCACTTGAAGAACCTAGTGAACCGCTTAATGAACAGCCGGTTATCGATGAACCGGCCCCGGAATTCACTGGGCCAGGGATTGAGTATCAACCCGAAGGGCCAATTGACCAGGTTATCGAGGAATCAGACCCGGAATTTAGCGGCCCGGTCGTAACGCCGCCGTTAGCCGAGTCGGCGAATGCTCCCGCTCGATCGGCCGCAACCACCATCAACAGTCGTCCCTTCATATACGCCGGTATCGGCATTTTACTGATGCTGCTGGCCGTCGCGGTCGCCGTGATTTTTATGTACGCGATTTTCGCCCTGGTTTTCTTTGGAGGCGAGAGTGACGACATTGCGGCGGCCCCGCTCACAACGGATGAGGCGATTGTTGCAGCGCCGCCGCCAACGCCGACAATAACCCCCACAATTGACCCCAGTGCGGGCCGGTCACTGAACCAGCAAGTTAGCGAAGCCCCCACAGCCACCAGAGCGCCGGTGCTGCCTACCGCCGCCAACGCCGTTCGACCACAACTGCTGGCCAATACGAACATCGACTATTCCAGTAGCCAGGGTAATTGGCAATATTTATGGGCCGCTCCAGGCACAAACTCCTGGCAGCCAATGGTTTACGAGAGCCGTGAGTACGGGACCTGCTGGTACGCTGCCGATTACGTTCGCATCTGTGAAGAGAGCGGGCACCCCGGTAACGGCGCCGATATCGCCTGGCGCTGGACCAGCCCTGTCCCCGGCCCGATTGAAATCCTCATTCACGCCGAAAAGATCGATGTCGGCGGGGATGGCGTGACCGTTTCCGTCTTTAAGAACACGACCGATATCTCAACCCAACCGGTCTTTTCCCGACAGGTACTCGGTAATGATGAAAGCGGCTTTGCCAACCGTTTCATCATCGACGCCATTCAACCCGACGATTTCCTACTTTTTGTCATGCAGAAAAACGAAGACGTCACCTTTGACCATACCGCTTTTGAGGCAACCATCTGTCAAGTAAGCTGCCCTTAAAACCTGTGGCGGCGACGCTTCGGCGTCGCCGCCACAGTTCTCTGTCAAGTCACTTCCTCTTTCCTCATTTTAAGATTTCCGAGTATAATGTTTACATAAGAATAAAACGGTGCGGCCCATCAACCAGAAGGCAATCATAGCGGAGCGACAAAGCTGGCTTTGTCACATACGATCAAAGCCAGCTTCGATGCTCCAGACCTTTATTTTCAAGGGTAACTTATGAGAAGACTATTCTCCTGCCTGCATGCCATCATCCATACAATTTTCCTATTTCTTGGTGCAGTGGTGGTCGTTCTAATCGCGGCGGGGTTATTTGCCTACACCATGATCAACGACAGTTCCCACCTGATCATCGAAAACGGCCCGCTGTGGCGGCGGCTGCCCATCGACTCCGAAGCGCTGTCCCTTTATCACGAATTGAATACTCAGGCTGAGACGATTAACACCCCCATCTCGAACGATCCCAGCCTAATCTCGTTTACCATTGAGCCGGGTGAAACGGCGGAGACAATTGCGGTTCGGTTGAAGGAAATGGGATTAGTAGGGGATGCCAACTTGTTCCGGCAACTGCTGCAATACAACGGCATCGATACCCGTTTGCAGGCCGGCAGTTTTCAACTGCGGCGTAATATGACTATGCGACAGCTCGGCGCGGCGCTGTATCGGGGCGGGTTCACCCAGAACACCGTCTCCATTCCCCCCGG
>ERZ795053.5448-NODE-5448-length-13116-cov-119.170661_pt1 | contig 13116 bp, 9 predicted proteins | sample MGYA00375137_ERZ795053 | MGnify/ENA primary metagenome ERZ795053 (study PRJEB30182, sample SAMN05720284) | activated sludge metagenome | isolation source: Anaerobic digester | place: Hong Kong | collected 2014-12-17 ... | reverse complement strand
TACAACATCAAAATTGGCAAAATTGACCGGTCGCGGTTTTAGTCAGAAATACCCAAGCAGGACATAGAGCTGATCAAGGCGCGATTGAAAAAAGCCGAAGCCCACTATGCGGAGTGGCTGACCGAACGACCGGAGGGAACGATATGAGCCGGAAACATCACGAAGAAGACATCCCCGTTCGGGCCAGCAGTGGCAATCTATTTGCCGATCTGGGACGGCCCGACGCCGAAGAAGCCCTGACACGGGTTCGTTTGGCGCAGCAAATCGCGGAAATCATCGAACAGCAAGGCTTGAACCAGACGGATGCCGCCGCCCTTATGGGGCTTGACCAGCCGAAGGTGTCCGCCTTGGTACGCGGGCGTCTGACCGGGTTCTCGACTGACCGTTTGTTGCGCTGTCTGATCGCGCTGGGGCAAGACGTGGAGATTGTCGTCAGGGATAAGCCCATCCACCACCCCCAAGCCCATATCAGCGTGGTCATAGCCGCCAATGCCGATCAAGGCAGCCCGTTCCAGCCGTCCCCACCCTGAATCCACATCTTGTGGTGTCGTGCCGCCGGACGGCGGATGCCGGGAAAGTAATGGCGGCGCTGTGCGCCCGTGGTTTGACTATGGTTTTTGAAGTTGAAGCGCGGGCTTGCCGCCTAGGGTCGGTTTTGGACTTTGCGGTTACTTTGCGGCGTTTGACATAATGGCGCTTATGCCGCTCGCCATGTGATGGAAATGACACAAGATGTGGATGCATAGTATGTGATTAAGATAAACAAAAAAATTATTGCTTTCAATTATTAATAGTAATTTAATGGTGATGCATTTAAATTTAGGTTATGTATTTGAGTCTTATAGGATGCAAAGGAATGGAAGCCATGCGCCTTGTCTCCCTCGCTGCTCTGAGTTTTTGCTTTCTGAATATTTTTCCCGCCTTGGCTTTCGCAGAAGGGGCCGTGATTGGTGCGCCATGCCCAGGACAGACGGGCATGACTAAATTGAGTGATGATAATATGGACATTCTTGCCTGTCTTCCCGAAACGCCAGGAGGACGCGAAGTCTGGCAACCTATGAGCTTTTGCCAAGTCGTTGTCAACAACAACACTTATAATAACAACACCTATCCTACCTACACTACCACTACGAATAATCCAACAGACGGCGGGTCATCAGGCCAGGTAACGGGTTCGTGCGAAGTTGTTACTTCTACCAGAAGTAATCCAAATCGTCCTGGATCGAACTATAATGTTGATGTTATTTCCGAACCTTCCCTCGCCTTCTCGGGTGTTGGGTGTAATCAAAGTTCATACCGCCAAGCCCGTTCCTGTGTTGATGCGGCTCTTCCAAATTTTGTGTGTACGAAAGTATCTTCTCGCACCGCAGTAGGCGGTTCTGCCGACTCACTGATATTTGATATTGATATTTGCCAATGCAATCAGAGTAACTGAAAACCCCCCATCATTTCGGCCCAAATATCCCCGCCGGAGGCATAGCAAAGAGCTGTGAGCGCCTTTTTAGGCGCGAATGCATTTTCTCAAGTCCTTTTCTGCTCCTCCCGCTCTTGTCGTAGCCGTCTGCCTGTAATTTCCTGCTTGCTCCGTTCCCCCGACTCACCGGATGCTGTTGCTATCAGTGTAGATTGCAAGTCGGTTGCGGGAGACCCGCAAGCCCCGTCTGCCGAAGGCAGCGTGGCGACTTGGCAAGGGGGCGAAGCCCCCGTTGCATCCCCCGACGCGCCGAGAGGCGCGGCCTATCCCGCGTTTTGCGCGGATATTAAGAACCCACGAAAGGCCCCCCATCATGGAACCCAAAACAGCGGACATTCGAGAAAAGAAGCCGCACGGCAGCGAGCAACGCGAGCGACAAAAAAGCGTGCGGGCGCGAGTGACAGAAACGGAATATGCCGCAATTGAAGAACGCGCCCGAACGGCAGGATTGAGTACAGCGGCGTATTTACGCGCGTGTGCTTTAGGCGATAGCGGCCCGCGCGCCAAACGAGCGCCGCCCGTGAATCGGGAATTAATGGCCACGGCGCTGGCCGACCTTAACCGGGTCGGAAATAACCTCAATCAGATTGCCCACCATCTCAACGCGGGCGGTCATCCCAACCAGACCTTGATCGTTGCCGCCCGCGCTGAATTAGTCGGGTGCCTGCAAATGATCCTCAAAGCGATTGGACGCGCCGAATGATTATCAAAAATCCCGCCCCGCGCAGTAACGCCGCCCAACTGGCAGATTATCTCCTCAAAGAAAAGAAGAACGAACGCGCCGAGCTTTTAGAATTGCGCGGCTGGAACATGCCGACGCTCAAAGGCGCGTTCAGCCTGACCGAGGAAATTGCCCACACCCAAACCCAATGCAAAAATCCCTTTTACCATGTTGCTTTTCGGGCGGCTCCCGGCGAGGTTTTAACGCCGGAGCAATGGCGTTTTTGTGCCGACACCCTAGAAAACAAACTCGGCTTAACCGGCCATCACCGGGCCTTGGTCATGCACACCTACCAAGGCGAAAAACATTTGCATGTGGTGTGGGATCGGATCGACGAGAAGACCCTAAAAGCGGTCAACCTCTGGCGCGACCACACCCAAAGCACGGCGATTGCCCGGCAGCTTGAACAGGCATTAGGCTTAAAGCGCCTCCCGACCCCCGCGCACAACCGCCACCGGGATCAAGAACTTGCGCCGCCCACCATGGCCGAGGAACAACAGGCCCGTCGCAAGGGACAAGACCTCAAGGCCATCCGACAAAACATCCGTGAAGCATGGGCGCACAGCGACAACGGCCCGAGCTTCAAGGCCGCCTTGGAAAGCCACGGCCTCACCTTGGCGCGAGGCGACCGCCGGGACTATGTGGCGCTGGACGCGGAAGGCAGCGTGTACAGCATCGGGAAGCGCACGACGGGCGCAGCGGCCCGCGAGGTTCGCGCCAAGCTGGCCGACCTCGACCGGGACACTATCCCAACGATTGAGCAGGCCCGCGCCGAGCCAACCGAGCGCCTGCAACCCCCCGACCAGGCCCCAGAGCGACCGGAACCGGCCCCGGACGCCCGCGCCGCTTGGGAGCAAGCCGCCTCACCGACGACCGCGCCGGAGCGCCCACAACTGACGGAGACCCACGAAAACGCCGCCCCGGACGATCAAGGCGGCTTCCGGGTGATCGACCGGGAAACCGGGCTAGAAAGCGGCGTGAGCGCCTGTGCGGCCAAGATTCTGGACGGCGTAGGCCATGTGGCGGGCGGGTTTTTCGAGGGGTTGGCGAACGCCTTTAGCGCCACCGCCGCCCCGCGCGAGGCTTCCAAAGCCCCCACCGCACGCCCGGCTCCATCCGCCCGTGAGATGCTGCAACGCCAAGCTGCCCGGAAACGCGCTTTGCGGAACATTAGCGCCAGCGTGCAACGCGGCGAAGCCCTCAACGCCGCCGACCTGCACGCCTTACCGCCCGCTGAACTCAAGCGCCTGCGCGACGGCGGCGACGAAGCCTTGCAACGCCTCGTGCAGCGGTTCGACCGGGAGCGCGACGAACGAGGGCGCGAACGGGAACGATGAGCGGCGACCGCGACGGCCCCACGCGGACGCCGAGACGACGACGAAGGCCCTTACCGAAGGCATCGCCTTAACGGTTTGCCTGAAAAACGTTGACAAGCGCTCTTGAAGCGCCGAACAGTTTTGAAAACCCTCCTGTCGAATGAGGCCGACCCGATGCCGTACACCCTTGGACAGGCTGCCAAAGCCACCGGAAAACAGAAATCGACGATTCTCGATTCCATACGAAAGGGAAGAATATCGGCGGTTAAGAATGATCTTGGCCGTTACGCGATTGATCCTTCCGAATTGCATCGCGTTTACCCACCGAACGCGCACAACGTTCAACTCGAACGTGAAGAAACCCCATCAAACCCATATCAGAACACACTTTTGGAAGAGAAGATCAAGTTTTTGGAACGGGAAATCACCCGATTGGAGCGGATGGAAACCGACCTTCGAGAAGACCGTGACCACTGGCGAGAGGAAGCGACCCAGATTCGGCGGATGCTCACTGACCAGAACGCCACGACGACAACCAAGGATGAACCCGGCTTCTGGAAAAAGCTGTTTCGGGGGCAATGAAGAGCGGCTAGAGTTTCAGAAACGACAAAAGCGCCCAACCCCTACGAAAGGTGGCGCTTTTGCGTTATCACTTCGGGCGGTCATCGGCTTCCCAGCCTGTACCGCCCTCACAGCCTAGCAAAGCGCAGGCAGAGAGGAAAGCAGAAATGAGCGACGACATCGAACAAAACGACACCTTCCAGCTTCCCGCGATCCAAAGCCGGATTATTGATGCCAGCGTGGCTATCGAGCAGGAAGACCCGTTAGATATTCTCTATCAGCACAGCCTGTTCTGTCAGGTCGCGCTGCCACGAAGCCGCCCGGAAGGCCGAACCTTTGAGCGAACCTACCGTAACGGATCGGTCAAGATGCAAGCGGGCGAATTGTGGAACGGCCTAAAGTGGGTTGAACAACCCCTGCCCGCAGGCCCCAAGCCCCGCTTGGCGCTGATGCACATCAACAGCCAAGCCGTGAAGACGCACAGCCCCTACATCGACATCGGCAACAGTTGCCGCCAGTTTCTGGAAAGGCTGGGCCTAAATCCCAACGGCGGCAGCACCTACCGGCTCTTCAAGCGCGAGATGCAAGCCCTTGCCGCGTGCCGCATGACGTTAGGCTACACGGATGGCGGGCGAGCGATCACGCTGAACACCCAACCTGTGGAGGAGTTCAGCGCATGGCTGACGGCAGATGACGATGAACCCGCCCTGTGGCCCGGTCATCTGGAACTCTCGCGGAAATATCTGGATAGCTTGCTGGAACACGCCGTGCCGCTCGATGCGCGGGCTTGTGGCGCTCTAGCCCATTCGGCAATGGCGCTCGACATCTACAGCTTTCTGGCTCGCCGCCTGCACGTCCTGCAAGACCCGGTCAAGGTCACATGGCACCAGTTTCATGCGCAGTTCGGGCAAGAGTTCAACGATTGGCGGAATTTCAAGAAAAAATTTATCCCCGCCCTCCGGGCCGCCCAAACGGTTTATCTGGATGCGAAAATCGAATCGGTATCCGGCGGCCTGTTACTGAAGCCTTCTTTACCGCCGGTTCATGCGTGTTCGGTGGCGGTTTCGCATGGGCTGGCGACGCAGGTACGCCAGAGCCTTCCGGCTCCGACTACGCAGCATTTGCTTCCCGAAACGGTGGAGCGATTCCGCACCCTCTACCCGCGCCTTGATCCTTACGCCTGCAAGGATGCCTTTGACGTGTGGCTGGAAACGAAGGAAGCCCCGCGCAGCTACGATAAGGCGTTCATGGGCTTTGCAAAAAAGTGGGTGAAGGGTAAGTTTTGATCGCCCTTTCAAACGCGCCCGCCGCGCCGCCGGTGGGCTGTGGATAAAAAGTTATCCACGGCACATTGGCACCACCCCGGTATGGCACATTGGCACCACTTTTTTGCGAAAAGTATGGCACATTGGCACCACCCACTCTTTATATAATCAAGTATCTCTTCCAAGTATTTAAAATCAAGTAGTGCGCAAACCGCAAAATTGTGGATAAGTGGATAACCCCAAGACGGGCGCACAGCGCCCTGTGTCTGTTGACGTTGCTCAGCAACGTCAACAGGTCGAAGGGGGAGGCATGAAAGGAGTTCGCGCCCTTTAGGGCGCTCACAAGCGTTTTTGATAAGGGGGACGCTGTCCCCCTTAAACCCCCTGGGATATTTGAACCGAAATGATGGGCGGGGGGCGATGGCCTAAAGGGGCAATAGGAAAAAGAAATGGTTAGGGCAGTGCCCAAGAACAAAATCATCGCAAACGGACGCTCTCAAAAAGACGGTTTACCAGAAGGGCGATGGATCGACGGCCAGAGGCTAAGATGGAAATGCCCCTAGAAGGCCACAGGAAGGCCGTGGAGCGATTAAAAACAGGATAGTGCTTCCGACTACCTGAAAACCAAAAAAACGCGCCTAGCGTGCTCCTGTGGGCTTTAGTGACATCCGCTTTTAAAGGTTCCACCCCATACGTGGGAAACTTTCCGACGGTCGACGTTTTTCACTGGACAAACCTCTAAAACTATGCCATCTCTGGCATAGATGATCAAACACGCACCTGATAAGCCGCTCTTTTGGATTGGAAGCAGTTGGCGCGACCTGAAAGACAGTCCCGCCGAGGTTCAGGACTTCATCGGTTATGCGCTGCATTGGGCGCAACGGGGCGGCAAGTCCCCGGATGCCAAGCCCCTGCAAGGGTTCGGCGGCGCTAGCGTGCTGGAGATCGTGGACGATTTTGACGGCAATACATACCGGGCGGTCTACACGGTGCGCTTTGCTGAAGCGATCTATGTCCTGCACGTCTTTCAGAAAAAATCCCGCAAGGGCATTGCCACCCCTAAGCAGGGTATTTCTGACTAAAACCGCGACGAGTCAATTTGTGGCTAAAAAGTAGCCATTCCCCCGCTCCCTTATCCAGCTGCTTCGAGCCAGCCTCGCGACACAAAACGCCGGTTCGCAAGGCGGTGTCCGACCGATGGGCGTCATCCAGAAAACGATCGTTTTGCGGAAGGCCATTTTGCTTTGATCCGAAGGTCATACTTTCCCTTGAAAATGCATATGAACTCATCTCATTATCAATTTCAGAAAAACGTATGAGAATACAACATCAAAATTGGCAAAATTGACCGGTCGCGGTTTTAGTCAGAAATACCCAAGCAGGACATAGAGCTGATCAAGGCGCGATTGAAAAAAGCCGAAGCCCACTATGCGGAGTGGCTGACCGAACGACCGGAGGGAACGATATGAGCCGGAAACATCACGAAGAAGACATCCCCGTTCGGGCCAGCAGTGGCAATCTATTTGCCGATCTGGGACGGCCCGACGCCGAAGAAGCCCTGACACGGGTTCGTTTGGCGCAGCAAATCGCGGAAATCATCGAACAGCAAGGCTTGAACCAGACGGATGCCGCCGCCCTTATGGGGCTTGACCAGCCGAAGGTGTCCGCCTTGGTACGCGGGCGTCTGACCGGGTTCTCGACTGACCGTTTGTTGCGCTGTCTGATCGCGCTGGGGCAAGACGTGGAGATTGTCGTCAGGGATAAGCCCATCCACCACCCCCAAGCCCATATCAGCGTGGTCATAGCCGCCAATGCCGATCAAGGCAGCCCGTTCCAGCCGTCCCCACCCTGAATCCACATCTTGTGGTGTCGTGCCGCCGGACGGCGGATGCCGGGAAAGTAATGGCGGCGCTGTGCGCCCGTGGTTTGACTATGGTTTTTGAAGTTGAAGCGCGGGCTTGCCGCCTAGGGTCGGTTTTGGACTTTGCGGTTACTTTGCGGCGTTTGACATAATGGCGCTTATGCCGCTCGCCATGTGATGGAAATGACACAAGATGTGGATGCATAGTATGTGATTAAGATAAACAAAAAAATTATTGCTTTCAATTATTAATAGTAATTTAATGGTGATGCATTTAAATTTAGGTTATGTATTTGAGTCTTATAGGATGCAAAGGAATGGAAGCCATGCGCCTTGTCTCCCTCGCTGCTCTGAGTTTTTGCTTTCTGAATATTTTTCCCGCCTTGGCTTTCGCAGAAGGGGCCGTGATTGGTGCGCCATGCCCAGGACAGACGGGCATGACTAAATTGAGTGATGATAATATGGACATTCTTGCCTGTCTTCCCGAAACGCCAGGAGGACGCGAAGTCTGGCAACCTATGAGCTTTTGCCAAGTCGTTGTCAACAACAACACTTATAATAACAACACCTATCCTACCTACACTACCACTACGAATAATCCAACAGACGGCGGGTCATCAGGCCAGGTAACGGGTTCGTGCGAAGTTGTTACTTCTACCAGAAGTAATCCAAATCGTCCTGGATCGAACTATAATGTTGATGTTATTTCCGAACCTTCCCTCGCCTTCTCGGGTGTTGGGTGTAATCAAAGTTCATACCGCCAAGCCCGTTCCTGTGTTGATGCGGCTCTTCCAAATTTTGTGTGTACGAAAGTATCTTCTCGCACCGCAGTAGGCGGTTCTGCCGACTCACTGATATTTGATATTGATATTTGCCAATGCAATCAGAGTAACTGAAAACCCCCCATCATTTCGGCCCAAATATCCCCGCCGGAGGCATAGCAAAGAGCTGTGAGCGCCTTTTTAGGCGCGAATGCATTTTCTCAAGTCCTTTTCTGCTCCTCCCGCTCTTGTCGTAGCCGTCTGCCTGTAATTTCCTGCTTGCTCCGTTCCCCCGACTCACCGGATGCTGTTGCTATCAGTGTAGATTGCAAGTCGGTTGCGGGAGACCCGCAAGCCCCGTCTGCCGAAGGCAGCGTGGCGACTTGGCAAGGGGGCGAAGCCCCCGTTGCATCCCCCGACGCGCCGAGAGGCGCGGCCTATCCCGCGTTTTGCGCGGATATTAAGAACCCACGAAAGGCCCCCCATCATGGAACCCAAAACAGCGGACATTCGAGAAAAGAAGCCGCACGGCAGCGAGCAACGCGAGCGACAAAAAAGCGTGCGGGCGCGAGTGACAGAAACGGAATATGCCGCAATTGAAGAACGCGCCCGAACGGCAGGATTGAGTACAGCGGCGTATTTACGCGCGTGTGCTTTAGGCGATAGCGGCCCGCGCGCCAAACGAGCGCCGCCCGTGAATCGGGAATTAATGGCCACGGCGCTGGCCGACCTTAACCGGGTCGGAAATAACCTCAATCAGATTGCCCACCATCTCAACGCGGGCGGTCATCCCAACCAGACCTTGATCGTTGCCGCCCGCGCTGAATTAGTCGGGTGCCTGCAAATGATCCTCAAAGCGATTGGACGCGCCGAATGATTATCAAAAATCCCGCCCCGCGCAGTAACGCCGCCCAACTGGCAGATTATCTCCTCAAAGAAAAGAAGAACGAACGCGCCGAGCTTTTAGAATTGCGCGGCTGGAACATGCCGACGCTCAAAGGCGCGTTCAGCCTGACCGAGGAAATTGCCCACACCCAAACCCAATGCAAAAATCCCTTTTACCATGTTGCTTTTCGGGCGGCTCCCGGCGAGGTTTTAACGCCGGAGCAATGGCGTTTTTGTGCCGACACCCTAGAAAACAAACTCGGCTTAACCGGCCATCACCGGGCCTTGGTCATGCACACCTACCAAGGCGAAAAACATTTGCATGTGGTGTGGGATCGGATCGACGAGAAGACCCTAAAAGCGGTCAACCTCTGGCGCGACCACACCCAAAGCACGGCGATTGCCCGGCAGCTTGAACAGGCATTAGGCTTAAAGCGCCTCCCGACCCCCGCGCACAACCGCCACCGGGATCAAGAACTTGCGCCGCCCACCATGGCCGAGGAACAACAGGCCCGTCGCAAGGGACAAGACCTCAAGGCCATCCGACAAAACATCCGTGAAGCATGGGCGCACAGCGACAACGGCCCGAGCTTCAAGGCCGCCTTGGAAAGCCACGGCCTCACCTTGGCGCGAGGCGACCGCCGGGACTATGTGGCGCTGGACGCGGAAGGCAGCGTGTACAGCATCGGGAAGCGCACGACGGGCGCAGCGGCCCGCGAGGTTCGCGCCAAGCTGGCCGACCTCGACCGGGACACTATCCCAACGATTGAGCAGGCCCGCGCCGAGCCAACCGAGCGCCTGCAACCCCCCGACCAGGCCCCAGAGCGACCGGAACCGGCCCCGGACGCCCGCGCCGCTTGGGAGCAAGCCGCCTCACCGACGACCGCGCCGGAGCGCCCACAACTGACGGAGACCCACGAAAACGCCGCCCCGGACGATCAAGGCGGCTTCCGGGTGATCGACCGGGAAACCGGGCTAGAAAGCGGCGTGAGCGCCTGTGCGGCCAAGATTCTGGACGGCGTAGGCCATGTGGCGGGCGGGTTTTTCGAGGGGTTGGCGAACGCCTTTAGCGCCACCGCCGCCCCGCGCGAGGCTTCCAAAGCCCCCACCGCACGCCCGGCTCCATCCGCCCGTGAGATGCTGCAACGCCAAGCTGCCCGGAAACGCGCTTTGCGGAACATTAGCGCCAGCGTGCAACGCGGCGAAGCCCTCAACGCCGCCGACCTGCACGCCTTACCGCCCGCTGAACTCAAGCGCCTGCGCGACGGCGGCGACGAAGCCTTGCAACGCCTCGTGCAGCGGTTCGACCGGGAGCGCGACGAACGAGGGCGCGAACGGGAACGATGAGCGGCGACCGCGACGGCCCCACGCGGACGCCGAGACGACGACGAAGGCCCTTACCGAAGGCATCGCCTTAACGGTTTGCCTGAAAAACGTTGACAAGCGCTCTTGAAGCGCCGAACAGTTTTGAAAACCCTCCTGTCGAATGAGGCCGACCCGATGCCGTACACCCTTGGACAGGCTGCCAAAGCCACCGGAAAACAGAAATCGACGATTCTCGATTCCATACGAAAGGGAAGAATATCGGCGGTTAAGAATGATCTTGGCCGTTACGCGATTGATCCTTCCGAATTGCATCGCGTTTACCCACCGAACGCGCACAACGTTCAACTCGAACGTGAAGAAACCCCATCAAACCCATATCAGAACACACTTTTGGAAGAGAAGATCAAGTTTTTGGAACGGGAAATCACCCGATTGGAGCGGATGGAAACCGACCTTCGAGAAGACCGTGACCACTGGCGAGAGGAAGCGACCCAGATTCGGCGGATGCTCACTGACCAGAACGCCACGACGACAACCAAGGATGAACCCGGCTTCTGGAAAAAGCTGTTTCGGGGGCAATGAAGAGCGGCTAGAGTTTCAGAAACGACAAAAGCGCCCAACCCCTACGAAAGGTGGCGCTTTTGCGTTATCACTTCGGGCGGTCATCGGCTTCCCAGCCTGTACCGCCCTCACAGCCTAGCAAAGCGCAGGCAGAGAGGAAAGCAGAAATGAGCGACGACATCGAACAAAACGACACCTTCCAGCTTCCCGCGATCCAAAGCCGGATTATTGATGCCAGCGTGGCTATCGAGCAGGAAGACCCGTTAGATATTCTCTATCAGCACAGCCTGTTCTGTCAGGTCGCGCTGCCACGAAGCCGCCCGGAAGGCCGAACCTTTGAGCGAACCTACCGTAACGGATCGGTCAAGATGCAAGCGGGCGAATTGTGGAACGGCCTAAAGTGGGTTGAACAACCCCTGCCCGCAGGCCCCAAGCCCCGCTTGGCGCTGATGCACATCAACAGCCAAGCCGTGAAGACGCACAGCCCCTACATCGACATCGGCAACAGTTGCCGCCAGTTTCTGGAAAGGCTGGGCCTAAATCCCAACGGCGGCAGCACCTACCGGCTCTTCAAGCGCGAGATGCAAGCCCTTGCCGCGTGCCGCATGACGTTAGGCTACACGGATGGCGGGCGAGCGATCACGCTGAACACCCAACCTGTGGAGGAGTTCAGCGCATGGCTGACGGCAGATGACGATGAACCCGCCCTGTGGCCCGGTCATCTGGAACTCTCGCGGAAATATCTGGATAGCTTGCTGGAACACGCCGTGCCGCTCGATGCGCGGGCTTGTGGCGCTCTAGCCCATTCGGCAATGGCGCTCGACATCTACAGCTTTCTGGCTCGCCGCCTGCACGTCCTGCAAGACCCGGTCAAGGTCACATGGCACCAGTTTCATGCGCAGTTCGGGCAAGAGTTCAACGATTGGCGGAATTTCAAGAAAAAATTTATCCCCGCCCTCCGGGCCGCCCAAACGGTTTATCTGGATGCGAAAATCGAATCGGTATCCGGCGGCCTGTTACTGAAGCCTTCTTTACCGCCGGTTCATGCGTGTTCGGTGGCGGTTTCGCATGGGCTGGCGACGCAGGTACGCCAGAGCCTTCCGGCTCCGACTACGCAGCATTTGCTTCCCGAAACGGTGGAGCGATTCCGCACCCTCTACCCGCGCCTTGATCCTTACGCCTGCAAGGATGCCTTTGACGTGTGGCTGGAAACGAAGGAAGCCCCGCGCAGCTACGATAAGGCGTTCATGGGCTTTGCAAAAAAGTGGGTGAAGGGTAAGTTTTGATCGCCCTTTCAAACGCGCCCGCCGCGCCGCCGGTGGGCTGTGGATAAAAAGTTATCCACGGCACATTGGCACCACCCCGGTATGGCACATTGGCACCACTTTTTTGCGAAAAGTATGGCACATTGGCACCACCCACTCTTTATATAATCAAGTATCTCTTCCAAGTATTTAAAATCAAGTAGTGCGCAAACCGCAAAATTGTGGATAAGTGGATAACCCCAAGACGGGCGCACAGCGCCCTGTGTCTGTTGACGTTGCTCAGCAACGTCAACAGGTCGAAGGGGGAGGCATGAAAGGAGTTCGCGCCCTTTAGGGCGCTCACAAGCGTTTTTGATAAGGGGGACGCTGTCCCCCTTAAACCCCCTGGGATATTTGAACCGAAATGATGGGCGGGGGGCGATGGCCTAAAGGGGCAATAGGAAAAAGAAATGGTTAGGGCAGTGCCCAAGAACAAAATCATCGCAAACGGACGCTCTCAAAAAGACGGTTTACCAGAAGGGCGATGGATCGACGGCCAGAGGCTAAGATGGAAATGCCCCTAGAAGGCCACAGGAAGGCCGTGGAGCGATTAAAAACAGGATAGTGCTTCCGACTACCTGAAAACCAAAAAAACGCGCCTAGCGTGCTCCTGTGGGCTTTAGTGACATCCGCTTTTAAAGGTTCCACCCCATACGTGGGAAACTTTCCGACGGTCGACGTTTTTCACTGGACAAACCTCTAAAACTATGCCATCTCTGGCATAGATGATCAAACACGCACCTGATAAGCCGCTCTTTTGGATTGGAAGCAGTTGGCGCGACCTGAAAGACAGTCCCGCCGAGGTTCAGGACTTCATCGGTTATGCGCTGCATTGGGCGCAACGGGGCGGCAAGTCCCCGGATGCCAAGCCCCTGCAAGGGTTCGGCGGCGCTAGCGTGCTGGAGATCGTGGACGATTTTGACGGCAATACATACCGGGCGGTCTACACGGTGCGCTTTGCTGAAGCGATCTATGTCCTGCACGTCTTTCAGAAAAAATCCCGCAAGGGCATTGCCACCCCTAAGCAGGGTATTTCTGACTAAAACCGCGACGAGTCAATTTGTGGCTAAAAAGTAGCCAT
>ERZ795053.5446-NODE-5446-length-13119-cov-11.697489_pt1 | contig 13119 bp, 9 predicted proteins | sample MGYA00375137_ERZ795053 | MGnify/ENA primary metagenome ERZ795053 (study PRJEB30182, sample SAMN05720284) | activated sludge metagenome | isolation source: Anaerobic digester | place: Hong Kong | collected 2014-12-17 ... | reverse complement strand
CATCCCACGGCGGCAGCACCAGCGGCATGGCCTTGACCGCCTCCATCCAGGGCGGACTCACCGCCTTCAGCCGGAAGGCTTCGGCCTGCAGCTGCCGGATCAGCTGCGGGGACGTCAGCCCCGTGTCCGGGCCCCACACCTTGATCACCTGGCGCGGGCGCGGAAAGGCCAGGGCGGTAATCTGGGTGGCGGCGGCTCCGGGCTCGGGATCCCACACCTCCAGCCCGAACAGCCCGGGGCGCCCCCCTCCCATCAGGTCCAGCGGCTCTTTCAGCAGCATCCGGCCGTTCAGCCGCGCAAACAGCGTCCGGCCGCTCAGGGTCAGCTCCAGGTCCTGCTCCTGGCCGGGATGCATCCCGATTTCCTGGGTCATGGCCTGCGTGAACTCTTCCGCTCCATACACTTTCTGGGTCACCCGGATGCTGCCGCTTTCATCGAACAGCAGGCGCACCCCCTCCTCTCCGCCCGGCCGCATCCGCACCCGGATGCCGAACTGGCCCGCCTGGATCCGGAAGCGCAGCCGCAGGGTGAAATCCTCGAACAGATCGCTGCCCACCAGCCACGTCAGCGCCCCCGTCGTAGGCTTGAACCGGCCCGTATTCGTTCCCGGCGGAATGGCTTTCAGCCACAGACTGCCGTCGGCCGGATGCTCGGTCAGCCCCCAGTCGGTCATCCAGCGCTCGGCCTGCAGCGGCTGCGCCAGGGTCCAGGGCGAAACCGCCTTGCCCGATTCCACGATGGCCAGAAACTGCTCCAGGCTCCAGGCCGGATTCACCAGCAGGCGGTTCAGCGCCCGCGGATCGGAATGACGCGTGTTCAGCAGGAACGGTCCCAGCGAAAATCCGATGCCGTAGTGCCGCTCCACTTCGCTCAGGTTCAGAACCCGCGTCGGCACCGCGCGCGGATCGTACTGCCCGTAATCCCCGTAGGGAAACGCGAACGCCGGCGGCGGCGCATCCATGCCGGCCTGGAACTCCCGGACCATCCGTTCATGCTCGGCGCGGATCCGCTTGGCGAATTCCTCCGGCGTTTCCAACCGCTGCTCGGCTTCGATCCACAGCGGCGAGGACAGGTAATTGCCGGTCTCGCCGTCCGGCCCCGCCGGAATCCGCTGGAAGCCGCCGAAGGACTCCGCGCCGACCTCCCAGGTGCCCGATCGGGCCATGTCGCGCAGAATGGGCCAGCGCAGGGCCGACGGATCCTTCTGGCGAATGGTGTCGGCCCGGACGAACATGACCGCCTTCCAGCGGTTCGCCCGCAGGATCGCGCGCGTCTCCAGATAGGAATTCTTGCGGGACTGCTCCATGGTGACCAGGACGGCCTTGCGCGGAAGCGGCACGCCGTTGAAATAGAAATCCCGCACGTCCGAGAGCCCGATGGGATTGAACCCCCGTTCGCGCAGCGCCCGGATCTGCTGCTCGAACTGCGGGCGGGGCACTTCGTCCGGCGCGCGCACCGTGCCGGCGCTGACCCCGGCATAGGCCAGCGCGATGAAGGTGTCCGCATCGCGCACCCCCTCGACGGCCGGCTTGTAGCGCATGCGCTGATAGATCGCCCGCAGCGGCACCCACAGCGCCACCACCAGCGACAGGCCCGCCAGAAAATACAGCCAGGCCCGCAGATTGCGGTCCTGCTGCACCGGCTGGGGGCGGGCCCAGCCCGGCGGCAGCAGAGGCGACGGGGCCAGGGACGGCGCCCCGGCTGCTTCCGCGTCCGGCGCTTCGTCCGCCGGTGCGTCCGGCTCGGACAGAGGGGTGGACGGCGGCACCGGGACGGTCCCGGCCGGCGCCGTGGGATCATCCGCCGGCCACGCCTCCGGTTCCGCCGGCCCGGCCTCGCCGGGCTTCCGATGGTCGGGTTCTTTCTTCATCCGCGCGTTCCCCACTTCCGGCCCCGCAGGGTGGCCAGGGCCCAGTACACCTGCCAGCTGAAAAACGCCATGTACGTGAAGGTGTACACAAACCCCGCCCACCAGTAGCGGCGGCCCGTCTGCTCCCAGAAATGCAGCGTCCAGACCAGCGTGATCGCCAGCACCCCCGTCAGGTAGGCCAGCGCCAGGTTGCTGCCCCCGGCCAGGATCGCCGCCACCGGCGCCACCACCAGCGCCGAGGTGATCACCACCGGCTCGATGATCGGCATCCACATCATCGCATACCACGACAGGGCCGGCACCGGATGCTTGCGCCACATCCACCGGCCCACCTTCACGATTTCACGCAGATACGAACGACTCCAGCGCGCCTGCTGGCGGGCGTACTGCCGCCAGCTGTCCGGCGCGATCGTGGTGGCCAGCGCCTGGTCCGTGTACAGGATCTTGTAGTCCCGCAGGATCAGGTTCGTCAGGCTCCGGTCGTCCCCGAAGTTCCCGTACTCGCCCATCACCTTGGCGTTCAGCCATTCCTCCAGCACGTGCAGCACGCAGACCCGCCGGTAGGCCGAAAAGCATCCCGGCAGGCAGCTGACCGTCCCGCTCACGCTCTCCGCCGCCTTCATCACCTTGTACGAAAAATAATACCGCACGTCCTGCATCCGGGTCAGCAGGTTGGTCCGCGCGTTCTCCACGTCGCAATGCCCGCTGACGCCCCCCACCGTCGGATCGGTGAACCCCTGCACCAGCTTCTGGATCGAGCCGGGAAAAATGAACGTGTCCGAATCCACGCAGACCACGATTTCGCCCCGCCCCAGCAGCACGCCCACGGCCCAGGCATGCACCAGCCCGCGGTTTTTCCGGAAGTCCACCACCACCAGATTCGGATGGCGCGTCTGCGCCTCCCGCATCTGCGCCAGCGTGCCGTCCGTCGAACCGTCGTTCACGCAAACCACTTCCAGCTTGTCGTCCGGATAACCCGCCGCGAAAATCCGCTCGATCGTCTGCCGGATCACGCCCTCCTCGTTCATGCACGGCACCAGCACCGACACCGTCGGCTCGTAGCCGTGGTCCGCCGGAGACACGTACATCGAGGCGATCAGGAACCGCGACACCACGAAAACGCCCGCCACCAGCGAATAGATGCTGACCAGCGGCTGGTAGAAGTAGTTGCCCGCGCTGCGCAGCTGCATGAACACCGCCGTCGCCAGCATCAGCAGCGCCACCGTCACGATCAGCGCCGCCAGCCACTTCGGCGGACGCCGGTAGAGCTTGGCCATCCGCTCCCGCGCCGCCTCCATCGAGGGAAACCCGGCCGCCGCCGCCAGGGGCTCCTCGCTGCGGCTTGACTCCAGCGGCTGCTGGCAGTAGGGACAGACCACCGGCGCGGGCGTCCCGTGCACATGCACCGTCACGCCGCAGGTCTCGCAATGGCAGTGGGTGATCACCACCGTCGTCTCGCCCCCCGGGTTCGTCCTCATGTCCATGTGCTGTCCGTCTGTTTTTCCAGGCCCCCGGATCGCATCCCGGTCCCGGGGCTGGTTTTGCACTATACCGTCCCCGCCGGCATTTGTCGCATGCTTTTCTCTGTTTTTTCCTCCGCCTCCCCTTGTGCACGTCGCAAACCGACTTTTCCCTTTTTTGCCTTTTCCCCGGCAATCGCGTCGGCTAGCGTTGGGTCATGGGACATCGAACGGCCATCTCCTCCGCCGGACGGCGGCTTGCCTTCGCCGGCCTCCTGGCCGGCCTGCTGGCGCTGGGTACCGGCTGCGCCACGACCGACTATGTCACCGGCCAACCCGTCCGGAACCTGTTCAGCCTGGATGAAGAAGTCCGGATGGGCGGTCAGTACTACACCGAAATGGTCGGCGAACTGGGAAAGAAAGAGGCCCCGGTCAACCAGGATGCCGCCCGGGTGGCCCTCGTCCGGGAGATCACCTCCAACATCGTCGCCCATGTCCACATCACCCGTCTGCCCTACCAGGCCACGTTCGTGGGCGATCCCGAATTCGTCAACGCCTATGCCCTGCCCGGCGGCCATATCCTGGTGTTCGAAGGCATCTGGAATCCCACGCTCGGACTGGTCCGCACCGTGGATGAACTCGCCGCCGTCGTGGCCCACGAACTCGCCCATGTCAACTGCCGCCACTCCACCGAAGCCATCACCCGCCAGATGCTGCCCAACCTGCTGCTGACCGGCGCCCTCGTCTGGGCCACCCTCGAGGAAGATGACGACATGCAGCTGCTGTTCGGCGGCCTGATGCTGGTTCACAACGGACTGATCGTCACCCGCTATTCCCGAAGAGACGAACTGGAAGCCGACCGCGTCGGGATGATGTACATGGCCCGGGCCGGCTACGACCCCCGCGCCGCCCCCCGCATCTGGCAGCGCATCGCCCAGGCCAGCGACCGCCAGACCGCCATGCCCCTCAGCATCTTCTCCACCCACCCCCGCGACGATCTCCGCGCTCAGGAACTCAAAAAACACCTCCCCGAGGCCCTCGCCCTCTACGAAGCCGCCCCCGTCAAGCGTAACGGCACCCGACGGCTCGTGCCTTGACCGCCCACCTCGTTTGCCCCTTTATTGTTAACTAATGTTGCCTTCGTATTAATCCATATAGTTAATTAACTATGCGGATAGATTCATTTATATCATTATGATTATAAATGGGTTATATTTTAATATATTCACATAGACTTCCACACACTTAATTAACTATGTGGAAGGCAGCCCCACCGGATTGACCCGCCAGTGCTTCCCTGTGCTATTCAATCCCCCGCGCCTCCAGGTCGCCCTCTTCCAGGCCCAGATAGTGCCCGAGTTCGTGATAATACGTCACGCGAACCTCCTCGCGGAAGACGTCCACATCCCCTTCGGCATACTCCCAGAGATTGTCGAGAAACAGCAGGATTTCCGGCGGCAGCGGGTCGGGACTTTCCCCGACTTCGGCCAGCGCCGGCCCCACAAACAGCCCCAGCAGATCGGGATCCAGGCCGTCCTCGCGCACCATGGCCCGTGACGGCCGCGACATCAGCACCACGGGCAGTTCGCGGGCGGGCCCGGCCATGACGGCCGGCAGCTTGCGCCGCAGGGCCTCCAGCTCCTGGCGGGCAATCCGCTCGAGTCCGGCCCGGTTCATGAGGCGCGGCTACTTGACGACCGCGCCGCTGGACAGGTCGCCGTCCACGGTGACCAGACGCAGGCGCTCGCCCTTGCTCGCCGCCAGCAGCATGCCCTGGCTTTCCACGCCGCGCAGCTTGATCGGCGCCAGATTCGACACCACCACCACCGTCTTGCCGATCAGTTCCTCGGGCTTGTAGTACAGCGCAATGCCGGCCACGATCTGCCGGCGCTCATCGCCCATCAGCACGCTGAGCTTCAGCAGCTTCACCGCGCCCTCGATGGCTTCCGCGCCCATGATTTTCGCCGTGCGCAGCTGCACCTTGGCGAACTCGTCGTAGGTGATCACGCCTTCGGGATTGCCGATCGTGCCGGGCGGCGGCGCTTTCTTGTCCGTAACGGGCTTGGGCGCATCCGCGGCCGGCGCCGTCGCCTCGGCCGGGCCGGGCACGGGCGCTTCAATGCGCGGGAAAAGCGCGCCGGGCGGGGCCACTTCCGCGCCGGGCTTGAGGACTTCAGTCTTGGACAATTCGTCGGGATTCACGGTCATGGGCTTCTCCATTCCAAGCGCGGCGCGCAGGTCGGTCATTTTGCCGGGCATCAGGGGCATCAGCAGCCCGGCGCAGATGCGCAGCGATTCCGCCGCGGCGTACAAGGTAGTATGCAGCGGAGCCGGATCCGCCGCGCGGGCCTGGCTCCACGGCTGCTGGGCTTCGATGAATTTGTTGGTCGCCCGCACCGCTTCGATCACCTGGGCCACGCCGGCGTGCAGGGCAAACGTGTCCAGCGACGTCTTCATCCCCGCGACCGCCGCCCGGGCCTGCGCCAGCAGGTCCGCCGCCGGACCGCTGGCAAACGCGCCGGGCGCGGGCGCCGGCAGCCGGCCGCCGCAGTACTTGCCGACCATGCTGACCACGCGGTTCAGCAGGTTGCCCAGGTCGTTGGCCAGATCCGCGTTGTACCGGCGGATGAAGGCATCCTCCGTGAACGTGGCATCCTGCCCCATCGCCATCTCGGCCATCAGGAAGTAGCGGAACGGGTCCACCCCGTAGCGCTCCATCATGTCCATCGGATTGACGACATTCCCCAGGCTCTTGCTCATCTTGGCGCTGCCGGACAGCCACCAGCCGTGCGCGAAAACGGTCCGCGGCATCTCCAGCCCCATGGCCTTGAGCATGCACGGCCAGTACACCGTATGCGTCGTCAGGATGTCCTTGCCGATCAAATGGATCGCCGGCCAGCGGCGGGCGAACTGCGCGTCGTCGCGGCGGTAGCCGATCGCGCTGATGTAGTTGACCAGCGCGTCGAACCACACATAGGTGACATAGTCGGCATCGAACGGAAGCTCGATGCCCCACGCCAGCCGCGATTTCGGCCGGGAAATGCACAGGTCCTGCAGCGGCTTGCGCAGGAATCCCAGCGTTTCATTGCGGCGGAAGTCCGGCTGGATGAAGTCCGGATGCGCCTGGATGTACTCCACCAGCCAGTCCTGATACCGGCTCATCCGGAAGAAATAGTTGGCCTCGCGCACCCGCTGGACCTCGCGGCCGCACAGCGGACAGCGGCCTTCCGCCAGATCCTTGTCGGTGAAGAACCGCTCGTCGGGCACGCAGTACCAGCCGTCGTATTCGTCGCGGTAGATCTCGCCGCGGTCGTACAGATCCTGCAGAATCTCCTGCACGATGACCTTGTGGCGCGGCTCCGTGGTGCGGATGAAATCGTCGTTGCGGATTTCCAGCCGTTTCCAGGCTTCCAGAAAGCGCTGAACCGTCCGGTCCACGTGCTCCTGCGGCTCCACCCCCAGTTTCGCGGCCGCCTCCTGCACCTTCTGGCCGTGCTCGTCGGTGCCGGTCAGAAACCACGTGTCGCGGCCGAACATGCGCTCCGCGCGCGCCAGCACGTCCGCCAGCACCGTCGTATAGGCGTGGCCGATGTGCGGCTTGTCGTTCACGTAGTAAATCGGCGTCGTGATGTAAACGGAGTCGGGTTTCATTCCATCATTCCTGTCGGCGAACGGTTGTACCCCACCCCGCCCCGCCGCGCAAATCAATACTTCCCCCCATCCGGCAGGGCTTGCCCATGGATGAATTCGGCGGTTTCCACGCCATGGAAAACTGTTCCGCGATTTTTCCACGCCATGGAAAACTTTTTTCCACGCCGTGGAAAATCCGGAAAACGGGGTCAGGTCCCGATCGCCGCCCAGACGTCTTCGACCGTCAGGCGTTCGAGTTCGTCTTCGGGCGCGCGCAGCACGCGCACCCCGCCGCGGCCGCGAGGCGCCCAGGTTTCCGCGTTCGACGGTCCGAACAGGGCGATCACCGGCAGACCGACCGCCGCCGCCAGATGCGTAATGCCCGAATCATGGCCCAGGAACCGCTCCGATTCCGCCAGGACCGCCGCCAGTTCCACCAGCGACAGTCCTTCCAGCCGGGGCAGATCCGGCAGGTCGCGCGCCAGCAGATTCGCCGCGTCGGCATCGGCTTCGCCCACCACGGCCGCCACGTCCCGTCCGGCTGCGCGCAGCCGGCGAAGGATGTCGGCAAAGCGGTCCGCCGGCCAGGTCTTCGCCGGGCTGCCGCTGCCGGGATGCACCACGACCGGACGGCCCTGGATCCCCATCGCCTGCAGGCGGCGACGGGCCTCGGCACGCGCCTCGCCGGACAGATCCAGCTCCGGGACCAGATCCGTTTCGTAGATCGCCAGGGCCTGGAGCGGCTCCAGCAGAAACGGAATCGCATGGCCGCGCTTGATGATCGGCGAACCGCTCAGCACCTGCCGGGCCCCGGCCAGCAGCAGATTGCTGCGCACCTGGCCGACCGGATCATGCAGATAGTTGAAGATCAGGTCGAACGACCGCACCGCCGCCACCTGGGCATCCGTGAACTGCGGATGCGGCACGAAGAACCGCGACATCTCCGCACGGTCGAGCGACACGACGGATTCGGCCAGTCCCCCGGCAACGGCCAGGTCGGCAATGTGCGGATAGCCCCAGATTTCGATCCGCGCCAGCGGCCACTGGGTGCGCAAGGCCTGCAGCACCGGCAGCGTGACAATGAAATCGCCGATGGCCCCGCCGCGCAGCACCAGAAAGCGCGGGGCGTGGGATTCTATGGAACCGGCCACGAGAGCCCCCTCAGACCAGATGCCACAGCCCGGCCGCCAGCAGCACCGCCCCGCCCGCCCCCTTGACCCAGCCCAGGCGGCGCACTGCCGCATCGGTGGCGCACAGCCGCCGGCAGGCGCGGCGGAACAGCCACGGATGCAGCATCAGCGCGCAGCCGATCACCACCCAGGCATAGGCGATCAGCACCGGCACGATCCGCCAGGCGGAATCCGCCCAGCGCACGCCCAGCAGCAGCGGATTGGCCAGCAGCAGCAGCAGAGCCCCCAGCGAGCGCGGCGCCAGCAGCTCGTCCAGGAAATACACCACCGAGGCCAGCAGCGCCACAGCCGCAAACGGCAGAAAAGGCTTGAGAAACTCGAAGCGGCCCAGCGCGGCATGCTGCACCACCCAGGCCACCCAGAACACCGCGATGGCGGTCATGAGCCAGCCCGGCCAGCGCGACCGGGGAAATCCATCGAGCCCGCGGCGCACACCCGCCGGCATCCCGGCCATGAACGCCCCGGCACCCAGCCCCAGCACCCCCAGCAGAATCAGCGCCCGCCCCAGAAACAGATCCACATCCGTCACCATACCACCGCCTCCTCCGCAGGCGAAGCGGGCCTCGGCGCCGGCCGCGCCGGAGCAGGCCGGACCGCGGCGGGACCCGCCCGGCCCTTGGCCGGCAACTCGCCGATCTGCCCCGCATAGGGATTGGACGGCGGCAGGGATGGCGCGGTGAGAATGCCCGGCCGCTCGGGATCTTCTTCAAACGGCGTGCCGCCCGTCACGGCCACCTGGCCATCGGCCTCCCGGACCAGACGGATCTGCCCGGCCTGCGCGATGTAAAACGCGGTGCCCAGGGGAACTCCGTCGGTATCAATGCGCGAATGAACGAAGCGGTCCGGCGCGCTCTGGTGCAGCACATGAAACACCCCTTCGCCATCCTGTTCCAGGCGCGGCACGAAAAAACGGATCAGGCGCCCGAGCTCGTAGCAGCCGAGACAGATGCCGTCGGTGGGGGCATCCAACCGGAAAAACAGCCGGTCGGTGCGCTCGCGGTGCAGCTGGCGCAGCGAGACGGTTCGTGCATCGGCCTGGTTCGGCATGCCGAAGTGGCGCTCCAGCAGGATCAGTCCAGGCTGGACTTCCAGGGACAGCCTGGGGCCGGCAAAACGCGTCCCCCCGAATTCGAGCACGGGCAGGAGCATGTAGGACTGGCCGTGGAGAATGCGGTAGGCCTCCAGCAGATTGACTTCCACCTCGCGGGTTTCGCCGGCCGGAATGATGACCGGGCGGCGAACCAGCGGCTGTCCGGTTTCGCGGACCAGCGACGTTGGGCGATCCTCGACATCGAATCGCAGGCGCGCATTGCCGTTGGGCGTCAGATCCAGATTCCGTCCGGTGTGGTTGCCGATGGATACCGTGGCCCGTACCGGCTCCATGAGCAGTGTGCGGCTGTGCCGCAGCGACCACTCTATTTCCACCTGGGCCGGGGCGGTCGTGCACAGGCCCAAGCCGGCCAGGATCAGTGCGGATAGAAGAGTGCGGTGCATGCGATGCGGAATCCTCCCGATGCCTACCGGCCGATTTCAAGCCGCGACGCGGCGCGCGCCGGCAATCCGGCTTCGTGGATCTTGCGCTGGGTGGCCGCGATGTCGTACGGCACCCGGCGCAGTTCCACCACGTTCTGGGCCATGTCGTAAATGGCATAGGCCGCGCGCGGATCGCCGTCGCGCGGCTGCCCCACGCTGCCCACGTTGATGTAGTATTTCCGGCCCGCCGTGATCCGCAGCTTGGTGTAAAGGCCGCCCCGCACGATGCCGGCTTTCTCGAACGCCAGCGGGACGTGTGTATGCCCGAAAAAGCACACCGAACACATCTGGTAGGCGAAATTGGCCTCCGCTTCGAGCTTGTCGAAGACATAGCCCCACATTTCGGGATTGTCCAGGGTCGCATGCACCAGCATGAACGTTTCGACCGTTCGCGAATAACGCAGGTTGCCCAGCCAGGCTCGCTGATCGTCGCTCAGCCGCTTGCGCGTCCAGTCCACCACATCCGCCGCCAGCGGATGGAAACCGTTGAGATTCTCCTGCCGCGAGCAATAGTGATCGTGGTTGCCGCGGACCACGGCGTCGCCGCACAGCTCGTGCACCTTTTCCAGGCACAGTTCCGGATCGGCGTTATAGCCCACAATGTCGCCCACGCAGCTGAAGCGCGTGACCCCCTGCGACTCGGCATCGGCCAGCACCGCGCTCAACGCTTCCCAATTCGCGTGAATATCGCCCAGGATTGCGTATTTCAAGGCCATGGGCGCTACCCCGCTTTCTCCGGCTCCGGCACCGGTTCCGCCGCTTCGCTCACGGCGTCGCCCGGCGGGTTCGCCTCACCGGCGACCTCGTTGCATGCTGCGTTCCCCGGGCTTGCGGGCGGCTCTTCCAGAGACGCCACCGTGGCCTCCTCCGCCGGAGCCTCGGCCTCCGCCGAAGTGCCGGCGGGCGGTTCTGCGGCCGCAACCGCGGCCGGATCTTCAGGCATCACGTCGGGCGTTTCATCCGCAGCCCCCGGGGCGGAGGCCTCCGGAGAAGCCGTTTCCGCGACAGCGGCCGCCGCCGCTTCCGGCCCGCCTTCCCCATCCGTGGATTCCGCCGCCGGTTTCCCGTTGGCCTCTTCGGCGGAGCGGACGGGGCCGCTGCGCGGCAGCGCCAGCGTGCCGTCGAAAAACTCAATCACGCCCCCGTTGGCCACCAGGTTGCCCAGATGCAGCAGGAGTTCCGCCGCTCCGGACGACTCGGGATCCGCCCCCGGCCGCAGCTGGTCGAGCACCTGCTGGCGCGGAATTCCCGGATGCGCCTCCAGAAACGCCACGATCTCGCGGACGATCTCCGGCGCCGACGCCAGATCCACCGGCGAAGGCGGAATCGCCGTCACATAGGTTTCCTTGGCATTCACCTTGAACAGATGCAGACGCATGTGGCGGAACGCCGGCCGCAGCGCCAGCAGCAGCGTCAGGGGGAACCGGCTTTCCTTCTGCCAGGCCGCCGACACCGCGGCGCGCAGCGCGCCGTCGTCGAACTTGCGCGACTGCGGCCCCGGCACGATGCTGCGCGGGGACTCCCGCAGCATCGCCTTCACCCGCCCGCCCATCCACTCCTGCGCCTCGGCCCGGGTCTGCGGCGGCGCCTCTTCGCCTTCCGGAACATCCTTCAGCCGGTACACGGTTTTCCTGCGCACCGATTCCTTCCACTGCTCCACCAGGGCCTCGTCGCGGAGGGTTTCAATGTGCGCGAGGTAGTCCGCTTTGGACAGGTGGGCAAAGCGCGACGACCACACCTCCTGAATCTTCTCGTTGTAGCCATGGTGGTTCGGGGGGCCCAGCAGCGCGCCGCTCAGGCCGCAGCGCGCCACGCAGGTGAAATTCCCCGCCGGCGGCTCCGCCTCGGTCTCTTCGACATGGAAAAACTTGTCGAGGTGATCCTGCACGACATGCGCCTCGGCGTTCGCCCGGGAGCGAAAGACGCGCCGGCATTCCAGACACTGCACCAGCGTCTGGCGCTCGGCGCCGGCGGAAGGCGGCGCCATCTCCAGTTTCACCAGATAGAGATCCTCGCGGCTGAGAAACCGGCTGGCGATCTCCACCAGCGGAAACGCGCGACGGCCGGCCTGGATATCCCGCACCACCAGTGCCAGGCGCTCGCGGTCCGGCAGAAACGTCACCTTCACATCCAGGCGCGGACGCGGCTCCCGGCGCGGCGGCCGGTCGCGGGGCCCGCTGCGGAAATTCCGGTCGCTCCGCGGTTCGCGACGCTCGCCCGGCCGCGGCGGACGTCCTCCGCCGCCGCCATCCGGAAACCGCCGCCCGCCGGAACGGCCCGACCCGCCGAATCCCGGGGCGCCGCGCGGACGCGCCCCGCCCGGTCCGCTGCGAAACCCGCGGCGGTCGCCCGGCTCCCGCCGGCCTCCTCCGCGCCGGTCGTCGCGACGCCCCGCGCCCCGGCCCCGGCCGCCGTCCCAATGCCCCGGATCTTCCCGCCCCGCATAGGGATTCTCCGGCGGCTTGCGCGCCCAGGTCGGTACGAAATTCAAGTCCAGCGCGGAGTCCAAGCGGTCCTGCGCGGTGCTGTCCGGGCTGTCCTCGTCTGCCATGATCCGTCTCGTTTCCTTGCGGCCTTTCGCGCGCGAAAAACCATCTGGAGGCCCGCCGGCCTCCGGCCGCCTCCGCTTCCAACCACCGGCCGGAACAAATTCCGACTCTCGGCGTTTTTCTAGCACAAATCCCCCCCGCGCGCAATGAACAACCTGCGGGCACGAAAAAGGCGGGGTGCTCGCGCACCCCGCCCGCAGGCCGGCAGGCCTAGTACATGCCGTCCATGCCGCCCATGCCGCCGCCCGGCATCGGGGGCGCTGCAGGCTCCTTCTTCGGAATCTCGGACACCATGGCTTCGGTCACCAGCAGCAGGCCGGCGATGCTCGTGGCATTCTCCAGGGCGCTGCGCGTAACCTTGGTCGGATCAATGATGCCCGACTTGATCATGTCGCAGTATTCGCCATCCGCCACGTTGTAGCCGAAAGCGCCCTTGCCGTTGCGCACGTCCTGCACCACGATGGAGGCGTCCAGACCGGCGTTCTCCACCAGCTGGCGCAGCGGGGCTTCGCACGCCCGGCGCACGATGTCCACGCCGATCTTTTCCTCGCCCTCGGCTTTCAGCCCGTCCAGCGCCGACTGGGCGCGGATCAGCGCCACGCCGCCGCCCGGCACAATGCCTTCCTCGACCGCCGCGCGGGTCGCGTGCAGCGCGTCTTCGACGCGGGCCTTCTTTTCCTTCATCTCCGATTCGGTGGAGGCGCCCACGTTGATGACGGCCACGCCGCCGGCCAGCTTCGCCAGCCGCTCCTGGAGCTTCTCGCGGTCGTAATCGGAGGTCGTCTCCTCGATCTGGCGGCGGATCTGGGCGATCCGGCCCTGGATGTCCGAAGTCTTGCCCGCGCCTTCCACGATCGTGGTGTTGTCCTTGTCCACCGTCACGCGCT
>ERZ795053.5445-NODE-5445-length-13120-cov-6.237581_pt1 | contig 13120 bp, 10 predicted proteins | sample MGYA00375137_ERZ795053 | MGnify/ENA primary metagenome ERZ795053 (study PRJEB30182, sample SAMN05720284) | activated sludge metagenome | isolation source: Anaerobic digester | place: Hong Kong | collected 2014-12-17 ... | reverse complement strand
GCGCCTACACCACCACCGACCGACCCCCACCGGACACCGGATAGAACCGGCGGGCGCGCGGATACGCCACCCCACGTAGCCTTACCAGTGATGAGCGTGCAGAAGACCAAAGCCAACGGAATTGAGATCGCCTACGAGACGTTCGGCGCGCCGAGTGATCCGCCGATCCTGCTCGTCATGGGCTTGGGGACCCAGATGATCGCGTGGCCCGATGAATTCTGCGATGGACTGGCCCAGCGAGGCTACTTCGTCGTGCGGTTCGACAATCGCGATGTCGGACTGTCCACACACATGAAGGACCGGGCCCCCTCGATGGTGGATGTGATGGTCCGCCGTAAGCAGCCCCCGTACACGATTCACGACCTCGCGGCGGACACCGTCGGGCTGATGGATGCGCTGAACCTCGACTCCGTCCACCTTGTGGGTGCATCGATGGGCGGGTTCATCGCGCAGACCATCGCGATCTCCCACCCCAAGCGCATCCGCAGTCTCACGCTGATCATGACGTCGACCGGTTCGCGGCGCGTGGGCAATCCGAAGCCGGCCCTCTTCAGCCGGCTGACGAAGCGGCGGGTGGTGGCTGACCGGGCGTCCGCCCAGGCGATGACGCTCGAGACCTTTCGGATCATCGGGTCCAAGGGGTACGCCTTCGACGAGCAGTACCTGCTTGAGATGGCAGGCGAGTCCTACGACCGGGCGCACGACCCCGGCGGGTACGTGCGCCAACTCGCAGCCATCGCAGCTCAGCCGGACCGCACTGATCAACTGCGGCGTCTGCGGATCCCCGCGCTGGTCATTCATGGACTGCATGACCCGCTCGTGGCGTTCAGCGGCGGGCTGGCGGCGGCACGCTCTCTGCGCAACGCCAAGTTCGTTGGGTACGCAGGTATGGGGCATGACCTCCCAAGGGCGTTGTGGCCGGACTTCGTGCAAGAGATCGGATCGCTGGCCGACAGGGCTGAAGGCCGCTAGGACTCCAGCGCGAAGGAGTACATTCAGGAGGGTGAGACTGCAACTCGTCGTCCTGATCGCTGTCGCTTCGCTTGCGGCCTGTGGGGGCGGCGCGAGCAGCAGTCCATCTCCCAGTGCGCCGCTGACAGCGGACGCGACGACGGCGATCCCCGATGGCGGTGCGGTCCCCGAAACCCTCGCGCCAGGCCAGGACTGGCTGCTCGTGGGTCCCAATCCGCAGTTGGCGACCTCCGATGTCACGCTGCGTTTCGGTGATGACTCCAACTTGTCGGGCAAGGCTGTGCTGAACACCTACTCCGGAACTTTCGCGGCATCCGAGGACGGCTCGCTGCGCCTGGGCCCGATCGCCCGCACCGAGATCGGTGGCGACCCCGACCTGATGGCTGCCGAGGATCAGTATTTCGAGGCCCTGAGTCTGGTAGACGGGTTCGACTCCAATGGCGACGAGTTGTTCCTGCGCACCGGGGACACCACCATCCTGCGGTACGGCCTGCCCGACTCGGCGGCCGCGTTCGGCGCGACCCTGATCGGCAAGACCACGGCGAAGGCGCGCAATCGTGCGCAGGCCGAGGGATACACCTTCCGGGTGGTTTCGGTGGATGGTGAGGGCAAACCCGTCACCCAGGACTACCGCCCTGACCGTCTCAACGCCACCGTGGTCGACGGCCGGGTGACCGAGGTGACGGTCGGCTGATGCGCAGTGTCGAACTGCGGGTAAGTAGCGGGCACAGGTTGATCACCGACCTCACAAGCGAGGCTGCATCCTTCGTGGCCGACCAAGCTGACGGCCTGCTCAGCGTGTTCGTGCCTCACGCCACCGCAGGCGTGGCGTTGATCGAGACGGGTGCTGGAACGGAGCCCGACCTGGCCGATGCCCTGGAACGCCTGCTCCCGACCGCGGACATCTACCGGCATCGCCATGGCAGCCTGGGGCACGGTCGCGACCACGTGATGCCCGCGTTCGTGTCACCGAGTCTGACGATCCCGGTCATCGGGGGGCGGCTGGCACTGGGCACATGGCAGAGCGTCGTTTTGGTGGACCCCAATGGGGACAATCCGCGGCGGACCGTGCGCCTGTCCTTCATGCCGGGGTGACTCTCGGTAGTCACCAGCGGTTAGCGATTCAGGGGGGCTAGCCCCCGTTTGCCCAGGGAAAGATCTATCGGGCCCGCCAGCGCGGATTCTGAGGGCTTTCATCCGAACGGCCCATCCTGAATCCCGGCGATTCTCACGATACGTATATGAACGACTACTCACAGTGGGGATTCGTAGCATGCGTACTCGCGCTCTTGTCATCGTCTCGGCGTGTTCATTGGTGGTGTCCACGATGACCGCCCTGCCCGCAGCGGCGGCGCCCGATGTGAGCGCGGCCGCGGTGACCCCGGCTGCCAACCCGGTGATCCCGCAGTCCTGCGGACTGGACGCCACGCTGGTGCTCGACGCGTCGGGCTCGATCAGCAGCTCGAGTGCCGTCGAGAAGGTCCGCTCCGCCGGCAACGCCTTCGTCAAAGCGCTCAAGGACACCAAATCCACCACCCGGATCACCCAGTTCGGCACGTTCTCCGACCAGTTGGCGCCGCGGACCGTTGTGGACGCCGCCGCCACGTCGGCGACCGGTGTGCTGACCAAGGCCATGAACAAGTACTACAACCCGATCCCGGCCAAGCCGAGTGACTCATCGATCTACCAGTACAACGGTGGGACCTGGACAAACCCCAAGAACTACACCAAGACGACGGCGTCCAATGCGAACCAGTGGACCAATTGGGACGCTGGAATGGACCAGGCCAGGACGGAGACGAAGGCGCCGGAGATCATCGTCTTCGTCACCGACGGCGATCCGACGGCTTTCAACTTGAACAAGTCGGGCGACCCCAACTACGGCAACGGTAAGAACGTCGCGGTCAACACCGGCAGCGGAGACGCCGCCAATCCCACGCTGGACCGCGCGATCCAGCAGGCGAATGCGGCCAAGGGTGCCAACACCCGCATCATGGTCGTTGGCGTGGGTCCGGCGGTGACCAAGCCCGGTAGCGACAGCGTGAAGCGCATGGAGAAGATGTCCGGCCCGCAGGTCGTGCAGGACAAGGACCTGGGCAGCATCACGAGCATCAACCAGATCGATGTGGCGCTGGTCAAGGACTTCGACAACCTCGGCAGTTTCCTGCGGCAGGTCGTCAGCGATCTCTGCGTTCCGTCGCTGACCATCCGCAAGCTCGCCCAGACCGCCGACAGCAGCGGCTACGAGCCCTACGCGGGCTGGAACATGACGGTCAAGCCCACTGTCAACGGCGGTTTCAACTGGGTGCTCCCGGACACCACGCCCGCCGCGCAGAAGTCGGAAGCCACCGATGTCAACGGGTACGCGCAGTTCCAATGGGAGCCGAAGGTCCACAGCACCACCTCCGATGCGCAGGTCACCGAAGAAGTGAAGGCCGGCTACACCTCCGGGCGACCGGGTACGAACAACGACTGGATCTGTGAGAAACGCACGCCTGACAGCGCCACGGTGGAGACCGTCAAGGGGGACTTCGCAGATCCTCAGAACCCGCAGTTCAACATCAGCCTGACGTCGCGCAACATCGTCACGTGCTCGCTGTACAACTCGTTCCAGTACCGCCCGGGCATTGCGTTGACCAAGTCCGTGATCGATGCCGTCGACGTCGCTGGGAAACCGACGGTGCGCGGCAACGCGGACGGCTGGAATGTGACGTACCGCTTCGTGGTCGAGAACACCGGCAACACGCCGCTGTCGGGTGTCAACGTGGCCGATGGCAAGTGCGACGTGAAACCCACACGGACCCAGGGCAGCGGGGAGCGCCTTCAGCCCGGTGCCACGTGGACCTACGAGTGCCCCAAGCTGATCCGCGTGCCCAACTCGACGAACCCGGACCTCAACGTGGTGAACACCGCGTACGTCACCGGGTCCGCGCCGGACGGAACGGTCGCCAGCGACAGCGACACTGCGACTGTCTGGATCAAGACCCCGGCCATGGCGATCACCAAGAGCCCGCGGGAGACACCGATCCCCGCCGGCGGACTCGCCACCTACGACTACGCGCTGACCAACACCGGCAATGACCCGATCAAGGACGTCGGGGTCGTGGACAACAAGTGCGATCCACTGGAAGGACCCACTGGGGATGGGGCGACGTCCGGCGTCCTGGACCTCGGTGAGACGTGGACCTACACGTGCAAGACCAGGCTCTACGAGACCACCCGCAACACGGCCACGGCCACTGGCAAGTGGTCGCAGGCCACACCGGGCGCTCAGAACAACAGCCCGGTGACCAGCAAGGACGACGCGATCGTCGATGTCATCATTCCCGCCTACATCACGGTCGTGAAGAGCGCGGTACCCGAGAACGGGACGCCCTTCGACTACACCGCCAGTGGCGCCGGACTGCACCCCGACGATCAGACGTTCACGCTGGCACCTGGGGACCCGCAGGGCGACCGCAGCCGCACGCTGGTGGTGGAACCGGCCGCCGGCGGCACGGAGTACACGATCGATGAGCAGACCACCGCGGGGTGGAGCCTCGAGGACATCACCTGTGAGGGCGCCCAGAGCGAAACCACCACACCGAGTACGGGTGAGGCCAAGGTCACCGTCAAACCGGGCGACACCGCCACCTGCACATACAGCAACGAGCGGCTCGGGTCTTTGACGATCCGCAAGATCGTGCAGCCGCAGTCCAGCGGCCAGAAGTTCGCTTTCACGGCGACCGGAGTCACGCCTGATGCCTTCTCGCTGGGCAACGAAGAGGAGCAGGTGTTCAGCGCGTTGCCGACCGGCACCGACGTGTCCGTGACCGAGACGTCGCAGGATGACTGGGCCCTTTCCAGCATCGTCTGCGACGGAGGCCCGGTCGTTCGCGACAACAGCATCACGTGGACGGCGGAGAACACCATCGACGCGGTCTGCACGTTTGTGAACCGGGCGATTCCGAAGGCGCAACTGACCGTGGTCAAGGTCGCCGACCCGGTGACCGGTGACTTCGACTACAGCGCAACGGGTCGGGGCGTGGCTGAGAACTTCACGCTGCGCCCGACCTCCGGCGACCCGTCCCCGAGCAAGACGATGACTGTCTCGCCACTACCCGGCGGTTCGCAGTACACCGTTACGGAGGCACCGCAGCTGGACTGGACGCTGAAGGACGTCAAATGCCGGGTGAGCGGGCCGGACGGTCTTCGAGCAACACCAGTGTTCGGTGACACGGACACCGGCGCCGTGCAGGTGACCCTCGAGCCCGGGGAGTCCGGGGTCTGCACGTTCAACAACGAACGCAAGTCGACTCTGACGATCCTCAAGAACGTATCGGTGCCGGTCACCGATCCGGCTGCCAAGGATCAGAAGTTCGACTTCACCGCGACCGGTGTGACGCCGACGGACTTCAGCCTGCAGGACTACGACAAGTTCGGTGAGAAGCGGGTATTCGAGCGGATCGCGGCCGGCACCGACGTGACGGTGGCCGAGGTGCCGATCGGGGGCTGGACGCTCTCCGGAATCCAGTGTTCGGCACCCCAGAGTCAGTGGAGGGTGGCCGGAGGTCAACTCGACATCACGATGGGCGCCGGTCAGGACGTCACCTGTGCGTTCAACAACGCGAAGAATCCCCCTGACAAGGCCATGCTCGAGGTGGTCAAACTGGCAGATCCGGCCGATGGCACACCTTTCGGATTCGATGTCCAGGGCAGCGGCGTGGACCCGATCGATGAGCAGTTCGACCTCGATCCGCCGAACACCACCTCGCAGTCCCTGGCATTGAGTCCGGCCGTATCCGGCACCACGTACACCATCGCCGAGGACCCGGTCGCAGGCTGGGATCAGGAGTTGACCTGCGCGGTCAACGGGACTGCTGTCGTGGGTCGGACACTGACCCTGTCCCCGGGTGATGCGGCAGTCTGTACTGCGGTCAATGTCAAGCGCGGATCGCTGACCATCGTCAAGCAGACCGACCCGCCGGACTCCCCGCAGTCCTTCGATTTCACCGCTACCAACAAGCCCGACTTCAGCCTGACCGATGGCCAGAGTCAGACGTTCGACAATCTGCAGGCGGGCACGGACATCACGGTGACCGAGGCCGCCGACGACCTGTGGGTCCTGCAGGACATCCTCTGCACCAACGGTGCCACGCCCGACCTCGATGCGGGTTCGGTGGACGTCACTATCGGCGCGGGCGAGGACGTCGTGTGCACGTTCATGAACTCCGAACTCCCGCCGGCCTTGATTGCGACCGTGAAGGTCGCCGATCCGGAGCAGGGTTCGTTCCCCTTCAGGTTGACCGGAGGCACCACCGACGAGAGCTTCACGTTGAGCCCACCGGACACGATCGCCGAAGTCATCAAAGTGCGGCCGTCCACGACCGGGGTCGAGTACACGATCACCGAACAGCCGGTTCCCGGCTGGGATGCGGGGGGCAACCTGTGCTGGTTGTTCGATGCCGACGGAAACGTAAGCCTCTATCGGGGCAGCGACCCATCGGTCGTCTCCCAGGTCGTGAAGCCCGGGGAGTTCTGGGTGTGCGGCTTCCTCAACCTCAAGCAGGCGCAGTTCACCGTCGCAAAATCGGCGCAGGACGCTCGTGGGCAGGAGTTCGACTTCGCCTGGAACCAGGACCCGTCCACCTTCCAGCTAGGCGATGGTGAATCCCGCAAAGCCACAGGCTTGGCGGCCGGCACGCAGGTTGACGTGACCGAGACGAAGCCGCCGTTCTGGACCCTCGACTCCATCGTCTGCGGTGGCACTAGGACGACCGTGGACGGCATCGACCTGGATTCGGGCAAGGCGGAAGTGACCCTGCGTGCCGGCGGCAACGGCATCTGCACCTACGTCAACACGCGGACCATCTACAACCCGCAAATGGAGCTGAGCAAGACGCCCAGCCCCACCGAGGTGCTGCCGAACGGGGAGGTGACCTACACCTACGACCTCAAGAACGTCGGCGACATCGCGCTGAAGCCGATGGGCAACATGGACGACATCGTGGTCGACGACAAGTGCTCGCCGGTCACTTACGCGGGTTCGCCGGACGCCGAACTCGAGCCTGGCGACACGTGGAGTTTCTCGTGCACGACCAACCTCGCCGAGGACACCGAGAACACCGCAACCGCGACCCTCGCGCCGGTCAACGAACCGACCAAGGAACTGAAGGTCACCGACGTGGCGTTCGTGCCGGTGCTGGTGCCCGAGATCAAGATCGTGAAGAGCGCCGACCGCCCGGTGGTGTACAAGGGTGAGGACGTCAAATACACCTACTCGGTGACCAACCCAGGTCAGGTTCCGTTGGCCGACGTCACGGTGATCGATGACCCGTGCAGTCCGGTCACCGGCCCGGACGCCGGGTGGGACAAGAACAACAACGGTTTGCTCGACCCGCTGGTCGAGGAGCAGACGTGGCATTGCGCCGACACTTTGACGCAGACCACGACCAACACCGGCACCGCCACCGGCACTCCGACGCTGCCGAACCAGCCGCCGGGGACGCCCGTGACCGACACGGCCAAGGCGACAGTGCGCGTCCTGGACCCAGGCGTGGCGATCACCAAGACCCCGTCTGCGCGCGGTGGCACATGGAACGGCGACGTGTATCAGGTCGCGAGCAACACCCCGGTGACCTTCACGTACCGAGTCGAGAACACCGGCCATGCTGCCCTGGACCTCGGGGCCGGAGTTCAGGACGACAAATGCGCCCCGGTCGAGTACGTCAGCGGGGACGACGGCAGCGGTTTGATCCAGCCCGGCCAGACCTGGGTGTACGAGTGTGTGACGACCCCAGTGGGAACCACGACCGTGACCAACGTGGCGACGGTGACCGGCGTTGAACCGGAGGTGGGTGGACGCTTCGAGGCCAGCGACGACGCCACGGTGCAGTCGTTCGAGTCCGGCATCGCGATCAAGAAGAGTGCGAACAAGCAGGTCGTCGAACCGGGCACCCCGGTCGCGTACACCTACTCGGTCATCAACACCGGCGAGACGGTCCTGTCCGACGTGCGGGTCACCGACGACAAGTGCTCGCCGGTGACGTACGCCAGCGGTGACGCGAACGAGGACGGGAAGCTCGACCTCGACGAGACCTGGATCTTCACCTGCTCGACGCCGTTGCAGCGCGACACCGTAAACGTGGCGCAGGCCCGCGGGGTGGATCCCGGCGGTCATGAGGTCACGGACGCCGCGGCGGCGCGGGTGCTGGTGATCGGTGGCGAGCTCAACCCGGCCATAGCGGTCAAGAAGACACCGTCCGCGACCCGGGTGCAGAGGGGTTCGAAGGTCACCTACACCTACGAGGTGAGCAACGTCGGGACCATGCCGTTGGCCGACATCCGGGTGACCGACGACAAGTGCGCGCCGGTGACCTACGTGAAGGGCGATGACAACGGTGACGGTCTGTTGACGGCTGTCGCGAACGGTGAGAGCTACCCCGACGAGATGTGGACGTACACGTGCACGACCGACATCACGCGGGATACCACCAACACGGTGGTCGCCAAGGGGGCGCCGTGGGAGGCCGGCCAGATCGTCGGCACCGACGTCTCTGCGCAGGACAAGGCGACGGTGACGGTCTCGATACCGAAGCTTCCGATCGACGTCGATGTCGTCAAGAAGAAGAAGTACCCGAGCGGCAAGTACACGACCTTGATCAAGCGCTCGAAGACCGACCCGCAGGGCAAACTGCGCTACCGGACGTTGTGCCGGCCGGTGAAGGCCAAGGCGGCCGGCGACGTGAGCTTCTGCCGTGTGAAGGTCTCGAAGAAGGGCCGTGTGAAGGTCAAGATCATGGGATACCGCAAGGTGCGGGTGACCGTGTGGATCAGCGCCACCCCGAAGCCCAAGTACGCCGATGACTGGCGCGACAACCGCTGGAAGAAGACCTGGACCCTGCGCGCGCGTAAACGGTAGGAGCAGTTCGGCGTCAACGTGATTGACTGCCGACATGGACATTGCACTCATTGGTGGGCACGGCAAGGTCGCACTTCACCTGATTCCGCTCTTGCACGCCGCGGGCCATCAGGTGGACGCGGTGATCCGCAATCCACAGCATCGCGACGATGTGGTGGAAGCGGGCGCGCGGGCTGTGGTTGCTGATGTGGAAGCCATGGACACCGATGCCCTCACGGATCTGCTGCGGGGTCACGACGTGGTGGTCTGGTCCGCAGGTGCCGGTGGGGGCAACCCTCAGCGCACATACGCCGTCGACCGGGATGCTGCGATCCGCTCCATGGATGCTGCGGCTGCTGCGGGAGTCGCGCGGTACCTGATGGTGTCGTACTTCGGTGCCGGGCTCGACCACGGTTTGCCCGCCGACCATTCCTTCTACCCGTACGCCCAGGCGAAGGCCGAGGCTGACGCACATCTGCGTGACAGCGACCTGGCCTGGACGATCCTCGCGCCCAGCGGTCTGACTGATGACCCCGGCACCGGAAGCGTCGATGTCGACACCGGATCGGCCGCGACTGTTGCTCGGGCCGATGTTGCCGCAGTGATCGCGGCAGTGGTGGACCGTTCGGACCTGGGCGGCCGCACGATCGAGTTCAACAACGGCCCGACGCCCATCGAGCAGGCGCTGGACGCGATCGCCGCCGGATGACCCACCCGCGCCATTTCGACGATGACGACCCACTGCTCGAGCGGGTCAGACGCATCGCCGAGGGTTTCCCGGACGCGGCGGAGAAGGTCAGCCACGGTCGACCGGCGTTCTTCACCACGAAGGTCTTCGCCTACTACGGCGGGGCGGTGCGCAGCCGTGAAGGTCAGTGGACGCAGCACGGGCAGTCAATTGTCGTCAAAGCCGACCCGTCCGAACTCGAGGCGCTCCAGGTCGATCCGCGGTGCTACCTGCCCGCCTACTTCGGCGCGTCCGGGTGGATCGGGCTCGACCTGACCGACCACATGGACTGGAACGAGGTCCGCGAAATCCTCGAGTCGTCCTACCGGTTGACCGCTGGCCCCAAGCGGGTTGCGCGCCTGGATGCGGTCAAGCGACCGGATTGATCCAGGTGATTTCTGGAAACCGCGCGAAGTCACTGTCGGCACTGACGATGTCCAGCCCATGTTCGATGCACATCGCTGCCAGTACCGCGTCGCTGACCAGTCCGGCTCGCAGGTCGAGGCGAGTGATGAGCTCCTTCAAGATCGGCCCGTGGCCGCGACCGGGATGTGGGGTCCAGGCCGCTGGCGCAGCTTGCCAGCGCTCGACGCATTCCCACGCCTGACCCGGTGTCAGGGGCGTCTTACTTGCCCGCGGGTTGGTGGCAATTCGGACGAAGGCCCACAACGACAGCCACGGAATCGCGACCCGGCGAGGGCCGTTGAGGGCATCTGTCAGCCAATCTCGTGCGGGCTTGTGGAAAGGGCTCGCCGCGTCGATCGAGTACAGGAGAACGTTGGCGTCGAGAAGCATCAGCGTGCATCTGGCCCTTCGAGGAGGTCCAGCGCATCCGCCACGTTGGAGACGTCAATCGTCAGTCCGAGATCGAAACTGCGTGGAACGAATGGGGGCGGGCTGGGTTCATCTCTCATGCCACGACGTATCAGTTCATTGACGGCTTCGCTGACACCTTTGCCGTGCTCGGCGCGCAGTCGCTCAACGGCCTTGGCCGTGTCCGCGTCGAATTCCACCGTGGTGCGCATGCAGAAATGGTAGCACGAGCGTGTATATCAAGGCGCATGGTTATGCGACCCTGTGGAACGGAACCCAGGCTTGGTTGAGTCGCGCGCCAGTCACCCACCGTTCATGCCCTGTCACCGACCGTTCATCGCACGCCGCAGGACCACCGGTGGACCACTTCGCGCCGCTCACCGCAGGCAGCCGCGAACACGTTTCATCTGCGCCACCGACCCCCCTACTTTGTGACCACTGAGGGCGCGACCGTACCGCCCGACGATCGGAAGGGCAGAACCGATGACCGTCAATCACGACCCGCTGAAGGTCGGGGGCACCCCCGATCCGGAGGCCTACCTGACCGCGCAGAGGAGCCCCGAGTTCGTCGAACTGCGCAAGCGCTATCGGGGTTTCGCATTCCCGATGACCGTGGCGTTCCTCGTCTGGTACTTCGCGTTCGTGCTGGCCGCGGTGTTCGCACCCGCGTGGATGGCGCAGCCGGTGTGGGGGAACATCAACCGCGGCATCGTCTTCGGTCTGCTGCAGTTCGTGTCCACCGGGCTGATCACCTGGCTGTACGTGCGGCACGCGAACAACAAACTCGACCCCCTGGCCACCGAGATCCGTGAAGACCTGGAAGGCACCCGCTGATGAATGCCACTGCTGGAAGTCCCGCGGTCAACATGACCATCTTCTTGGCGTTCGTCGCCGTGACGATGTTCATCGTGATCCGCGCCTCGCGCACCAACCGCACCGCCTCCGACTACTACACCGGCGGCCGCTCCTTCACCGGCGGCCAGAACGGCACAGCCATCGCCGGGGACTACCTGTCCGCTGCCAGCTTCCTGGGAATCACCGGCGCCATCGCCCTGACCGGTTTCGACGGTTTCCTCTACTCGATCGGCTTCCTCGTCGCGTGGCTGGTGGCATTGCTGCTGGTCGCGGAGTTGCTGCGCAACACCGGCAAGTTCACGATGGCCGACGTGCTGGCCTTCCGCATGCGTCAACGGCCCGTTCGCATGGCCGCTGCGATCTCGACCCTCGCGGTGTCGTTCTTCTACCTGTTGGCGCAGATGGCCGGCGCAGGTGGTCTGGTGAGCCTGCTCATGGGAATCACCGGCAACGTCGGACAGTCTCTGACCATCGCGGTGGTCGGCGTGCTGATGATCGTCTACGTCCTGGTCGGAGGTATGAAAGGCACCACCTGGGTGCAGATCATCAAGGCGGTCCTGCTGATCGCAGGTGCCGCGCTGATGACGTTCTGGGTGCTGAGCAAGTTCGGGATGAGCCTGTCGAACGTGATGGGCGCGGCCGCCGACAACAGCGCGCTGGGTGACAAGCTTCTCGCCCCGGGTGCCAAGTACGGTCTCAGCACCTTGACGAAGGTCGACTTCATCTCGCTGTCGATGGCGCTGGTGCTGGGCACCGCGGGTCTGCCGCACGTGCTGATGCGCTTCTACACCGTCCCCACCTCCAAGGAGGCCCGCAAGTCCGTGGTCTGGGCGATCAGCCTGATCGGTCTGTTCTACCTGTTCAGCCTGGTGCTCGGCTTCGGTGCGGCTGCGCTGGTCGGCGCCGACGTCATCAAGGCGGCCCCGGGCGGCGCGAACTCCGCGGCGCCGCTGCTGGCCTACGAACTCGGTGGCACCCTGCTGCTCGGCTTCATCTCGGCGGTCGCCTTCGCGACGATCCTCGCGGTGGTCGCAGGATTGACGATCACCGCCAGTGCATCCTTCGCCCATGACGTGTACGCCAACGTGATCAAGCGCGGCAAGGTCAGCACCGACCAGGAGGTCAGGGTTGCCCGCATCGCGGCAGTCGCGATCGGCCTGGTTGCGATCGTCGGCGGAATCCTGGCCAAGGACCAGAACATCGCGTTCCTGGTCGCACTGGCCTTCGCGGTGGCCGCGTCGGCGAACCTGCCGACGATCCTCTACTCGCTGTTCTGGAAGCGGTTCACCACCCGCGGCGCGCTGTGGAGTATCTACGGCGGTCTGATCACCTCGGTCACGCTGATCATCTTCTCGCCGGTGGTGTCCGGCAAGCCGATCGTGGAAGCGACCGGCAAGAGCCCGTCGATGCTGCAGGGTGTGGACTTCTCCTGGTTCCCGCTGGACAACCCGGGGCTGGTCTCGATCCCGCTGGCCTTCCTGCTCGGCTGGCTGGGCAGCATCACCGACCCGAACAAGGCGGACACGATGAAGTACGCCGAGATGGAGGTCCGGTCCCTGACCGGCGCCGGTGCTGAGAAGGCCACCGTCGCGCACTAGCCCCTTGATCCCGTCCCGGTGGTGTGAGTTGGCCCCGCCACCCGGACGGAGCTCCAGGCAGCTCGCGAGATGCAACCACCGAACACGAAAGGCACATGATGACTCAGACGCTGGCGAACCTCGCCACCGAATCCCGCAGTTTCCCGCCCCCCGAGCAGTTCGCAGCCCAGGCCGTCGCCACCGCAGAACTGTACGACGAGGCCGCCGCCGACCGGCTCGGTTTCTGGGCCCAGCAGGCGCAACGACTGGCCTGGTCCACCCCCTGGACCGAGGTCC
>ERZ795053.5439-NODE-5439-length-13133-cov-8.701407_pt1 | contig 13133 bp, 9 predicted proteins | sample MGYA00375137_ERZ795053 | MGnify/ENA primary metagenome ERZ795053 (study PRJEB30182, sample SAMN05720284) | activated sludge metagenome | isolation source: Anaerobic digester | place: Hong Kong | collected 2014-12-17 ... | reverse complement strand
GATCCGAGAGCGGGTGCTCGGCCCGGAACACCCGGACACCCTGACCACCCGGAACGACCTCGCCTCCTGGCGGGGACGGGCGGGGGATGCGGCCGGGGCGGTAGCCGCGTTGACGGAGGTGCTGCAGATCCGAGAGCGGGTGCTCGGGCCGGAACACCCGGACACCCTGACCACCCGGAACAACCTCGCCTACTGGCGGGGACGGGCGGGGGACGCGGCCGGGGCGGTAGCCGCGTTGACGGAGTTGCTGCCGATCCGAGAGCGGGTGCTCGGGCCGGAACACCCGGACACCCTGACCACCCGGAACAACCTCGCCTACTGGCGGGGACGGGCGGGGGACGCGGCCGGGGCGGTAGCCGCGTTGACGGAGTTGCTGCCGATCCGAGAGCGGGTGCTCGGCCCGGAACACCCGGACACCCTGACCACCCGGAACAACCTCGCGCTCTTGCGTGAAGAGGCGGAGGATGCGGCCGGGTAAGGTCGAAATTGTCGCCCTCGGGGGGCGGGCTATCAACGTGCTGTCGCGATCGCCACCTGTAAGGCTGCGGCGACAACTGCAGTAGCGGTCACTTCCGTATCGAAGCCAGATCCACGAGCAGCACGGGTCGCCTCTTCTCGCGTGGCCTGGAACTCTTCAAACTCCTTCTGGAGGAATCGAGCCGTCACCTGAGTGCTGGCCACAGCGCGGCGGTTCTGGCCACGTGGGGCGAGAGCACCTTCCTCCCTGCGGAGATGTTGGATGACCGCCGCGACCACCTCATCTCGCTGGCTCAGACATGTGGCGGCGACAAGCTGGCCCCAGGACGGACGGCACGGCCCCTTCACCAGCTCCTCCGCGGCCGCATACAAGGGAATAGGCACCCTGGCGGCCGTCGCCGTAATCCGCGTTCGGGTAGCTGCAGCCCGACCACCACTGCCTCGAGGACGAGTCGCACCACCAGGGCCCGCTGGTGCTGTGGATACCTGCGGCTTCGGGCTTGCAAGCGGCTCGGATAGCGGCGCTTCTGGCCCTTTTGATGGTGCGACGGGCGCAAGAATCCGCCCGATCGGTGGCGGTGCACTGACCGGCTCGTCTCGATCTGTCCGGTTGACATCGAATGCATTGGATCGTGCGCGTCTAGGCGTGGATGGGCTCACCGGAGGACTCCCTGATCTGAATGCGGGTAAGGATTTCGCGGGTGAGCTCCTCGTAGTCTCCGGCGAGGGCAGACCCTGAGCTGCGCGACCACCATGTGTCCTGCTCGATCGCAACCGACTCCCCTCTCGCCCGCTTTCGCAGCTGAGCGAGGCGAGAGCGCCGCTGCGTCACTGACTCTGCGGCCACATCGGCCGCAGACATTCCATGTCGTCGAGCATCGACCGAGTTTGCGTCGTTGTAGCGGATCATCGCCTCAAAAGGCTCGCCCGCACTTCCGCTAAGGTCAGCAAGTTCTGCTCTGATCGAGACATTACGCACCGTGGCCTGCGGGTTCACCTTGGTCAGGACCGCGCCAAGGAATTCGATCTCGGCGCCTCGCTGGACTGCAGCGGCGTAGCGGGCGCCCATCTTGTCGACGCCGGCGAAACTGGCTTCATCACTGACCGTGGGCACGATGAGCCAGCGGGAAGTGGCCAAGTAGGCGTCAAGGAGCCGAGTATCGCCGGGACCGGAGTCGATCAGTACCAAGTCGTATCTGCGTTCCTGACATAGGCGCCCCAGGCCTGCACGCAGATTGGCTTCGAGATCGACGTCAGCACCCGGAGTCAGGGATGCACCCAATGCCCCCTGCAGCTCCGGGCCGCCACAGATGACATCGACCCCCGCGGCACTCATCGTTGTCAGGGGGGTCCCGTACTGCAACGCCATAGCCAAGCTACGGCCCCGATCTGTCTCGAGACCGAAGTCGATCTCACTGAGATTGCCCTGCGGGTCTCCATCGATCGCCAGAACCCGGTAGCCCTCGCCCACTGCGACGGCAGCTACCGATCGACAGATGCTCGACTTGAGAACTCCGCCCTTCCGGTTGGCGACCAGAACAGTTCGCTTCAGGGACTCCGACCATTCATCCATACAGATCTCCTTCAGTGCACATCTACCGTCGTAGCGCATCAGTCGTCACAACAGTATCAGGTGAAACACCAGTTACATCTGCATCCTTACTTACATATGCACGTAAGGATGCACTCTTCGCCACATGCTCCGATTGACATAAACCACTACGTTCCGCAGTACCATCGTACGCAGCTATAGCTGCCCTCAAACCACTCTGGCACCGAGGGGCGAGGCGCGCGACCTCGCTGCATGCGTTGGCTCCGTCGGCGATGGGGGACCGTCACGACCTGGCTGAGGAAGCGCGACCTTGACCCGATACTCACCAGAGCTGTACTCCATCTGTGACCTGCGGAAATGGCCCAGCTTCAACGTCCGACGCAACTTCGCTACGGCCACTTCAGTCAACTGTTATTCGAGGGACCCGAGGTCGCTTCTAGTACCTTATTTTTTGCCATCGATAATGACACTTATCGCAGATGACGAACGAGAGGCGCGACCGAGGTGGCCACCGGACTGGACGAGCTCTCCGCCAGCGCCGAGGGCGCTCGAGATGGCTCGGGCAACGAACTGCGGACGGTGGGGGAGGGCCCCGGGTCGGCGCTAGCGGCCCGCTACCGGGCCGAGGCCATGCCGGCCAGCACCCGCGCCGCCTACGGCGCGGACTGGGCCCGGTTCACCGCCTGGTGCCACCGCACCGGCCACCCCGCCCTGCCCGCCAGCCCGAGGGTGGTGGGGGACTACCTCGCCGAAGCCGCCGCCCTGATCGACGAGACCGCCCGGGCCGTCTATGCGCCAGCCACGCTGGCCCGGTGGGTCGCCGGGATCAACGCCGCCCACCGCGCCGCCGGCCACCCCGCGCCGGGCGCCGACCCGCTGGTCGCCGCCACCCTGCGCGGGATCCGCGCCACCCGCCGCACCCCACCGCGGCGAGCCAAACCCCTCCGGCTGGAGCAGCTGAGCATCATCCTCGCCCGCATCGACCGGGCGCACTGGCCCGCCGCGGTCAAAGGCCGCCGCGACACCGCCCTGCTGCTCCTCGGGTTCGCCGGCGCCCTACGGCGCAGCGAACTCGCCGCCCTGACCCTGACCGACCTCGAGATCGACGACGGCGCCCTGATCACCCGGATCCGGGCCTCCAAGACCGACCAGGACGCCGCCGGCGCCACCATCGCCTGCCCCCGCGGCACCCACCGCGCCACCTGCACCGCCTGCGCCCTCCTCGACTGGGCCCTCCTCCTCGACGTCGACACCGCCGCCGCCCGTCCCGGCGTCCTCGCCCTACTCCACCAGGACAAGAAACGCCGCCCACAGACCCATCGGTGCACCGACCCCGACGCCCTACAGACCTGGACCCACCTCCAGAAGAACCACGGCGGGGAGCCGGTCTTCCGGCCGGTCACCAAGGCCGCCACCATCGGCGCCCGAGCGATCAGCGGCGCCGCCGTCGCCGACGTCGTCCAGGCCCGCCTGACCGCCGCCGGCCTCGACCCCACCGGATTCTCCGGGCACAGCCTCCGCGCCGGGTTCGTCACCGACGCCTTCACCGCCGGCGCCACCGCCCACGAGATCATGCGCCAAACCCGGCACGCCGCACCCGCCACCCTCGAGGCCTACGCCCGCCACTACACCCCCCTCGAAGCCAACGCCGTCACCCGACTCGGCCTATGACCCCGACACCACCACTGCCATCGGCCGCCGTGGGGGAGAAGCCCCACCCCCTGCCCCCGGTCGTCGAACGGGACTGGGCCCTGTACGCCGACTGGTGCCACGCCACCGGCCGCGACCCCACCCGCCTCGCCGGGACCGACCTCGCCGCCTTCCTCACCGACCTGCCCGCCACCCCCGCCATCCAGGACCGCCGGCTCCGCAACATCCGCCGCGCCCTCGGCCACCCCCCGACCGGACTACCCCGACCACGCACCCGGGTCCGACCCCGCACCGGGCCCCCGTGGCTCAGCTACGCCGACGCCCTGACCGCCCTCCGCCACGAGTGGTGGCCCGACGGCGTCGCCGCCCGCCGCGACGCCCTGATCATCGTCCTCGCCGCCCACGGCCTGACCCGCACCCAGATCCGCCACCTCACCCCAACCAAAGTGACCGTCTTCCCCGAACTCGTCATCGACGGACTTGCCCTCACCCAGCACCGAGATCCGGCCCTCTGTCCGGCCTGTGCTCTCACCCGCTGGGTGCAGGTGCTCGACGCCTACCGGCACCGCAGCGGCCGCGACATCGACGAACTCCTCACCACCGCCAGGACCTATCCACGGCCACGGCACGACTGCCTCGACCCGGCAGGGGACGGCTGGGCAACGGTGCCCCGCCTCCTGCCCCCGATCGACCAACACGCCGCCATCACCCTGGGGGCACCGATCAGCGGCCGTGCCCTCACCGCCATCCTCGCCCGCCGCTTCACCCCACCCGCCGTCCCCAACCCCGCCGAACCAGCCGTTACCGACCATCCGAGACCCGCCACCGGTCGACGCCCCACCCCCGCGGAACACGACGACATCGCCGACCTCTATGACCAGATCAGCGACCAAGCAGACGCCCTCAACGCCCGAATCCAAGCACTCCTCGAACAGGTGCAACCTCACTAAGACTCCGGCCCCAGCCCCTGATCCTGGTCTCCCGGCCGCCCCACTACCGGCGTCAACGGCTTCCTCAGCCGTCCTCTCGATCGCCTTCTCGGCGACCTTAGATGATCGCGGCCGCGATCGCACCCAGACCCATCGAGATCGGCTCCATCCCGCACACCCATCCATAGCGTCGGTGTCCGAGGGACATCATCGCGTGACCCGGCGCCGCGTCAACGCGCCTGTCGCCTGCCATGAGCATGGGACCGTTCTGAGCGGTTCTCTGCCAGGTTCATGGGACCACCTGGGTTGCCGGTCATGGGACCACCGGGCGCGCCTTGCCGTGAGATCCTCGGCCGGCTCGGTTGATCGCCTCGTCAGCGTTGTCAACGGGAAGGTCGAGCGGGCGTGGGATTTCGGGAGGTCAGTGTGATCGAGGTCAAAGAGGTGCTGCGCGGGTGGCTCGATGGGGCCGGGTTGTGCACGGTGGCGGAGCGGGCCGGGGTGGACCGTAAGACCGCCCGCCGGTACGTGCAGGCCGCGCCGGCTGGGCTGGACCGGTCGGCCGGGTTCGCCGCGGTCGATGACGCCCTGGTCGGGCAGGTCGTCGCGGGCGGTGCGCCCGGCTCGTCCGAACGGGCACGGGCAGGCGTGGGTGCTGCTGGCGCACCAGGAGCAGGTCCGGGCGTGGGTGGCCGGTGACGGCAAGGACGCCAAGCCGCTGTCGATCGTGAAGATCGAGGAGTTGCTGGCCCGCCAAGGGGTGGTGGTGCCTTACGGGACGCTGCACCGGTTCGCCACCGAGCGGTGCGGCTACCGCGTCAAAGATCCTCACCCCCGGGCGCGAGCGGCCTTGACCAGCTTGCGCACCGCGTTGCGCTCCACCTCTTCCGGGATGAGCGTCTTCTTCGCTGCCTTGCCCAGTGAGCTCACGCCCACCAGTGTGTCGGTCATCATCCCGACCCTTCTCGCCGACATCGTCAGCGTGTTGGGCCAGTTACACCGTTCGTCGGACAGTGTCGATCATTGCTCGGTCCCGGATTCAATTACGTTCTTGCCGTGAGCGAACTAGCGGATTGTGCGGCCCGGAGGGTGCTGGCGGGCCAGGTTGCCTCGACGTCACTTAAGATCCGCATCAGGTCTGGGGTAGGGTTGAGAACTTCTCGGCCGCTGATGGTTCGAGCAGCGTTCTTATAGGCGTTGGTGCGGGTCGCGCCTCGACGCCGCCAGTGGAGGTATTCCTCACGGAACCAGTTCGTCAGCACTTCGTCTTCTAGGTCGCCGCCCGGGGAGAGGAGGTCGTCGGGAATCTCTACCGTGCTCAGTCCGCATAGCAGGGGATGCCAAATGATCTGGTGGACCCAGGGTTTTCCCACGGCTTGTTCGGCGGCACGGAGAACGTGGTGGATGTCCTCACGTACAACTTTCTCGGCCTGGATGGTGGGATGGTTAGATGGGATGTATCGGGATCTCTCTTGGGCTAGCCCTCGGATAGGCCAGGAGGCGTCCGCCCGGTCCGGGTGGGTGGCGTAGGCGCGCATGATCCGGAACAGGGTGATGTACCACTGGCCGAGGTTTTCGTTGGGTGCCGTTGCTAGCAGGTGGGCGTTTACGATTGCGGCTTTGCCGTCTCTGCGGGTGGGCTTCGCGGGCCACCCTATGGCGGTGCGTGCGGTCCGCTGTCGGTCGGAGAGCACGGTTCGGACGACGGATGCGGCGTAGCGGACTGGGTCGGCTGGCCTGGCGCCGGTTTTCCAGCGCCGGTAGAGTCGATCGCTGGTGCCAAAGAGCGCGTCATGATAGATGTCCAGGCATTCATCGGTCAGGCAGACCTCCTTGATGCCTGACCCTGTCGGGTCGCTCTCCCCGTATGGCGGGGTTGGTGTAGGACAGCCCGCGCGGCCGTGTTCGACGTGGATGGCGCGCCGGGCACTTGCACTGCCGCGCCAGCACACCAGGGCCAACTGAGAGATCGGCAGAACCGCGGAGAGCCGCGGTCCCGCCGAAACGAGCGCTTGCTGTGGGTCCATGAGTCGGACCGTAGGTTTCGCGTGCTTACCGCAGGCTGGCTGCCGAAAGTTCTGGCAACTAATTGTCAACTTTCGGCGCCCTACGGTTGAGCTGGCGGCGCGGCAGCGTCCGTCATAACAAACTGCCAGGTTGCTGTCGCGTCCTGTGCGCAGGGTGAACCCTGCCGAGTGCTCCAGAGAGCGAGGCGTTGAGTTGGGGCCCAGCAGTGTCCGGTCGGTTGTGGATGAGTTTCTCAGAAGCCCCGCCGTCTCCCGGCACACCGGGTGGGGCGCAGGGGTGCAACCTAGCGAGCTGCGTCGCTCGGCCTACCGAATGTTCGAGGTGGAATGGGCCGCGCAGGGGGAAGCCCGGTTGGCCTCTAAGGATCAGCCGTTGAGCCGTCGTCAAGCCAAGGTCGCCGCTGGCATCATGGAGGAGTTGGGACCGGAGTTGCTTGTCATCGCCGAGGTGACTGGGGCTCTGGTCGCTCTGGTTCGGCGGGAGTGCGCGCGGGCCGGGCATGCGGTGTACTTGGACAGGATCTCGGGCCGTTGTTGTTCAGCTGCAACCGCTCATATCCGTCGTCATGCGACTGCACCGACGGAGGACGAACAGGACGCGATGGTCCACAAGGTGGTGGCATCCGTGACGGAAGAGGAACCTCGAGTGGGGCCCGACGAGTTCGAGGCGCGGTACCGAGGGCTCTACGAGGAAGAGTGGGCTAGCCGTGGAGCGCTTAATCTTGAGGTGTTCCCACCGTCGCTGCTGCTTTTGGGGACGGACCGACGGCCTCCGCTGGTCCGACGGGATGGCCGGTCGGAGACGGACATATGCGGCACTGACCGGAGCATCTATGGGCGCTACACGAGTTATCGGCCGCCTGCGCTTGGGCGGTCGGTGCCGTTCCGGTCCCGGGCGCAGCGGTGCGTCCAGCCAGTATCTCTGCGTGACCGCGCCCGCGATGTCGGCGAGGAGGAGGTTCGTCGGGCGTGTCTACCCTACGGATTGGAGCATAACTGTCACCGCAGCGTTCTTCGCGGTGCCCACTTTGGGCTGACGGGCGAGTGGGAGGGGCGCGTGCCCGCGGTTGGCGAGGACCTGGGCCGCCGGTGTGTGACCTTGCGCTGCGCCGATGAGCAAAACGTCGCCGAGACGGTACGGGCTCTGGTGGGTCGACGTCTGCGGAAACGGACGGACGCCTCTGTTGCCCGCGGTATCGACGTGGATGGGCAGCACTGGGCTGTTGATGGCGATAGTCCCCTCCTGTTCGCGGGCAATCATGATCGGATGGTCCTGGTCGTTATGCGGCGGTTGTGGAAGGCGGTACACGGGCTCGAACTGTACGTGGAGGAGCACATGTGTTCGTGCAGCTTGACGGCGGTCGCGGCGGTCGCTGTCGATCGTGCCGTTCCCGCCGCGCTGGCACGCTGGGACTCGGCCTGCGACGACTCCGACACAACCGAGTCTGATGTGCATTCGGCTGGATCGGCGGCACTGTTGGAGGCACAGAATCGGACGTCTGAGCTGTTGATGCGACAGCCGCCGCAGAACGCAAAGATGCTGCTGTTGCTGCGGGCTGGGTGGCGATCTGCCTACCTGGAGCTGGTGGCCGACGATCCCGGGACGTACTTGTCCGCGGAGGCCTTCGCCCAGTGGTGTCGCGATGTCGTGCCCGGCGCGCAGGATCGAGATGGGGAGGCGTCGTGACCGGCACGTGGCGGGATCAGCATGTCCGGGTCCGACGTCTGCCGAGCGGCGTGATCCGTGTGGGCCCGTATTCAACCGGCCCGGCTGGGGTGGCCCGAGTGAACCTTCCCGGATCCACACTGATCGTGGATCCGGCGCTTCCCAACTGCATGCCGACGTTAGAGATCTCGGACGTGGCCGAGGCGCAGGAGTTAACGCGCAAGGTGTGTGGCGCGCCGCTCGCCGAAGCGATCCTGACTCTCGAGCGCGAAACCCTGGTCGGCCCGGCCGTGGACCCCATCGCGATCCTCAGCCCGCGGTTGCTGGACTTGCGGTTACTGGGTCAGCTGATCTGGCTGGTGCACGCCGCCCCCTGGCCGCTGCCATCGGCGGTGCTGGTCGCGGAGTTGGTCACCGCGACGGAGGATTGCCTGAACCTGTTGGAAGAGCCGGCGCTGGTCCGGCAGGCGTTAGAGGAGCAGGCTGAACCTCTCGGCCTTGCTTTGGCCGCCGCGGTCGAGGCGGTCTTGCCCTCGACGGTGATCGCCCGACTGCGGGCGGCGTGCGGGGCCGTGGCGCGGGTGCTGCCGATGTCCGATCCCCGGAGCGAATGGTTATGGGAGGCTTTTACGGCGTCCACCGGCCCGGCGACATCCGAGCCGTTGGCCGGCCCGGCCGAGGCGCTCCTGGAGGCGTGTAGGCCAGTGTCGGCGACGCACGCCGGGGTCGCCGACGGCACTCTCTATACCGGCTCGGCAACCGCGGAGTGGTCGCGCAACAGGTCGGGACTGGTCTCCCGGAACGAGGACAATGTGAGCTGGACGGTCGAGGCGCGTGGCTCCTCGCAGGCCGAGGTGACGCTCGTGGCGAACAAGTCCCTGCCCGAGCCCCGAGTGGGGGGGATAGAGTTGCCGACGGCGTCGGTGGAGTCTTTGCTGCGGGTGTTGTCCGGGGACATTTCAGGGAGAGAGCGGGCGGTCTCCTGCAGTATCCACAGCCCGGCCTGGCCGTTGCCGTTGACTGAGTTCCTTCTAGATCCCCATCCGGTCACCGGTGATCTCGTGGGACACGCCAGTCTCCACGGCCCTGCCGGGCAGGCCCTGCATGCAGCGATGGGTGACGGCAGCCTCATCGTCGATGTCCACGATGCTGGTTACCGCTACGCGCATCTTGGCCCGGTGAGTTCGACCGTCGAGGCGGCTCGCCGGTGGAGCGCACGTGCCGTCTGCGCCTCGCGTCTGGCCATGTCCTCCCCGGGCCAGCCCGAGACGGCAGCCGCCGCCGATGGGGCATGGCATCGGGCGCTGGCGCTCTGGCGGCACAGCGAGGTGACCGAGAACCCCGACCTTGCGCGGGAGAGGATTCGGCAGTGCAACGCCTGGCTGCAGATCCTTCGGGGGGCTGCGCAAACGCCGGAACCGGCCCCGCCGGACCTGCCTGATGCGGTCGGTCCCGAGGACCTGCCATGCGACGGTATGGCGGCGACCCTTACCGAGGTCCTGGCCGGGGCGGGAGCATCCGACAGATGACCGGTCCAGTGGGGTGGCTGCTCACGATCGAACCGTTCGGCGCCTCCCTGGGCTGGTCCCTCATCCGCGACGACGGCCGGGAGCTGCAGGTCGAGGCGGGCACCGTCGAGGACCCGCGGGGCACCATCCGAGACATGGCGCGCCGGGCGGTTCCGATGAATGGTGCCGGGCCAGATGTCCACGGGCTTGCCGGACCATGGGCCGGAGCATTGACCGATCCCGACCAGGAGTTCGATATCGCGGTCAGCTTGGGCGAGGCCCTGCTACCACCGACCCTGCGGACAGCGCTCCTGAGCCGGGTGAGCGACCCGACGACGTCGGTCGACACCGTCACTATCGCGACCCGCGGCTGGCCAGCGAGGATCGCCTGGGAACTCCTCGCCCTGGATCGGGCGGGGCGGCGATTGCTCGAGCGGGCCATCGTCGCGGGCGGCCTATCTGCCGCCGTCACCGCGACCAGGACCCGCCGCGCTCCGGCGACGGACGTCGCCCGCTTCGGTTACGCGGTTCTCGACCCCGGCCCGTTGGAAGGAGCCAACCGATCCCTCTACCCAGCGGGCTACCCCGAACCCCTTGTCCGTCAACTGGGGGCGCTCGGCGACGACTACACCCCAGCGGACCGCGGGCTGACCGCCGACGAACTGGCGTATCAGTTGCATCGGGCTCCCTCGAGACTGTTGTACGTCGGACATATCCGCCCCGGACCGGAGGGGGCGCCAGCGGGGGCCGCGTTCGTGCTCCGTGGGACTCGCGTCAACACTCCCGGGCTCCTGACGGCCCGCGACTGGCTGGCCTCACCTGGACGCTGGCCCAGTCCTGCTCGGGTTGCCCTCATCGGTTGCGCCAGCGATGACACCGGCCCCTTCGAGCAAAGCGGGCTGGTGATCGCCGCCGTCAACGCCGGCGCCCACCTGGTGACCGCCACCCGCTGGCCCCTGCCGACGGACCACCTACCGGGCAGCGCGTGTACACCCACCCAGCCGGTCCACCATCACGGCTTGACCGACCTTGCGCTTGCGGTGCACGACGCCCACAGCCAGCCCCATCCGGTGTCCACCCTGCGCAAGTGGCAGCTGGCCCAGCTTGCCCGGTGGCGCGATTCTGGCCAGCTACAGCACTCTCCGGTGCTGTGGGCGGCGACGATCACGTACGACGCGGCAGCCACTCCGAGAGAGCAAAAACAATGAGGACAGCGGCCGAATTGCATCGGATGATTACCGAGTGGGCAGACTGCCCAGATCCCGGAATAATCCGTCAGGAACTGACCGCGGACCCCGACCGGTACGCCCTTGCCGTCCTGTGCCTCGATGCGGGTCTCGACCTACCCGAGGATCTGGCCGAGTTGATCCTGTCCGTCGTCAACGCAGACCCTCTGGTGGAAAAGGTCATGGAGACGTTGCTGGCTGCGGCCTTGGACCGCGCACCAGTGAGCGCCTCGGACGCGCGTTCTTTGGCCGAGACGATCCTGAGCCGCCCCGATAGCGCCGCCTTCCAACGGTTCCTGGCCGCCTCGCTGATCGACCTCCTCTTCGACGCGGAACCCGAGTGCCCGCAAGCTGTGATGGGTCGGCTGGCCGAAGCGTCCTCGACGCTCGCGACCGAACTCACGGAGCCCGATTTCGCTCCCATCTTTCTCGCGTACGCATTGACCGAACCGAGCCCGGCGGCCGTCGCAGTCGCGGTGCGGCGATGTTGGGACAGGGCGGTTCAGTTGCCCGCTGACCTGCTCTATGACATCAGTTGCGAGCTGGCGGATCTGATCGACATCGAGAGCGACCCCGCCATGGCGCTGCAGATTGCGAAGACGGCGCTGCGATTGGCGCCCGAGTTCGGACCGCCGTCGCCGAATTACGACAACACGGCATACCTCCACCTAGTGATCATGCGGGCTCTTGCATGCGAGAACCGCCAGTCGGCGATCACGCACGCGGAGACGGCGATGTCGCGGGACCCGCAGCTGGAGAATTCCGAGGTGGCCGAATCGTGGTCGCTGCTCGTCTGCGAACAGATCTGCGACCTGGCCCAGCAGGGCTGTCCAGTCGTCCAGGCGCTGCCACTGGCGAACACGCTGGCAGAGCATCGTCACCGGTGGCCGGCCGACGCCCAGACGCTCGCGCAGTTCGGACTGGTTCTGGCCCGCACCCATCTGGCCGCCAACGCCCCCCACCAGGCCCGCCCATGGGCAGACCTGGCGGTGGATCACGCGAACGCACTGAGCGCAGACCTGGCCGAAGCCGAAGCCGAAGCCGCCATGCTTCAAGTGCACGCCGCGTTCCATGCCGGGCGCATTGACGAGCTCGATCCCCTGCTGCGACGGGCCGCTCAAGTGGTCGCGGACGGCGGCACCGAGGAACACAAGTTGGCATTGGCGGCGATCATCGCGGCGCTTGCGCGGTTTCGGGGCGACAACCCCCTCGTCGTCCATAGCGACCGACCACCGCTCATCGACTCACGCGATATCCCCACCGGGGGCTATGCCCCCGGAAAGCTGCGAGAGGGCTACGACCTGCAGCAGCGGTTGATGCAAATACACGAGCGCCTCCTAGCCGGCGACAGCGGACCCCAACTACGGGATATGGCGGTAGCACTGAGCGCCGAGATCCCCGACGAACACCCTCAGCTGGCCATCGGCGCACACATGTACGCCAGTCTGCTCTCGCACGCGCAAGGAGACCAGGCGGCCGCGCAACGGTACCTTCAGCAGCTCGCCGCCACCCTCCAGCGGCAACGCGCCGCCCCCGAGGGCGGCTTCCCCCTCGTGTACGCCGAACACACCCAGAAGCTCTTGCGGATCCTGCTCACAGCCGGGGGAACCACGGAGCAGATCGCGCAGCTACGACAGCTACGCGCCGAGAACCAACTCCACGGTCCGACGGAGATCACCTATGTGCTGACACGATCCTTGATGGTTCTCCACGCCTTCGCCGGTGACCATGCGTGCGCGTTGACGGAAGGCATTGATGCGCTGTCCTTCCACACCCAACGCGCCGCTCAAATCCCCGATGCCAGGGAACGAGCGAACCTGCAACACGACTTCAGCGACCTGACCGCAGCCACGTTCCGAGCTGCCCTGGCAGCAGGCCGCCCGCGTGTGGCCGCCGAGATCCTCGAGATCGTGCGGGCCCAACCCGTCCCGCTCGCACGGCAAGTCGTTCCGATCACCGAGCAGCCGCTGCTCCGGCTCGTCCTCCAGATGCTCGGCGGGGCCCCACGGCCTGGCCCCCTGGCCGGCGTTTGGTCGCCCATCGAGGGGGCAGCCCAGTCCGAGGATTCCGTCCGCTCCTCGGCTGAAGAGACCTCCCT
>ERZ795053.5438-NODE-5438-length-13135-cov-5.233869_pt1 | contig 13135 bp, 11 predicted proteins | sample MGYA00375137_ERZ795053 | MGnify/ENA primary metagenome ERZ795053 (study PRJEB30182, sample SAMN05720284) | activated sludge metagenome | isolation source: Anaerobic digester | place: Hong Kong | collected 2014-12-17 ... | reverse complement strand
ACCTCGGCCACGTCCTCGTTGAGCATGCGTATGCAACCCATCGACTCGCTCTTGCCGATCGACTGCGGCGCAATCGTGCCGTGGATGCCGTAACGCTCCTTGCCGCGGGCCGCTCCGCCCACCCCGATCAGCTCGATCCAGTGCTCCCCCAGCGGATTCTGCGGATCATCGGCGGCCACGATCGTTCCGCCACGCGGCGGGTAGTACGTGGGATTGGTCAGCTTCGTTCCGACCTGCCATTCGCCCTTGGGCGTGCTGTCGTTGGCGCCGAGGCCGACCTGGTATTTCCGCACGAAGGTGTTCTGCAGGTAGATGTCCATCTCGTACGACGATTTGTCCACCAGCGCATTGAACGGCCCCTGGATAACCTTGAGCTCCTGGCCGACGCGAATGATGTTCTTGTTCGCGATGCCGTTGATCGCCGCGAGCAGGTCGGGCGTCACGTCATACATCTTCGCAATCTTCCCCAGCGACTCGCCGGACGAGACCACGTGCTTGCGCACCAGCGGGTCATCCGGATAGATCGTCGCGCTGAAGATTGTCTCGGCGCCGATGCGCACCAGCGCGGCGCGGGCCTCCAGCAGATCGCGGTTCGCCAGGCCCAGCGTGAGCGCCTCGGAGAGGTGCGCGCGGGCGGGGATCAGCTCGTTGCGCGAAAGCTCCTGCATGCCCGCGGCGAACAACTTGGCTCCGCGGTCGGTGGACTCGCTGCGCTGCGTTTCCAGCGACTGGGCGCCCTTTTCGGTGATGCGTTCGTTGACGACCGGCGCAGGCGACTCCGGCCGCGTGGAGATCAGGCGCGGCGCCTCCGGCTTTTCCTCCGCGGGGGCTGTCTCCGGCAGGGCTGGGTCGGCAGCGGGGTCGGTGGCTGAGGCCACGGTCGACTCCTCAGCCGGGCCCTCCAGCACCGGGCTCAGGAACCGGGCGTACCCCCAGACTCCCGCGATGGTCACCAGGAACCCCGTGATCCAGAACCGGCCGGATCCATTGCGTCTGCGATAGCGTCGACGTCGGGCCACGATGTCGCCTCCCTGCGCGCTTCGGCGGACTCCTCGACCGCGCCGTCCAGGCGCCCGCCACGTGGAAAATCGGGTGTGCTTACGCTTCCTTGCGTCCGCCCAATGTATCCAAATGTTCGAGGATCACAAGCGACAACCCTGTAAAAACATCCCAGAACGACATGACTTGCGCGCCGGTGCGCAGCAGATACGCCGAGGCGGTCGGGGCTACGATCCGGGTGGCTCACTGCATAGGGCGCCCACGAGTTGGCCGTGCTCGTCCACCGTGGCTGGGACCCATTGGCCGTTCCGCGGACCGTTGACGCAGCGCACGGCACGCTCGCCCGTCTCCTTCTTGCATTCAGGACAGGTGACGGGAAACTTGTGGAACCCGAATTTGCGGTTGATGACGAAATGGTGACCGCAGTCCGGATTGGTGCAGACGACGTGAAAGTCAGCCGTCCGCGCAGGCGCCGCGACCTTCTCCGGTCCGAAGCGATCGACGATCCCCACCAGCAGCCAGATCGCCAGCAGTCCCCCGCACGCGTACGTCGTGTACCGGACCGCGTTCGTCTGCCAGATCAGCGCCGGCTCCTCGCGGCAGGCCTCCGCCCACTCGACGACACGCAGGCGAACGGTCGGCAACCACGCCTTGAAGGCATCGATATAAATGCCGAGCTTGGGTTCTTTCTCAACGGGCATTCAGGGGCCGATCGCAACCGTGTGGACGCTCGATTCTAGCGCCCGCGCCGCTTCGCGGTCAACGCACGCCGGCCCTCGGTCCCGCCTGCGCGCAAATATGCGGGGCAGACCAAAGATCAGCACGCGCAACTGCCCCCCAGAAGCAGTCTCGGACTCGCTTCACCGACCTGGCCTGCCCCGCTGGCGCGCACGTTGGGTGCTCTTTCGCCTTCGCGTCGCAACGACCCTGCGTTTGGAATAGTCCCCCGTTGGATCTGCTGTCGCCGGCGCTGCCACCCGCTGAGCACCCCCCACGGGCTCGCCCAGCCGGTTGCGACCTCGCTTGCCCCGCCGCCGCGACCTGCCTGCCACGGCAGACTCAGCCCCGGCGGTCCTGACCCGCGAGTCGGATCGGGCCAGCCCCCCGGTGGCCCCGATCCTTCACGTCTGTTGATGGTTCGCAACCGCCAATTGTCCGACAAGCCTGATAAAATGGAGCATGTATGCCGGTCCGATCAGCCCGGCGCCCGGTCTGCTCGCCCCATCACCGCGGCAAGGCTAACGAGCCACCCCAAACCGGCGTCCACAAGGCCCCGCCGACGGCCCACTCGTGACTGTGAAATTTCTTGCACAGGCGGTTCCACGACACCCGCACCAACTCCGCGTCAGACCGAAATCGACAAGTACGTAAACATATTATTTACAGAGACTTAAAACGAATCACCCAGAAAGCACGGGCACTTTCGATCCGTTGACCCCGGGGGGCGCGACGGGTAGACTCCGAGCCGTTTTGCACAGGCTGATGAACCTCCGATCGCGGCGCTTCAGGCGCTGATCTCGGCACTCAATATGCGGCTTTACTAAGCCGTGGCGCGCTTCCGGCGCCGGAATGAACTTCCGGCGCCGGAAGTTGTATTTTCAGAACCCATCGCGATCATCGCAGCATGGGTGCGACACCTTCGGCCAGCGCGACTTCATCCCGTCCTCAACCCACGATCGAGCGCGCGGAAGTCATCGCCAACACGATGCTCTGCCGCGAGCACTACCGCCTCACGCTCCGCGTGCGCGGTTGGTCCGACGCGGCGCCGGGACAGTTCGTGCAGATCAGCCGGGCGTCCGCGATGCGCGGTGACGGCGCGATCGTCGAGCCGGTCGCCGGCATGCCCCTGCTGCCGCGCGCGTTCAGTGTTGGCGGACTGCGGGTCGCGGGCGACGGGCACGAGATCGACGTAATCTATCGCGTCGTGGGTGTCGCCACTGGCTGGATGCAGTCGCTCGCGCCCGGCGAGCACGCCACCGTGCTGGGACCGCTCGGCACGCCGTTCCCCATCGATCCCGCGAAGTCCACTGCGCTGCTCGTGATCGGCGGCGTCGGACTGCCGCCCCTGCTCTACCTCGCGCAGGCGCTGCAACACGCCAGCGTGCGCACCGTAGCACTGCTCGGTGCGCAGCGCAGTGACCTCGTCCCGCTGAGTATGATCGCAGAAGCATCGCCGGCTTCTGACGCTGCCTGTGCGGTGCGCTGCGCACACGAATTCGCGGCGCTCGACGTGCCCATGGTCATCAGTACGGATGATGGCAGCCTGGGCTACAAGGGAACGGTCGTCGCTGCGCTGCAGGCGCTCACCCGCGCCCAGCCGGTAACTGCCGACGAGACCGTCGTGTACACCTGCGGTCCGGAGCGGATGATGCGCGCCACCGCGGCCTGGTGCCATGATGCCGGCATCACCTGCTGGGTGTGCATGGAGCGGCCCATGGCCTGCGGCCTCGGAACGTGCCAGTCGTGCATCGTCACCGTGCGGTCCGACGCGTATCCCAGCGGACGGCGCTACGCCCTGTGCTGCTCGGAAGGACCGGTTTTCGCGGCAGAGGACGTGCTCTGGGACGAGCGGTGCGCATGATCCTCACCCGAACCACGCGGCGACCCGGTCCATGAAACCCGCACCCACGAAAGACCACAAGTCCGTGAGCCGCGGACGGCGCTGCGCACGCGCCGCCTGCGCCATCATCCTCCTCGGCGCCGCGTTTCGCATCTATCTCGCGACCACGCTGCCCGTCGGCTACGACGAGGTCTACGTGATGGGCCTCGGCCTCGACACCATGCACACCGGCGCGAGCGCCGCGCTGCTGGATGTGCCCATGACGCGCAGCACAGCCGTGGCGCCACTGTGGTGGTGGATCCAGTATCTTCCCAACGGGCTGTTCGGCGACCTCTCGCTCTTCGGACTGCGCCTGCTGCCGGTCGCGCTGGGCATCGCGACGCTGTGGATCGCGTGGCGCTGCGCGGCACGCCGCTTCGGACGCCCGGCCGCGGTCGTCTTCCTCGGCTTCGTCGCACTCTCCGACATCCTGATCTTCACCAACAGTCGCGGCGAGTTCGCCGAGTCGTTCACCGTGCCGATCATCGTGCTGCTGGTCTGTGCAGCCGGACGCGCGCGCTGGACGGTTCAGCGCGGCGTCCTCGGCGCGCTGCTGTTTCTCACCGTGCTGGTGAAGTCGATCCTCGTCTTCGGCGTGATGCTCGTCGGCGAGGCGACCGCGGCATTGCGCCAGCCGCGGCGGCGGCGCGACAAGCTGATCGGACTCGCGGCGAGCCTCGCGATCGCCGTGCTGCCGATCACGGCGTACCTCGGCATCGCCGCCGGCCACTTCTCGGGCCAGGAAATCCACCACGACGCGCTGACCACAAGCAGCGTCCCCCAACTGCTTCGTGCCCTCGTCTTCGACTACGCGAAGATCAAGGCCCACGTGACCGGCACGCTGCGCGACGCCGCGTTCGTGATGCTCGATTTCGACGTGTGGCCGACCACGGCGCTGGCGGCGCCGCTGCTCGTCTTCGCCGCGATCGGAAGCATGGGCGGCGCGCTGCGCTCCCCGCGCAGCCGGCGCGGTGCAGCGCGGACCGTGCTGCTCATCTGGACAGTGGTCGGAGCAGCCGTCGTGGTCGGCAAGGGCACGCTGGGCGCCCGCTTTCACTTGATGTACCTCCCGGCTGCCTGGATGCTCGCGGCGCTCTGGTTCACCCGGCGCGGGGCGCTGCGCAAGGCAGGCCCCGTCGCCGCCGGCCTGGTCGTCTGGGCGGCCTACGCGGGCCTGACGGTCTCCTGGGTCCACTGGACGGACGGCCTCCTGAGCCCGAAGAAGGCGGCGACCGTCGGCGTGGCCCTGGCGGCGGTCCTGCTGCTGGGCATTTGGCTCGCCCGGGAACGCCATGTGGCCCTGAAGCCGATGCTGGGGGGCGGCGCACTGCTGGCGGCGATCGGCGGGCTGTGTATCGCCGGCCCGCTGATGTGGTCGGGCTTCGCCCGGTTCGAACCGATGCCGCGTGGTGAGGAACTGGCGATGCTCGACGCCGCGCGCAGCGGCAGAGAACCCGCGCCGCCCGTGCTCAATCGCACGCTCTACATCGACCTCGCCAACTACTACCTCGGCGGAGCACCGGACACGCCGCGGAGTCACGAACTCGCCCTGAAGTACGCCCGCAAGGAGGCTGAGCGTGACCCGAACGACGCGCGGGCCTGGGCGTACGTCGGCGAAGCACTGCTGCGCAACCGAGCGCCGCTGACCGAGGTGCGTGACGCCTGGCGGCGCAGCCTCGAGCTGGCCCCGAGCGACCGGCTCGCCGAGCGGCTCGCCCGGCTGGAAGAGGCCCTGAAGGCCGCGCCGCGATCCGACTAGCTGCTCGCCGAGCGGTACCAGCGCAGCGCCCAGCGGAAGATCACGGACGAGAGGATGACCAACACGGCTGCTGCGAACAGCGCATAGCCCACGAGCCACGGATGGAACTGCCCTTGGCGGACCATCGCGTTGGCCGGCAGGTTGGCGACGATCAGCACGGGTATCACGAAGGTCAACGCAAACCAGAGCACGCCGCGGGCCAGCGGCTGATAGATCTCCGCCGGGTACTTCGCGCAGCTCGTCAGGTAGAACCAGAAGTGCGCGGCGCTGGTCTGGCGGATGAACCACACGCTCGACGTGCTGAAGATGAACATCAGCGCGTACAGCGTGGCGACGCCGCTGAGCACGAGCAGCACGAAGAGCGCCACGTTGAGCGCGCCGATGTGCACTCCGAGCTTCTGCGCCGCGTACACGCACAACGAAACGCCGAGCAGCGCATTGGCGCACGACGAGTAATCCACGCGCTCGAACGAGAGCAGAAACTGCGGCGAGGCCGGCTTGAGCAGCACGAAGTCGAGCCCGCCGGTGCGGATCAGTTCGCTCAGCCGCTGCAGGTTGCCGAAGAAGAACGTCTCGAAGATGCTGCTGATCACGAAGTGCGTGCCGAGCAGGAAGAGGTACTGGTGGTTGTCCCAGCCGCGGACGTTCTTCGTGTTGGCGAAGATGATCTCGACGAAGATAAGCATCATGCCCAGCCACATCACCTCGCTGAGCACGGTGACGACGAAGTTGGTCCGGAAGCTGAGCTCGCGAACGAGCCCATTGCGGGCGAAGCGGGCGCCGATGCGCAGGTAACGCGACACGATCATCCTCCGAACGCGGCGTAGCGCCGCAGGCCGCGTTTCCACCCGAACGACACCACGGCTGCCAGCACCGCGATCCACAGCGCCTGCACGCCGACGATCCGCCACGCCTCCGCCGTACTGCATTTCCCGAGCACGACCATCACCGGGTAGAACGTCTCGTACGCGAAGGGCAGGCAGGTCACCGCCTCGCGCAGGCCGTCGGGCAGCATGGTCAGCGGGAACTGGTGCCCGGAGAGGAAGTACTGGCTCACCATGAAGATGAACAGGAAGCTGGTCACTTCCAGGAACCAGAACGAGAGCAGCCCCACCGCGATGTTGATGAGAAATCCCAGGAAGAAGGAGAGCACGAGCGTGAGCAGCACCGGCGCCCACTGATCCGCCGCCGGCCAGCCGGGCAGGTAGGCGCGGCACCACCAGAAGACCAGCGCGTACGGCACCGTGGCCATGACGAAGTACACCGACTTGTGCGCCATGCGCAGATGCAGGTGGTAGATCACGTAGTTGACCGGTTGAATGATGAACCGCCGCAGCTCACCCTCGCGGATGTCCTTGGCCAGGCCGCTGGCCAGGCCCGGCATCGAGCCGAAAGCCCGCGCGATCATCACCACCAGGTAGTAGGAAACCATCTCGCCGTAGGTGAGGTTGCCGATGCGCCGGTCGGCGCCGCCAGCGTACACCGCGGACCACAGCGCGATCGTCGTGATGATCGGCGTGAAGCGCAGAAACGTGGCGATGAAGAAGTCCGCGCGGTACACGAAGCGGTCCGCGAGCGCGATCTTGAACACACACCAGTATTTCCGCATAAGCCAGTCAACCTGCGCCACTCGGGGCGACCGCGCCGACGCGCGATTCCGGGCAATTCACGCCGTCCCGGAGAAGCAGCGAGCCCTCCGACATTGGCGAGTCAAGACGGTATGCGCCCGCCCGTGAAGGTCAAGGTGGAGAAGGTGGGAAAGCGATTCCACGGCCGCTTCAGCGGGCGATTTTTTTCTTCATCCGCGGCGCCGCCGAAAGCCGATGGCAGGGGTGCTTGCAACGAGAAGCGGGTCGAAGCGCTTCCAGGTGGCGGGCAGGTCCTGGCCGGTACGACGCGCCGGCCGACCTCCCGCTCGCCGCGACCCGGTGGACTTCCCCAAGCATCAGCAAAGGAGGCTCGGTATGGGCGGTTATGGAAAACACTCGCACGATTCCGGTCGGGCGCGCTACAACCGGTTCCTCGAACGGGCCCAGCTCGAATTCGATGACATGCTCATCGGCGACTTCCTCGAAAGCGACCACGATCCCCGCACCGACGAACTGGCCCAGGTGCCGGTGCGCTACGGCATACGCCGCCACAGCGACCCCTCGGATTCCGCGATCGTCGGCGCCATGCTCGACGCCGGTGTCTTCGACGACAGCGACGAACTCGTCCCCATCAACAGCGCTATTGGCGAAAGCCTATTCGACCTGCTCGAACTCGAACGCGCTTCGCGGTCGAGCGGGGCCGCCGCGCCCGCCGTCCCGGAGCCGGAGCCCGCACCGCCCGTGATCCGGCCGATGCGCGCGATCGAGGTCTCCGCCGACGACGACGAGGAGTTCTCGCTGCTCGGATTCGCCCAGGGATTCCTGATCGGCGCGGCGTGTGCAGCCGCCGCCATTGGAGTGCTCATTCTGGCCTTTTGACGACGGACCTTCTGACGACCGGCCTTTTGACGACGACCGCCGGGGCAGCGCGAGAGAGAGCGACGGTCGTCCGTCCATGGCCCGCCTTCCGATCCCCAGGAAGGCGGGCTTTTTTGTTGACGTCCGCTCGCCCAGCGGCCCGCGGCCTACCCCGCCAGTTCGCAGAGAATCTCGCAGCCGGCGCGGAGCTTCTCGTCCGGGACCGCGTAGCTGATCCGGAAGTGCGTGTCGTGCGTGCTGAACGCCGCCCCGGGCACCGTCAGCACGTTGCGCTGGATCGCGGCCTCGACGAACGCCGTACCCGTCGCGAACTTCTGCGGTGCGCGGCAGTAGTAGAAAAACCCACCGCCCGGCGACGCGAGTTCGAAGCGCTCGCGCAGAATGCCCACGCCCAGATCGCGCTTCTTGCGATAGGCGGCGACCACCGCCGACATGTCCACGTCGAACGCGGCGAGGCACGCCTGCTGCAGCGGATGCGGCGCGCACACGAAGGTGTACTGCTGGATCTTGGCCATCTCGTTGACGACGGCGGCGGGACCGGCTGCATAACCCATGCGCCACCCCGTTGCGCCGTAGCTCTTGCCGAATCCGCGCAGCACGATGGTGCGTTCGGGCGCGTAGGTGGCGGGGCTGGTCGGCGCCGCGTCGAAGCAGAGCATCTGGTAGATTTCGTCGCTGATGATGAGCAGGTCGCGTTCCTGTGCGACCGCGCAAACCGCCTGAACCTGGTCCGCCGAGTAGACGACGCCGGTCGGATTGCTGGGCGACGCGAGCACGAGCGCCTTAGTGCGCGGCGTGATGGCGGCTGCGAGGCGCTGCGGATCGTACGTGTAGCTCGGCGCGGTATCCACCGGCACGGCCTTGCCGCCTGCGAGCATCACCAGGTGCGGATACGACACGAAATACGGGTCGGGAATGATCACCTCGTCGCCGGCGTTCAGACACGCCAGCATCGCCAGCATCAGCCCCCCGGATACCCCGCACGTCACGAACGTCGAACGCTCGCTATCCTGCGGGTCCCAGCCGAACTCCTGCTGAAGCTGCTTGCGGATACGGTCGCGCAGTGCCGGCAGCCCGTACGTCACCGTGTAGCCGTTGCGATTCTCGGCGATCGCCCGGGCGGCAGCCGCCTTGATCGGCTCCGGCACGGGAAAGTCCGGCTGACCCATGGAAAAATCGATCGGGTCCTTTAGCGTGGCGGCCAGATCGAAGATCCGGCGAATCCCCGATCCGGAAAGCGCGGCGATACGGTCGGCAACAAAGCGGCGGGTGTCCATGGCGTACATCTCCTGGCGAACTGACTCGTTCCGCACGACACGCGATTATAGCGTTCTGATTGCGCTGTCCGAGGGGTCGCCCACCGGCGCGTGCAGGCAATACGGCGAGGGCACGTCGCCACGTTCAGGAAATCAGCCCATGTTTCCCGATATAGCGGAAGCCGACTGCGATATGTCGAACATCACGTTTCAGGAGAAGAGCCGTGAACCTGAGAAAAAGCGTCGTCCTGGGTGCCGTGCTGGCCATCGCTCTCTCCACAGCAGCCGCGACAGCGCAGGAATCCACGCTGATCTTCACATATCCCATTTCCATGCAATCCGGCCGCGGCGAGATTCTGACCGAGCCCTTTAACGCCGCCATCTACATTCAAGAGTCCCCGGAGTGGAACGTGGTCGCACCACTGTTCGAAGCGGTCGAGGCGCCCTCCGAATTGCCCGCGACGCTCGAGGCCACCGTTTCGCGCGCCAACGACGCAGACTTCGACCTCTTTGCAGAGCTCATGGCTGAAGCGCCCTACACCCTTATTGTCAGCCCCTGGGCTGACGGGGGTCCGCTGTGGGGCGGAGGTGGCGCAGGCCCACTGGATCTGCGGGGCTACGTGCTCACCCACGTCCACGAGACCGTCGCGTTGGATACCGAAAGCCCCGGCATGGACCTTGAAGGCACAGGAGTCTGGACGGACATCTTCGTGGACGCCCGGTACGACTTCTATGGCTACCCCGTACCCGAACCGAGCACGCTGGCGCTGATCCTCGGCGGCATCGTCGTGCTTCGTTATCCCAGCCGTACGACAGTCGGCGGACGCAGGGGTCGTCGTCCGCCAGGCGCATAAGAAAAGCGCCGCCGTCATGCGAACATGACGCGGCGCGAAAACGCCGGGGGGGTCGAACGCAGCCCTACTTCGCTGCCTCGTCCTTCTTGTCGTCGGTCTTGGCCTTCTTGTCCTTGCCACCCACGGTCACCTTGCGGTGCGCAACCTTGGGCAGTCCGACGGGCTTGCGGCCGTCAGTGAAACGCTCCTCCTCCTTGAGCACCTCGATGCGCTCGTGACGCTTGAGCACGTTGCGGTGCCTGGAGAGGTTGGCGGCAGTCTTCAGTGATTTGTCCAGCGACATCGTGACAACTCCTCGCGACCCGGCACGCTGCGGAGCTACCACGCATCCGACGTGAGCGTCGCAAAAAACCCTTCGAGCTTGTAGCGCCCGCCCGACTTGAAATACGCCGAGCCGAGCGTGCGCACCTTCTTGATGAACCGGTCCGCCAGTGTCCGCTGGGTCGCGTCGTCGCGATTGAACCCCTGCGTGGCGATCAGGCGAAATCCCCGCGTGCTGCTGCCGAAGATCTCGCTTTGAATATCGTTCTGCCCCAGGTACTCCTGGGCCTTCACGGCGTCTTCGCGGGCGTCGCCCCGGAACACCTGGACCACCACGTACGTGTATCCGGTGACCCACGGCGTCGTGGTCGCCGGCGTGCGCGTGGCCGTCAGCGAAACCCGCGGAGCCGCAACCGTCCGCGCCGCCGACCGATCCGCCTCGCCGGCCACCGGCGAAGCGCCGATGCCGCTGAACAGATCCTCGATCGGCTGGCTGCGCCGGGCACGCTCGATGTCGTCCACCGCGCTGCGCTCGATCGTGCGCTGCGCCTGGACGCGTCCGTCGGCGATGCCGCCCTGCCGGCCGTACCACTGGCCGATTGCGAACACCGCGCAAGCCACGAGGAGCAGCGCGAACGCGACCACGCCGGCTGCCCGGCTGGTGAGCGCTACGCGCACCCGTCCGCGCTCGACGGCGAAGACCCGGGGTGCGTTGGCGTCCTCCTCGCGGGGTTGCGGCTCCTCCGGAGCGCTGTTCCCGCTGATGGTCTTCGCAACCGATGCGACCGTGGCGCGAAAACCGGACGCGAACTCTTCCGCGCGGGTGCGTTCGACGCCTTCCGGCGCATCACCACCCGTACGGCCCTTGGAATACAGCTCAAACAGAGCCGGCGATTGCTTCGACTTCGGCATTGGTCGGCCTCCTTGCGCAACCCTACCGCATCCTTGTCGGCGAATAGCCTATCGCGGCTCGTCTCGATTGCAAGAATGCCCTGCTTAACAACGCCCGATAACTTCGGAAATCGGCCCTGGTAGGCCTGAAAACGCAGGTTGTTCGGGCAAAATCGACGGAGCCCGCGCATCCCGCCCCGTTGTCAGGTCCGGCCGCCCGCGTGCGTCGCTACGTGATCGTAGATCGTCGCCAGGAATCCGATGAACGGAAACCGCGACTTCGCGAACGGCGGCGGGCCCAGGCGTTCCAGGACCGCAGCCTCCACCGGAGGCTCCGGCACCGCGAGGTCGTGGAACTCGGGCCGGGCGCTCCAGAAGAGCCGCGGTACGCGCGGCAGGTCCACCGGTGGCGCCCCCGAAACATCGGACGGTCGGTTGCCGTTGTCAGGCGCGGTCATGCGTCACCTCCCCCACGGCATCGCGCGAGAGCCGCAGGCAGTCGCGCAATTCATCAGTCGACAGGTTGGTCAACCATTCGTCGCCGCTGCCGACGATCCGGTTGGCCAGAGCGAGCTTGTCGGTCAGCATCCGGTCGATGCGATCCTCGATCGTCCCCAGGCAGACGAACTTGTGCACCTGCACGCGGCGCGTCTGACCGATGCGGTAGGCGCGGTCGGTGGCCTGCGCCTCCACCGACGGGTTCCACCAGCGATCGAAGTGGAACACGTGGTTTGCCGCGGTGAGGTTGAGCCCGAGCCCGCCGGCGCGGAGCGAGAGCAGAAAGATGCGCACGCCGCTCGCGGGATCCTGGAAGCGATCGATCATCTTCTGGCGGTTGGCGGCGGTCGTCGCCCCGTGCAGGAAGGGAATCTCGGTGTGCAGGCGCTCGGTGAGCAGGCGCACGAGCAGTTCGCCCATTTCGCGGAATTGCGTAAAGACCAATGCCGCATCGCCCTCCGCCATGACCTCCTCGAGCATTTCCACGAGGCGCTCGCACTTGCCGCTGCGCTCGTCGAGCGTGGTCCCGTCGCGCAGGTACTGCACGGGGTGGTTGCAGATCTGCTTGAGCCGGGTGAGCGCCGCGAGGATCACGCCGCGCCGGCGGATGCCGGTCGCCGACTCCACCTCGCCGAGCGCCGCCTCGACCACCTGCTCGTAGAGGCTGGCCTGCTCCGGAGTGAGATTGCAGTAAACCTGCATCTCCATCTTTTCGGGCAGATCGCAGGCCACGTCGGGATCGTCCTTGATCCGGCGCAGCACGAACGGGCGGATCAGGGCGCGCAACTGGTCCGCGCGCTGCGCGTCGCCGAGCCGCTCGATCGGCACCGCGAAGCGCTTGCGGAAGCGCGCCGCCGAACCGAGCAGTCCCGGGTTGAGCATCTCCATGATCGACCACAGTTCGGAAAGGTGGTTTTCCAGAGGGGTTCCGGTCATGGCCACGCGGTACGTGCCCGGCAGGCTGCGGATCGCGATGGTCTGGGCCGCCGCGGGATTCTTGATCTTCTGCGCCTCGTCGAGCACGAGGCGATGCCACGGCACGCGGACGAAGTCTTCGCGATCGCGATAACCCAAGGCGTAGGTCGTCAGGATCACGTCGTGTTCCTGCGCCTGCGCGACGAACGCGTCGCCGGAGGTGCGTTCGCCGCCGTGGTGCACGAGCACGTTGAGCTCAGGCGCGAACCGCTCCAGCTCCCGGCGCCAGTTGCCCACCACGGTCATCGGCGAGAAGATCAGCGTGGGGCCCACGGTCGCGCCGCTCATGCGCTCGGCCTGCAGCAACGCGATGAGCTGGATGGTTTTTCCCAGGCCCATGTCGTCGGCCAGGCACGCCCCGATGCCCACCTGCTGCATGAACAGAAGCCACTCCAGGCCGCGCTGCTGATACGGCCGCAGCGTGCCGTGAAAGCTCGGGGGCGGCTCGACCGGAGCGACGCGCACGTCGCCGGCGGCGCGCAGCAGCGAATCGAGCCACGCCGTACCCTGGATCCCCACCACCGGCAGACCCGCGGCGATCTCGTCCGCGCCGGCTGCGGCCCGCAACGCGTCCG
>ERZ795053.5436-NODE-5436-length-13138-cov-4.491936_pt1 | contig 13138 bp, 11 predicted proteins | sample MGYA00375137_ERZ795053 | MGnify/ENA primary metagenome ERZ795053 (study PRJEB30182, sample SAMN05720284) | activated sludge metagenome | isolation source: Anaerobic digester | place: Hong Kong | collected 2014-12-17 ... | reverse complement strand
GAGATCGTCTTTCATCTGGCTGCCCAGCCTCTGGTGCGCCGCAGCTATCGTGCCCCGGTAGACACTTTTGCCATCAATGTGATGGGGTTGATTCATTTGCTGCAAGCTGTGCGCGCCTGCCCCGCCGTCCGCGTACTGGTCAACGCCACTACAGACAAGGTATATGCCGAGCGCGCCAGTGCCGCGGGCTATCTTGAAAGCGATCCCCTGGGAGGCCATGACCCGTACAGCAGTTCGAAGGCCTGCGCTGAACTGGTAAGCGACTGCTGGCGCAAGAGCTTCTTTTCTGCCACGGAGCCTGCCGTACGTTTGGCCACTGCCCGCGCGGGCAACGTCATTGGCGGAGGTGATTGGGCGGAGGATCGCTTGGTTCCCGATCTGGTGCGGGCTGCCATCAGCGGCCAGGCGTTGACGGTGCGCAACCCCAGTGCCGTACGTCCCTGGCAGCATGTGTTGGAGCCGCTGTCGGGGTATCTGCGCCTGGCGCAGTTGCTTTGGAGTAATGCCAACCTGGCGCGAGCGTGGAATTTCGGGCCAGGCAGTGGTGGGGAAATCAGCGTACAGACTCTGATCAAGCGGCTGGCCAGTCATTGGAGTGCCCTGCGCATCGAACGCGACAGGAGTGCTCAGCCCTATGAAGCCGCTGTGTTGCGTTTGAATGCGAGCGACGCCCAAGTGCATCTAGGCTGGAAGTCCGTTTGGTCGCTGGATGAAACTTTGGCTCGTACGGCCAACTGGTACCGCAACTACCATGAGCGGCAGCAGTTGGACAGTTTGAGTGACCTCGCTGCGTTTACCGCCGCTGCACAGCTTCAAGGCCTGGATTGGGCACAATGAAGCCGTACCAAACTTCTCTTGCGGGACTGTTTGAAGTAGAGCAGCGCACCATTGGTGATGCCCGAGGGCGCTTCACGCGCTTATTCTGTGAGCAGGAGCTAGGCGCGATTCGTCCCCGGCTGCATTTCACGCAGATTAACTGGTCACATACCGTAGGGCCCGGCAGCCTGCGCGGCCTGCATTACCAGAATCCTCCCGTGGCTGAAGCCAAACTGATCCGCTGTCTGCGTGGGCGCGTGTTCGACGTGGCCGTAGATGTGCGAGCGGATTCGCCTACATTTTTGCATTGGCATGCCGTGGAGCTGGCGGAGGACAACGACCGTGCCATTTTCATTCCCGAAGGTTTCGCCCATGGGTTTCAGGTACTGAGCGACGAAGCCCAATTGCTCTACATGCACACTGCCGCCTGGGCGCCAGAGTGTGAGGGCGGCCTGCGCTACGACGATCCTCGGCTAGCCATCGACTGGCCCCTGCCTGTCACCCAGCTTTCGGTGCGCGACAAAGCCCATCCATTGCTTGCTCCGGGCTTTCCCGGAATCCGCCTATGAAATGCCGTCACTGCGCTGCGCCGCTACGCGATGTCTTTCTCGACTTGGGTAGTGCACCGCCCTCCAACGCTTTTCTCTCGGAGCAAGACCTGCTAGCGCCCGAGGCACATTTCCCGCTGCGCTTGTATACCTGTCAGCAATGCCATTTGGTACAGGTTGACGAGGTGCAGCGTCACGACGCTCTGTTCTCCGGCGACTATGTGTACTTCTCCTCCTACTCCCGTACTTGGCTGACGCACGCTGAGCGCTATGTAGATCAAGCCGTACAACGCCTGCAGCTGAACTCGAGCAGCCTGGTGCTGGAGATCGCTTCCAACGATGGCTATTTGCTGCAGTATGTGCAGGCGCGCGGCATCCCATGTGTGGGCGTGGAGCCCACCGCCAGCACCGCCCAGGCGGCACGGGCGCGCGGTGTAGAAACACTGGAGCAGTTCTTTGGACAGCGCTTTGCGCAAGACTTCTCTGCCCACCGGCGCCAGGCCGATCTGGTGATAGGCAACAACGTGCTGGCCCACGTGCCAGATGTGAACGACTTTGTCGCCGGACTCGCTACAGTTTTGACGCCCGAGGGCGTGGTGACCCTGGAGTTCCCCCACCTGCTCCAACTGGTGCAACAACGTCAGTTCGACACCGTCTACCACGAGCATTTTTCTTACTTCTCGCTCCACACCGTGACCCAGGTGTTGGCCCGCTGTGGCCTGCGCATCTGGGACGTGGAGGAACTACCTACCCACGGCGGCTCCCTGCGCTTGTGGGCCTGCCATTCCAACGCACATCATGTCTCTACCCCGGCGGTGGTGGCCCTGCAGGCCAAAGAGGCCGCTGCCGGCATGCTGGAGATGGCCTGGTACCAGGGTTTTCAACACCAAGCGGACGAGATCAAGAACGAGTTCCTGGCCCTTTTGCTCGATGCCAAACGCCAAGGCAGGCAGGTGGTGGGTTATGGCGCCGCCGCCAAAGGCAATACCTTGCTCAACTATGCTGGCGTACGCCCGGATCTGCTGTCCTATGTGGTGGACGCCTCGCCGCACAAGCAGGGGCGGTATTTGCCAGGTTCACGCATTTCGGTCGTTACTGAAGATCGCATTCGCGCCACGCGCCCCGACTACGTTGTCATCCTCCCATGGAACCTGCGCGACGAAATCATGGACCAGTTGGCTTATGTGCGGGGATGGGGCGGGCGATTCGTAACGGCGGTGCCGCGTCTGGAGATCTCATGAGCGACGCGCAAGAACCAAGCCGGATCTATTACACCAAGCCTTCGATCACCGATCTCGAGATCCGCTATGCCACGGATGCAGCTACCAATGGTTGGGGTGAGCGCTGCTATGAGTACATCGATCGGTTTGAGCGCCAGTTCTGTGCCCATCTCGGTGTGCGTCACGCCATCGCAACGTCCAGCGGTACGGGAGCCTTGCACTTGGGCATGGCTGGGCTGGGCATAGGGCCGGGCGATGAGGTGATTCTTGCCGACATCAATTGGATTGCGTCGGCCGCGCCCATCGTCCATTTGGGCGCCAAGCCGGTTTTGGTCGATGTATTGCCGGATACATGGTGCCTTGACCCGGTTGCTGTGAGGGAGGCAATTACGCCCAGGACCAAAGCCATCCTTGCCGTACACCTGTATGGCAACCTATGCGACATGGACGCATTGCAGGCCATCGCCCAGGATTGCGGCATATATCTGATAGAGGATGCTGCCGAAGCTATTGGTTCAGTCTGGCACGGACGCCGGGCTGGCTCCATGGGGGCCTTTGGCGCCTTTTCTTTTCATGGCACAAAAACTGTGACTACAGGTGAGGGTGGGATTTTCACGACTAATGACGATGCTCTGTACGACCGGGTCTTGACATTATCCAATCACGGACGTGCCCGAGGGGAGAGACGGCAATTTTGGCCCGAACGAGTTGGGTTTAAATACAAGATGTCAAATCTGCAGGCAGCGATTGGTTGTGCGCAGATTGAGCGTATTGACGAACTTATTGCTGGGAAGCGCAGGGTATTCGAGATATATGAGGATGCGCTGGTGGATTTGCCTCTGTCAATGAATCCGGAGCCGATTGGAACTATCAATGGATATTGGATGCCGACAATAGTTGTGGACGAGGATGTTTCATTTGACAGAAACGCCTTGCTGTCAGAGTTCAATGAACAGAAGATAGATGGGCGAGTGTTTTTTTGGCCATTGTCATCTCTTGGGATAATAGCGGGGTCTGTTCATTGCCACAATAGCCAATCTTTGGCTCCAAGGGCATTGAATTTGCCGAGCTATCACGATCTTTCTGAGAAGAATATACGGCAAATTTCTTCGATTGTTTCGAATGCATTGATGGGCCACCAATAATGAATTCGGTGATATTTTGGGGTGCGACTGGTCAGGCGAAAGTGTTGAGAGAGGCTTTGTCCTCGTCGGGGGTTGAATTGGTTGCGTTGTTTGATAGCCGTAATATACGATCTCCTTTTGGTGATATTCCTCTATTTCACGGCGAGACAGGTTTTTTGAGTTGGGAGGAAACTTGCGGTGACCGTGAACGGATTCAAGCTTGTGTGGCAATTGGTGGGAATCGAGGGATGGATCGATTGACAAGAACTCACTGGCTTAAGATTCGAGGTTATGAAATTCTGTCGGTTACGCATCCTAGTGCATTTGTTGCTGGCGATGTAACGATTGGTGCTGGATGCCAAATTCTCGCGATGAGCGCAATTTGTGCGAATGCAAAGCTTGGTGAAGCAGTAATCGTCAATACGAAGGCCTCCATTGACCATGACTGTCACATAGGTAGGGGTGTTCATATTGCTCCAGGGGCAACACTTGCTGGAGAAGTTACGGTTGGCGACTTCGCCTTTATTGGTGCGGGAGCAGTTTTGCTGCCACGAATCCAAATAGGTGCTCATGCAACTGTTGGTGCAGGTGCTATAGTCACAAAGAATGTTCCTGATGGGGTGACGGTTGTTGGAAATCCGGCGCGCGCCTATCACAAGTTATGAGTAGACGGGGCTGGCCTGGTTAATTATTGATGGATGAGTTATGAATAATTTTGAGAACGAAGTTATGCTTCAATTGAGGGCCAATGCTTCCGATAAGACGCTTTGTGAGTCCGTATCAAAATTCATGAATGAATCGGTTCGAAAGCGCTATTCCTACAGTTTTATGGCTTTGGGGCGACCCATCATTCAATACCCACAGGACATTGTTGCTATACAGGAATTGGTCTGGAAAATCAAGCCTGACCTCATTGTCGAAACTGGCATTGCCCATGGTGGCTCGCTTATCCTCAGTGCGTCTATGCTTGCTTTGCTCGACTATTGCGAAGCGGTAGAAAAGGGGCAGCCACTGGATCCCCAAGCCACGCGTCGCCGGGTGCTGGGGATTGATATCGACATCCGGTCGCATAACCGCGCTGCCATCGAGGCCCACCCCATGGCGCATCGCATCGATATGATCGAAGGATCGTCGATTGCGCCTGACGTCGTCGCGCAGGTGCAGGCACGGGCTGCGGCGCATGATCGCGTCATGGTGATCCTAGACTCCAACCACACGCATGCACATGTATTGGCGGAGTTGCAAGCCTACGCACCCTTGGTAAGCAAAGGCAGCTACTGTGTGGTGTTTGACACCGTGATCGAGGATCTGCCTGCCGGCATGTACCCTGACCGGCCTTGGGATGTAGGCAACAATCCCAAGACGGCGGTGCGCGAATATCTGGCGCAGAACCATGACTTCGAGGTGGATGAGGACATGGAGGCCAAGCTATTGATCACCGTGGCCCCGGGCGGCTACCTGCGCCGGCGCTGAACCCGCGCCATGGCGGCCCTGCGCACCAACATTCTGGCCAACTACCTGGGCCAGATTTGGATGGCGGCCATGGCGGTGATCTTTCTGCCGCAGTACCTGCGCATACTGGGTGTGGAAGCGTTTGGCTTGGTAGGTGTGATGCTGAGTTTTCAGGCCATCCTCCAACTGTTCGATTTCGGCATTGGCGGCGCGGCCAACCGCGAACTGTCACGTTGTGCGCATGATCCGGCCCTGGCAGGAGGCAGCCGTGATCTGGTACGCACTTCGGAAAGCGTGATCTGGGTGATGGCCGCCGCGATTGCCCTGCTTCTTTGGGGGGGCAGCAGCGCAATTGCTGTCCACTGGCTGCACTTGCGCAACATCACGCCCGGTCAGGCGGGCTCGGCCATTGCAATCATGGGGCTGGCTATAGCACTGCTTTGGCCCAGCACTTTTTACGCCAACTGCCTTTCCGGGTTGGAGCGTCAACCCCAACTCAATGTCATCCAGGCAGTGTTTGCCACGTTCCGGTACGCCGGAGTATTGCCAGTGCTGTGGTGGGTGTCGCCGACCATAGGGGCATTCCTATGGTGGCACGCGCTGGTGGGCGTGGCGCAGTCGCTGGTCATGGCTTGGTTGGTCTGGCGCTATCTGCCGCCGGGCCAAGGCTCTGCAAGAATCACCCGCCATGCTCTTCAGCGTAACAGTCGTTTTGCCGGTGGACTGTTTGTCATCGGCATTTTGGCTATGGGCGTGAGCCAACTCGACAGGCTGGTGCTGACCAGCCTGCGCCCGCTGGAAGACATGGGCTACTACACCTTGGCATTGAGTGTGGCTGCTGGCTTGGGCCGCATGGTGCAGCCCATGTTCAACGCGCTTTACCCGCGTTTCAGTCGCCTGGTGGCCCAGCATGACGAGGCAGGGCTGCAGAAGCTGTACCACTTGAGCAGTCAGTACCTGGCCGTGGTGATTGGCGCTGTGGCGTCTATGCTGATGGTTTTCGCGCGTGATGTGCTGTATCTATGGACGGGTGACGCCGAGCTGGCTACCAAAGTGGCGCCAACTCTGGGATTGCTGGTGGCAGGTTCGGCGCTCAATGGCCTGATGAACATTCCTTACTCCTTGCAGTTGGCCTGTGGCTGGACACGGCTGGCCGTAGGACTCAATGCGGTCGCGCTGTTGCTGGGGTTGCCGCTATGCATATGGGCTGTTCAGCGCTATGGCATGGTGGGGGCAGCGTTGCCCTGGTTACTCGGCAATCTGCTTTCTGTCTCGGTGGGCATTCCGTTGATGCATCGTCGCATACTGCCTGGTCAAGCTAGGCGCTGGTATTTGCGGGACAACCTGCCTCCGCTGCTGGCGGGTTGTTGTGTGACTTTCGTCTTGCATGCGTTGCTGCCAACGCTGACCCGTAGCGCGGCCGGCTTGACGTGGCTGGGGCTGATAAGCGCGAGTACGTTGCTGGCGTGTGTGCTGGCAGCGCCGGCCATTCGTGCAGTAGCTGGCAGGTGGTTTGCACGATACCGAACTGCGTGGAATTAGGCCATTTTTAGTTGGGTCGCAGCAGATGACCATAGGTGGCCTGCAAGTCGTGGCGGGAATTGACGAGACGCTTTTCTGCCTGCCTATATGCGGTGGTGTAAATCTGCTGGAATGTAGTACTTTGTGAACATCCTGCTGCAAGCGCACGCAACAAGAGAGAGCGTGTTTTTTCATCACAATCTGCTTCTAATGCTTTGGCGGCATCTCTTGCAAAATCCAAGCGCCCGGCCGCTAGTGCATGGGCTCCGCGACGAAACAGCATTTTCCGCGCATCTCGCTGAAGTGCATATTGCGCATCTTTCTTGAACTCCGGTGTCAAACCTGGGGCGTCCGAAAATTTCCCGATCATGCGCTTCCATCCCGGCCAAAATGCAGACATGGGCTGCGTTGCACTGAATGATTGGCTATTGATCATAAAGACAGCAGCAGGGTATTTTTCGAGGATATAAGGATGATGAGCGGCTAGTTGCAAGCAATAATCCAGATCGGATGGGCCCCCAACTTCAATGTCGATCAAGCCGATTTGATCAATTGCTTCTTTGCGAAACAAGATGCTCGTCCACGCCGGCGCCATTCCTCCGGTCATTGCCATGAAACCCTCAGGAGGTTTGAATACCCCTTCTCGTGACCAACGCCGTACGCGCGCATCCCAAATAATTCCTTGTTCATCAACGTGCAGACTCATGCCTGCCCAAAACATGGCTTGGGGATGTCGGTTTAACGCCTCAATTGCGCGCCGATAGAAGTTGGGTAACAGATAGTCGTCGTCCGATAGAAATGAAAAGAATGAAGTTCTCACCCTGGACATGCCATATATGAAATTTGCCAGCGAACCAATATTTTCCACATGGCAGTAATATTTGACCCTGGCATCCTGTTTCGAGAACTCATGAACTATACTCTTGGTTTCATCCTCAGAGTTATTGTCATAAACGCAGACCTGAAGATGGTGATAATCCTGCTCTAGTACACTGGCTATGGCGCGGCGAAGTAGTCGAGGTCGGCGAAAAGTCGGGATGATGGTTGTTATGTGCGGCGTCATTTTTGCGCTGAATGATTGGCTGGCGGCTTCAAACCTGAAGATCCGCCCGAAGAATCTCCACAATCCGCTCGGCGGCCCTGCCATCCCCAAACGGTGAAACACTTCTGTCGCTCATGGCACGATAGTCTGATGCCTGCTCCAGCAACTGAGCGGTAGCTACTTCAATGGCCTGTGCCTGGGTTCCCACGAGGCGACTAACACCGGCAGCAATGGCTTCGGGGCGCTCGGTCGCCTCCCGCAGAACCAGTACCGGCTTGCCCAGCGCTGGTGCCTCTTCTTGGATACCGCCGCTGTCGGTCAGGATCAAGGTCGCTTGGCGCATCAGGTCTACAAAGTCGAAATAGTCCTGCGGTGGTACCAGGGAAATGCGCGGGTGGCCCCCCAGTACGGTGTACGCGGGGGTCTGCACATTCAGATTGGGATGCACAGGGTAGACCAAGCGCACATCTGGAAAGCGCTCAACAACACGCAGAACGCCCTGGAAGATGGATTGCAGCGGCGCACCAAAATTCTCGCGGCGATGCGCCGTAAGCAGAATCATGCGCTGCCCGCCGATCGGCGGGGCAGGCAGCGTGCCAATGGTATGTAGCAGGGTATCGATACAGGTGTTGCCCGTTACATGGACCTGGTCTGGGGCAACGCCTTCTGCATGTAAAGCGGCTGCAGCACCGGATGTAGGCGCAAAGTGCCAGCGGGCAATTCGGGAAACCATCTGCCGGTAGCCCTCCTCGGGAAATGGATGTGCCAGATCACCTGTGCGCAGCCCGGCCTCCACGTGGCCAAAGGGTATGCGCTGATGAAAGGCCGTCAAAGCCGCACCCAGTACCGTGGCTGTGTCACCTTGGGCCAGCAAAGCGCTGGGTGTTTCGGCTCGGCAGACGTTTGTCAACGCGGGAAGCATGCGCGCCAGCAGATCCGAGGGGCTTTGTCCGGGCTGCATCAGGTTTAGGTCGCAATCCACCTGAATGCCAAAGCGGCTCAGCATCTGATCGAGCAGATCCCGGTGCTGGGCCGTGGCCACTACGAGGCAGCGTGCCCAAGTGCTGCCTTGCAAGGCGCGAACTACGGGAGCCATTTTGATGGCTTCAGGCCGGGTGCCGATAACGCAAAGAATGGTGCGGGGCTCAGCCATGTTGCCTTATTAAGGAACCAGGGGTGTACGTCTGGACTGGGCTGAAGCCAGCTTGTCGATCACATGTGCAGAAATATCGGGCCAGCCCATACCTGCAGGCAACTCAACCAACATGCGTTGTTCTGCTTGGCACTCGATGCTCAGCGCCAAACTCTCAACGTTGCCCGGCTCGGCCAATACAGCATCCAACTGCTGCGCCTGCTCCGGAAAATTGGCCAAAAGATTGGGCGTGCGAGTAGCGACCAGAGGCCTGCGGCAGGCAATAGCTTCGGCAATTTTGTTGGATGCTCCTGCATCCATGAAGGATGAGCGGCGATAAGGAACCGCCAACAAATCACAAGCCGCCAAAGCGGTCGTCATTCTTTCGTAGGGCACGTTGCCGAGGTAGAGCACACCCGGACGGTTCATCTCCAGTCCCGGAGTAACTCTGCCGCCGAGAACAAGCTTCACAGCCATGCCGCGTTCGCGCAGTAAGCTCACAGCATCGATCAGATCGACAACGCCCCTCTCAGGCTCCATGCTGCCAAAGTAGCCTACCAGCAGGGTATCCAGCGGTAGCGCCATGGCTGTGCGGCTTGCCTGCATGTCTGCAGGCCGAAAGCGCTGGACATCCAGTCCGTTGGGTACTAGGCAATCAGTGGGCGCGCGCTGCATGTCCTGCATCAAAGCACGGCTGGCAAACAGCCGCATATCGGCTTGTGCAAGCAGATAGCTGAAAAGATCGAAGCCCAAGGGCCTCACGTATCCGCCAAATTCGTCGTACTTGTCATATACGTCGAATGCGAAGCGTGCGCCTAGCCGCCGGGCGACCCGCAAGCCCATCCAGCCAATGTAGCAATCGCCACTGGCGACGACCAGATCCATCGGTTCCTTGGGCCGATATGCTCCGGACATCCAATGTCTGAGTAGCGCCAGATTACGTACAGGTGTGGAGGTGACTCGCAGAGAGCCATCATAAGACTGGATACTGGCTGTGCTGTGGTAGTCCACCAGCCACAACGTGGCGGCATGGCCCGCCTGTGACCAATGCCAGGGCAGTTGATAGATGCGCCCGTACTTCTCCAGCAATGCATCGCGGTTGGTATAAAAGCGCTTGCCAATGAAAAGGACGTTCATGGCCGGAATAGCGCCGCGCGCATCTTTTCTCCCAATATGGGCCAGGCAAACTGTGCGGCAAAGGTGCGGCTGCCTGCCTGCCATGCGTCCAGGCCGTCGGCCAGTACCTGCAGCGCCGCTTGGGCCACACCCGCGTAGTCGCCTGGGCGGACGAGCCGACCGGACTGATCTTCCTGTATGGCATCGACAATCCCACCCGTCGCAAACGCCACGGTGGGCAAGCCATGGGCCGCGGCTTCGATGGCAACCATGCCGAAGCCCTCTGGATCGCCCACGAGCTGGCGCACGGGGAAGACGTGCAGATTGGCTGCTTCGTAGGCGCAGGCCAGTTCGGCAACATCGGTGATCACGCCCAGAAAGCGCAGGTGCTGGCCTATGCCTTTGGCGTCGGCTGCGGCCTGAATGCTGGCACGGGTTTGCACGCCCGCGAGCAGCGAATCCGTTGGCGCGTCGCCTACGATGGCCATCAGGGTGTCAGGCGCCGCCTGCACGATCACCGGTAGTGCCTGTTGCACGAATTCACGCAAGCCTTTGCGTTCAGTCAGTCGGCCGACGGACAAGAGGATGCGTGCATCGCCTAAACCATGGCGCTGCCGAAAAGCTTGCAGCGCGCTCGCTGGCTGTCGCACTGCTGGCATCTGCACTCCGGGGTGGACGATTTGCAAGCGCTCGGCGCTGACGCCGAGCGCTCGTGCCAGTTTTGCGGTGGGCTGGCTGTTGGCGATGACAGTGTGCATGCGGCGGATGGCTGGATGCCACAGCGCACGGTACACCGGGTGCTGCACGGCCACATCCAGCCCGTGCAGGTAGACGCAGGCACGGGAATTGATCGCGCGTGCGGCAATCAGGGCTGCTGGGGCCGTCAGCCCGCTGCCGGCCAACACGATGTCCGGCTTCCACGAGCGGGCGATACGTCTGGCTTGCCAAGCAGACGCCAGCAAAAAGCGCCTTAGCGGGCGCAACGGAACCTCAGTCACTGATACCCCGAGTGGGCGGTGTTTTGAAGAGCCCTCCGGGCCAATGATCCGCACGTCTGCCTCGCGTGACAGTTCATCGGCGATATGCCAGTTCAGCCGCTCCATGCCACCGACCAGCGGAGGCAGATTTCGGGTGACAAGAAGGATGCGCTGGCGTTCTGCTGACATGTACCACTCATTCTTGCCGCTCAGGCTGCCACGACATTCGTACCCGCCGCCAACTGCCCGCGTGTGTCGACCAGCAGCCGCGCATGTTTTCGCAGCAGGGGGTAGTTGAACCGCTCGTGGTCCGTGGCCAGCACCAGGCAGTCGAAGCGGGCGATATTGCCGGGGGTGAGCGGCTCTGACTGCAGGTCGAACTGGTAGTCGCGCTTGCGCGGAAAGGTCGGCACATGGGGGTCGCTGTAGGCCACTTCGGCGCCCTTGGCCTGCAGCAGATCCATGATTTCCACGGCGGGGGACTCGCGCGTGTCGTCGATATTCTTTTTGTAGGCCAGGCCGAGCACCAGAACACGACTGCCCTTGATGGCCTTGCCGCGCTCGTTCAGCGCGTCGGCCACCTTGCCGACGACCCAATGGGGCATGTGGTGGTTGATCTCGCCGGCCAGCTCGATGAACCGGGTGTTGACTCCGTATTCACGAGCCTTCCAGGTCAGGTAATACGGGTCGATGGGGATGCAGTGACCACCCAGCCCCGGGCCAGGCTTGTAGGGGACGAAGCCGAAGGGCTTGGTGGCGGCAGCGTCGATGACTTCATGGATGTTGATGCCCATCTTGTCGGCGACGATCTTCATCTCGTTGACCAGGCCGATGTTGACGCTTCGGTGGATGTTCTCCAGCAACTTGGTCATTTCGGCGGCACGGGTGCTGCTGACCGGCACCATGGTCTGGATGGCATGCTGGTACAGCGCCTGGCCCAGGGCGAGGCAGGTGGGCGTTGTGCCGCCGATGACCTTGGGGATGTCCTTGGTGCCGTAGTGCGGGTTGCCCGGGTCCTCTCGTTCAGGGCTGAAGACCAGCGCGCAGTTCTGCCCGGGCTCCAGCCCGCGGGCCCGCAGGCGTGGTGCCAGCACTTCTTCGGTGGTGCCGGGCCAGGTGGTGCTTTCCAGGCTGAGCAGCTGGCCCTCGCGCGCATGGGGCAGCAGGGCCTCCACCGTGTTGACGATGAAGCTCAGATCCGGTTCGCGGTGCCGGTCCAGTGGGGTGGGCACGCAGATGATGAGGGCGTCGGCCTCGGTCGTGCGGGAGAAATCATCTGTGGCCTCAAAGCCCCGGGCGCGGGCTTGCTGAATGAGATCTGGCGTGAGGCGCTCAATGTAGCTCTGGCCGGCGTTGAGCTTGCTGACCTTGGCGGCGTCGATGTCGAAGCCGATCACCTTCAGCCCCACCTCAGTAAAGCGCAGCGCCAGCGGCAGCCCCACGTAGCCCAGGCCGTAGATGCCGACAACGGCGGTCTTGGATTCGATGCGTTGCCGCAGAAGCTGGAGATTCGACATGAACGAAGCCTATAGTTTGCAGCGGCAGGATGCCAGTCCCGGGGCTCGAAAAACAACGCCGTGACGGGAAAAATTGGGTGGCGGTTGTTCCGGCGCTACCCAATGTTGGGAGCTTGATCTGGCTCGGGGTTAGCCTAGTATCGCCATGGTGGCAGACAGCGCGGAGTCTTCAGCTGGTTCGTGCCGGATCAGCGCCGGTGTCCCGGCAAGGTCGGCCTGGCCGATCGGCGCTTGCGGCTCACCTTTGGGGCAAGATTTTGCTATGTTAGAGATAGCTGACTGCGCTTGCTGTGCAATCGCTGGGTGCCAATTCGGTAGATTTTCTGGGTGTTTCAACCCTGTGCCGAAAAAGCAGTTGCCCGTCCGATGTAGGTGGCCGGCGAGAGCTGCAGCAGCAGATCCTTGTCGGCTTGCGGAATATCCAGCCCACGGATCAACCCCTGCAACGCCTCCCGCGTCACCACCTGCCCACGCGTGACCTCCTTCAGCTTCTCGTATGCGCCTTCCACCCCGTAGCGGCGCATGACGGTCTGGATGGGTTCGGCCAGCACTTCCCAGGCGTTGTCCAAGTCTTCGGCCAGGGCCGGGGCGTTGAGTTCCAGCTTGTTCAGGCCGATCAGCAGGCTCTGGTAGGCCAGCACGGCGTAGCCCAGGGCCACGCCCATGTTGCGCA
>ERZ795053.5434-NODE-5434-length-13140-cov-13.307375_pt1 | contig 13140 bp, 6 predicted proteins | sample MGYA00375137_ERZ795053 | MGnify/ENA primary metagenome ERZ795053 (study PRJEB30182, sample SAMN05720284) | activated sludge metagenome | isolation source: Anaerobic digester | place: Hong Kong | collected 2014-12-17 ... | reverse complement strand
TCGGTGACGGACTCCAGCACAGCCGCCTCATGCGCCGGCATCTCCGGCGCTGGCTCCGTGACAGCAACCGCAGGCCGGTCTGCCGGTGCGGAGCCGCTCTTCATGACGATGACCGTTCCGGCCACGGCGGCGGCACCGGCGGCACCCGCCGCGATCAGGGTGAGGATCAGTTTACTGGGCATGTCAGGCCTTGCTCCTTGAATGCTTCAAGCTGGGGTCGGATCATGAGCTTCAGTGAGTCCTGATCCATGGAGGTGAGTTGGTTGCTCATCTCGCTGGCCATCTGGGACTTCATCGGCTCGGGCATCTCCTGGGTCAGGAGTTTCAGGTAACAGGCCTTGTCCGCCGCCGTGACGATGTCGGCCTTGCACGACCGGTCAATGAGCGGGAAGGCTTCGCGGCAGATCGGGTCGGCGGTTGCAAGACCGGCACAGGTCGACGGGCAGGCATTGAGGACGCGCTCGACGTCCGTGCGGACCCGCCCCCGGGAGACTTCCCGATCCGCGACGCATTTTGGTGCGGCCGTCTGGAAGGCGAAGCACTGGTCGCTGCAAGTCGCATTGCGGCCGGCGTCGAAATATTCCTCACAGGAACAACCGCAGGAGGGCCCGGCAAGCACGCCGCCTGCCCCGGAGCCTCCTCCGGAGAGTACGTCTGCGCGGGTCTCCTCTCCATCGGCGATGGCCTTCCGGCGCTGTTCGGGGCTCATCTTCGCCCAGATTTGCGGATTGATGACCGAGATGGTCGCCGGCGGAACGGACACAGCGTTCCCAGAGAACGGCATGGCTGCCACAAGGTCGAACACGAAGGTCATTTCCCCCGAGGCCGACGTGTCCGGGCAATCGCCCTGGTCGAACTCCCGGTCGGACGGCACTTTCAGGTCGACCCGGCCGCGCAGGCGCGTGTCGCTGCGCACCTGGAAGGTGACGAAGCCCTTCATGTAAACGGACGTCGTGTCGCCAAAGCGGCCAAGCCCCGGATCGAACAGGCTGATCTCCGCTTCTGCCGGCAAGCGCATCGCATCCGCGGCGATGGCAACATCGGACTGGGTGCGAAGCTCGAACGACTGGATGTCGCGCGTGTCGGGCTTCTTCGTCAGCGCGCCCATCGCGCCCGCCAGCCCTCCGGCGCAGGCCGTCGCCTCGGCCACATCGCCGGACAGCGCGCCGCCGATCGTCCGTGCCGTGCACATCGCCGCGCCGACCATCGGTTCGGTGCGGGGACTATCCTTCGCCAGTACCGAGAGACCGAGCAGGCCGCCCAGCGCACCCGATGCCGGTGTCGCCCCCTCCGATCCGCCCAGCAGGGCGCCTGCGCTGGCAATCGTCCCCAGCATTTGCGGTGACGTCACACTGCGCGGACGGCATCCACCGGTACCAGCCCCGCCGGACGCATCGGCCACAGTCGTCACGGCACCGGAGCCGGATGTCATGCCAGGGCCTATGCTCACGCGAATTTTGCGCGGGCGCGTATCGGCGGCCTTGGGCGCGACGTTGGCAAAAGCCATCGTCATCCACGGACCGGTGCCATAGTCGGCGCGGTACGGCATGGTCCACCATTTGCCGGCATTGCGGGTCGCGCTGTCGACGATGGTCAGGCCGGTGCGCTCTCCATCGGAACTTGCCAGCAGGATCGCATCATAGTCCTGGGCCGTCATGCCCTCGCCCTTCACGGAAATCGCGATGGGCGGCGCCGTCTTGTCCGGGCCGTACCCCTCGCCGCGCCAGCGCACGCGGATGCAACGCGACGACACTTCCGGCAGGTCGAATGTGACTTCCTTGACCGGGCTTTCGAGGCTGAAATCGAAATCCTGGCAGGGATGCTTGTCGTAAACGGCATCGAGATACTCGCCGGTCATGAACTCGTCCGGCAACAGCTGCCAGCCGCCTGCATCGAAGGCGCGTTCCGGAATGCTCAGCAGGTCGGAAAGCGCCGTGACATAGGCACCGGCCAGCCCGCGTTCGGCGACGAACTGCGTATGCCCCTTCCAGGTATTGGAATAATTGTCGGTCGCCTTGATGCGCGTATCGAGCCAGGTCAGCCATGCTTTCGCGGAGCGGCTGTCCTCGCCTTTCTTGTACGGAAACGGATCGTCCAGCGCGATGAACACGCCATTCGGACCGGCATTGGACAGAAGCGACATCATCATGCCGCTGACCGGCCCCGTCCCGGCGCTGCCATGCTGGCCTTCCAGGCTTTCGAGCCCGCCCCATGGCTCTGTCCAGCCATGGCTGAGCGCCAGCATCGCCTTCGGCGTCGGCCCGGCCTCGTTCACATTCTTCAGCCGGTCATGGTTGAAAGCATAGCTGTAATCGTTCGGTGCATCATAACCCGATGGGTTGCCATGTCCGGGCATGTCGGCCGCGGCGAATTTCGTCAGTGCAAGGACCGTTCCGTTGAAGATCGCCCCACCGACCGTGTCCGGGCGGTTGATTGTCGGGTTCCACAGAGTGTCGTCGATATCGGAATACTGTATCCGCATAGCGGCCAGCTGCATGACGGCCTGGTTGGCTACGGCATAGGCTGCCCAGGTCGACGGATCGAGCCAGGCGGACTTGTAGTGCTCCGGCCCGTCCCCGCGCTTGGCGCCGAGCGCAATCGCCGCCATCCAGTCGCCCATGACCGTAAACCGCGTCGCCCGCGAATCGAACGTGCGCGGCGGCAGGTAATAGCCCGCCTCCAGAACCGCGCCGGCATTCGGCACCAGCCGGTCCACCGGAACGACATAGACATTCTCGAAATCGCCCGCGTCGCGGCCCAGCATGAAAAAGGAACTCGTCTCGGCGATCTTCTGCTGACCCTTGTTCAGCATCTTTTCCAGCTCATAGGCGCCGTACTGCAGGTCACGCTCGTGAAACGCGTCCTCGTCGATCAGCCTGATCGTGCCGTCGCCCGACGGACGCACCTTGAATTTGGCATCCACCCAGCCCTTGGCCACACGCCACTGGCCCACGGCCTTTTTGCCGGACGCGCCCGTCTCTGCCTGGGTTCCTGCAGCGGGGATCAGGGCGACCACCCCGCACAGAATCGTCGCAATCGCTAAGGGGACAAACCCCCGGAACTTCACAGCCATCCAATCCCTCATTTCAGCACCCGCAGAAGCCTGCCGACGGTTTTGGAAACAGTTCACACACGCGGCCTGCACCGATCCCGTGAATCGGTCGGCCTGTTGTGTTGATTGGCAAATGGCGGAGTCAGCGTCATACTCAAAATGGAGTATAAGGCCGGTGGAAATACAGCTCGGCGATGCAATGCCCGGACGTGATCGCGCTAACGTCAGGCAGCCGGCACAGCTAGCGCCGCAGCCGGTCCGTGCGGCTCACCATCCAGCCGCATTTACCCGTCGGCCCACCCAGGCAACGGGGATCGTCCCACGCGGCATTTCGGACGGCGATGGGAACGGGCTCGCCATCAGCTGGCAAGAAACCCATCGCACCGTACAGCGGCGCGTTCCATTCGAAAGCAAGGTTGGCTCCGAGCCAGACCTGGTCCACCCAGTCCCGCTCCGCATCGCGGAGGCACCGCGCGAGAAGCGCCCGGCCGATCCCACGCCGCTGATATGATCTTCGTACGGAAACCTCCAGGATCGTCACGATCCCTCCGCTGCATCGTGCGGCGAGAAACGCCACACGGCGGCCGAAGCTGGACTCCGCGATCAGGTAGGCGCCCTCCGTCATCCATCGGGCATGGGTCATCTGATCGATCACGGGTTTGGTGACGAAATCCTCATAGCCAGGCACTTCTGCGAACAGTAACGCAGCCGATCTTTCGATCGCAGGCAGGACAGCGCTGTCAGACAGCAGTGCCGGCCGTATCCGAAGAGAATTGTGCGTCATCTCAGGGAGTAGTCTCATCGAAGGATCAGCCCGATACCCTGCCGCGAGGAACAGGAACCTTGTCATGCGTCGGACAGGACCCTCCGGGCCCCGTCCTTAGCGATTACCGCACCCGAATGGATACTTTCGTCATTGCTCCCTCCGGAGGCATCGCTCGCCCTAGAAGGCGAAGCTCGCCCGGAAGCGCAGGCCATGGCTCTCGACCGTGTCGGAGAACCGGCCCGTATATTCCGTCGTCAGCGACGAGGACCGGCCGAACAGGAACCGCATCCCGGCATCGACGTCGACGAGTGTCCGCTCAAGTTCGCTTTGGGTCAGGAAACCCGACACACCCGCCGGACCACCGACGAAGCTTCCCGACAGGCTGAAGTCATTGTCGAAGTTCACCGTTGCCCCGCCGCGAACATACGGCTGGAAGCGGTTGCCTTCGCCCATCTTCAGGTCGCCACCGATCTCCAGAGACGGCTGGGCCGCGATGCGCCAACCGCTGACTTCGTCGATGGCGTAGTCGGTATCGATACCGCCAGCTTCCTTGAGCGAGTCAGATTGCAGGTGGGTCGCGACGAGATTCGCCGAGGGTTTGACATAGACATCGCCGAAATCCACCTGGTACGAGACCGTCAGTTCGCCAGTGAGGGCCCGGATATCCTGCTCGCCGGAGGAACGCGAGTTGAAGCCCGCGAAATCGATGCGGCGCTGAACATCATAATTGGTGAACCCGGCAGATGTGGTGCCACCGACCTGAAGGCCGCCGTTCCGGTAGAACAGGCTCGCGCCGGCCTCGAACCGCTGACCCTGTGCCCGCGATTTGATGTCATTGCGAATATACGTGTCGTCGAAGCCGACGCCGAGACCCAGCGTGAGCGTATCGCTCAGCGCCCGGAAATAACCGGCCTGCACCTTGAAGCGGCCATCTTCGAAGCCGATCGCTTCGTAGGTTCCCTCCGCTTCAAGAACATCACTGCCGAGCGTGAGCTTCGCGCAGCTGCGGCCATCGGACAGCAGGACCCCATTGCGATCGGAGCATGCCTCGAGATCCCGCGAGAATTCCTGCGAGGCCAGGAGCGAAGTCTGCAGCGTGTTGAGATATATCTCCGGCACCAGCTGGTTGATGGCATCCAGATAACCGGCCGGACCGCCGACGTCTCCGACCAGCGCAGAGGTCAACGCGCCCAGCGCTTCCGGGTCCGCATCGAAGACATCGTCCAGATCGCCCGCGATTTCCGTCTGGTTGGCATTCATAGGAAGGCCCTCCGGCGTGAAATCCACCTGCGTGGTCAGATACAGCTGAAATGGATTGGCGAAGTCGAGGAACAGTGAGAGCGCCGGGCTCGCCTGCGTGTTATCCGCAAGCATCAGGCCAGCATCGTTCACGCCGCCACCCGCCGAGACGATCAGGAACGTCTTTTCGGTCGCGACCGGGTTCAGGAAATTCACACTGACAGTGCCCGACAGTGTCGCTGCGCCGTTCAGAAGCAGCTGATCGGCCGTTCCGGCATCCCCATCGACATCCACGAGCATCGTGCCGCCTTCACCCTGGGTGTAGTTGCCATCGAGTTCAGTCGCGAAGATCTCGCCGGCGCCGCCCGAAGACAACGTACCGAGATTGGTCAGCGTACCGCCGCCAAGCGCCAGCGGCCCCATGCTTTCGATCACGCCCGCGGTCCCATTCAGGATGCCGAAGCCATCTACGTCGAACACGTTGCCGCGGAACAGGCCGTTATTGGAGAAAGTGTCGCTACCCGCGTCACCCAACAGCGTTCCGAAAATGCTGCCCGTATTGGTCAGCGCGTCGTCGCCCGCCCCCATGAAGACGAAGCCTTCGATCGTCCCGCTATTGGTGAACACATCGCCAGCTGTGGTGTCGCTGAGGCGCACCGCCCCGAGGCCGCCGGCGTAAATATGCCCGGCATTGGTCAGCTCGAGGAAGCTGTCGGTGTGTACTTGCGTGAAGTCGAGCGAAACACCGCCCCCGCCGTCAACACTGGCACCTTCTGCGATGGCGAAGGCATAGACGCCGCCACTGGCCGTCTCCAGGGAGATCCCGCCAATCGTTCCGGCAATATCGCCCCGGAACGTCGCATCGATGTCAGCGTCACCGAGGATTCTGACGGCGGTCCCGGCACTTGCCGACGCGTTGTTGATATCAATAGCGAGGTTGTCGAGGCTGGCGATGATAGCGCCGTTCTGTCCGCCGCTGACGCCACCCGACACGTTCACGGACGTTCCCGTACCGTAGGCCGTGTTCACGACCATGCCGACGCCGCTCTCCGACGTTGCGGTATTGACCGCAACGGCTGTTGCGCCCGAACCGCCATTCTCGATCCCGACGCCGACACCGGTCGTCGCAGAGGCCGTGCCCGTCACCGTGAGGTCCAGATCAAGACCGTCCAGCCCCTGGCTGAGGCCCACGCCGGCATCCGTACCAGACGCATCCGCCACGGACACGGACAGGCTGCCCGCACCATCGTTGCGGATCAGGACACCGACTTCCGCGCCCGTGGTCTGCCCCTGGCTGGAAACCGTCACATCGCCCCCGCCGGCGGCCTGGACTTCGATCCCGTTTGCGGTTTCGCCCGTGACGGCACCCAGAGTCGTCAGGACGGTCTCCGTATCGCCGGCCGTCTCCAGATAAATGCCGCTTTCGGAGCCCGTTACCGTGCCGCGCAAGATCGCGTCCACCGCGCCTGACGTAATGAGGCTCGCACCCGTCCCGGCACTGGCCGAGACATCGTTCAGGTCGAGCGTCACATCCGCATCGCTGAGTACGATTGCACCGGCATCTGTGCCGCTCGCCAGACCGGTGGAAATGAGCTTCGTCGCCGTACCGTTGTACGTCTCGACTTTGATACCGCTGCTCATCTCGGAAATGGCGTCGCCGATCGACGCGCTGGTGACGCCAGTGCCCGTGTTGTAGATTGTCAGGGCTTCATAGGTCGTCGACTCTACGTTTCCATCGACCGTGACGAACACATCGCTGCCATTGTCCGTCTGGTAGGCACCGACCGAACCGATTGCGTCGCCTGTGTTGATGATCGTGCTGCCCGTGCCCTGATGCGAGGCGTTGACGGCAATTTCGCCGGAGAGAAGACCCGTTGCATCGATGGTGAGGTCGCCGTTCCCGAAATGCGTGGCCCGGATCGCATTCTCAACGGCGCTGATCGTTCCAGCCGTCTGGATGGAGAGGTCGCCGGTGCCCTGCACCAGCGCGGAAATCCCGTGACCCGCCGCCGTAATGTCGCCTTGTGCATCAATCGAGATGCCCCCGGTTGCGCCGGCAGCGGTGGCTAGAATGCCGCGATCACCTGACGTGATATCGCCGGTTGTCTCCACCGAGATATCGCCTGTGCCGCCATGCCAGACGATGATGCTGTCACCCACAGAATCGATCCCGCCTTCCGCAGAGACGGATACCGAGCCAGTGCCATTGTGGCTGGCAACGATGCCCTCTGCGGCGCTTGTTATATCGCCATGCGTGAGGACCGAGATATCTCCGGCACCCGCGCCAGTCTGCACCGCCTGCACTGCAATATCCTGGGTTGACGTCACAGATGCCGTCTCGACCGAGATGTCTCCCGCTGCGCCGTTATTCGCTGCAACAATACCACTCCTGCCGGTGACCAGGTCCTGCGTCAGGATGTTGATGTCTCCGGCTCCGGTCGAAGCGGCTGACACTGCACTTCCAGGCGCGGTCGACGTGACCGCCTGCGTGATCATGGAAATGTCGCCATCTACCCCAACGACCTGAATACGCTCTCCGGCGTCTCCCGAAAGCTGTAGGTCGATATCGACCGCATTCCCGGCATCAGCGGCATACAGAGTGATTGGCCCAGCGGCGACCTCATTCAGGTGCGCCTGCAGAAGCCCCTGGCTGGAATGACTGATCAGATAGATATCGCCCGTGATCACCCCGTCATTGGCGAAGGCAAGATCGCCTTCGCCATCCATGATGATGTAGGCGCCAAATCCCGCCTGTGAGAGAATATCGCCCGAGCTGTCGACCTGGATGTCGCCGTCGCCCTGATGCACAATTCTGATGGCGTCGTAGACGCTGCTCACGCTGCCAAGCGAGGCCGTGATGTTCCGGTTGCCTAGCGAGTCGATCTGGAGGCCATAGTTCCCGCCATCGATCAGGCCGCCGACATCGACCGTGATGTCTTTCGCGTCGTTCACCGACTGGATATAGAGCGCGGTCCCGCTCCCCGACTTGATCGAATTCGCGGAGACCGACGTGCTGCCTCCGGCTCCGTTGGTCAGCAGGACGCCGCCGACTTCTCCGGAAATGTCGCCATTGCCGGAGATGGTGACCGTACCATCCGGGCCTGCAGCGGCCATCAGGACGCCGAGCCCAACCGAAGAGGAAACGCTGGAGCCTTCGGCGATCACAAGTGTCTGCGTGCCGTTGCCGATCATAATGACACCGTTGGCAGAGTCCTCCTCCAGAGCGGTCGGCACATCCTCGCTACCGATGATGACGGTCGTATAGTCGGTATTGGTCGAAATCTCGCCAAGCGTATCGGGTGCCGGCAGTTCGCAGGTAATGACCGTCGGCGGACCATCCACCGTACATTCTGCCGGGATCGCGGCGTGCGCAGCGCCTCCCAGAAATGCCCAGCCACCTGCGGCGGTGGCCGTGGACAGCATCAGACGCGTGCGAAACAGTTTTTGTGACTTGGGTCCATGACGAAGCGACATGACATTCTCCAGCAATGCGCCGCCGGAACGTCCGGGCGGCTCTCTGGCCGCCTACTGAAGGATCGAGGTATCGTGTGTATGTCGCGCCGCGTCTCAATTGTACGGGACGTGTCGGAAAGCGTTTCGAACGTATCGATTGTGTCTGAGCGGCGTTATCCGAAGATGTAGCCGAGCCCGCGCACGGTCCGGATGATCTCCGGCTTCCTCGGGTTCCGCTCGATCTTCTTGCGCAGGCGCGAGATCCGGAGGTCGATCGACCGGTCATAGGGGTCCCAGTCCCGGTCGTGCGCTTGTTCCAGCAACTGGTCGCGGTTCAGGATGCGGCCCCGGTTGCCGGCGAACACCTTGAGCAGAGAGAACTCCATCGCTGTGATCGGAATCTCGGTCCCGTCGGCGGCAAACATCTTCGCGGACGCGATGTCCAGGACCGTATCGCCGAACATGACCCGCTCGCCGGCAGGCTTCTCCGCCTGCTCCGGCTCTTTAGCTCCGCGCCGCAACACGGTTTTCACCCGCGCCTCCAGTTCGCGCAGGTCGAACGGCTTGCCGAGATAATCGTCCGCGCCAAGTTCGAGTCCGAGAATCCGGTCGAACGTCTCGCTGGCTGCCGTCAGCATGATCACCGGCACACTATGGTTGGCCCGGATGCGGCGGAGGGCTGAGAGCCCGTCCATCCCCGGCATGTTGATATCCAGGATCGCAAGGGCCACCGGCGTAAGGTCAATCGCGCTCAGCAATTCGGAGGCGTCGGCGCAGCCAGCCGTCCGGAATCCGCGCGACGACAGGTAATCGCAGATGAGGTCGCGGATATCGCCCTCATCGTCGCAGACCAGGACAAGAGGTTTCACATCGCTCATCGGCGTCCCCATAGCATTCTCGGGCGGATACGTTCGACCAGGTCCAGGAGTTCATCCACGACGACCGGCTTTTCGATGAAATACTGACCGTCCGCTTCGAGGAATTCGCGCACCTTCACGCTCAGGCTGTCGCCGGTGATGAACCCGATCCGGCCAGCGAGTTCCGGGCGCAGCGCCACGATCTCCTGCAGCAGACGGTCCCCTGTCATCTCCGGCATCTTCATGTCGGAGAGGACAATATCGAAGCGGATATCCCTGACTGCGCGCAAGGCCTCAGCCGGTCCATGCGCACAGGCGACATGATGTCCGCGTGCCGAGAGGATTTCTGCGATCAGGTCGGCCACGTCCGCCTCGTCATCCACGACGAGGATTGAAAGGCCCGATCCACCCTGCCCGTTTGCCTCGGATTCGTCCTCGTTCCACGTCGCCAGCACAGGTAGCGAGATCGTGAACTCCGTTCCCGTCCCGGGCGCCGACCGCACGGTCAACGTGCCATCATGGCTGCTGACGATCCGGTGGCAGAAGGCAAGGCCGAACCCCGTGCCGCTTCCAACGTCCTTGGTCGTGAAGAAGGGCTCGAAGATGCGCGCCTGCGTTTCGGCATCCATGCCGATGCCGTTGTCCGTGATGCTGATCCTGACGCGGTTGCCCGCGCGCGCCGCGTCGAGCGCGAGCAGGGCATCCTTGCCCATGCCGCGCATGGCATGCTCCGCATTGACGATCAGGTTGCTGAAAACCTGGACCATCTGGTCCTTGTCGGCGAGGACGAGCGGCAGGTCGTTCGCACAGCGCACCGTCAGCCGCCCGCCCGTCGTCCGGAAGCCGTAGGCCGCAAAGTCGACAGCCGTTTCGATCACGTCGGCCAGGTCGACCGGCTCCATCCTGGCCGGCTTCTGCCGCGCCATGGCCAGGAAGGTTTTCACGATCCGTGCACTGCGTTCCGCGGCTCGCGTGATCCGGCGGATACGGTCCGCCTGTTTCGGGTCCTTGATTTCATCTGCCAGCAGTTGCGAATAGCCAACAACGATCGAAAGCGGATTGTTCAATTCGTGCGCCACCCCCGCCAGAAGTTCGCCGAGGGCCGAGAGCTTCTCGTTCTGGTGTGCCGTCTCAGTCTGCCGCTCGATCTCTTCCGCCGCCCGGTGGCGCTCGGTCACATCCAACACCGTGATCAGATACCCGCCCTGCGCTGTGCGGTGGCCGGAGAATTCGACGATCCGCCCGGTGTCCAGTTTCAGTTCCACATGTTTCGCGAGGTTGCGGATCTGCGTGTAACAGAGATCGGAAAACTCTTCCGCGCTCATACCCGCTGGCACGGCGCCCGTGGCGTTCTCCGCCGCTTTGCGCGAAATCCCGAGGCCCGGCTGGCCGGGCTGCGGCCGGAAAGACGGATCCTTGAACACCAGTTCGCAATACCGGTCGTTGCACAGGACGAAATTGAAATCGGCATCCCACAGCGAAAAGCCCTCTTCCAGCGCGCCCGCCGCGTCCCGCAGCGTCGCGAGCGCCCGCTGCTCCGACGCCCGCCGGTCCGTCACATCCAGGAGTGTCACCAGGTACCCGCCGAGCGCGGTCCGCGTGTAGCCACACTGCAGAACCGTGCCGTCAGTCAGGAGCAGTTCGAACCCCTTGCGCTCCGCGATCATCCATTTCTCGAGCCGCTGGACCGCGCCGTCATCCGTCAGACCTTCCGGCAGGATGAAGCGGCCGCTCTCGATGGAAATTCGCGCCAGTTCCACATTGCTCATCCCCGGCCGCGGCTGGGCCAGGTCTTTCGCGAACAGGAGATCGCGGTATTTCTGGTTGCAGAAGACGAGATGCCGCTGCTCGTCGAATTGCGCAAACCCCTGGTCGAGCGCTTCGATGGCGTCAGCCAGCGTCCGCAGCGTCCGCCGCTGGGCGTCGCGCAGTTCCGTCACGTCCCGGAGCGTCAGGATATGCCCGCCAGATGTCCGCGGCCGGCTCGCTGCGATGAACAGCCGGCCGAGCTTGCCCTCCAGTTCGAACGTCGCGCCTGTTTCCGTCAGCAGGCCCGCGACGACCGCATCGATCATCTGCTCCAGGTCCATGCCTTCCGCGACCCGCAGGATGCCGGTCGAGATGACCTGCCGCACTATGTCGTGGGCAGACTGCCCAAGCGGAGGATCGGCGTACAAGTCGGCCGTCAGCAGGGAGACGAATTCCCGGTTGCACTTGATCAGCCGCGCCCGCTCATCGAAGATCGCGAATGCGTCGGCGGCGACCTCCAGCACTTCTCCAAGGTCCGTCGTCTCGTTGAGACGTGCGGGCTCCATCAGGACCAGCTGCGTGTACCCGCTGGCCAGCTGGTAGTTGAATGGCACGACCACCCGCCCCTGCCTGGAAACGATCGGCGGCAGGCGCCATTCCCCGTCCTCGATGGCCTCCCAGATTTGGCGGACGTCTCCGGGATTGCGTTCATGTCCGTCGGCGGCGCTGTCTTGTTCCTCGCCGACGACCGGAGTCCCAAGCGCTGACAGAAGGGCGATCAGCGGCTCTCCCGCCGGAACCGGTTCCGACAGGAAACCTGCCAGAGCATCGCTGAAACAAAGCACACGCAGGTCATGGTCCAGCAGCGCCATCGGAAGCGGGTGCCTGTGCACCAGGTCCAGTTCAGCCGCCAGCGGCGTGGAATAGGCGGATCCCCCGAAGGTCTCGCCAGGCACGATTGTCATCGGCACTCCGCCCTGTTCAAATTCCTCGCCGGTGGCATCGCCATCCTGTCGCGAATACCCGCCAAATGTATCAACAGTCATTCGGTAATTGTATCAATTGTATCTGTCGCCGGAATCGCGGCCTTTCCCCGTCTACGCCGTCCCGGCCATTTTGGCATGGCAGCCACTTGCTTGACGTAACGCCACGGGCGCGATCCAACCGCGGTATCGTCATCGCAGCGAGGAACAATTGATGCGCTATTACGAAGACCTGGTGATCGGCACCGTCACGAAATCCGAACGGACTTACGATGTCACCCGCGAAGAAGTGATCGAGTTCGCCGGCAAGTACGATCCGCAGGCCTTCCACCTCGATGACGACGCTGCCGCGAAAACCCATTTCGGCCGCCTGTCCGCGTCCGGCTGGCACACGGCGGCGATGACGATGCGCATGATGGTCGAGGGCTGGAGCACGCAGGAGCCGACCGCGGGCCTCGGCTCGCCGGGCGTCGACGAGCTGCGCTGGAAAAAGCCGGTCTTTCCGGGCGACACGCTGCGCGTAGAGTCAAAGCTCATTGCCAAGCGGCGGATGAAAAGCCGCCCGGAAATGGGCCTCATGAAAACCGAGCAGACCGTCTACAACCAGAACGGCGAGATCGTGATGTCCATGGTCTCGAACGGTCTGATCCAGGTCCGCCATCCGGAACTGGATACGGAATAGGCCGCCCTATTCCGCCGGCACCAGCTTCGGTTCGTCCGGGCGCACAGCGCGGCGGATGACATCGAAATAGTCCTTCGAGATGCACTCGTAGCCCTCATAGTAACCGCGCGCGGCGAGCAGGTTGTGCAGCTTGCGCAGGTTATAGGGCGGGATCGACGCGAACATGTGGTGCTCCAGATGGAAGTTCACATTGTTCGGCGCGACCAGGACACGCTGCCAGAAAGGTGCGGTCGTCGTGCCGGTATTGAGGCGGGCATCCAGCTGCGTACGATCTTCCGCCGTGCCGTGCTCGCCGATCTGGCGAAGGCGCACAATTGCGGGGTACACGAACAGTTCCGCCGCCCACCACATCAGGTAGG
>ERZ795053.5433-NODE-5433-length-13141-cov-4.731087_pt1 | contig 13141 bp, 10 predicted proteins | sample MGYA00375137_ERZ795053 | MGnify/ENA primary metagenome ERZ795053 (study PRJEB30182, sample SAMN05720284) | activated sludge metagenome | isolation source: Anaerobic digester | place: Hong Kong | collected 2014-12-17 ... | reverse complement strand
CAGAGCGCGGAGAGCAAGAAAGGGAAATGGCCGAAAGGAGTCGAAGGTCGTTTATGCTTCATTCCCCACCTCTGCATCCTAAGCAGGTCACTTGATGCGTGCTGGAACGACTCCCGACGTCTTTGTTTTTCCAACCTGAGGAAAGCGCCAGACGGGCTCACCCCGTGCGCCCGATCTTCGGTTTCTTCGCAAATCGCGTGCCCCATTTGTCCAGCAAGCGTTGCGCACGTTTGTCCCAAATATCACCGAGTCGATAAGCCTCAATGACTTTCCATGTCGCCAACAGCAAACAGGCGAAGGGCGCGAGAATCAAGACTTGCGATGGCCCCATGTCGCTTGCCATCTTGGGTTTTGTTGTATAGCGAAAGCGCCGCGAGTACCTAGTTTCGACAGGCTCCCAAAAGTCGCGCAACATTCGCGCCCGTCGATGCGCAGCAGCATTCCCCATGTCCCGCATTTCGTAATTCAAGCGTTCGGTAGGTAGCTCTGACGTGACTTTTCTTATTGCCTTTAGTTTATCAAAATGCGAGATATTGAACCACCGCTTTGGCCACTCTTTGCCTCGCGCCTCAAAGGCTGGATGCATCTGAGTTTTCTTGTAGATGCGCTCTGCGCGGGCAAACGCGTCCTTCGCACGCTGCCGCTTCTCGGCAGGTAGATCGTCGTAGTTCGCGTCGTACTCCGCATGACGACGCACTACATGCTTCCAGTATTCATACTCATCTACAGCCAACTCGATTTGAAGCAAGCCGATAAGCTCTTTAGTCAGGCTTGGGTCATGCAGCAGATACAGAATGTCTATGCAAGCGTCATTGATCGAGCGGACGACGAGTTTCAAATCCCAGTATTGGCGAGCATCCAATAGAACAGACACCGAGCGCGACGACGATGCCATGCTCGCAAGAAGCGTAAGAATCCAGAAATTCTGCGGATTTGCGGTACGATTATTCCCACATTCGTTAATAACCTTGCGCGCGAGCTCTACGGTTTCATTCAGTATTGCCTTCGCTTCGCTCACAGATCGTTTGGATCTGCGTCGGCCTCTTCGTTTGCGTTTTGCCATCACTCTTTGGCTCAAGTACTACCTACTCAATCCGAATCCCCTTCATCTTGACCCGCCGAGTTCACTGGGCGGAGAAAAGCGGTCGGGAGTCGTTTCCAGCCCCTGATGCAACCCATTGAGTGGCTCGCGGTTGCGGTGTGGCGGTCGAAGAGCTGGTGCCCAGTCCGGGCGCGCCGCTGACGGTCTCCCCCTCCTCCGATCGCGTCTCAGTCAGCTTCACGTCTTACGCCACACCCGCCGCATCCCGCCGAGGCGACGTCCTTTGGACTTTCCCATAGGGTCCATCATATCCACCGGGCTGCGCGACGGGAAAGCGAATCTCGCCTTCAGAACGGGACAGCATTCGGGCACCTAGGGGTACGGGGTGGACGGCTCTCGGCGGGCCAGCCAACGGCGCCCGGCAGTGAATGCGGCGTCGCGCGACGGGCGCATGCAAGAAAGGACACGCGTTTTGTCACAAATCCCCTCCGGACAACCCCTTGGAGGAGGGCAAGCCTCGGATCGGCGACGTCGCGGCTGTTAGGCTACCCGGCGTCAGATGCAGCAACCGTGGGCTGCGAATGTAACGCCTTTGGCCTACGGGCTGCGGTCCGTGTTTCAGCCCCGTTGCTTGCGCTCCGGGCTCGGATCGGCGGGGATCGCTCCGATGGTCCGCGCCGCCTTGGCACTGCTCAAGAGTCCCGACGTACGTCGGGAGCACACGGGCGCGCCTCGGCATCGCTCGAGCGCGGTGGCACACCTCGGGATTCCGCGTGGGGTAAAAAGCCGAACGCCTGCACTGCCCGGGGGGCGAGTGCAGGCGTTCGGAGGCTTGGGCCGCTGGGTCAGCCCCGTTCGGCCCGCCGGGGGCGGCGGGCGAAGGGGGGGCTGTCCCAACGGAGGAATTACTCGTTGGCCAACGTGGTCAGGTTGTCGATGGCTGCGTCGAGCATGCCGAACACGAAGTCCGGGTTGTGCACCGACCTGCTGCCGTCGTTGGTTGCCAGGGTGTAGTTCCACCCGGCCTTGACCAGGCGCGCGTCGGCGAAGTCGTAGATGCCGCCGAGCACGGTGTCGGTCGCGTCGAGCACGTCCACGTCGCCGAGGGCGATCGGGCCGAGCGTGGTGTTGTTGCTCAGGTTCACGTTGATGGCCTGCTGGCCGTGCGACTCGGTGAACTCGACGCTCTCGATCTGGTTGGCGGCTGTCACGGTGAATTCACCACCGAGCGACACGGTGTTGCCCGCGTCGATCTGCGCCGCGATCAGGTCGATGATGGCGCTTTCGACGAGCGACTTGAGCGTGCCCGCCGTCGCGTCGTAGGCGGTCTGGATGCTGTCGGCGGTGAGCAGTTCGCCGTGGCACTCGGCGCAGATGTCGGCCGAGGCGTAGAACGTGTGGTTGGTGCCGCCCTGCTGGTAGGAGAGCAGGTCCGGCGGCGGCGTCTTGCGCATGTGGCAGTTGACGCAGGTATCGGAGACGAAGGAGTGCGGGCCGCGAACGCCGGTCTCGACGAGGTAGGCGTTTTCACCCATGATGACGTCGCCCTGGGCCGAGCCGTGCGGAGCGCGGGTCGCGTCGCCGGCGGCCAGGTTCTCCGCGAAGGTCTCGTCGTTGTGCAGGCCGCGGCGCGAGTTGTGGCAGGTGAAGCAGATTGCGCCCTTGCCGACGCCGACGGCGGTGTAGCCGGCGATGAGCGGCGGGGTGTCGTCGGTGATGCGGACCGGTGCGTTGGTGCCGTCGCCGCTGACGGTGCCGATGTTGTGCGGATCGTGACAGGTCACACAGCTCTGCGGCTCGATCTCGTTCGCCGCCCAGGTGACCGCCACGTTGGCGAGCGGATCGGTCGCGGGATCATTGTCGAGGAGGATGGGCAGCCAGGCGAGGAAGCCGTTGGCGGAGTGGCAGCGGGCGCAGTTGCCGTTGCCGCCCTCTTCCATGGCGAGTTCGTAGTTGGCGTGACCGCTGAGCTGCCACTGCTGGAAGCGGCCGTGGCGGGCCGGTTCGCCGTGGCAGGAGCCGCAGACGTTGGCCGACAGGCTGACGCGCGGCGCGCCCATGGTGTGGGCGCCGCCGTTGTTGGGTCCGTGGCAGTTCTCGCACTGGACGTTGGTGAGCTGGGCCGTGTCGGGGAAGTCCGCGAGGACGGTTTCCCAGGCGGTGTCGGAGATTTCGTGGAACAGGCCGGAGTCGACGAACGCGTCGTAGTCCGGAGCGTCGTCCACGCCGCCGTTGTCGGCATCCTTGTCGTAGCCGACCGTGTGGCACATCAGGCAGCTTTCGCTGTAGTGGTCGCTCTGCTCGATCTGGGTGGTGAAGATTTCGGCGTGGCCGGTCTGCGCCCACGGCGTGAAGACGTCGGGGGCGATGTTGCCGTTGTGGCAGCTCGTGCAGGTGGTGGCCAGGGGACGTCCGGTGGGATCTTCACCGGTGATCGCGCCTTCCCAGGTGCCGGCGTAGATTTCCATGGTGACCTGCTCCGGCGCGTCGCCGGTCCGGTCGGTCACGGTGAGGGTGTACTTGCCGCTCGCGTCCGGGGTGAAGTACGGGAAGCGGGTGGTGGCGTCGGTCAGCGTCGCGGTCGAGCTGGCTGGGCCGGTGAGCGCCCAGTTGTAGGTGTCCTGGATCTTGCCGGCGAGGAGTACGGGGACGCCGACGGGCACGTTGTGCAGGCTCTGGGCCCACTTCCACGGCAGCGTGGCGTGGACTTCGACTTCCTTCTCGAACGTGCCGGCGGAGGTGGTCACCTCGACGGTGAGGGTGACGAGACCCGCCTCTTCGAGTGCGAAGGGGTTGACGCCCATGATGTGGAAGGAATTGGGGAATCCACCAGGGAACTCGCCCGGCGGCAGGGGTACGTTCTCGGGGAGCTGGGCTTCCGAGATCGGCGGCTCGCCGAGCACGGTGATCAGCTCGTCCTTGTAGGCGGCGGTGTTGGGCAGCGTCACCGTCGCGTTGGCGGTGTTGCCGCCGGAGATGGTCACTTCGACGCTGTTGGACTGCGACCAGGAGTAGCCGGTGACGGTCGTGGCGCCGTCGAGCACTTCAACGGTCGCCTTGGCGGTGACGGTGGCGCCCGGTGCGGGCGTGCCCTCGACGGTGGCGTTGACGACGACGGCGGCCGTCGGGGAGAGCGCCGCGTCGACCGTGGCGGTCTGTCCGCCGTTGACGGAGATCACGCGCTCGACCGGCGCGAAGTTGGTCTTCGCGATGGTGGCGGTGTAGACGCCGGCGGGGACCGTCTGCTCGTAGGTGCCGTCGGCGCCGGTCATGATCTCGACGCCTTCGACCGCCGGGTCGAGGGTGACCGTCGCATCGGCCAGCGCTTCATCGGTGGCGCTGTTGGTCACCGTGCCGCTGATTTTTCCTTCGGTAGCGCCGGGCGTTGTCCCCGGGCATCCCGACAACAACCCCAGGCCGATTCCGGTCACGGCGACGACGAGCGTCACCGACAGCAATCGACCGACCGCACTCGCTCGATACATGGTCCGCATCCTCCTAACACGATTGGGGCAAATGACACACATTCCGGGGATTTTCGCACGATGGCCGACGGCAGTGCGCCGGCCACTGTCCATCTCCAGACCGCTATCGACGCGGGAATGCGCCGATGATCATCCTTGAACAGGCTGCATGGTCGCCCGTCGCGCCGACATTACCGCACGATCCATGCCGAACATACGGCACTCGTGAATACCAGAGCCATCATCGTCCGTCAAAGACATTATTCTTTGGCCCGGCTGCAAAAAGAGCGGCGGCCTACAGGCTCACTTTGTGATTTGCAACATGGCCATTTCGTACTGAATTGGTGCGGTTAATCTGGGCGCACCGCGCAGAACTTGCCTCATCGATGCGGAGCGTTTCAACCTGCCGCAGGAATGTCTCGGCGCTTGAAGCGCGCTGCGCCGATCGTCCAGCCCGCGATCGCTGCCAGAAACAATACCACCAGATGGCCGAGAGGCCAATCTCCTGAGCGGATCGTTATGAGTGGGCGGTGGTAGTGGAGGATGCCGAGCGCGCCGAAGGTGGCTGCGGTGGTCGAGAGTTGCCCGAGCAGTTCAAGCAGCAATGACGCGAACACCCATGCCAGCATGATGGCGACGGCTGCTCCGCGCCGGACGCACCAGGTCGAGACCATGAGTGCCGTTATGCTGACACACACATGCACGGCGAGCAGGTTCACGGCGACGATCGTGAGGCGGCCGAATTCGAGCGGTTCCCAGAGAGGCACGATGTGCTCGGCGAGCCAGACGCCGCCGAGCGCGGCCGCGGCGAAAACGAGGCAGGCGGCGAGCAGGTGCACCGTTGCGCTCGCGTAGACGGTGGTGCGCGTGACGGGCAGGGTGAGCAGGAGGTCGGCGGTGCCGCGCTCGATTTCGGCAGCGGGGATGCGCGTGGCGGCGGTGAGCAGGTACGACCAACTGAAGGCGTAGATGAGCGGATGGGTGAAGCCCAAGGCCATGAGTCCGGTGGCGGACGTGTCGGGGGTGAGTTCGGCGCCGAGGAGGGCGCGGAGCATGCGTTGCACGAACTCGACGCGCATCCACACCACGTGATCCTGCTGGCTGAATTCCCGCAGGACGGCCATGAAGGCGAGCTCGGTCGCCAGCGTGGCGCCGGTGAGAAGCGCCAGCAGGCCGAAACTGTCGCCGATCAAGCGGCGGAGGAGGGCGCGGTTCATGCGCTGGCTCCCGCATCGGGGGTGGCGTAGTAGGCGCGGAAGAGGTCCTCGAGGTCCGGCGGGGTGACGACGAGATCGAGCACGGGTTGCTTCGCCAGCCAGGCGAGCAGTTCGCTCATCGGTCCGCTGAAGCTACCGACCCAATGGTCGCCGCGCTTTTCGCCGTGCCATCCGCGCGGCGCCGAGGCCATGCCGGCTGCGCCCGCGGCGAAGGTGATTTCGACGCGGCGCAGGGCGCGGTTGCGGAGTGCGTCGATGGTGGTCTGTTCGATCAGGCGTCCGGCGCGGAGGATGCCGACGTGGTCGCAGAGTTGCTGCACCTCGCTGAGGGTGTGGCTGGAGAAGAGCACGGTGCGGCCGATGGCCACCGCCTGGCGCAGCTCGTCGTGGAGGACGTCCTGCATGAGCGGGTCGAGGCTGGTGGCGGGTTCGTCGAGGATGAGCAGCGCGGGTTCGTGCATGAGCGCCTGGATGATGCCAAGTTTCTGCTTCATCCCGCGGGAGTAGGTGCGCACCGGGAGGTTGAGGTCGAGTTCCAGGCGGCGGGCGAGGCGGTGGATGGTTCGGCGGCAGTCGCGCTGGCGCACGCCGGCGAGGAAATCGAGCGTGGCGCGCCCGGTGAGGCGCGGGTACCAGCGCACGTCCCCCGGCAGATACCCGATGTTGGTGCGCGCCCGCGCGCCCTGGCGCCACGGATCGCAGCCGAGCACGCGCGCCGTTCCGCCGCTGCGGTCGAGCAGTCCGAGGAGGATGCGCAGGGTCGTCGTCTTGCCGGCGCCGTTCGGGCCGAGAAAACCGTAGAGCGTTCCGGGCGCGACGCGAAGATCGATGCCGTGGAGCACGGGCTGGGCGGCGAAGGACTTGGCGAGTTCGTGGGTCTCGACGATGTTCACGCGGGCATTAGATCGGGGGCGATCCCGCGTAGCAATATTGATATCCCCGGTGCGTGCGGAGCGGCGCTTTTTTGCGGGCGCCGAGCGTTCGCGCAAGCCGACTGGAGTGATGAATGCGAGGTTGAACGCGCGCCTGCTGCCGTCTAAGCTTGCGGCGGGCGCAGGGAGGCGCCCGTTCGGTTCCAGGGAGAATCAAGATATGAAACGTGCACACCCCATCCGCCGGTGGCGGCGGAGCCTGCTGCTGGCGGCAGCCACCATGCCGCTGTTCGCGACGAGTTGCTCGTCGCGCAGCCTGTCCTACCTGCTGGGCAGCGACTATTTCAACAACCTGTTCGACACGCGGAGCAACGCCGAGAAGGCCGACGACATTCTCAACGATATCGGTGACCTGTTCGACTCGGTCTTTTGAGCGACATTGCGTTGGCGGCTGCGCACGGGGCGTGGCGGTTTGGCGCGCTGTGAAATTTCTTATCGCTGTGCTGGGAACGGGGTCTTGTCTTGCGGCTGCGTTTTCGGATATGCTGAAGGCCGTCATCGGTCGGTAGCGCGGTCCGGCCCTTCTTGCGTCTGGTTGCAACACTCTTGGCGCAACGTGCATCCCCACGGAGACGGGGTTGGCGCGGGCGCGGGCCGCTGCCGGCGGGTACGTCGTGAAAGGAGGCACGCGTGCAACGGCTGGTCGCAACGACGGGCTGCCCCACGATTGATGCGGAACTGGCGCTCTTTGCGGACGTGGTGCTCCGCGCGGATCGCGACATGGCGGTCCTGCTGCGCTACTCGTTGGGATTTCGCAAGTGGTATGCCTGCGGATGCCTGGCGGTGGAGGCGGTGAAGAGCCGGGTGGTCCCGAATCCCGACATGTACTGGCGCGGCGTCGGCTACCTGGAGGACGCCGCCTGCTGCTACCGGATCTTCCACGCCAAGCCCCTGCGGGCGTACCGGTCGTGGAACAGTTTCTACAATCGCCTCGCGCGGCGCGGTTCGCTGCGGCTCTCGCGCGATTGAGCCGCCTCCGCCCCGCGGGCAGCGCGGCAACACACTTCGCTACGGCTTGCCGGCACCCTGCCGCTGCTCCCAGCGTTCCTCCGCCTCCGGACGGCGGATGTACACCGGCGTGAGTGCGTCGGCCTCCACGAACCGCCCCTCGGCCGCGAGCGCCGTCCCCAACGCGTACACCGCCCGCGCGGACGCCTGATGGAATTCCCCAGAGAGCACCGTGACCGCCGGACACGCGGCGAGCGCTGCGCCGTGGCGCGCCACGCCCTCGCCGAGGACCGCCACCGCGCCCAGCGACGGCAGGTAATCGGCGGGATCGCGCTCCGCCGCCTCGTCCACGGGCGCATACGCCGTGCCGTCGAACGCGAAGCACTGGGCGAACACGTGGCGGCGTTTGGCGTCGAGCAGGACCGCCACGCGCTCGGGGGGATCGGTCATGGTGGCTGCGTTCTGCGCGACGGTCGCGAGGGACGACACGGGCACGATCCGCGCGCCGGCGGCGAACGCGATGGTGCGGGCGAAAGTGACGCCGATGCGCAGGCCGGTGAAGCTGCCCGGCCCGACGGAGACGTAGACCCGGCGCAGGTCCCGCGGCGTCGCAGCGCAGGCCGCCAGCAGGCGGTCCGCGGTTGGGAGCAGTGCGACGCTGTGGGCTTGGCGGGCGTCGAAGGTTTCCTCGGCGAGTACCGCCGCGCCGCGTCCGACGGCAACGCTGCCCTGGCTGCCGGAGGTTTCCACGGCGATCGCCACGTCCGCGTCGTTTGAAGGAGTCATCCCCGGATTGTAACGGGCGTGCCGATCGGGCATAGGCCGGCGCGTGCGCCGAACGCGTCGAGAACCAAAAAGGGCGACCCCGGTCGTATCCGGGGCCGCCCTCAGTGGGTCAGGCACTCTCTAAAGGAGGAGGCAGGTATTTCGATCTGTTTCCATGGTTAACTACGCGGGCGGACGGCGGAGGTTCGCCGGCTCTGAAAAAAGTCTTCAATTCACTGGCACTGAAGTCGGCGCGGCGTTCCGGCCCTTCCGAATGGACGGCTCGGGCGTACAATCGGCGATTATGGCCCCTGAACCCGTCAAACCGCGGATTGGTCCGGATACGTTCGTCGCCGAGTCCGCATACGTGGGGGGCGATGTGGAGATCGGGGCTGGCTGCGCGATCATGCACCAAGTGGTCATCCGCGGCGACATTGCCCCGATCCGGATCGGCCCGCGAACCAACGTGCAAGACGGGACGGTCATGCACACGCGGTACGGCGTGCCGCTCGAGGTGGCGGCGGAGGTCGTGATCGGGCATCGGGCGGTCGTGCACTGTCGGTCGGTGGGCACGCGATCGCTGATCGGGATCGGGTCGGTGGTGCTGGATGACGCGGAGGTGGGTGAGCACTGCATCATCGCGGCTGGTGCGGTTGTGCTGCCGGGTACGCGCGTGCCGGACGGTGCTCTCTTCGCGGGCGTACCTGCCCGACGGATTCGCGACGTGACCGACCGGGACCGGGCGGAAATCGACCGGATCCTCGGCGTGTACCGCGATCTGGCGGTGAAGTATGCCGCGGGCGCATTTCCGAACACGAAGGGGCCGGGCGGGTGAGCGTAGAAAAGTCGGAATATTGGCCGCAGCCAACGAACCGCAGGTAGGCGTGTCCGGTTATAAAGACAGTGGATTCTTCACATTGACCCTATAACGCTTCCGGTGCAGATTAGTCACAGGCGAGCGGTCACGGTACGTTGTCCGGGAGCTCCGCCCGCCGGGATAGGAAGCTATCTTCTTTTCTTGTAGTGATTTATGTGCATAATGGCACCCAGGCGGCCTTGAGCGGCAGCGCGACGGGAGCCGGGGCCGCTCGGGCGTGATCAGATCCATGGCAGCAGGTCAGAAGCCATCCGGGCCGCGGGCAACGCGGACGAACAGCCTCGTCGGCCGCACGATCGACGACTTCGAGATACTCGAGGAGATCGGTCGGGGCGGGATGGGCGTGGTGTTTCGTGCGCGGCAGATATCGCTCGACCGGTTCGTGGCCTTCAAGATCCTGTCGCAGACGCTGGGACTCACCGAGCACACGATCGGACGGTTTCAGCGCGAGGCACGGGCCACGGCGAAGCTGACGCATCCAAACATCGTGCCCATCTATGCCCAGGGGCAGCAGGATCAGACGTACTACTACGCGATGGAGCTGGTGTCCGGCCGGAGCCTGCACGACATCATCAAGGAGCTGCGCGGGGAGCCGGCGCCCGCGAGCGGCGACACGTCGAGCATCCCGGTGGAGGCTGGGGGCAGTTCGTCCGCGGCGAACGACCTCGCCCTGGCGGAGACGCGGGTCATCGAGCGCAACGTCGACGGCAGCCGGCGGTCGAACGGGAAGTCGGGCGGATCGGGCTCGATGTCGCCGGCGGGCAGTTCGGTGCGGCGTTCGGGCAGCCACGATGACCCGCGGTTTGCGGGGTACAACGAGCAGTATTTTGACGAGATCGCGCGGCAGATCCGCGATGTGGCTGACGCGCTGGAGTATGCCCATCGCGAGGGTGTGATCCATCGCGACATCAAGCCGCACAACCTGCTGGTGGGACGAGGCGGGCGATTGAGCCTGACCGATTTCGGGCTGGCCCGCGTGCTGGCCCAGCCAGGCATGACGCAGACGGGCGAGTTCGTGGGTTCGCCGCTGTACATGGCGCCCGAGCAGATCACGGGGCGCGGGGGAGCGCACGACGTGGCGGCGGACGTCTACTCGCTGGGCGCGACGCTCTACGAGTGGTTGACGCTGAGTCCGCCGTTTCCGGCTGCGACCCGCGAACAGGTGATTTCCCAAATCATCACGAGCGAGGTGCTGCCCTCGCGTTCGCGCAATCGCCGGGTGCCGGTGGATCTCGAGACGATCTGCGCGAAGGCGCTGGAGAAGGAGCCGAACCGGCGCTACCGCTCGGCGGGCGACATGCGCGACGATCTCGACCGCTATCTCAAGCGGGGGAAGATCCGGGCGCAGCGTGCGGGCGTGCTGACGACGACGGCGCGGATGATTTCGCGGCGGCGCACCGCGGCGATCGCGACGGCGGCGCTGGTGATCATTGCGGCGCTCTCCGCGCTGCTGGTGCAGGAACGGCAAAGCGCCAAGACGCCTGTCGCGACGTCGCCGACTCCGCCGCCGGTGAGCGTCAATGCGTCGGCTCAGGGATCGGTCCCCGAGGCCACGGCGAGTGACGCCGGCATGTCGATCGCGGAGAAGATGCAGATCGGCGAGAATCTCTCGCGTGTGCTGGGCGGTGACGCCATGCTTTCCGGCATCTTCTCGACCGGCGACAAGGAAGAGAAGTACGCGCCGACGACGGATGCGCAGCGGCTGGGGGCGGCGTTCGTGCTGGCCCGCCGCCGGAGCGAGGCGGACGCGGGTGATCGTGGTGAGGCGGGCGGTCCGCGCAGCCCGGCGGACGAAGCATATCACAAGGCGCTGCAGGCCACGTCGGCGGACGAGGCGCTCGCGCACATCGATGAGTCGCTGCGCGAGGAACCGGGCCATGCCGACGCGCTGCTCTTGCGCGCGTGGATTCATTGCCAGCTCGGTGAGCCGCAGGAGATGCTCGCCGACGCGGAGACGGTGCTGGCCGGCGAGCCGCAGAACGCGGATGCACAGCTCGCTCGCTCGGCGGCGCTGCTGCAGCTTGGCAAGACCTCGGAGGCGCAGGCTGCGTTGGATACCGTGGCGGAGGAACTCAAGAACGATTATCGCGTGTTCCTCTTCACCGGGCTCATCGCCGATAGGGAAAAGCAGGCGGACCGCGCCCTGGTGGCTTTCGGGCGGGCCCTGCAGCTCAATCCGCAGAGCGTGCTGGCGCTGCAGCACAGTGCGCAGTTGAACCTCGCGCAGGGCTATGCCGAGTTGGCGCTGGCCGACCTGGACAGGGTGGTGGCGGCTGAGCCGCGCAACGCGGAGGCCTACGGCCTGCGGGGCGAGTGCCTGGACCGGCTGAAGCGGTACCGCGAGGCGGTGACGAACTACAAGCGGGCGTTGGAGATTTCCGGGCAGCTCAGTTGGGCGCTCAAGCTGACGACCGCCGCCTGGAACGCGGACCAGGAGGATCGGGCCGCGTCCGAGAGTCAGGAGCCCGAGTCGCCGCCGGTGGATGCGCCGGATGATCTGCGCAAGCAGGACGTGGTGCCCGCCCCGCCGCCGGCAGCGGATGCCGGTGGCGTGTACCAATGGTGGCAGAGTTTTCTCAATGGCACGCGGAAGCCGCAGGACGCGTCGGGCTCATTCGCCCCGCGGCTGGACGCCCAGCTCCCCTACTGATCCCCCGCCTTTTCACGGACTGTGTCGCCTCGTGAGCCCCGACCCGCCATTCAGCGAACCCCTCGAGATCAACGAGCGCGTGACGGTGAACGCGGACGAACTGGTGTTCACATTTGCGCGCAGCGGTGGGCCGGGCGGGCAGAACGTCAACAAGGTGAACACGCGGGTCACGCTGCTGTTCGACGTCGTCAACAGTCCGTCGCTGAGCGAAGCCCAGAAGGAACGCATCGGGCGGATGCTGGGCACGCGGATCAACCGCGAGGGAATTCTGCGGATCGTGTCGGCGCGGCATCGGACGCAGGCCGCCAATCGAACAGCCGCTGTCGAGCGTTTTTGCGAGTTGCTGGCGGAGACGTTGCGTCCGCGGACGCCGCGGGTGCCCACGCGGGTACCGCGGGCGGTGAAGCGCAAGCGGCGTGCGGACAAGGCGCACCGGGGTCGGGTGAAGGACCTGCGCCGGCCGCCGGGGCGCGACGATTGAGGCGACGCGCGCAGGCAGAATACACGGGAATAGGCCTTTGAGAGGTTCCTGCGCAGCCCGCAGGTCGTCTTGTACAGCCCCATGCGACCGGGTACATTGGACTTCCACCGGGGCGTAGCTCAGTCTGGTTAGAGCGCGTGGTTTGGGACCACGAGGTCGCTGGTTCGAATCCAGTCGCCCCGATTTTTGCCCGCAAGGCGGGCAAAAATAGAGCAGGTGAGCATAGGATCAGGTGAGCAGTTGAGGGGGGACCGTGGAATGTCCGCCCGACTGGTGGCAAGTCTTGGCTAAATGCTCACCTGCGGTCACCTGTTCTCCTGATCACCTGCTCAATTCGTGCGTCGCGGGCCGTGGTATTTTTGCCAATGCCGATCAACGCCATTCCCTTACGGTCGCGCGCGGCTATCTGATCGCCCGCTCTTACGTGACTGCCCTGATTGCGGTAGCACGCGTGTCGAAAGCGGAGGCTTCAGGGCGGCCGTTTCTCGTGGGCATTGGATCCAAACGGGGACGCAACTGGTCTATTTGGGTCCGTCATGGGCGGTATGATCATGGGGAGCGATTGGGGCCGGCCCTGCCGCCCGAAGGCCCCCCGGCAGGCCCCGAACACGCGGATTCATGGGGATAACGAAATAACGAGCTGGGTTCCCGTGTCACTCGCCCTTCGTGGAGATACGTGACTCGTGTCGCGTCACCCTGCAAGCCAGCTTCGCCCGTGGCTGTGGTGCGGTGCGGTCGTGATGATCGGCGGTCTCGGCGTACGCG
>ERZ795053.5432-NODE-5432-length-13141-cov-5.803530_pt1 | contig 13141 bp, 7 predicted proteins | sample MGYA00375137_ERZ795053 | MGnify/ENA primary metagenome ERZ795053 (study PRJEB30182, sample SAMN05720284) | activated sludge metagenome | isolation source: Anaerobic digester | place: Hong Kong | collected 2014-12-17 ... | reverse complement strand
GGTGCGGGCGGCGGGGGCTCGCGTCCTGGAGCTGACGGGCGGGACCTCGACCCTGCGGGGCCTCGCGGTGGGCGGGGCGAACGTGGGCGTGCAGATCAGCGGGGGATCGGGGCACGTCTTGGCGGGCGATCGGCTCGGGACCGACCCGACCGGCACGGCGAGCTCGGCGTCGGGATCGGGCGTCGCCATCGCCGATGCCGACGGCGTGACCGTCGAGGACAGCGTGGTGGGCGGTCGGCTGGGCGTCGTGTCCGGCCCGACGGCGGGCCAGACCACGGTGCGGTCGACCTCGATCGGTCTCGATGCGGAGGGGGCGGCGGTGCTGGGCGACGTGGAGGCGGGGGTGTTCGTGGGCGGGACGGATGCCGTCGTCGAGGGGAATCGGACGTGGGGCACCCGGGGCGGCATCTTCGTGATCGGGTCCGGCGCCACCGACGCCCAGGTCGTGGGCAACCGCGTCGGCGTGACCGCGGCGGGCGCGCCGATCGAGGGCTCGGGCTCGGCGATCCGCGTGGATGCGGCGCCGGGGTCGACGGTGGCCGACAACGTCGTGTGGGGCGGCGGAGCGGGGGCGGTGCTGGTGAGCGGTTCGGCCCAGTACGAGATCGTCGAGGGCGACGACGGTCAGGAGATCGTGTTCGACGCACCGACGAGCGAGCCCCACGACGAGGGGGCGACCGGCGGCTCGGCGACCATCGTGGGCAACGTCATCGGCGTGGCGTCGCCCGGCGCGGAGATCGGCTCGGGCCTCATCGCCTGGGCCGGCGCCAGCGATCTGGTGGTGCGGGGCAACACGGTGCGAGGCGCATCGGGGGCGGCGGTCCAGCTCGTGGGCGGCGCTCGGCACCGCCTCGCGTCGAACGTGCTCGGCGAGGCCGGTGCGCCGGTGGCCGAGGGCGTGTCGGCCATCGCCGCGGCAGACGTGACCGTGGGCGGCGCCGGCGCCGGCAACACCGTGGCGGCGTCGACCACCGGTGTCCGGCTGGAGGGCGCGACAGGGTCGGCGCGCATCGAGGCGACGACCATCTCGCTCGGCGACGGCGGCAGCGGCATCGAGGTCACGGGCGGCGCGGCGACGACCGTCGTGGGGAACTCGGTGACCGGCGCCGACCAGGGGATCCTCGCCGTGGGGGAAGGTGCATCGGTGACGGGCAACGCGATCGATGACGGCGGCACCGGGATCACCGTCACGGGCAGGGGCTCGGCGGTGCAGGGCAACGTGGTGGCGGGCCAGGCGGAGGTCGGCATCGCCTCGACCGGGGACGGCTCGAACGTCTCGACCAACTCGGTGGTGCGCAGCGGGCTGGGCCTGCGCCTCGCCGGTGCCGAGGTCGAGGTCGAGGCCAACCGGGTGGGGCTGAGCGAGACGGGCGCCGAGGAGGGCAACCTCGGGGTCGGGATCGTGGTGGCGGGCGGCGCTGCGGTGCTCGACCGCAACCAGGTTGCGGGCAGCACGGGGGTCGGCATCGAGGTGTCGCCGGCCGCGAGGGCGGAGCTGCGGTCGAACCGCATCTGGGGCTCGTCCTCGGGGCGCGGGATCCAGGCGCCCGGTGCCCCAGCGGCCCCGCAGCTGGTCGCCGCGGTCCGGACGGGGTCGGGCACGACCCTGCGGCGCACGCTCGTCGTGGCGGGGCTCCCGGCGGGCGATGCCGGGCGGATCGAGGTGTTCGCCAACGACTCCTGCGCCGACCCCGAGGCCCGGTACCTGCTCGACATCGTCCGCCCGAAGGCGAGCGACGAGACCTTCCGGGTCGTGCAGGTGCGCGAGCGGCCCACGCGAGACCACTTCACCGTCACCTACACCGACGCGACCGGCGCCACGAGCGAGCTCTCGGACTGCACGAGCGGGGCGACGTACCCCGATGCGGACGGCGATGGCTCGGTCGACCCGCTCGACGGCCTGCTCGACCCGTCGGGACCGTCGGATGCCACCCGGGCGATCGTGGCCACCGACGAGGAGCAGCTGCTCCTGCTCGGCGTGGCGCCGCTCGATCCCGAGACCGGGGAGGGCGGGGGCGAGCTCGAGGCGGTGGCCATCACGGAGGACCCCGCCCCGAACGCCCACCCGGAGGGATGGGACCTCCCGTACGGGGCGCTGCGGTTCCGCATCTCGGGGCTCGAGCCGGGGGCGCGGACCAACGTCACCATGACGGCGATCTTCGGCTCGAGCCCGATCCAGGGCACCTCGTACTGGAAGTACGCACCGCCGGCGCCCGGCGAGGCGTCCTCCTGGTTCGACTTCGCCTTCGACGAGGCCTCCGGCACAGGGGCCCAGCTGTCGAGCGCCACGGAGGTTCCGGGCGTGGGGATCCGCCGGGCGTTCGTGCTCTGGCTGGCCGACGGGCGCCGGGGCGACGTCGACGGCGGGGCGAACGGGACGATCACCGATCCCGGCGGGCCGGTGGTCTTCGACGGCACCGTGGAACCACCGGGGTCGACCACCACGACGAGCACGCCGTCGAGCACGACCTCGACCTCGACCTCGACCTTGGCGGCGGCGCCGACGTCGTCGGTCCCGGGGGGCGGGGCGGGTGCGCCGGCGGTGGGCGCCGGCGACCTGGCGCGGACGGGGGCGCCGCTCGCCTGGCTGCTCCGGCTGGCGGGCACGGCGCTCGGCATCGGCGCACTGGCCTGGTCGGTGGGACGGTCCCGTCGGTCCGAGGCGGCGCGAGCGGGCTGAGCCGGTTCGGACGCGTCGGCCGTACCCTCGGTGCGGTGATGGTGGCCGAGCGGACGCGACCGTGATCTCGCTGGTGCCGCCCACCGCGGCGCAGGTCGAGGCCCATCGGAGGGCCCGGATCGAGGTGGCGACGACGGGCCCGCCGGTGGGCGAGGTGCCGCCCGGCTACCACCACGAGCGGTTCGAGCGGTCGCTCGGTGGACGGGCGGGTGCATTCGAGCGGGCGCGGCTCGGGATCGAGGGGTGGGTCCCGCAGCGGGGCTCGGGGGTGGAGGTTCGCTCCCCGGCGGGTGCGCCGGCGGTGGGCGAGACCGTCGCCATCGTCACGCGTCAGCTCGGGCTCTGGGTGCTGGCCGCGTGCCGGGTGGTCGAGCTGGTCGACGAGCCCGACCGGTTCGGGTTCACCTACGCCACGCTGCCCGACCACCCCGAGGAGGGGTGGGAGTCGTTCACCGTCGCGGTGGACGAGGGGGAGGTGCGCTTCGAGATCGCCGCCGCGTCGCGCCCGGCGGCGGCGCTGGTGCGCCTGGGCGCCCCGGTGGGGCGGCACCTCCAGCGGCGGGCGGCGGCGGGCTACCTCGACGCCTTGGCCCGGTTCGTCGCCCAGGGGTAGTCCGCCCCGGTCGCGCAGGACGAAGGGGCTTCGCTGTCAGACCCCCTCCGTAGGATCTGGACCATGTTCGGTCCCTGTGGTGCACAGGGGGGAGTCAGCCGGGCGGCCCTCGTGGATCGCCTCGATACGGCCCTCGAGGTCGGCGGAGACGACGACGGCGAGGCGGTGGCCGAGGCGCTCGTGGCGCTGCAGGACGTGATGACCGTCCTCGAGTCGCGCCGGGTGGCGCTGGTCGCCGGGCTGGCGGCGTCGGGCACGTGGGGCGTGGCCGGCTACCGGTCGCCCGCGGCGTGGCTGGTGGGCGAGACGGGCATGGGGCGGGCGGCGGCAGGGTCGATCCGGCGGGTGTGCACCGATGCCCAGCCACGCCCGGTGCTCTCGGAGGTGGCCGCGGCGGGCCGGCTGTCGCACGAGCACGTGCGGGCGCTGGTCGAGTTCCGCCGAGCCCCGGTGGTCGAGGTGTGGGACCGCGACGAGGGCGCGCTCGTGGCGGCGGCGTGCCGGCTCACGGTCGACGGCCTGCGGCTGCACCTGGCGCGCTGGTACGAGGACGCGCTCGCCGAGGTGGCCCGCAACGAGCCCGACGGCGATCCGCCGAAGGGGAGCGACGGCAACCGGTTCCGCCTGTGCGGAGGCTTCGGTGGTCGGGGCCTGTTCGACGGCGAGCTCACGCCGTCGGCGCGCGCCGCGGTGCAGGCCCGGCTCGATGCCGGCTACGAGCGGCTGCTGAAGGCGGGCGCGCTCGACGGCGATCCGCGGAGCCTGGAGGAGGTGTACGGCGACCTGTTCGTCGAGCTGTTCGAGACGGGGCCGGACGGCGCCGCCGTGGTGCCCCACGTCGCGGCCGTGGTCGACCTCGACACGTTGCTCGCTCGGGCGGGGGTGGCACCGCCCGAGGCGCGGACGGCGCGACGGGCCGAGATCGTGGGGGTCGGGCCGGTGTCCGACGAGGTCATCGCCGAGCTGTGCGAGCGGGCCAAGGTGTCGCTGCTCGTCACCGATCGGGGCTGCGCCCTCTGGCTCGGGCGCGGGCAGCGGTTGGCCACGCCGGCCCAGCGCGCCGCGGCGATCGCCGTCTCGGGCGGCGTGTGCTCGTACCCCGGCTGCACCCTGGGCGCCGAGCGGTGCCAGATCGACCACCTGCTCGGCTGGGAGGACGGCGGCCGCACGGACCAGCCGAACCTGGCCCCGCTGTGCCGGTTCCACAACCGGCTCAAGCACCGCCGGCGCATCCGGGCCCGGCGGGCCGACGACGGCTCGATCGAGTGGACGGCACCCCACGGCACCCCGATCACCACCCGCTGGCTCCACCAGCTGCCGCCCGGTTGGGTGCCCGACGACGAGGGGCCGGCACCATGAGCGGACGGGTGGCCGGAGACGAGCGGTGCTCAGCACCCCTCGAGCAGCCAGCGCACGGTCTGGTGGTGCTCGGCGGCGAACGTCGACGTGAAGCTCCACGCCGTGGTCTGCACCACGGTCCAGGCCCGGGCGCGCTCGCGGTCGAGCCCAAGCTCCGAGGTGAGGCGGTCGAGGCGGCCCAGCACGTCCGCCCGCCCATGGCCGAGGTCGGGGTCGCGCACGATCGGCGCGCACGCGAACGCCCGCTCGCCGGCGAGGGGCTTGGGGTCGATCGCCAGCCACGGGCGACGGTCGGCGGCGAGCACGTTCTCGGCGTGGAGGTCCTGGTGGACCAGCACGTGGTCCGCCTCGGCCGGAGGGTCGGCGAGCAGGTCGTCGACGAGCGAGCAGGCGGCGTCCACCAGCCGTCGCTCGCACGGGCGGCCGGCCCGCTCCCAGGCGCCCGGCATCGATGCCCTCCACGCTCGCGCCTCGTCGGCCAGCGTGCGCAGCGCCGCGGGCGGGGCGACCCAGAGGCGGGGGAGCAGGTCGACGAACGCGGCGAGGGGGTCGGGATCGCCGGCGGCGGCCAGGGTCGTCCCCGGCTCGCAGCGCTCCAGCAGCAGCGCGTGGCGGCCGGGATCGTGGGCGAGCAGGCGGACCGCCCCATCGCCCGCCCAGGTGGCCAGGGCCAGCGCCTCGTGCTCGCACTCGGCGTGGGGCCACTGGACCTTCAGCACCGCCGGTCGCCCCGCCGCGGTCGCCGGGGCCGCCCACGACACCGACGACGTCGGGAACGGCTCGCCCACGGTGAGCGACCAGCGCGCCGCCACCTCCTCCACCACGCCGGGGAGCGAGGCCAGCCACGCCGCGCCGGTGGGCTCGCCCTCGAGCCACCGGATGCGATCGGGGAGCTGCAGGCCCTACGCCTCCACGAGCGTCGTGACCGTGCCCGGGCGCGAGGGGTCCTCGCGCCAGCGCTCGAGGTGGGCCACGTAGTTCATGAGGTTGCCGGGGTGGGCGATGTTGCGCGCCGCCGCCATCGAGCGCTCGCCCTCGGCGTTGTTGTAGCTGGGCGTGCACTGGGCGGCGTAGCGGCCGAAGCCCTTGCCGGCCGCCCACAGCTGCTGCACCCACGCCTCCTCGGCGTCCACCGTCGGCTCGATGGTGGCGATCCCGTCGGCCAGGCAGGACGCCGCGATGTGGGTGAGGTGGTCGGTGAGCTCGCTCAGGTAGTGGTGGAAGTTCAGCCCGAACCCGGCCTGCACGAAGTGGGCGATCAGCAGGTTGGGGAAGCCGTTCGACATCACGCCGTGGAGGGTGTGGGCGCCGTCGGCCCACCGCTCGCTCAGGTGCTGGCCGTCGCGGCCCACCGGGTCGAACCCGAGGCGGCTCACCAGTCCGGTGGTCACCTCGAAGCCGGAGGCGAAGATCAGCAGGTCGACCTCGTAGGTGGTGCCGTCGACCACCGGGCCCTGCGGGCCGATCTCCTGCACGCCCACGCCATCGGTGTCCACCAGGTGCACGTTGGGCTCGTTGTACGCCTGGAGGTACTCGTCGTGGAAGCAGAGCCGCTTGCAGTGCTTGGCGTACCAGGGCTTGAGCTTCTCGGCGGTCTCGGGGTCCTCGACGATCTCGTCCACCCGCCGCCGGAACGTCTCCATCACCGCGAAGTCCACCCGCTCGAGCTCGGCCGCCTCCTCGGGCGTGGCCGCCTCGCGCTGGGTGTCGCGCCACAGCACGTCGGTCCAGCCGTCGTCCACCAGGTCCTCGTCGGGCTGGTCGCCGGTGACCGCCGAGGTGAAGTTCAGGATCCGGTCTCGCTGCCAGCCCGGCTCGAGGGTGGCGAACCACTCCCGATCGATCGGCACGTTGCCGCGCACCCCGACGGCCGACGGCGTGCGCTGGAACACGTACACGTCCTTGGCGGTCCGGGCCAGCTGCGGCACCACCTGGATCGCGGTGGCGCCGGTGCCGATGATGCCCACCCGCTTGTCGGCCAGGCGGTCCATCGGCTCGGTGGCGCTGCCGCCGGTGTAGCCGTAGTCCCAGCGGGCGGTGTGGAAGGCCCGGCCCTCGAAGTCGGTGATGCCCTTGATGCCGGGCAGCTTGGCCTTGTGCATGATCCCGCCCGCCGCGATCAGGAAGCGGGGCGAGAGCACATCGCCGCGCGAGGTCGTGACCCGCCAACGGTCGGCCTCGTCGTCCCAGGTGGCGCCCTCGGTCTCGGTCTGGAACAGGGCGTGCTCGTACAGCTCGAAGTGGCGACCGACCCGCTGGCAGTGCTCGAAGATCTCGGTGGCCGGGGCGTACTTCATCGTGGGGCAGTAGCCGGTCTCCTCCAGGAACGGGAGGTAGATCAGCGACTCCACGTCGCACATGCAGCCCGGGTAGCGGTTCCAGTACCAGGTGCCGCCGAAGTCGCCGGCCTTCTCCACGATGCGGAAGTCCGTCACGCCGCGACGCTTGAGGTGCACCGAGGCGAGCATCCCCGAGTAGCCGCCGCCGACGATGAGGACGTCCATCTCCTCCACCACCGGCTCGCGGGTGAAGCCCGGCTCCACCCACGGGTCGCGGTCGTACTCCTCGTAGTCGCCGCTCAGCTCCGCGTACTGGGCGTTGCCGTCGGCGCGCATGCGCTTCGCCCGCTCGGCGGCGTAGCGCTCCTTGACCCGGGCGAGCTCGGCCTCGTCCACGTCGGCGGGTGGGGTGTGGTGCGTCACGATCGAAACCTCCGTCTCCAGTCTGCCAGTTTCTGACGGAGCGTCAGAAACCGCGCGGGTGACGGGCGCGCCAGACTCGACCCCGTGATCGAGCGCGAGCTGACCGTGACCACCCCCGAGGGCGAGCTGCCCACCTTCGTGTTCCACCCCGAGCACGGCGGCCCGCACCCGGTGGTGCTGTACCTGATGGACGCGCCGAGCATCCGTCCGGCGCTGCGCGACATGGCCTCGCGCCTCGCCACCGCCGGCTACTGCGTCGTGCTGCCGTACCTGTACTACCGGGGTGGTCCGTACCGCGAGTTCGGGGCGAGCGACGAGGACATGCACGCCCGCCAGGACCTGATGGGCACCATCACCCCCACCAACATCGTGAGCGACGCCCAGGCGCTCCTCGCCGCCATGGCCGACGACCCGGCGGCCGCCGACGGTCCGGTGGGTGCCGTGGGCTTCTGCATGAGCGGCGGCCTGGCCATCTCGCTGGCCCGGGCGATGCCCGAGCGCGTGCAGGCGGCCGCGTCGATCCACGGCGCCTGGCTGGTGCGCGACACCGACGACTCACCCCACCTCGGGCTCGACCGCATCGCCGGCGAGGTGCACCTCGCCTGGTGCGACCCCGACCCCACGGCGCCGCCCGAGGACCGGGAGGTGTGGCTGGCCGCGGCCGACGCAGCGGGCCTGCGCTACACGATCGACGTCGAGACCGAGGCCCAGCACGGCTTCGCGCCGGCAGGGCCCCGCTACGACCGGGCCGCGTCGGAGCGGCACTGGGAGCGGGTCCACGCCCTGCTCCGCCGCACGATCGGCTGACCGCCGCGCGGCTCAGGCCTGGTCGAACGCCACCCGCAGGCTGTTCACCAGCCACGCCCGCTCGGGGTCGACCGCGGGCAGCGGGGCACGGGAGCTGAGCGCCTCGGCCAACTCGAGCGCGCCGCCTTCGAGGCGCAGCGTCGCACCGGCGTCCACCCCGTCGCGCACCACGATGCGATCGGTCACCTCGACGGTGAACGCCACCTCGGGGTCGTGGGCCACGATCGCCAGCGTGGCCGGATGGTGCTCGCCCCGACTCACCGCCAGGCCCGGGCCCAGCGCCGCGGCGTAGCGCAGCGAGCCGGCCACCTCGTCGGCCTCGAGCGGCGGCTCGAGGCCGAGGGGCACGAGCACGTCGCGCTCGTGGGTCCAACCATCCCACAGGGCGTGGTGGGCCAGCGCCGTCAGGCTGATGTGGCCGGGCGGGCCCTCGGCGAGCGTGCGCCACGCGTCGTCGCCTGCCCCCTCGAGCACGGCGACCAGCGCCTCCACCGTGGCGGCCAGCGCCGCCACCACGTCGGCGCCCGAGCGGGCGTCGCCCTCGGCCATCTGCGCCGGCGAGGCCACCGGGTCGAAGTTCGCCAGCAGCCGGGTGGGCTCGCCGCCGAGGCCCGACGTGGCCGACCACGCCCAGAAGCCGTCGGCCGTGTCGAGGTGCGAGACCACGTCGCGCGGCGACCAGCCCTCGCAGCGGGTGGGCGCCGATGCCAGCTGGTCGGCATCGAGCGCGCGCAGCGCGGCCACGAACCGGCGGCGCTGTCGGGCGAGCGGGCCCAGCACGGCGCCGGGGGTCTCCTCGAGGTCGATGAAGGGCGTCGAGCCGTACACAGGAGAGAGTTGCATGACGCAACGATGCCACACGGTCGTCGCCGACGCCTCGGTCCTAGGGTCCCGTCCGTGCAGCCCCGACATCCCGAACCGTTCCGGGCGCGATGGCGAGCCCGGTGGATCTGGCACGAACCGCCGCGGATGGCGTCGGCCTCGCTCACCCGGCCGGTGGCCGCCGATCCCGTCGACACGGTGGCGCTGCTGCGGCGACGGTTCGACCTCGCGGCCGTGCCAGCGAGCGCGCCCTGCCGGGTGTGGGTCGACGGTCGGTACGTGCTGCGCGTCAACGGCACCGAGGTCGCCCGGGGCCCGGTCCGCTCGGACCCCCGGCGCGCCCACTACGACGTCGTCGACCTCGCACCGCACCTCCTCATGGGCGAGAACGTGCTCGCCATCGTGGCTCGGCACTTCGGCGAGGCGACCTCGTGGTGGACGCCGGTGCCGCCGACGTACTCGCTCGGCCTCGGCAGCGCCGTGCTCGAGGTGCAGGTCGGCGAGGAGTGGATCGTGACGGACGCGTCGTGGCGCGCCGCGCCCGGCCAGGCCTGGACGCCGGTGCCGGTCCCGGGCGACGTGGCCTGCCTGCCGTTGGAGTCCTTCGACGCCCGCCGCCACCCGCACGGCTGGGACCGCCCCGGCTTCGACGACGCCGGTTGGGTCGCCGCCACGGAGATCACGCCGGTCCACACCGGTGGGCGGATGGACCCGCACCCGCCGAGCGAGCCGTTCGGCGCCCTGCGCCCACCGGTCCGCACCGCCTTCCCCTGGGGCGACGAGCACCAGGCCCGCCCGACCGGCGTCGTCGGAGCGGCCGGTGGCGAGGCTGCGGTCGACCCCGTCGCCCAGGTGCTCGGCGACCAGGCGTCGGGAGCGGGCGAGGATGTCGAGCTGCACGACTTCGACCTCGGTCGCATCGCGGCGGGCACCGTCGAGCTGCACGTCGACGGCGCCGCGCCCGGCACCCAGATCGACGTCGCGGTGTCCGAGCACGTGGGGCGCGAGGGCGAGCTCGTCGCCCTCGGTCAGCACGCCGGGTTCCGCTACGTCAGCGGCGCCCCGGCGGGCCCCGACGGCACCGAGCGGTTCGAGACGCTCGAGGTCATCGGCGCCCGCTTCCTGCGCGCCGCCGTCCGTCGCCCTGACCCGTCGGCCCCCGGTCCGGCGCTCTCGCTTCGCATCCGCGACCGCCACCGACCTCGTCCGCCGGGCGCCTCCTTCGCCTGCTCGGACCCGCTCATCGAGCGGATCTACGAGGTCGGGCTGCGGACCGTCGACCTGTGCGCGCTCGACGCCTACGTCGACTGCCCCACGCGCGAGCAGCGGGCGTGGACCGGCGACTCGGTCGTCCACCAGATGGTCGACCTCGTCGCCAACCCGGACCGGTCGATGGCGATCTGGCACCCGCAGCTCGCCGCCTCGCCCCGGCCCGACGGGATGCTCGCCATGGCGGTGGCGTCGGACTTCGAGGCCGACGACCGCACCATCCTCCCGGACTGGTCGCTCCACTGGGTCCGGTCCGTGCACCACCTGATGCAGTACGTCGGCGACGAGGAGCTGGTGGCCGAGCTGCTGCCCGTGGCCGAGCGGGCCGTGCGCTGGTTCGAGACGTACCTCGCCGACGATGGCCTCCTCCACGACGTGACCGGGTGGACGCTCATCGACTGGGCCAGCGTTCGGGCCGACGGCACCTCGTCGGTCCTCAACGCCCTCTGGGCCCGCGCCCTCGAGGATCTGGCCGACCTGGCCCGCTGGCTCGGCAACGAGGGCACGGCGCGCTGGGCCGACCGGCGGCGCGAGGGCGTCCGAGCCGCCTTCGACGCGTTCTGGGACGAGGGCCGGGGCGTGTACGTCGACCACCTGGTCGACGGCGTCGCCCAGCGGCCGGCCGCGCAGCACCCCGGCGCCGCTGCCCTCGCCGCCGGGCTGGTGCCCGCCGAGCGGATCGACCGGGTGGTGGCGGCCATCACCGACCGGGGCCGGCTGATCCGCCACTCGTGGGTCATGGACACGGTGACCGCCGAGGGCGGGTCCACCGGGTTCGTCCACCTGGTCACCGGCCACCCCGAGCCCGACTGGGACGTGGAGCGCCAGATGGTCGCCGCCGAGCCGTTCTTCCGCTACGTGGTGCACGACGGCCTCGCCCGCGCCGGCCGGGCCGACCTGATCGCCGACCTGTGCCGCGACTGGCGGGTGTTCCTCGACGCCGGCGAGACGTCGTGGCCCGAGTGCTGGAACGGCGGCACCCGCGGCCACGGCTGGTCGTCCACGCCGACGCGCGATCTCATCGTCCACGTCCTCGGCATCCAGCCGGCGTCGCCTGGCTACCGCAGCGTCCGGGTGGCGCCCGCCCTCGGCGACCTCGACTGGGCGGGCGCCACCGTGCCCACCGTGCACGGCCCCATCACCGTCGAGGCGCGCGCCGACGGCAGCCTCGAGATCGACAGCCCGGTGCCGGTGGTGCGCTGAGCGCCCGCGGGGTCAACCCCGCCAGAAGGGGCCCCGCGCCGCGCCGATCAGCGGGCCCTCCGGGTGGGCCGGCCCGATCTGCTCGACCGACGGCCAGGTCCCGAGGTCGAGCTGGTCGACGAGCCGGCGGGCGCCGCGGCGGCTGACGGCGAACCTCGAGGCCCGGACCGTACGGCCGTCGGCCAGGGCGATCTCCAGGCCGCCGGGCCGGCGGCCCTCGCCCACGCGCACGGCCACCACGTCGCACGCGTCGAACCGGAACCGGCTCGCGACGTTGCGGACGTACCAGCTTCGGGCGCCGACCGTCACGCCGACCGTGATCATCCGCCACGCCAGGAGGGCGAGCGGGATCGACGCGACGACGAGCGGCACGCGGGCGAGCATCGGCAGGTCCCAGTCCTCGGAGCTGATGCTCGCGAGCCACGCCCATCCGCCGGCGATCCCCACCGCCGTGGCCGTGAGCAACGGCAGCGCCGGCCGGGCGATCCGACCTCGCACCGGCCGTGGCGAGCGCACCACCAGCAGGACGCCGTCCACCAGCGCGAGGGCCGTGAGCGGCCAGTACACGAGCAGGAGGAAGAACCAGACGAACGACACGGCGGTGAGCGTCAGCGCGAAGCCGAAGAACCGCCCCGGCGCCTCCAAGGGGCGGTCGCCCCCGAGGACCAGCTCCGCACCGTTGCGTGAGCCGGCCGTGGCGAGCGGGCCGCCCGTCGGCTCGAGCGGCGGCATCGGCGGGGCGGACAACGCCGCGGCCCGCGCCACCTCGGTCGCGGTGCGTCCGCGACGCCAGGCCCCGAGCCTCGCCGCCACCAGCGCGGCCGCGGTGGCGCCGACGAGCCCGATGCCCACCGCGGGCCAGGGGGCCGGGGCGACCGGCACCACGAGGACGAGCAGGAGCAGCGGGAGCAGCCCGGCGGCCACGCCCGTGCCGACCGTCGCCGGCGCCGGCACGCGCACCGCCTGATGCCGACCGCTCGCCCGGGCCGACCGGGGAGCGAAGGCCGCGAGCGAGCTCGTCGGCAGGATCGGCCCGGCCGCCGTGTCGAGGGCGACCGGCGACCCGGGCACGGCGCGACCCACCAGGGTCGCCGAGCTGCCGTCGGGGAGGGCGACCCGGGTCGAGGGCGGGACCGAGAGCGAGCCGAGCCAGCGGTCGTGGCGATCGAAGACCAGCACCGTGCCCGTCGACCCACCAGCCCACCACAGGCGCACCGGCTGGCGGTCGACGGCCGTGGCCAGCTCCGACGCCGCTCGCCGGCGCTGCCGGCTCAGCCACGCCATCCCGAGCGCGGGCACCGCGAGCATCGTGGCGAAGGGCAAGGCATCGCCGACGCCGAGCGGGCCGCAGGTGCAGTCACGCGCGAGGTGCGCCTCCTCGACATCGCCGGTGGGGAGGTGCACCTCGACCCGGCTGCCCACCGTCTCGTCGCGGAACTCGTCGGTCGCGACCCATCGCTCCACCGCGTCCCCGGCGTCGCCCGTGGAGGTTCCTTCGGCCGGGACGGGGATGCGCAGGAGCAGCTCGGCGTCGTCGCCGGCGGTGCCGCGCCCGTCGAGCACGGTGGCCATCACCTCGGCGGCACCCCGTTCGCGGTTCGCGGCCGACATCGCGAGCAGCGCGACCACGACCGTGACCATCGTCGCCGCGGCGTAGGTGATCCAGAGCGCGCGCCGAACCGGGTC
>ERZ795053.5431-NODE-5431-length-13141-cov-6.343268_pt1 | contig 13141 bp, 14 predicted proteins | sample MGYA00375137_ERZ795053 | MGnify/ENA primary metagenome ERZ795053 (study PRJEB30182, sample SAMN05720284) | activated sludge metagenome | isolation source: Anaerobic digester | place: Hong Kong | collected 2014-12-17 ... | reverse complement strand
AGTCAGCGTCTCCTGATAGCCGGTCATCCCGGTCGAGAAGACTGCCTCACCGAGGGTCTCCCCCACGGCGCCGAAGGAGAGTCCGGCGAAGCTGCGGCCGTCCTCGAGAATGAGCAGGGCCGACTCCCGGTCGCCGAGCAGCGCGGGGACCTCGGTCACGAGAGCTCCTCGAGGCCGAACTGGCCGCGCACCCGGCCGCGGAAGGCCGTCGGCTCGCCGCGCCGGATCGTCGCGACGACCTGACCGCGCAGGCTGCGACCGTGCCACGGGTTGTTGCGCGACCGGCTGCGGCTGGCGTCGCGGTCGACGGTCCAGCTCGCGTCGGGGTCGACGAGGACGAGGTTGGCCGGCTCGCCGACGGCGATCGGACGACCCTGGTCGGTGAGCCGCGCGATCCCGGCGGGGGCGGAGCACATCGCTCGCGCCACATCGCCCCAGCCGAGTGCGCGGTCGCCGTGGACGAGGGTGTCGGCGACGACGGCCAGCGCGGTCTCGAGGCCGAGCATGCCGAAGGCGGCGGTCGGGAAGGCGTGCTCCTTGTCGTGCCGGGCATGCGGGGCGTGGTCGGTGGCGACCGCGTCGATGGTGCCGTCGGCGAGCGCGGCCCGCAGCGCGAGCTGGTCCTCGGTCGGCCGCAGTGGCGGGTTGACCTTGTAGACCGGGTCGTAGCCGACGAGCAGCTCGGTGCCGAGGGCGAGGTGGTGGGGGGTGACCTCGGCGGTCACCGCGATGCCCTTGGCCTTGGCCCAGCGGATCACCTCGACCGACTCGGCCGTCGAGACGTGCGCGACGTGCACCCGCGATCCGGTATGCCGCGCCAGCTGGACGTCGCGCGCGACGATCGCCTCCTCGGCGACCGCCGGCCAGGCCGGCAGGCCGAGCCGGCCGGAGATCTCGCCCTCGTGGCAGCAGGCGTTGCCGTCGGCCAGCCGCGGATCCTGGGAGTGCTGGGAGATGACCCCGTCGAAGGCCTTGACGTAGTCGAGGGCGCGGCGCATGAGTCGGGCGTCGTGGACGCAGCGGCCGTCGTCGGAGAAGACCCGCACCCGGGCCCGCGAGCGGGCCATCAGGCCGAGCTCGGCGAGCTCGGCGCCCTCGAGCCCCTTGGAGACCGCGCCGACGGGGTGGACGTCGACGAGGCCGGCCGCGCGTCCCAGGTCGAGCACCCGCTCGGCCACCTCGGCGGTGTCGCACACCGGGTCGGTGTTGGCCATCGCGAGCACCGCGGTGAAGCCGCCGACCGCCGCCGCGGCCGAGCCGGTGGCAATCGTCTCGGCGTCCTCGCGGCCCGGCTCGCGCAGGTGGGTGTGCAGGTCGACGAAGCCTGGCAGCAGGATGAGCCCGTCGCCGTCGACGACGACCCGCTCGCCCGTGTCCCGGCCGCCGGAATCGCCTGCCAGAGAGCCGATCTCAGCGATGACGCCGTCGCGGACGAGGACGTCGGCGGACTGGTCGCCGAGGATGTGGGCGCCGGTGATGAGCAGCTCGCTCATGCGGCCACCTCCTCTCCGGAGGCGAGCAGGTGATAGAGGATGGCCATCCGCACGGCGACGCCGGCGGAGACCTGGTCGAGGATGACCGAGCTCGTCGCGTCGGCGGCCTCGGCGCTGATCTCCAGGCCCCGGTTCATCGGGCCGGGGTGCAGGATCGGGATGTCCGCGCCGCGCGCGGCATACAGGCTCTCGAGGCGTTGTGCGGTGAGGCCGTAGCCGTCGGAGTACTCGCGCTCGGTCGGGAAGAAGCCGCCGGTCATCCGCTCACGCTGGACGCGCAGCATCATCACCGCATCGGGGGCGCCGTGCGGCGAGGAGTCGGACAGCAGCGTCTCGTCGAGGTCCCACGAGGTCGCGAAGCCGTCGGCCGCCGACCAGGCGCCGATGCCGCTCGGCATGAGTGTCGGCGGGGCGACGACGGTGACTCGCGCCCCGAGCCGGGAGAGGGTGATGACGTTGGAGCGGAACACCCGCGAGTGGGCCAGGTCGCCGACGATGACGACGTGTCGACCGTCGAGCGAGCCGCCGAGCCGGTGCCGCAAGGTGTAGGCGTCGAGCAGCGCCTGGCTCGGGTGCTCGTGGGTGCCGTCGCCGGCGTTGACGATGCTCGCGTCGACCCACTGGGCGACCTGGTGGCAGGAGCCCGAGGCGCTGTGCCGGATGACGAGGCAGTCCACCGCCATCGCGCAGATCGTCTTCACCGTGTCGCGCAGCGACTCGCCCTTGGAGGTCGAGGAGCCCTTTCCGGTGATGTTGATCGTGTCGGCGCTCATCCACTTGCCGGCCAGCTCGAAGGAGCTGCGGGTGCGGGTGGAGTCCTCGAAGAAGAGGTTGATGACGGTGCGGCCCCGCAGGGTCGGCAGCTTCTTCACCGAGCGCCGCTGCACGTCGTGCATCGAGGTGGCGGTGTCGAGGATGGCCTCGATCTCGGCTCGGTCCAGGTCGGCGCTGGACAGCAGGTGCTTGCGGCTCATCGGTCTCCTCCGCTGATCCGGACCTCGTCCACGGCGCTCCCGCCGGCCGGATCGGCGCCCTCGGGGGCGTCGGTCTCGGTGAGCCGCACGTGCACCCGCTCGGTCGAGGAGGTCGGCAGGTTCTTGCCGACGAAGTCGGCGCGGATCGGCAGGTCGCGATGGCCGCGGTCGACGAGCACCGCGAGCCGGACCGCGCGCGGCCGCCCGATCTCGGTGAGCGCCTCGAGGGCGGCCCGGATGGTGCGGCCGGAGTAGAGCACATCGTCGACGAGGACGACGACCCGGTCGTCGACGCCCTGCGGCGGGATGACCGTGCGGCTCACCGCCCGGGTCGGCTGGCTGCGCAGGTCGTCGCGGTACATCGTCACGTCGAGCTCGCCGACCGGGACGTGCTCGCCCTCGACCTCGGCGATGATCGCCGCGAGCCGTCGGGCCAGCGGCACGCCGCGGGACGGGATGCCGATGAGCACCAGGTCGTCGGAGCCCTTGTTTCGTTCGAGGATCTCGTGCGCGATCCGCCGTAGCGCCCGGAAGACGTCACCGGAGCTCATCACCACACGTGCGGTCGTCGGGGCGTCAGCCACCGTCTCGACCTCCTTCCCCGCCTCACCGGACGGTGTTAAAGGATGCCTGTCGGCCGCCACCATACCCCCGCCGGAGGCCCACTCCGGACAGCCGCCCGTATGCCGGTCGACGCGGTCTTGGTCACACCGTCGACACGGTTGCCTGTCCCGGTGGCCTACCCTTCCGCGCCGCGGGCATCTACGCTGGCCGGACGCTGATCGCCGGGGAGGTCGGGCCATGGAGGCTCTGCAGCTGGGGCCGCTCGACGCGGCATACCTGGCTCTCGACGGCCCGACGACGACCGGCAACATCTGTCTGCTGATGCCGCTCGACGGGCGGGTCCGGCTGACGACGCTGCGCCGCCAGCTCCTCGAGCGGCTGCCCGCACTGCCCGAGCTGCGATGGCGGGTCCGCGAGGTGCTCTGGGGCATGGACCGCCCCTGGTGGATCGAGGACGTCGACTTCGACCTGGACCGGCACCTCGTCGAGCACACGGTGCTCGAGGTCGGCGACCTCGACACGACCGGGCTGCTCGTCGCCGACCTGTCGATGCGCCACCTCGACCGGGACCACCCGCTGTGGCAGATACACCTGCTGCACGAGCCGCACCTGCGTCGCAGCTCGGTGCTCACCGTCTTCCACCACGCGATGGCCGACGGCCACCGGATGCGCGAGATTCTGCAGGTCCTCTTCGGGCCGCGCCGCCCGCACCGACCTCCTGCCTCCGACGACGCCCCCGGCGTGCCGGAGGACGCGGAGCAGGGCCGCCTGGGGTCGCTCACCGACGCGGCACTCGTCAGCCGCAGCGTGCTGCGCACCGGGCAATGGGCCTGGGAGGCGACCCTGCGCACCGCCAAGAGCGCCGCCTCGCTGCCCGCCTCGATCGTGCACTCCGCCCTCCTGCACCTGCCCGAGGTGCCACCGACGCCGTTCAACCGGGCGGTGAGCGACCGGCGCAGCTGGGCCTACGGCACGGTGGAGCTGGCCCGCAGCAAGGCGGTGCGACGGGCCCACGGCGTCACCGTCAACGACCTCGTGCACAGCATCGTCGCGGCCGCCGTCCGGGAGTGGCTGGTCGCCCGCGACGCGCTGCCCGACGCACCGCTCGCCACCCTCGTGCCGATCGCGGCGCGCCACCCCCACCCGCCGCTGGCCGAGGAGTCCGGGGTCAACCATCTCGCGCTCGCCGTGCCGCACCTGCCGACGCATCTCGCCGACCCGGTCGAGCGGCTCCGGGCCGCCCACGACGCGATGGCCCACGGCAAGGCCCGGCCCTGGCTCGACGAGACGAGCCTGGACGTCATCGGCCGGCTCCTGCACACCTCGCTGCGCTGGGGCACGTATGCCGCGTCGACGCTGCGGCTGCACGACAGCGTCAAGCCCGTCGTCAACCTCGTCGTCTCGAACGTGCCGATGTTCGATGACCAGTTCCGGGTCGGGCGGCATACCGTCGTCGCCGTCTATCCGATGCCCCCGATCTTCGAGGGCATCGGGCTCAACGTCACCCTGCAGGGCTACCAGGGGCGGCTGGACATCGGCGTGGCGGCCTGCGCCGACCTCGTGCCCGATGTCGCGGCCCTCGTGGACTGGATGCGCACGGAGTACGACCGGCTGTGTGACCTCGGGTGAGGACCCGCTAGATTCACTGCTCGGGCACCGTCGCCCCAGCCGGCCAAGGAGACGCCATGCAACCCGTGCAGATGGAGGCCGCCGACGCGGCATACCTGTCCTTCGACGGCCCCGGCACCGACGCGAACGTGTGCCTCTACATGCCGCTCGAGGGCCCGGTGACCCTCGAGGAGGTGCGCGAGCAGGTCGCCGGTGGACTGCGCCGGATGCCCGAGCTGCGCCGCAAGCTGCACATGGTGCTCGGCGGGATGGACCTGCCCTGGTGGATCGACGACCCGGCCTTCGCGGTGGCCAACCAGGTCACCGAGTCGATCGTCCCGCAGCCGGCCGGGCAGGACCAGATCGACGCGCTCGTCGGCGAGCTCGGCGGCCGCAAGCTCGACCGCGAGCATCCGCTCTGGGCCGTGCACGTGCTGCAGGTGCCCGCCCGTGGCCGACGCGCCGCCAGCTCCGCGCTGCTGCTCAAGGTCCACCACGCGATCGCCGACGGGGTCCGCTATCAGCACATCGTCGACGCACTGTTCGGGCCGCGCACGACACCGGCCCCGGTTGAGGATCCGACCTGGCACCCCACCCTGCCCCCGAGCGACGCCGAGCTGCTCGCTCGCAGCGCTGCCGCGACGAGCGCGTGGATGGCCACCCAGCTCACCGACACCGTGCGACAGCTGAGCGAGTCGGTGCACACCTGGCCGACGCTGACCATCCCGAGCGTCCGGGCTGCGCCGCAGACCGCCTTCAACCGCAGCGTCACCGCGGGCCGGTCCTGGGCCGGCACCAGCCTCGAGATCGCCGCCTCCAAGCAGGTCCGGCAGCGCGAGGAGGTCACCGTCGGGGCGGTCTTCAACGCCGCCATCGCCGGCGGGCTGCGCTCCTGGCTGCTGGCTCGGGAGGCCCTCCCGCGGATGCCGCTCGTCGCCCTGCTGCCGATCGGCGAGGCGCACGACCGGACCGGCGCCGCGGCCAACCAGATCGGCATCTCGAGCTGCGGGCTGCCCACTGACGTCGCCGACCCCCTCGAGCGGCTGCGCGCCGCCCACGACATGCTGAGCCAGGCCAAGAGCGCGCCGCTGATGCGCGGGTCGACGATGTCGTCGGCCACCCGCTTCGCCGCGCCGGCCCTCGGCGCGATGGCCAGCTCGCTCACCGCGACGACCCGGCTCTACGACTACGTGTCGTCGAGCTACAACCTGCTCGTCTCGAGCGTCGCGCAGCCCCCGGACGTGCTGACCGTCGCCGGCCGCGAGGTGCTCGCGGAGTTCCCCATGGGCCCGGTCTTCGACGGGATGGGCGTCAACGTCACCGCGCACGGCTATCGCGGGCAGCTCGACGTCGGGGTGGCGACGTGCGCCGACCTGGTTCCCGACGCGCGCGAGATCGCCGACGGGATCGCGGCGGCCTATCGCGAGCTCTGCCGGCTGTAGAGCCTGGCCTGGGCCGAGCGCCGCGTGCGGCGCTCGGCCGCGGCGCGGTCAGGCTCGATCGCCCTCGAGGTCGTCGCGGGTCTTGATGCCGGCGGCGTCCGTCTCGGTCGGCGGCTGCTCGGCGGCACCGGTCCACCCAGGTGGGGGCGGAGGTGGCGGCGGCGCCGACGCCGGCGTGGCCGGAGGCGCCGCCGCTGGCGGCGGCGCGGCATACCCCTGCGGTGGCGGCGGCGCGGCATACCCCTGCGGTGGCGGCGGCGGAGCGGCATACCCCGCCGGCGGCGGCGGAGCGGCATACCCCGCCGGCGGCGGCGGAGCGGCATACCCGGCCGGTGGCGGCGGCGCACCATACCCAGCGGGCGGCGGCGGCGCGGCATGGCCGCCGGCCACGGCGCCGGGTGGCGGCGGCGCGGAGGTCTGCAGGGCGAAGCTCGGGATCGCGCCCTGCCGCTCGAAGTCGCCGATCGCGGCCATCACCCGGGCCTGCTCGCCCGGGTCCACCGGCCGACCGGTGGCCTGCAGATAGGCGAGCACGCCGAGGTCACGCAGGTACCTGTCGGCCTGCTTGCCCTGCGCGGCGGGGCCGGCCAGCCCCTGGTTGGCGAGTGCGGTGTCCGCCTTCTGGGCCAGCTCGCTCGCGGCGGCCTTGGCCTTCTCGAAGAAGCTCATGCCCCCATCCTGCTCCCCTGCCCCCTGCGCCGCGACAGATCGGGCGAAACCGCGCGGCATACCGGCCCGCTGCAGTAGCGTCGAGACGCCCCCGTCCCCGTGTTGCGAAGGACCGCTATGCCCATTCACGGCTCGCTCTTCCAGGAGTACCGCGAGAACCCGTCTGCCGACCCGTTCGTGCTGCAGAACAAGAAGATGCTCAAGATCTCGATGCAGTACGGGCCGGTGTTCGCCAAGCTCGGCTCGATGGTCGCCTACCAGGGCGACGTGCGCTTCGAGAACCTCGGCTCCGGCGGGCTGAACAAGATGCTCAAGTCCGCGGTCACCGGCGAGGGCGTCAAGATGATGCGCTGCACCGGAGGTGGCGAGCTCTTCGTCGCCGACGCGGCCAGCGAGATCCAGGTCTTCTATCTCGAGAACGACATGGTCTCGGTCAACGGCAACAACGTGCTCGCCTTCTCCGGCTCGATCGAGTGGGACATCCACCGGGTCCAGGCGCGCGGCGGGATGATGGCCGGCGGCCTGTTCAACGTGTCGCTGCGCGGCACGGGCTATGTCGCCGTGACCACCAAGGGCGACCCGGTCGCGCTCGACGTGGCGGGCGCGCCGACCTTCGGTGACGCGCAGGCGGTCGTGCTGTGGACCTCCGGGGTGTCGATGGACATCCGGGTCGACACCGGCGGCATCGGCTCGCTCATCCGAGGCGGCACCGGTGAGACCTTCCAGATGGCCTTCGGTGGTCAGGGCTACGTCCTCATCCAGCCCGACGAGGGGGTCGCCACCGGCGGCCACCAGCAGCCCAGCGGCGGTGGCGGTCTCGGCGGCCTCTTCGGCTGAGGCTGCACCCCGCGCCGACCACGAGCGGGCGGCATACCCATCCGGTATGCCGCCCGCTCAGGTCCGTGGCGCGGCTCAGGCCAGCGTGTGCTTGACGCTCGACAGCCGGCCGAGCAGGCCGTTGACGAAGGCCGGCGACTCGTCGGTGGACAGCGCCTTGGCCAGCTCGACCGCCTCCGAGATGGCGACCGCGTCGGGCACCTCGTCGCTGTAGACGACCTCCCAGGTGGCCACCCGCAGGATCGCCCGGTCGACCGCCGGCATCCGCTCGACGGTCCAGCCCTGGCTGTAGGTCGCGAGCAGCTCGGTGATCTCGGTCCACATCCGCACCACGCCCTCGACGAGCGTCACCGTGTAGTCGGCCAGCGGAGCCTGGGTCGTCGGGCGGGCCAGCCGCTCGACGAGCAGCGTCTGGGCGTTGAGGCCGCGCTGGTCGGCCTCGAAGAGCAGCTCGACGGCTCGACGACGGGACTTGCTGCGCGCGCCCATGGCTTCGGTCCGGACCCGGTCAGTCGTTGACCCGGCCGAGGTAGGACCCGTCGCGTGTGTCCACCTTGACCTTGGTGCCGGACTCGAGGAAGAGCGGCACCTGGATCTGCGCGCCGGTCTCGAGGGTCGCCGGCTTGGTGCCACCGGTCGAGCGGTCGCCCTGCAGGCCCGGCTCGGTGAAGGTGATCTCCAGCACGACCGAGGCCGGCAGCTCGACGTAGAGCGGCACCCCGTCGTGGGTGGCGACGATGGCGTTCTGGTTCTCCAGCAGGTAGTCGCTGCCCGAGCCCACGACCGAGTCAGCCACGTGCAGCTGGTCGTAGGTGTCGGTGTCCATGAAGACGTAGTCGGCGCCGTCCTTGTAGAGGTACTGCATGGTGCGCTTGTCGACGTTGGCCGTCTCGACCTTGACACCGGCGTTGAAGGTCTTGTCGACGACCTTGCCGGACTTGACGTTCTTGAGCTTGGTGCGCACGAAGGCCGGGCCCTTGCCGGGCTTGACGTGCTGGAACTCGATGACCGTCCACAGCTGGCTGTCGATGTTGAGCACGAGGCCGTTCTTGAGGTCGTTGGTCGTCGCCACGGGCGCTGCTTCCTTCGCTTGCGGTCGCGGGCACACCGGTGCCCGGGTCAGGTCGTGCGGGATTTCGGCTCAGTCTACGGCGTTCCGCGCCGGGCCATGGACGCCCGCTGGCCGGTCTGCTCAGTCCAGCAGCACCGAGGGGTCGTCGGGGACGTCGACGGCACAGCGCTGCAGCGCCTCCAGGGGCACCACCTCGAGCGCCCGCACGCTCGTCGACGCGAGCACCACCGGCGCGGCGACGCCGGCCTCATAGGCCTGCAGCCAGCGGGAGGCAACGACGCACCAGCGGTCTCCGGGCTGCAGTCCGGGAAAGTGCCATTCGGGGCGAGGGGTGCTGAGGTCGTTCCCGACCGACCTCTGGTGAGCGAGGAACTCGGTCGTCATCACTGCGCACACCGCGTGCACCCCCGGATCGCCGGGGCACGCGCAGCTGCCGTCGCGCAGCCACCCGGTCATCGGGTCGGTCCCGCACTCCTGCAGCGGCGTGCCGAGGACGTTGCGCTCGGTCATCGCCGGCTCCCCTGGGCCAGCCGCCGCACGGCGACCTCGAGGGCCAGCTCATAGCCCTGCGCGCCGACACCGCAGATGACCCCGACCGCGATGTCGGACAGGTAGGAGTGCTGCCGGAACGGCTCACGCGCGAAGACGTTGGAGATGTGCACCTCGACGAACGGGATGGCCACGGCCTGGAAGGCGTCGCGCAGCGCGATGCTCGTGTGGGTGAAGGCTCCAGGGTTGACGACGACGAAGCGGGTGCCGTCGTCGCGGGCGGCATGCAGCCGGTCGAGCAGGGCTCCCTCGTAGTTGCTCTGGAAGCAGTCCAGGCTCAGCCCGGCGGCGGTGGCCCGCTCGCGCGCGAGGGTCTCGATCTCGGCGAGGGTCGTGTGACCGTAGATCTCCGGCTCGCGCGTGCCGAGCAGGTTGAGGTTGGGACCGTTGAGCAGCAGGACATCCACGGTCAAGCCCTTCCCGAGGTTACGACGCCAGCTCCCGGCGGTGAGTCGCCGACACCGCAAACTCTAGGTGGTGTGAGGAGTCGAGACTCGAACCGGTCGCTGCCGGCCGCGCTCATCGCCAGGTCGTCAGCCGGTCCGCACGGCGTCGTATGCCGCGGCAAGCAGCTCGGGGGTCGGTCCCTCGAGCCGGCCTGGGCGGGCCAGGTCGTCGAGCACGACGAAGCGCAGCAGCGCGCCTCGGCTCTTCTTGTCGCGCCGCATCGCGCTGGACAGGGCCGGCCACCGGGAGCCGTCGGGGTCGGTGTAGGAGACCGGCAGGCCGAGGGACTGCAGGATGCTCCGGTGCCGGTCGACGAGCGACGCGGGCGTCCGGCCGGCGAGCCGGCCCAGCTCCGCGGCATACACGAGACCGATGGCGACGGCCGTGCCGTGCCGCCAGCGATATCCCTCGACCTGCTCGACCGCGTGCCCGAAGGTGTGCCCGTAGTTGAGGATCTCGCGCAGCGAGGCCTCGGTGAGGTCCTCGCTGACGACGGCGCCCTTGACCCGGACCGAGCGCTCGACGAGCTCGGCGAGCACCGGCCCGGCCGGGTCGACCGCGGCCAGCGGGTCGGCCTCGATGAGCTCAAGGGTGCGCGGGTCGGTGATGAAGCCGTGCTTGACCACCTCGGCCATGCCAGGCAGCAGCTCGTCGGCGCTGAGGGTGTCGAGCAGCGCAAGGTCGCAGACGACGGCCACCGGCGGGTGGAAGGCGCCCACGAGGTTCTTGCCCTCGGCCGTGTTGATCCCCGTCTTGCCGCCGACGGCCGCGTCGACCATGCCGGCCAGGGTCGAGGGCACCTGGACGACGTCGATGCCGCGCAGCCAGGTCGCGGCGACGAAGCCGGCGAGGTCGGTGACCGCTCCGCCACCGATGCCGACGACCGCGTCGCTGCGCGTGACGTCGTTGCGCCCCAACGTCGCCCACAGCGAGGCAGCCACCTCCGCGGTCTTGCCGCCCTCGGCGTCGGGCACCTCGACGAGGTATGCCGCGCGCCCCTGGTCGCGCAGCGCCGCACCGACCCGCTCGGCCGGAGCACGCACCGTGGCGGTGTGCACGACGAGGACCTTGACCGCCCGCTCGGGCACGGCGTCGGCGACCCGGTCGACGAGTCCCCGGCCGATCCGCACGTCGTAGCCGCCGGCGCCTCCGACGCGCACGCTCGTCCCGGTCATGACCGACTCCCCTCGGAGACCCGGGCAAGACCGAGCCGGTCGACGATCTCCTCGGCCACCTGCCGAGGGGTGCGACCGGCGGTGTCGACCCGCAGCGTCGCCACCGCCTGGTAGACCGGTCGGCGCGCCGCCATGAGGGCCGTCCACTGCTGACGAGGGTTGATCGCCAGCAGGGGCCGCGACCGGTCCAGGCCGATCCGCTTGGCCGCGTCGGCGATCGTCACGTCGAGGAAGACGACCCGGTGTCCGGCCAGCTCGGCCTGGGTCGCCGGGTCGAGCACCGCGCCGCCACCGAGCGAGACGACGCCCGTGCGCTCGACGAGGGCGGCACTGACGGCCGCCCGCTCGAGGGCCCGGAAGGTCGCCTCGCCGTCGTCGGCGAAGATGTCGGCGATGCTCCGGCCGGCGGTCTGCTCGACGGCCGCGTCGGTGTCATGCAGGTCGACCCCGAGCAATGCCGCGAGCTCGGCCCCGGTGGCGGTCTTGCCCGAGCCCGGCGGCCCGGTGAGCACGACGAGAGGGCCGGTCACGCCTGCTCGTCCTCGATCTCGATGGTGCGCATGAGCTCCGGGATGCTCGCGAGGTATGCCGCGTGGTTGCGGGCCGTCTCGGCGACCGAGTCCCCGCCGAACTTCTCGAGGCACGCCTCGGCGAGCACGAGCGCGACCATCGCCTCGGCGACGACCCCGGCGGCCGGGACGGCGCAGACGTCCGAGCGTTGGTGGATCGCCGTGGCCGGATCTCGCGACGCGACGTCGACGGTCGCGAGAGCGCGCGGCACGGTGGAGATCGGCTTCATGGCGGCCCGGACGCGCAGCACCTGACCGGTGGACATCCCCCCTTCGGTCCCGCCGGCTCGCCCGGTGCGGCGCTCGATGCTGCCTCGAGCCGCCTCGCGCTGCATCTCGTCATGGGCCTGCGACCCGCGCCGACGCGCGGTGGCGAAGCCGTCGCCGACCTCGACTCCCTTGATCGCCTGCACCGACATCAATGCCCCGGCGAGGCGGGCGTCCAGGCGGCGGTCCCAGTGGACATGCGACCCCAGGCCGGGCGGCACGCCGTAGGCGAGCACCTCGACCACGCCGCCCAGCGTGTCGCCCTCGCGCTTGGCCGCCTCGACCTCGGCGATCATCGCGGCCGAGCCGGCCGGATCGAGGGTCCGCACCGGGTCGGCGTCGAGCGCGGCCACGTCGTCCGGGCCCGGCCGAACGGCGTCGTCGGCGACCGCCGCCTCGCCGATCGCGACGGTGTGCGACACCAGCCGGATGCCGTAGGCCTGCTCGAGCAGCCGCGCGGCGACCGCCCCGAGGGCGACGCGCGCCGCAGTCTCCCGGGCCGAGGCTCGCTCGAGCACCGGTCGGGCGTCGTCGAAGCCGTACTTCTGCATGCCGACGAGGTCGGCGTGCCCCGGCCGAGGCCGGGTCAGCGGCTTGTTGCGGGCGATCTCCTTCTCGGCGTTGACGTCGCTCGCGGCGGCGAGCGCGGCGTCGCTTACCGGCTCGGGGCTCATCACCGTCTGCCACTTGTGCCATTCGCTGTTGCCGATCCGGATGGCGATCGGCGAACCGAGCGTCCGTCCGTGCCGGACCCCGCCGAGGACCTCGACCTCGTCCTGCTCGAAGGCCATCCGGGCGCCCCGCCCGAAGCCGAGTCGCCGCCGGGCCAACGCGGCCTGCAGGTCAGCGCGGGTCAGCGCCACCCCCGCGGGCACGCCCTCGACGACGCCGACGAGGGCAGGTCCGTGTGATTCCCCGGCGGTGAGCCAACGCAGCATACGGATCATCCTGCCAGCGCTCAGCGCAGCGCGATGACGGTGACCAGCGCACCGAGGACGATGTAGGGGCCGAAGGCGATCTCGGTCTTGAGGCCGATCCGTCGGCGGGCGAGCCGGGCGAGCGACACGACGGCGCCGAGGACGAAGCCGAGGGCCGCGGCCCAGTAGGGCTCCGGCCAGCCGAGGTAGCCCAGCAGCAAGCCGGTGATGCTGCCGACGACGACATCGCCGAAGCCGAACTGCCCTCGGGAGGCGAGCAGCAGCACAAGGTAGACGACGAACGACAGCACGCCGCAGATGGCCGCCCGTCCGAGCGACCCCCATTGCTGGGTCACCGCGGCGGCGACGAGCAGCAGCGCCGCGATGGAGATCCCCAGCGGGAAGGTGAGCCCCTCCGGCAGCCGGTGCACGTCGGCGTCGATGAAGAACAGCGCGACGCCGACAAAGGCATAGAGCAGCAGCGCCGGCAGCACGGTGCCCGCGCCCACCCCGCCGGAGCGCCAGGCGAGCAATCCCCAGGCCACCGGCACCGCGAGC
>ERZ795053.5430-NODE-5430-length-13142-cov-5.159013_pt1 | contig 13142 bp, 9 predicted proteins | sample MGYA00375137_ERZ795053 | MGnify/ENA primary metagenome ERZ795053 (study PRJEB30182, sample SAMN05720284) | activated sludge metagenome | isolation source: Anaerobic digester | place: Hong Kong | collected 2014-12-17 ... | reverse complement strand
AATCTTCGAGCCGTCGTTCGACATTGCGACCGATTACGAGGGGATTTATAACGTGGTGATGACTCAGGTTTCAGCTTCGTCAACCGTTATCAAATTGACGGCAGCGACCGAATGTTCAGGGACCAAAATAACAACGTTTGCGGACGGTGATTTCCAAGTCCTTGACGCGTCCGGGGACCCTGTCGCCAGCACGTTCTCGGGTCCAGACGCCAGTGGGGTTTATACCCTTACCGGGACCGGATTCGCGACCGGATATACGGTTGAAATCGTTGACGTTGTTGTTGAAACAGACGTGATGTACGAAGGCGCCGAAGCGCTGGACATTACGGTATCGTAAACATTATTCCTTGATGTCGTTTACGGGTTGGGGAGCCACGAGGGGGAAGCGATTTCCCTTTCGTGGTAAACCCAATCTAAAGCGATTTAAAAGGGTAGCCTTTTTTTATAATGTTCGACGATGGCAACATTCAAGGAAGCACAGGAACGAGCGGAAGCGTTAACACCCGAAAAAATATCAAACGATTTCTTCCAATTTGTTCGATCATTGGAGCCGTATTTGGCGCAATTGAACAAAGCTGCGATTTTCATTGATAGTGAAGATATTTTCGGGGACCCGATTGGATTTTATTCACGGGCGACCGAGGTGATTAGTCAGGGAAGAAAAAGGGAGGGTCAACCGTTCAACCTATTTGAAACCGGGGATTTCCTCGATGGTTTTTTTGCCGAAGTAAAAGACGAAACCATCACGTTCGGGACCACAGATTCCAAGAAAGAAAAAGTCGAAGAAAACACCTTGTCGAATGACCTGTATGGTTTACGCGATGAGGATTTGAAGAAGGTGATTGACGAAAAGTTATCGCCTTTTTTTAGTGAATATTTTAAACGTGAATTATAAATGACATACGATTCCCTCGATATTATCCCGGCGAAATTATACAACCGAATCGAAATGACCGGGGATGTCCGATTATTGACGGATGACCCAAAGGTCCCGACATATTTTCTGGAGGAACTTTGGTCCATATTGGAAAAGGAGGATTTGCGTATTTCATCCGACAAGGAGGTCGGAAAAACGCTGGATATATCACGACGGGTCGAGGAATTGAATTCACAACTTGAGGGGGTAACGCTTGCCGTTCACGTGTTGAAAAGCGTTGTCGATTGGGATTTAATCGATAAATTGAAGGAGTATCATTACGATTTCAAATTTGAATCAATAGAGGATAAAAGACGGTCACGGCGTCAATACAAAAAAGACCTCGAAAAAATAGAACGTCACGCGAACACAATGGAGGTGAGGATTGGTCGTCTGCGTTCAAAATTGCCGAAAAAAGACGATGACGGTGATTCGGTGACGGTCACGACATTCGACGAAACGATTTTATCGTATTCGGCAGTAGTTGGAACCGGGTTCGTTGACACCAACGCGATCACCCGGACACAATATCACGCGCTTATCAAAACGGGAAACCAAAAAATGAAAGCGCTCACAACCAATATGAACAACAAAAAGTCTCGCAATGGCAAACGGTAAAATCACCCGCAAGGATCAGGTCGATGATAAGATTTTCGACATTGGTAAGGATTACGCGAAATCGATCCAGCCGGCTATCGAAGCAAACGACGACTGGGTTGATTCATTTAAGGCGGTCAAAGCCGTCGCCCTCGAATATTTCAACATCGGGAAAAAATTCAAAGACGCATCCGGTCGGACCGAATTCATAAAACTAAAACAGGAGGAAGCGAAACTCCGAAAACTAAGCGCCGACGCGGTGAAAGCCGAGCAGGACGCATTGAAAAAATCGCAAGAGGTCGCCAATAAACTACTGGACGCCGAAAAAAAATTGCTGGACATCGAAGCCAAAAAACAACGGGCAAAACGAACATCGACCAAATTAAGCGCCGAGGAACGTTTGGAACGTCAGCGCCAAAATAGAGAGGAAAAGGACGAAGCGATCCTTAAATCCAAAACATCAACATTGATTGAAATATTAAACGTCAAGCGACGTCGTGCAGCGACCATTGTTCAAGATTTGGTCGCCAAGAAAAAACTTTACAATAATTTATCCGACGCCGAACAGCGCGAATTGAAGGAATCGACCATCCAATTCAATCGATATGATTTAGCAATCAAAAAGGCGAAGGAAACGACCCGTCAATTTCAGGAAAACGTCGGTAATTATCCGAAGATTTTAAAAATCGGGTTATCATCCATAAAAAGCCTTATCCCCTTGATAGGGGCGGGGCTTAGTTTAAGAGCCGCTTTTGATTTCGGAAAAGAAGCCAGACAATTGGCAATCGAAGCAAAAGGGGTCGATTTTGCGTTCGAGCGAATCCAGAAACGTGGCGAGAACGTCGAAGCGGTATTGTTACGGGTTAAGGAAACCACCCGGGGGACATTGTCGGATTTAGACATCAAGAAATCGATTGTCGAATTTGACAACTTCGGGTTATCATTGCAGGAAATCGACACATTACTCGAATTCGTGACGGTCCGGGCAACACAAACCGGAAAGGGGTTTGAATATTTAAAGGATTCATTGGTCGAGGGTCTTTCCAAGGAATCGAAACTCCGTATTGATAACCTTGGTATTTCGACCGCAGATTTGAACGCCGAACTAAAGAAAACGCCGAATTTCGTTCAAGCGGTGGCAAACATCGCCAAGCGGGAAATCGCCGAAGCTGGCGATATTTTGGATTCCGCGCAAAATTCACAGGCGAGATGGAACGCCGATCTTGAAAATTTCAAGTTATTGGTCGGGAACAGTTTCATCAAAAGGGTTTCTGATTCGATGTATAATTTCGGGTCCGCGATATTACGCGCAATCACCCCAACAAAAGACCTTACGACCGAAATCACCAAGGAACAGGTCGAATTGAACACTTTGGTCAACCGAATCACCGACGTCAATATCGAAAATGACGAACGCGAAAAATTGGTAAGTAAATTGACCGAGGAATATCCGTTTTTCCTAAAACTAATCAAGGAGGAAAAAACCGACAACGAATCACTATCGAACGCACTCCGCGAGGTAAACGATTTGTATATCAAACGAATCGTATTACAAACCCAGCAAGAAAAAATCGATAAATTGATTGAAAAAGCCGGAGCGAAGGCTTTTGAAAACGTGAACCGTCGCATCCAATTAGAAAGGGAACTTGAAAAAATCAACCGGGAACAATTGGGGGACCGCGCCGTTGATCTCACAAACAAATCATTCGAGGAGCGTGTCCGGTTAATCAAAGAACAATTACAACTGACCGCAGAAACAAAAAAGGTAGGAAGTCGTGTCGTTAGAAACGAGGACGCCGTCGCATTGCAAAGGGTTAATACATTGTTGACCATTTACAACGGGGGTCTTCAGGGGTCCGTAAATCTAAATAAGGCGTTAAATGACGAACAAGACCTTTTGGCACAAATCGAGGGGGAAATCGGGATCACATTGGCGCAGATAAACGAATTGTTTCAAATCAACACCCAAAGAAAAAACGACAACACCAACGCGACGAAACAATTGACCGAAGCGGAATTAAAAGCTTTGCAAGCGGAAAAACGTCGTTTATTGGATAACAAATTCAAACTCGAATCATTCAATCTTCAACAACGTATCGACGACCTGAAACGATTAGCCGAATCCGAGGAGGAAACGTTTGACGTTCGCCGGGCAGCATTGGAGGAATATTCCCAACTCGAGGAAGAATTGGCTTTTTTGACGGCAAAGAACAAATTTGACGTCGCTAAAAATTTCAGCGACAAAGAAATCGAAGCGTTGTTGACCAAGGGCGAGGTGTCGAAGGATGTTTTGAAAAAGGTCACCGACGAAGAATTACTGATCATTGCCCAATATCAAGCGCAATTAAAAAATATTCAGCGCGAAAGTGATAATTCAGCGACCGATTTGGATGTCGAAGAATTCACCCAAAAGGCAAAAATAAAGGCACTCGCCAAGGAAAAAGCGTTAAATGAAGAATTACGCCTTGAAAACGATTACTTCCTAAAAAGCGAGGGGATATATGCCGGAGCTGAGGACGCGGTTGAATTGCGCGAAAAGCGAATCGCGGAAATAAAAAAGAAATATGCCCTTGAGGCTTTAAATACCCAAGTTGCTGCGGTCGAGGAATTATTGAAATCCGAGGAATTGTCGGCTGCAAAACGCGCACAATTGGAAGCGGAACTTGCGGACCTAAAATTACAAATATCCAATTTGACGACCGACGCGTTTATCGAAGCCAACGACAAGGAGGTTTTATCGACGCAGGAAAAGGTGGAACAAATCCTCGATATTTCACAACGGCTCGCTCAAGCATTGGTCGAACTTGCCGATTCCATATTCGAGGCTCGAATCCAAAAAATTGACGCCGAAATCGAAGCCAATGACGAAAAAACCCAGCGATATTTGGAAAATGAAAATTTATCCGAGGAACAACGCGCCGAAATCGAAAGGAAGGGGGAGGAACGTCGTCAACAATTGGAAAAGAAAAAGCGCGAGGAACAACGCAAACAAGCGATTTTAAATAAAGCAATGGCAATCGTTGACATTGGAATCGCGACCGCGTTGGGGGTGATGCAGGCTTATGCTCAATTGGGACCAATCGCCGGAAATTTTGGGGCTGCGTTGGTGATTGCTTTGGGGGCAATTCAAACCGCAGCTGTTATCGCAAAACCGATTCCGAAATACGCCAAGGGAACCAAAAATCACCCCGGGGGTCTTGCGCTTGTGGGGGAAGAAAGACCCGAGGTAATTACGGAACCGGGCAAAGCGCCGTATGTAGTTGATAAACCGACAATTTTGAATCTTAGGTCCGGGACCAATGTAACACCGTCACTCGACGAATATAAGGACATAATGAGGGAGGCTGCAATTCGCCAAATCGCGCGTAATTACAACAATGTTTCAAATTTCGCCGAAAACAATATTTTGAATTTTGACGATTCGGGGATGATCGAGGAATTACGGTTGACCCGAGAAGCAATATTGAAAAACCGTCAAAACATCATTTTGAAAACCGAAAAAACCGACATTCCGTTCGCAATTTTCCGAGCTGGGGTCATAAACTGGGGTAATTAATGGGAATATCAAATCCAACATATCGCGACAGGGTTCGTTTTACATTGTATCACGACGATTATGGGACGTTAAGGATTGACGATCCGGTCGGATGGGATGAGGACGAGAAGGAATACGCCAGAAACACAAAGTATCACGGTATTTTCACGAAATTCTCAAACTCCCTTAAATTCGTTTTAAGCGGTGCTGAATTCATCAACAATGTCCGTGATATTTATGGGGTAAACGCCGAAATCGTATTGACAAAGGACGAAAGACACCCTCAGACGGACATCTGGACCCGCCGTTACGAGGGAATTTTGGATTTGTCTGAATGGGAAAAGGAGGACGGCGAGGTTTCGGTGAAATTTAATTCTTCCGGCTTGGAAAAGGAATTGAAATCCCGCGAAAGCGAGGCTGTCGAAATTGAACGGGAGACAACGATGGACGGGGACACGTTGGACCCATTATCAACAAAAACAGTATATCTGGAAGGGCGACAAATATTCCTTCAATCCGCTTTCGATGTTGGTCCGACAAATAACGAAATAGGGGTTTCGGTTGAATCCAACGCCGGAAATACACGCAATCAAACAGGGGGAATCCCTTTAAGATTAGTTTCAAACAGTCACCAAGAAATTTTACAGTCGGTTTATCCGCAAACAACCGGGAGCGAAAACAACGGGGACCTCGGAATGATGTTCCTTTTTGATTGTGACCGTGACAGAACATTCAATTTCCAATTAAACGGAACTTTAAATGTTAATTTTAGCCAATATGAGAATGTTCAATGGTGTCGATACAAGGTTTGTCTTACGGTTTACAAAGACGGTTTTGATTTCAACTTAAAAAATCGTTATGTAATGCACGAACTAAGGTCCGAAAACCCGCCCGAAACGAACGACATTTCCCAGCTTGTCCTTCCGTCGGATGTTGATTTCCCGGTCAACCCTTTCACGATTAACGGGGTGAATTTTTCGTATTCAAATGAAAACTTTCAAGTTTTGGAGGGCGAAAGTGTCGCGTTGGAGGTTTATTTAAAAGCGGATATGTACCGGGACAACAACGCCGGGGTAAGGGCGAAAGCTAAGGACATCGTGGTTGATTTCACCATCGAGGAGGATAGCTTGACCGAACCATCAACATCAAAGGCGGTTATGGTTCACGAATTGGGGGAAAGATTGGTTAAAATAATGACTGGGCGCGAGGATTGCTTTTATTCCGAAATATTGGGTCGTTCTGACATTGGTTATCCCCAAGACGGGGAGGCTTCTTTGCTTGGGTTGGCTCACGGAATGTGGATTCGTCAATTCGACAAATATCCAATCAATGATGAAAATAAATACAAACCATTTACAACCAAATTCAAGGATTACACCGATTCGCTGGAGGCGATTTGGAACATCGGTCTGGGGATTGAACGCGTTGGTTTTCGTGAACGGGTCCGAATGGAGGATATGAGTTATTTTTACAATAACAACGTCTTGGTGAAACTTGGCAAACAAACCGGAAATCAATTTGAATATATCCAAGTAAAAAAGGTAAAACGATCCTGCGCGAAAGAATATTTGTTCTCGGCAATCGATACCGGATATTCAAAGGGTGGTGAATACGAGGAAGCGATGGGATTGGATGAATACAATGGTAAAGCAAATTTTAACACGGTCATCACCCGGGTAAAAAGCATTTTGACCCAAATAAGTAATTATCGGGCAGATTCGTATGGTTTGGAATTCGCCCGGCGAAAACCAAAATCAGCATATAAAACCGAGGACACTACTTACGACAAGGATGTTTTCTGGATGGATTTAAAACGTTTCGGAAGCATTTTCAAAATGCGCAAATGGCAGGACGATTTCGCACAACAGCCGACCGGGGTTTTTAGTCCCGATACTGCCACAAATTTAAGGCTTTCCCCGGTGAATATGACAATCCGTCGAGGGTGGTTTGTTGCTGCGTCGTTGGTTTCTTATCCGTTGGATTATATCCGTTATGGATCATCAACGGCAAACAGTAATTTGAAAACCCGCCTTATCGGTGGCGATGAATATTCAGAAAACGGCGACGATGAACAAAGAATCATCCAAAACCAAGAATTAAAAAAGGCTCGATTCGTCCCGGAATGGGTGGAATTTGAATTCGAGGTCGATTTTGATATTTCGGAACAATTGGAGGGAACAACGACAATCTTGGGGCGCAAGATTCCCAATAAATACGGGCTTATTGAATTTAAAAACGAAAACGGTGAACTGGAGCGGGGATTTTTATTTAATTTAAAACCCAACAAACAGGGAAAATGGAAATTATTAAAGGCAAACAGATAAAATGGCAACATTCGCACAAATACAACTGACATTTAATTCGGATTTGACCGCCGGAGAATATCTGACATTTTCCTTCGGATTGGGAACCATCACCGAAAACTGGGTCACAAAAAGAATCGCCCCAAATCAGGCGGTCATTGGAACACCGACAGAAATTGACGGCGAACGATCAGCGATTTCATTCGTTGACGCAATCGAACTCGATTACACTTATTTACAAGTGGAAATCACCCGCGCTGATAACGTCGTGACTATTGCTGCAACTGACCCTGAATATCAATTCAGTTTCGATGGTGGTGAACCAGTCGCAGACGTGACCCCGGTTATTGATAACACAACCGAAACCCCATTGACGATTGATTCGATCACGTTCACAACGGCAGACACTGACCCGGATGAAAATGTAAAGGTCAACATCGAAACAAACATCGCAATCGCAAAAATGACATCACCGATCGAAATTGACCCGGTGTCATCAAACCCTTTCGATTTCGACTATCCCCGGGGGACCAAAATAAAACTTGTACTTGAAACATCAGGGGGGCAAATGGTCGAGGAAATTGTGGAATTGCCCTCCGCTTTAACAGCTGCCGGAATATCAATCGAACAAATACAAACACCGGAGGGGACCACGATTGTCGTTTCTTCCGACACGAATACCGAAACGATTCTGGAGTATAGCTTGGACGGGGTCACTTATCAATCATCGTCATCATTTCCCGGACTTCCCGAGGGGGAGCAGACAGTTTATGTACGAGATCAATTTGGGATCGTTAGGACAGTCGATATTGATATTCAATTCGGCGCTGTTTCCCCTTATTTCCAAATTTCAAAATCGAATTCTTTCCGAATGGCTAATCGCATCACTCACGGCGATTGCGGAAACTATAAAAACGAGGAAAATACGTTATCCTGCGAGGAAAATGTCCCGAAACCATACACGGAAATACAACAGTTTCAATCCTGCGATATAATTACAACACAATTTCGGTCGAATTACCCGCAAGTAACAGCAAACGTTCATATCGTGGACGGAAATTCTGTTATTGGGGTGAGTGGAATGGAACAAATCACAGAAAACATCGATCGGAAGGATCGCCGGGATTGTTTTAAATTCACATTGCCCGACGGACGCCTTGGGATATATTTCACATCCGGCAATTTATACGATTGGACGACCGGGGTTGATATTGGGGATTATGTAAAAAATGGGGCGCTTCCCGAATGGGGAATCGTTGGGAACTACCTGCATATAAACGGAAGCTGGAAATTGATTCAAAACATTGTTTTTGACGACGACCGTGACGCCGAGGTTTTAGTAGTGAACGACACCGTTCCGGTTTCCGGGGATGTTTTGACGCAGGTAAGGTCACGTTACAACCGCGAGGAATACGAAATTTATGAATTCACCATCGACCTCGTTTCATATTTAGGACAAAAAATTCAAGTTGAAATCCGTAATTTTGACTCATCGGTGAACGGATGGGAAACGATTTCGTACAAATCGGAAATTATCGACGTTCAGGTTCGACACGCCGATACGGTTGAAATTCAATACTGGGGGCGCGAAAATACTGATATTTATTACGGGACCGGGATTCGTCACAAAATCAGAATCCCATTGTTTGAAATTCCGAAGGCGTTACCCGGTTCGGAAATCGAAATCAATAAGGGGGACAATGACGCCAATTTATTAAAATCGACGCAATATGAATACATCGAGTATCAATTGGGTCCGGTTACAACCGGGGTGATGAGAAAACTTTGTCAGGCGTTGGTTCATACCGACATATTGTTCGACGGCGTCGAGTGTCTTGGGGAATCAATCGACACCGAGGGACCATTAGAGGACACAAATCTTTACATCGTAAAAGCAAAAATGCTTAAATCCCGCGATGTTTACAACAGCGATTCCGGTCCGGGAGCACTCGGTCAGGGATCACTTGAAATCCCGGCAATTGTTGACGGGGGTACAAATTATATTAAGTATCAATAAAAAATTAAGTAATGGACTTAACACAATTAATTCAAACGGTCGCAGCACTGGTGCAATGGAAAAACGACGTCACGTCGAACTCGAAAACAAACGAGGAGCTTCCGGTGATGAATCCGTTAATCGCCGACGCCCTTATCCGTATTTCAAAAGATGGTGTTTCAAAAACAATAACCCCGGAACTACTTTTCGGAAGCCTTCGTTTTTTGGATTTGATTGATGTTGAGGACGACACGTATATTTATAAAAATGGATTTGCCCCTTTAGTTGTTTCCCATGGCGGTCCTCCATACGGAAGACTTAGATTAACAAGGATTCCTACTTTTAGCGACATTTATAATCAAAACGGGATTATAAAGGGCGGGGTTTCGCACGTTCAAGGATTGACTTACAATGTTTGGGTAAGTATTTTTATTGTTAACGGGGTTCTTTATAATTATCCAATAAGTCAACTTGTTACATTAAACGACGGTGATTCAACAAACCCCAGAATCGATGTTATCGCCGTTCAAGTTAACACGGTCGATCCAGCGAACTGTTCAATCGTAATTTTAGAGGGTACTCCGGCTCCGTCACCAATTAAAGAGGTTGTTGATTTAGAAACCCAAGCGGAAATAACTTTCAAGCTCGTTAATGCCGGGGATATTGCCGATCCTGACATCGTTACTGATTTGGTTTATGATGAAAACGCAGGCTCACCTACTGAATGGACCAACACTTTCCTGCTTGACGGCGGTGATTTGGACGCGGTTTCTGATCCATTTAACGGGTCAAAATATGCGATAATTTTGGATAATACAACAGCAATCGACCCCCGTGTTGTTTGGGATAAATCATCCGAAAGGGAATTCAACGACGAGCATAAATTAATATTTGCGCTTAGAACCAACGGGGTCTGGGATTTTTTCCAATCACTACAAATCAAACTAATAAATTCAACAAGCGGGGAATTTTCAATCATAAACCTAACAAAATCAACGATCGAAAACTATGGTTTTTTCGATGAATTGACCACGTGGCAGATTGTATCAATCCCGCTTAGTGATTTTATTAGTGGAAACCCCACGAATCCTGATTACGACCGGATTGAATTCAAATTTGATATTTTTGTTTATGCCAGACTTGATTGGATTGGTTTTCAAGAAAATACCCCTGTAGTTGACCCGTCGCCGACATCAAACGAAACTAAGCCACAGGATCAATCCGCTGTTTTACCTACATCCCTTCAAATGGATAACCACGAGGGGCGGTTTTCATTTATGAAAACACCGACAACAATCGCATCGTTTATTTTAACAAATTTCAAACTCGGCGGGATTCATCGTATTCGATTTAATTTTACGGCGATGTCAGATTATCCAACTTTTTCAAATAATGACTCAATACCGATTAATTTTATTGATGATTTGGGAACGTTTGGGGATTTGGCAGATGGGATTTATGACTGCTTCATTGAATATGACGGGGCGCAAGTAAATTATTTTTTCAGACTGATTGAATTAGACTAATTATGGCGGTATTTTTAGACGCACACAGACAAAGATTTTTAAATTCTGGTTCTTCTTCGATTAATTGGGGGGACTTGTTATTGTCAAGAAAATTCACATTTATCGGAAGCATCGTCGGAACGGTTGACCCATTGGGTGAAGGTGAAAAACTTTATGAACTTCAAGTATTATCTGGATCAAATTACAGAAATGCTTATCTTGATGAAGAAAGAAAATTAGAGTTGGATAGTGTGTTGCAAGAAGGTGGAAACGTAACTGCATTTTTTGTTTCTTATGAAGCCCAAAGTATAAGCCTAAAAACTTGGAAATGTGAAATAACACAAATCGAGTTAACGCCTTTGGTTGGAAATTCAACAGCACCATTCATTAAAAATCCAAATCAAACAGATTTTATTAGGGTAAACAGTGCTCCGGTTATACGCCCAAGGACTCAAAGTTTCGGAAGACCTCAAGGATTGTCATACACTTCTGGAATAACTGAATTATCGAACGGAAATGATTTTTCGATAACGATTTGCGGAACAAATAACGACCTTTCTTTTCTTAACATTGGATTTGTAAACGAATACAATTCATCAAACGTACTTACTAATGACTGTATAAAAGTTTGTTTGGATTCAACGACAAATAAAATTGGTGCAATAATAAAGGCGGATGGAACTACTTACAGCCTAAATTTCATCGATCAAATCATTGGGGATAATTCGTTGCACGCAGTAACATTGACAATAAACGGAACAACCAAAGAAGCCAAATTGTATTTAGATGGAATATTTCAAGATAGTTTGACTTTTTCTGGAACGTATAATAATACTGGGGTTCAGATTTTTTCACGTGGTGGGAATAGTTCTGGGGGTTATACTTATGAAAATTGGCGCGGATTTTACAAGGAATTGAATGTGTCTGAAAAGGTTTTATCGGATGAAGAGGTCTTGTGGATGCACAATAATTTACTAACATAAAAATAATATTAAAAAATGAAATTAATCCTCGCTTACCTAACTTATAGCCTTGTTCAACTAAAAATAAGCGCGAAACTGTCGGCTTTTATCGGGTTTTTTATAACACTCGGCTACAAGTTTGTTTCAATTATTTCCTACAATTTAAACGGGTTTCTTGAAATCGAAAAACAACAAACCACAGTCGAACGAGCGATTTATTGGTTCACGACAAATCAGGATTATATATTGATTGTTTTGGGGGCGATCGCGATTGACCATTTTTTCGGCACTTGGAAGCATATAAAATTGAAAAATTTCAATATAAAACACAATATCGAGGGTCTTTTCATCAAATTGTCGGTCGTGATTGCCGGGGGATTGTTGTTCGAGGGATTGGGACACCTGATCACCCGCGACAGTATAATAAAAACGTATTTGATAATCGTCGGTCGAATATTGGTGTTTTTGTTCCCGGCGCGTTCCGCTTGGCGAAGTATGTCGGTTGTGACGAACGGGAAATTTCCACCAAAAAGCTGGATTGAAAAAATGGATAAATTCGAGAGAAATCTCGACATCGATAACCTAAAACCAAAAGAAAAAGATGAAAACGAAGGTCAAGAGTTACACTGATAAAGAATTGCTGGATCGTGTTAAATCATTACCGAGCTTTCAAGGATTCCCGAACGATTACTGGATTCTTGGGGTTCAAAGCGAGGAGGACACGTTCAACGAATTTGATGATAAATTTTATTTGTTCCTTGGGGATAAATTTATTCTCGTCACCACCGGGACCACCAACGCCGGAACGACCGGGTTAATGAATTACACGAAATACAATTCCAAGGGCTGCGCCGTCATAAAAACTGACGAGTGGTATTACGATCTTTGGTCCTATGGATTACACCGGGGGAAAATGGAGGCGCTTAGGCAAATAAACCCGGTCAAACATTATCGGGACGGGAACAAAAACACCCGCGTCGAAGAAACGGGTCCGCTGTACAATTCAATAATATACGCCAATTTTCACACTGCGTCTTATTCCCAAAGGACCGGATTGATTGGGTGGCTTATTGGGGGATGGTCCGTTGCGTGTCAGGTCGTCAACAACGCGTCCCATTATTACGACATAATCCGTCGGACGAAAAGACAGAAATCCGTTTCATATTGTTTGATAAAGGAGTTTTAAAAGTGAAAAAGCGCCGTCCTTCCCAAACGGCGCCTTTCTATTGGCAAGTACCTTTTACTTTCCTTCGGATAAGGGTGAGCCGGAATCCAAATATAAAAAATTATTCAATATGCAATTAAAAAAATCATTTTTAGCGTTTCTT
>ERZ795053.5429-NODE-5429-length-13143-cov-5.034841_pt1 | contig 13143 bp, 11 predicted proteins | sample MGYA00375137_ERZ795053 | MGnify/ENA primary metagenome ERZ795053 (study PRJEB30182, sample SAMN05720284) | activated sludge metagenome | isolation source: Anaerobic digester | place: Hong Kong | collected 2014-12-17 ... | reverse complement strand
TTTGTTTCTAGCCATAGCGAAAGAAACGGGATATGACATTTCCAAAATCAATTGGACTAATCAAGATAGAAATTTGGAAATTTAAGTAAGAGCATAATAGAAGTTGCTATGAAGTAAAAAGGAGCATTGTATTTTGATAATCGGATTTGACTATTTAAAAGTATAGTGGATTATACATTGATATTCGGTCTTTTAAAATCTAACAGCACCGATTTTAATAAAAATCAACAGGAAATTAGTTAAGATTGTTAGAATCAAGCATATCTGAAGTTCTCGAATGATTCATGATGAACTTAGGGCAATTTTATAAAACTATTATTCCTTCCAGCAAAGTAAATATTTTGAGTAAGAATATACTGAATGCTGTTTACTTTAATTTAAAATAAAATTTGTTGTTAAAAGATTTTACATTTTTAGCAAGTTTAGCATTAGAAAGGAACTAATTTTTCTTTAATAAACTAATAACATATTAATAAAATATAGGCTGTATAGTTGATAAAATACGAATTTATAGAATGTTATACATTATTAAAAAAATAGTAATTTTTATTGTAAAAATTGTCATTTTTTTATAAAAATTGAAATTTAGTAATTATATTTGTACTAACAACTGTATAATATATGAAAATAGTTTTGTATTAATATAAAAGTAGAATAAAGTTTGGTGCAGAATATGTATTGTTGGGTGTGTAGATTAGTGGTTGGTTGAGATGAATATGATTATATTTTATAAAAATATTTGTGTTAAAATAAGTCAGCAGTTATTGACTTAAGTTTAATTGAAAATGCAATTGATTAATTTTTATTTCTCACTGCTCATGACTAAGGCAATTTCTATTAATTATAGTAATTAATCCTAATAGTTTTAGTTTTTCCAATTTATAAGACTGGAGCCTGCTGATTTATCTCGGAATGATTCTGATCATGAATTACATGTATCAATGTCAGGTTGCAATTAAAGGTGTAATACTTAATAAAGTGTAATACTTTATTTTGAAGGTTTTGATAGTAGTGTGAGCTAATGTCATGTTGGCTCAGGTAGATTGGTATTGCTACTACTCAAGCTTTTTCTACTGTTCTGTTCATTGTTTCTGTTTATTAGATAGAAATGATTTCGATATACTAATGTTTAAAAATTAAATGATGAAGTATTTTATCAATTCCTCAGAAATTAATTATAAATTAAAATTTTGCATTGGGCGAAAAGTTAGTTTTATAGTCTGCATGTACGGTGTGATAGTGCGAAATAGGTTGAATTTTGATTTTGAAAAAGATCAAAATAGTTCATTCTATCTCGAGCAATTTTCCAGTTTTATAGGAAAAATTAAAACAAGTTTTGATCATTTTTTAAGAATAATTTTCACATTTATTTCATTTAAAATCATACCTCGAATTCATTATCTTACTTGTGTTTACGTAGGTATAGAAAAGATAAATTCCAACTTAATAGATATTTATTTTGATAAATTCGAAGATAGAATAAAACATCTAAGAAATATTTACGGAAGTTCTGATAATAAATTCATAATTAATTATTATTAAAAATTATCAACATTGGAAGTTTCGCATATTATATTATTTCAAATTACCTGAAATGCATTTTTTAACAATTTTAAATTATAATTAGAATGAAGCAATTATTTTTCACCGTACTAATGTTTACACTTCTAATGGGTAGTGTAAACGGACAAGAAAAAATTAGCGTTTTTGACCAAACTGTCATGGAACGCGAGAATTTCGAACCCGTTATTCCAAGATTGGAACAGGAAAAAATCGCCAATCAAAAACTGAAAGACTTAGAAAAGAAATTTGGTAGAAAACCTAATATTCTTATCTTTTTGGTAGATGACTTGGGTTGGGGAGACATTGGGGTAAATGGTGGAGGTGTTACCGTGGGCTCACCTACACCTAACATTGATAAATTGGGGCTAGAAGGAAAACAATTTAGATCTTTCTATTCCACTCCTACTTGTACTTCCTCTCGTGCGGCACTTATGACTGGCCGTATTCCACAACGAAGTGGATTGACTCGACCTATTTTGAGTGGAGACAAGCTCAAAACAAATCCTTGGAAAGTAGAAGTTGCACAAGCTAAACTATTGAGTAATGCAGGATACAAAACAGCTCTTTACGGAAAATGGCATATTGGGGAGGGAGAAGACATGTTACCTCACGAAGTTGGCTTTGACTTCTTCTTCGGATTACCTGCTGTACAATCCGATTACTCTCAATTCTTAGTGGATCGTCGATACAGCGATATGATTAACAACAAAGAGAAGCATGCTTTGGCCTTCAAATTACAACCCGAAGGATTGATTGAAGGGGAAAAAGGGGGTCCAAGAAAAGTAGGGTTTCCTATTAAAAATCTCGACGATTTACGTAAAATTGATGGATTATTAAAAGACAAATCTATTAAGTTTATTCAAGATTATGCCGGCAAACAACCTTTCTTCTTAGTACATTCGTTCACGGCTATTCATAATGATACTTACTGTGGTGCAGATTACATAGGAAAAAGCCCTTCCGCAATGCCAGTTAGAGATGCATTAGTAGAAGTTGATGATATTGTAGGTACAATTATGAAAGCATTAGAGGCTTCCGGGGAACTGGAAAATACATTAGTGTTTTTTACATCCGATAATGGTCCTAATTTAGATGCATTCCCTGACTGTGGAACGACACCGTTTAGAGGTGGTAAAGGAAGCACATGGGAAGGTGGTGTACGTGTACCCGGACTTGCTTACTGGAAAGGAATGATTGAACCCGGACAAGAATCAAACGAATTGATAGACCTTACCGACATTTACATGACTTCATTGCGATTGGGTGGACATTTAGAGTCTAAACTACCCAATAATTTATACTACGACGGTATTGATCAAACTTCTTTTATGTTAGCAAAAGATGGCCATTCAAAGAGACAAGTTGAATTCATGTGGAATATGGAATCATTTAATGCATTACGTTGGAACGATTATAAAATTCATTACAATGTCATGCTAACCGAACAAACAGAAAGATGGTTGGATGCTTCTATGGAGATAAAAACCGGAGTTTCACCTTGGTACTATAACCTAACAGTTGATCCAAAAGAAACACGTTCACAGGGGCATTTGTTTTTTGAATGGGGGCATCCGTTTTGCATCGCTATGATGAAAAGGCATCTTGCCACTATGAAAAAATATCCGAATACAGATTTAGGATTATCTATATAGTCAATCAAAAAGGCAGGTGATATTTTCCTGCCTTTTATCTCTTTTCATACCGAATGAAATTCAATTTTAGCAAAACTTGTTGAAGAACAATTTCAAATTAAATAAGACGTCGCATATTGGAATATTTTACCGTAGTGATGGGAAATGCAAGAAAAAAATCGGTCTCAACAGTCTATCAATTTGGTAATGATTTACAGAATATAAATAATAATAACTATGGACATTTTGAAGTTGGCAAAAACAAGATATACCACCAAGGTTTATGATTCTTCAAAAAAAATTCCACAGGATAAAGTAGAAGAATCAAAACAAGTATTACAGTTGGCTTCAAATTCTATTGACATTCAGGTGTGGCAATTTCATTTTGTTCAAAATTCGGAAATTAAAAGTCAATTGGCAGATGCTTCTTACATTAATAAGGACAAAATTAATCAGGCTGATATACTGGTTGTATTTAGTTACACGACAGATTTGGAGGCATTTCAAAAAGTAGTCGATACTTATCCAAAGGGGTTTCAAGATGCCTACAGTGAATCAAAAAAGTATATGACTGATGACGAAGTTCGTAATGGGATGACACGTCAACTTTATCTTGCCATGGGATTTGGATTGAGCAGCGCCATTGATTTAGGACTAGATTCTACCCCCATGGAAGGAATTAATTCTGAGGAATATATGAAAATTTTGGATATAAAAGGTTGCCAACCATTGATAGCAGTGGCTGTTGGAAATGCATCAAAAGTTGATTATAATCGATTGGAAGTGATGCCTAAACTAAGACGACCTATTGACGAAGTCATTTTTACAATTTAAAATCAAAACAAACAACCTATAAATTTTCTAATATTAAAAGTATGAAAACATTAAAAGAAATAATTGGAGCAGAACCAATCTATCATCCTGATATTGATGCATATACTCCTTCTAAGGCTTCCTTGGCACTTATGGCTCCTGACAAAACAAATTATAAGGAAAAGGATTATCCGAATGCCGACACCTCTGGTAAGAAAAAAGTCTTAGTTCTTTCAGTAGACCAAGGAATATTAGTTTGCGAAAATGGAAAACGATTTAAAACAGGTGATCATCCGGTTGAAATGTTTTTGGTCCTCATGCATTTGGAAAAGGCAGGTTTTCATCCGGTTTTTGCAACTTTAACCGGCGAAAAAGTTCAATTTGAAGATTGGGCATTTCCTTCCAAGGATGATGCTGTGATTGCATTTAAGGCTAAGCACCAAAAGCAACTAGATAATCCATTTCAAATTTCAGAAATAATAAAGAAACTTAATGTAGATGAATACGAAGCAGTTTTTGTTCCTGGTGGACAAGGAGCCATATTGGGATTGCCGGAGAGCAAAGAGGTCAAATCTGCTTTTCAATGGTTTATGAAAAATGATAAACACTTGATAGTCATTTGTCATGGGCCGGCTAGTTTAATTTCTCTAAGTATTGATGAAAAAGATGACGACTTTCCTTTAAAAGATTATAGTCTTGCCTGTCTACCTTCATCGGGTGACAATATGGGTGTGAAAGTGGGATACTTACCTGGAAAAATGCCATGGGATTACGAAAAAAGATTAGAAGAACTGGGAATGCACATTGTCAACAAATTGCCTGTGGGAATTACTCATATAGATAGAAAATTAATAAGTGGCGACTCACCATTGGCTGCCAATAAGTTAGGAAAATTGGCAGCAAAAACTATTTTAAATTCAATTAATCCTATCGCCTAGATCAATGGATTACCACAGGTTCAATATTATTTATTTTATCATCATGTTGATGGTAGCAAATGGTATGTATGGGCAATCACAGAAAATTAGTATTCCCCATACTCAACGTGAATTCCATGGTAAGCTTGAGCCTACTGAACAACATTCAATACCCTATCTTACAGTTATGCCCGTAGAAGCACCAAAAAATGCACCCAATATTGTACTTATACTTACAGATGATATTGGTTTCGGAGCAGTGAGTACTTTTGGAGGGCCGATTCCGACCCCTAATTTAGATAAAATTGCTAGTCGTGGTCTGCGATATAACCAGTTCCATACCACGGGCATATGTTCTGCTTCGCGAGCGGCTTTAATCACCGGACGTAATCATCACTCCGTGGGTACTGGAGCACTTACAGAAATGACTTCGGCATATCCCGGCTACACAGGAGTCATTCCTAGGTCAGCGGCTACGATTGGCAGAGTCTTAAGAGACAACGGCTGCAATACGGCTTGGTTTGGAAAAACGCATAATGTTCCGACGAGCGAACGATCTTCTATGGGGCCATTTGATTTATGGCCTTCAGGTATGGGGTTTCAATATTTTTATGGATTTATATCAGGGGATATGGATCAGTATACTCCAACCTTATTTGAAAATAACGTGCCAGTAGATGGCAGTACTAGACCCGATAATTATCTATTGGATGAGGATTTAATAAATCACACCATACAGTGGATTCATAATCAAAAGGCGGCGAATCCGGACAAACCTTTTTTTATTTATGAAGCTTTTGGAACTGCTCATGCACCCCAGCAAGTACATTTAGATTGGATTGATAAATTTGAAGGAAAATTTGACGAGGGTTGTGATAAAGAACGAGAAAAAACTCTAAGTCGGCAAATACAACAGGGAATTGTTCCTAAAGGGACTCAACTTGCTCCTCGTCCTGCACAAATCCCAGCTTGGAATTCTTTAAGCCAAAACGAGAGAACCGTTTTTAGCCGACTTATGGAAACATATGCAGGTGTAATTGCTCACCAAGATTTCCAATATGGTCGACTCTTTGATGAACTGGATCGGATGGGAGAACTTGACAATACCTTGATTGTTTTTATTGAAGGTGATAATGGTTCAGCTGGAGAAACTGGTGTTTATGGGTCTCTGAATGAAATAATAGATATCACGACTGATCGTCCTGACGGAGTAAATTACGACGTCGATTATATGGTCGAGCATTTAGACGAAATAGGAATGCCCGGTACATATAATGCAATTCCGGTGGGCTGGTCATTTGCTATGGATTGCCCTTTCACATGGGTAAAGCAAGTAGCGTCTCACTTAGGTGCTGTGAGCAATGGAATGGTTATATCATGGCCTTCAGAGATCTCTAATTATGGTATTAGAAACCAATATTCACATGTAATCGATATTGCACCTACCTTGTACGAAATCCCGGGAATCACGCCTCCAGACTACGTAGATGGCGTTGAGCAAAAATCAATTGAAGGGACTAGTATAGCCTATAGTTTTAAAGAATCTCATGCCGCTTCTCGACACAAAATTCAATACTATGAAATAATAGGCAATCGGGGGATATACAGTAATGGTTGGCTTGCCAATACCACACCACAGACTGTGCACTGGCATATGACCTCAGTGGGGGCCGGTACGGATGTGAATGCTTATCCGTGGGAATTGTATAATCTGAATGAGGATTTTAGCCAATCTAATAACTTAGCTAACCACAATCCAGAGAAACTTAAGAATTTGCAGCAACTTTTTGACCAAGAAGCAAGAAAGTATCATGTTTATCCCATCATGAATAGTTCTCCAATGGTTCGAATCATGAATTATTCAAAATTGCAGCCGCAATCATTTAGAACAGAATATACATACTGGGGGGGCGATATTTCAATTCCAAACGAATCCGGACCCTATATCACTAGTTTTCCATTTACCTTAGAAGCTCATATCGAAGTGGATGGCTCTGGTGGAAATGGAGTTATATATGCCAATGGGAGCCGGTTTGGCGGTTGGAGTTTCTATTTAGATCATGGTATCCCTGTATGCTACGCATCGAGTATACCCCTACCAGGGGCATATAGAGTAAAAGCCAAAGAAAAATTAAGGGCAGGGAAACATGTGCTTAAATATCAGATAAATTATACAGAAAAGGGTGCTAACATTTTAGTTTCAGTTGATGAGGTACAAGCAATTTCTCAAGAGATTTTAGGACGTCCAAGTGGAATTGCGGGGGGTGGAGAAATGAGCCAAACGGGCAGAGACAGCGGTGTTGCGGTATCTCCGGATTATAAACAAGAGGGGGTTTTTGAAGGCATCATTGACAAGGTTATAATAACATTGCAAACGCCAGAGCAATTAAATTCTAAAAGCTTAAAAAATTAAAATATGAATTTCGATATTTCATTTCTTCATACACCAGTGAGTTGGTTTATCGTCGAGGTGATATCGATTTGTTTATTATTTTATTGTATTGCGGATGCGATTAGAAATAATGAGGGAAACCATCGAGTCATTAGAATAGGTGAATTATTTGGGTTTATACTTTATGCCGGACTCTATGAAAACATTGGAGTGGCTTCGCATACCTATCGCTATTCTTTAGATCGATGGCTGATGTTTGGACACGTTCCTATCTCGGTTCTTATTATTGAAGCAATTATATTCTATGCTGCTTTTCGATTGGCTACTAGTTTGAAATATCCCACATGGAGTATTCCGATCGTGGTTGGTTTTTTTGGAATGATATCCGATATGACCATCGATCCATTGGCAGTTTTTGATTTGCACAATATTAATGGTGTTATGGAAGGTAGATGGAATTGGACGACGTATTATGACAAATTGTTTTTTGGAATACCCTTTTTTAACTTTACAGGCTGGTTTACTATGATGTTCTATTATAGCATAGGAATATTAGTCGGTCGAAAAGTATTTGAAAAAAAACAAGAGAAAATAAGCGTAGGTGTAAGCTATATTCTACTTGGAGTCTTGGGTTCATTCCTACTAATTATCTCACCTATTAATCAATTCTTACTATATCTATCTCCTATTTTTCCGATGAATACGAGAGGTGCAGAAATAGCCATGTTACTCCTTGTCAGCATAATTTCTTTGATCGTAATTTTTTACTTTAAAGATCGGGATAAAATCCATGGCGAAGATTACCGAATAATCTGGCTTATTCCTTTAGTCTTGCATGTGTATGATATTTTGGCAGCCTTTATTCTAAGAATTGAGATAGCCTATATTCCTTCTCTACTATTTACATGTATTCACATGGGAATAATGTGGTGGATTTTAGGTAGGAGAAAGTTAAGTGACTTTAAATCAAATAAAAAATCCTAAATAAGTCCATTATGAACTCTACTCAAAAAATTTGTTTGGTAACAGGAGGTACTTCGGGTGTAGGCAAGGCAACTGCTGTTGGTTTAGCAGGTAAAGATATGGAGGTTGTGTTGGTAAGTAGGCATGAGGAAGAATGTGTAAAAACTCCCACTATCGCAGATGTACCATTGAAATATGCACCATATCGATATTTTGGTGTCACAAAAACATTGCTAGATATGTAGTTTAATAACTAAAAATGAACGTTATGAATTCAACAAAATCTAAAATTGCCATTATTGGTGCCGGCTCAATTGGAATCTTAATTGGCGGTTTACTTTTACGGGCAGGTGAGGATGTTACACTCGTAACTCGTCAAAAATATGCGGATGCCATGAATAAAAATGGTTTAACCATTGAAGGTGCTTTTGGTGATTTTAAAGTACCATCCAGGGCGGCAGCAAAATTGGATTTTAAGCCAGATTTGGCCTTGCTTACTGTAAAAAGTCAAGATGTCGATTCTATGTGTGAACAAACCAAAGATTATATTGAAGGTGTACCACTCCTAACATTACAGAATGGCGTAGAAAGTGACCAACTAGCATCTTCCGTAGTTGGGAAAGATAATATTATCAGCGGGATTATAATGTTTAATGCCAACTTTAAAGGTGGGGGTGTAGTACAATCAGGGAGAGATGGAACATTAATAATCGGTGAGGCTTTTCAAGAAAATGGAAGTCGAGTAAATAATATCGCCGAGGTTCTCAATAAAGGTGTGAAAACCGTAGTCAAAGATAATGTGGCAGGAGGCCGTTGGTCAAAGTTGATAGCTAACATTCTTGGCAATAGCCTAGAAGCCATGACAGGAATGCCTAATAAGGTGTGCCTGCAATATCCAAATCTTAGGGAAAATGGAATCATGCAAGTCCGTGAGGCCTTTAATATTTTGAATAAAACGGGTGTTAAATTATCTTCATTACCAGGTTTGCCTATTCATGTATTTGAAACCATAATGAAATCACCAATGGTCATACCTTCAGAATTGCTCAAAGTAGCATTTGGTAATGTGACTACCACTTCTTCTACCTTACAAAGTTTAAAACGGGGTGTGCCGTCAGAAATAGATTATCTAAATGGCGAAATTGTCAAGCGAGGAAAGGAATTTCAACTTCCTACGCCTTACAATGCCAAAGTAGTAGAACTGATACACAACATTGAAAAAACTGGCAAATTTTATTCACCGGAAGAAATAGAAAAAATTTTTTCTGACATAAATTAAAGTGAGAGATTATTATTTTTTTAATCACATATAAGTAAATGAAATTAGTAGCAACACTTATCGTAATTAATTTTCTAACCATGAATGCACAAACTAATAAATGGCTTGACATACAACTGTCAAACTATGACTACGCTTATCCTTCACATTTTATCACTGTAAAGAATCAGGGCCAGGAATTGGAGATGTCGTATATGTACATTAAACCTGATAATTACAATGGTGAAAACGTAATGTTACTACATGGAAAAAACTTCAATGGAGCATATTGGAGGTCAACTATAGAATTGCTCACAAATGAAGGTTATGCCTGTATAGTCCCGGATCAAATTGGTTTTGGAAAATCTTCAAAACCAACAAATTATCAATATACTTTTCAGCAATTAGCCCAAAATACATTGAGCATATTGGATGAATTAGGAATTGAAAAAACTTCCGTTCTGGGTCATTCCATGGGCGGTATGCTGGCCACAAGGTTTACATTAATGTTCCCAGATAGAGTGGAAAAGTTAGTCTTGGCGAATCCAATTGGATTAGAGGACTGGAAATTAGTCGTACCATACAAGTCTGTTGATTTTTGGTATGATTATGAATTGAAAGCAACTCCACAAAGTCTAATGGAATATCAAAAAGAAAGTTATTATGGTGGAAATTGGAATCCTAAATATCAGGAATGGGTAGATTTGTATGCAGGTTGGCTTAGTAATTCAGAATATCCGCTTATCGCTTGGAATAGTGCCTTAACATACGATATGATTTTTACTCAACCTGTACTATATGAATTTCCTAATATTAGAAATAAGACCTTACTAATTATTGGTACTCGCGACCGAACAGCTCTTGGTAAGCCACTCGTTTCTCCAGCCGTTAGAGAAACCATGGGACGTTACGATATTTTGGGTAAAAAAACTCAAGCCTTAATTCCCGGTAGCCAGCTCGCAGAAATTCCAAATGTAGGGCATTTACCTCATATCGAAGCATTTGACCAGTTTAATGGCCCACTTATAAATTTCCTAAAATCAAAATAAACCATAATTGGTATTAAAACTATTAACAATTAAATCTTAACATATGAATACTTATTTTATTCTCATTTTAAATATTTTTTTGAGATTCTTTTCTCTAAAAATAAGCCACATTATTTTACCAATAAAATTTTAAATTTGGAATTAAGTTGAGTTAATAAAAACAGTACACATTTAAATCAAAACAAGAGAAATATTTTGTCAGAAACCAATAATAGTCATAAGTCATTGATGAGGCAAAAGATGAGTTCAAAATTTATTATTATATTAGGTTTTATGCTCATGGTTACGAATATGGGATTAACTCAGGACGTAAATATTCCTAATGATGGATTAGTGGATACTAAGAATAGTGGCGAATTCAAAATCGCTCCATATTTAAATTATAATAGAACGATTGGCTTCGGTTTTGGCCTTATACCAATGTACTCATTTAACACAAGTAAAACTGATCATATTTCTCCAAAATCTGTCATTGGGTTATCCGGCATATACACCACCAATAAGTCCTATGCAGTTGGTCTTTTTGGCAATATGTTTTTTAAAGAAGATAAATGGAGACTGCAATATGGATTAGGATTCGCCGATTATAATTTTCAAACATACTATGCTCCGATCGTCGGAGAGGGATTCTTTTATGACTACACAACTAAGATTAAATTCGGCACTGTGAATGTTAAAAGGGAAGTAGGAAAGAACTTATACCTAGGACTTGGTTATGCGTATGAACATTTGATTACAAAATTTGATATAGCCGAACCAAATGATACGACCGTTATAAATCAACTCCAATTCATAGGATTACACGATTCTCGTGACAATGTCAACTATCCTAAAGATGGCATGCTTTTAATGGTAAAATTTAATTATATGCCTACATGGATGTCTAATGTTGATAACACACAAATTATAATTGTGAATCTCAATAAATACATTGCAGTGCATGGAAATAGAGATGTTGTGGCACTTCGGTTTCACACAAAATCTGGCTTGAAGAATGTAAACTTTCAGCAGCAGCCAGTATTAGGTGGAGTTGATCTGAGAGGATATTCTAGTGGTAAATATCGAGGTGATGGAGTGTTAGATCTTCAAGGTGAATATCGGTGGAATTTTCCTAACAAGTTAAACCTAAGTGTCGTGGGATTTGCCGGAATAGGAACACTATATGGATCGGAAAATGAAACTTTTGATTGGAAACTATACCCAAGCATTGGTGCAGGTGTCCGATGGACAGTATTGACCAGTAGTCATATTAATATTGGTACCGATGTGGGTTTTGGTAAAGATGATTGGGGGATTTATTTTAGATTTAATGAAGCCTTTTAGTCTGCTATTGTCGCTAGTTATATTGTATCAATTAGGGTTTTTATTGTTTCAGCTTAAGAGCCTGTTTTAATTATTGAATCATGTTTTCAAAAATCAGAGATAAAAATTATTAAATTATGAGTCAAAAAATCAAAATTTTTATAATTATTCTAGTTCCCATATTGAGTATATATTCATGTAAGGAAACTGCCGAGAAGATGGATGCAAAATCCTTATATTATGGTAATGATCCAATGCCTAGCTTTGAAGATGGTGATCTAAAGGTGAGAATTTTTAGGTATGTCAATTCTGTATGTGATTCGAGTAATATTGATTATGTTAAGCCGGAAGATCGTATAGCTTGTTTTGATAATGATGGTACCCTCTGGGCAGAACAACCACTTCCTAATCAAATATATTTCACATTTGACAGAATAAAGCAACTTGCAGAACATGATGAAAAATTGATAACAACTCAACCCTTCAAGGCAGTGATTGAAAACGACACGAATTCCTTAAAAAAATTGACCACGAAGGACATTGTTGAATTGGTAGCAATGGCTAATTCCACTGAAAATGTAGAAACTTTTGATACTATTGTTAATAACTGGTTTAAGCAAGCGGAGCATCCAGTATTGCATAGAAAATTTGATAAAGTAATTTATCAACCTATGCTGGAGTTACTTAATTTTTTAAGAGAAAAGGATTTTAAAATTTTTATAGTTTCAGGAGGAAGTGTAGAATTTATGAGGCCATTCGCTCCTAGATTGTATGATATCCCCACTGAAAGGGTGATAGGCTCCAGATTAAAATTAACTACCAAACGTAATCACGATAAGGAAGATAGTATTTATGTAGAACGATTACCAGAGTTTAGCTTTAATGATGACAAAGAAGGCAAAGTGCAATCAATTGAAGAATTCATTGGCAAAAAACCTATTATGGTAGTAGGAAACTCTGATGGTGATTTAGCAATGATGGAATATGCTTCCATGCAAAAAAATAAAACATTAATGATTTATATCAAACACACTGATGGTGATAGAGAATTTGATTATTCTAAAGGTGTATTAGCAGGTGCTCTAAAAGAGGGCGAAAAAGTGGCTGAAAAAAATGGCTGGATAATCGTTGATATGAAGAGAGATTGGAAAAAAATATTTAATTAGGACATGTTGTTAAGAAAATTTAAGTTAAGCATAGTAATTATCTTTTTAGTGGTTTTTGGATGTAAATCACCCGAAAATAAGAAAGAGGT
>ERZ795053.5428-NODE-5428-length-13147-cov-11.958372_pt1 | contig 13147 bp, 11 predicted proteins | sample MGYA00375137_ERZ795053 | MGnify/ENA primary metagenome ERZ795053 (study PRJEB30182, sample SAMN05720284) | activated sludge metagenome | isolation source: Anaerobic digester | place: Hong Kong | collected 2014-12-17 ... | reverse complement strand
TTCCATCGGCAGATGTTGAGTGTAGCAAAACTTTAATTTTGGCTTGAGTATCACTTAGCACAGTTCCGTCTGTATTCCTAATTACTGCTTGATATGAAAATTTTTGCGGAACTTGAGATTGAGCTACAAAAAATAAAAACGATAATAAAATTAAGGTTAAGATTCGTTTCATATGCCATATAATTTAATTAATAAAGCAAGTTACGGCGATTCTGTTGAATGTCAAAAAAAAATTGATATATGTACTTTTTAAAAGGACATAAAAATTATATAAACATTCGGAACACGAATCTTTAAACTTTAAAGAAACTAATTAGTTCTGTTAGTGCTTTCGATTTTGCATTGACCTCTTCAGCACTGGCAGCAACTTCTTCGGAAAGAGAAGCATTTTGTTGTGTAATGCTGTTGAGTTGCTGTATAGATGTATTTACTTGTTCTGTTCCAGAACGTTGTTCGTATGTTGCCGCTGAAATTTCACGAATGAGATCGGATGTTTTTAGTATTTCTGTTACATTTTTATTCATGTTTTCTTTTGCTTTTCCTGATATTTCAGCACCTTTCCCTGAGACAGCAATGATTTCATTTGCAGCTTCACGACTTCGTTCTGCTAGCCTTCGAACTTCAGCGGCAACAACGGCAAAGCCCTTACCGTGCTCTCCTGCCCTTGCTGCTTCTACTGCGGCGTTTAATGCCAAAAGGTTGGTTTGGAAGGCAATATCGTTAATTATGTTTATTTTGCTTGCAATTTCATTCATAGAATCAAGTGCAATGTTGGTGGAGGTTATACCATCCTCTAGGTCTTTGGTTGTTGCCGTTGCTATTCTTTCTGTTTGTACTGCATTGTCGGCGTTTTGTTGGATGCTAGATAGTATTTCTTCCATGGCACTGGAAATTTCTTCTAACGACGAAGCTTGTTCTGATGTAACCTGCGAAAGGTTGGATGCGCTTGTACTGAGTTGGTTAGCCGATGCTTCTAATTCTCCTGAGGAATCACTTATTCCTTCTAGCACTTGTTTAAGTTTATTCGAAAGTCCTTCAATAGCAATTGTTAAGCGTCCGAGTTCATCATTTCTTTTTTTATACGATTCTATAACTTGGATGCTTAAGTCACCTTTGCTTAGTTTTAGAATTAGGCTTATGGCTTGTTCAAGTGGTCTAAGTATGTTTCTTGCAACGTATCTGAAAATATATATTACCACAATGATTCCTATCGGTAGCGTAACATACGCAGGGAAAGTATGGGGGTAAACCCATTTCAGATTTGCTAATGCACTGTATAAGGCAAGGGTAACTATCCAAAGCGCAGTTATTTTAAGAAGAATAGAACCCTTAAAAAAGATTCTAATTACGATGAATCCAATTGGAAGACCTATCATTAAAATCCCCAATATTTCCAATAGTCCATTTTCCATACCCATAATTTTAAGTTTAAGTAATAGAATTATGTACGAAATATAACCTGTAAGGTTATAAGTGATTATCCAATAATGTTTTAAAAAGAGTTAACGGTTAGTGTTTTTTACTGTCAGTTTTAAAGAATTGAATTAAATCGGTTAGCGATTTGGCTCTTGCATCTAACTCTTCAGAATTTGCAGCGACTTCTTCGGAAAGAGAGGCGTTTTGCTGTGTTATGCCGTTTAGTTGTTGAACCGCGTTGTTAATCTGTTCTGTTCCGGATTTTTGTTCATTTGTTGCTGCTGAAATTTCACGGATTAAATCGGAAGTTTTAATTACTTCGGTCATATTATGGTTCATAATATCTTTTGCTTTTCCCGATATATCGGCTCCTTGTTGAGAGACTGAGATTATTTCGTTTGCAGCCTGACGGCTTCGTTCTGCTAATCTACGAACTTCTGCGGCCACTACGGCGAACCCTTTTCCTTGTTCTCCTGCTCTTGCGGCTTCTACTGCAGCATTTAATGCTAAAAGATTGGTTTGAAAAGCAATATCGTTAATTACATTTATTTTATTGGCGATGTCTTTCATTGCATCAAATGCAACGTTGGTAGAGGAAAGCCCGTTTTCCAAATTTTTTGTTGTTGAAACTGCAATTTTTTCGGTTTGAGTAGCATTGTCAGCATTTTGTTGTATGCTCGAAAGAACTTCTTCCATAGTACTGGATATTTCTTCGAGCGAAGATGCTTGTTCTGACGTTACTTCTGAAAGACTTGTGGCGCTAGCATTAAGTTGACTTGCTGAAGAGCCTAAGTCGATTGCTGCTTGTTTAATGCCTTGGATTATTTCGTTTAATTTTTCCGTCAAATTATCGATTGCTGAAGTTAGTCTTCCTAATTCATCGTTTCTACTTTCATATTCCTTGTTTACTTCAATGGTTAAATCCCCCTTACTAACGCTTTGCAGTTTATCTATTGAGGATTCAAGCGGTGATTTTACTTTTCGATTGATCTTCCATAAAACCCAAATTCCCAAAAGAATTATTACGGGTGTTGTCACGTATGCCGGAAATATTTTTGGATAAATATACTTTAGGTTTACCAGCACATCCAGTATTACCCAGGAAATTAGTATCAACGTGCCAATAAGATTAAGAATGGATTTATTAAAAAAGTAGCGGACAGCAATAATGCCTATTGGTAGTGCTATTAGCATTATTATTAGAAGTTCGTGCATCCCATTTGCCATAGTAGTAGAATTAAGTTAAACTATTAGTTTTCCCTATTACAAAATAAGAGGGAGAAAAGGCAAATGTCAAGTTAAAAGAGTTTTTTTTGAACGAACATTTGAAAAATATTTTCGCTTATTCTACTATTCTGATTTTGAAGTTTTTTGTTTATGCCTAAAATTCGATGAATTCTAAATCTGTTTTTTAGCGATACGCGTTTAAGGAGTTTGTCAAGAATTTTTGCTATAGGTTTATTACTTAAGACAGAAACTAAAGATTTTTGCCTATCGTACATAGACATTGGAGTTCTGAATCCAGAACCGTGATGGTAAATAACCCCTTCGTATATTCCAAACATAAGCGGGTGTTCTGTTATTCCTTTGGTTCGTAGAATTGGGTGCCAGTTAATGTTATTTCGATTTAAAATTTTTAGCAGATTGCCACCAACATCGGTGCGCCAAAGTTGGTTTGCATTTTGCCATTTGTAGCCTTCCAGCCAGTCGCCTTTTATGCTTTTCCAAAAGCCAACGGTTGTTACACAAAAGGAAGGGTGCGGTTGTATGTCGCCTACATTCTCGATTCGTTGAATCGCCGCAAGCGGATATTTTTGTAAAATGTTTTCAATGTAACTGTCGATGGGCTTTATGGGAAACGCATCGCCGTCAATAAAAATTAAAACGTCGTCATCCGAAGAGGCTTCGTGCACAATTATATCGGCAAGTATGTTAAGTTTTACTGCATGTTCTTTTACTGGTGCACAACTTGCAAAGTAAAACTTGGAACTGTGCAATGTTGCCTGTCCGCTTAAAAAAGAATATATTCTGTAAGGTTGATTTAAATTTTTATTGATGTGCTCAAGTTGGATGTCAATCCATTTATCCGATTCCCAATGAACTGTTGCAATATGGATCATTTGTAAACATTTAAGATTGGACTAAAAATACGAACTTTATATTCTTTTCGCGCTTATTTAATGTTTTAATGTTACTTTTAAGCAATTTTTTACAATGCGCCAGAAATCCTTTTGCATATTTACAACGGAAACATTACCTACCCTTGCAGGAGATGGTCGCAACGCTTTTTTGTGGGCGCGTATTTTTGTGGAAAAAGGATTCGATGTTCAACTGATTTCTTTAAATCCAAACGGGAAACTGCTTCCCGTAGAAGTTATTGATAGTGTAAAGATTAAGCGCATTTTATACTATACGAGAAATAAGTTTGCAAAGCTAATTTATAGGTTGCGTTTATTAAACCATCTCTTCTTTGTAAATAAGAAAGTTTGGGTTGTTTACGGAGCAATGCCTGGGCATTTGCTAATTTTATTTATTGGTAGAATTCTTCGGAAAAAGGTTGTTTTCCGTTCTACACTTTGGGGTTTTGATAATGCCTCCGAGTTGGTGACAAATTTCAAGAGGGTTAAGCGTTATGTTTACAGAAAATCTTCTGTTTACTGGGCGTTGAACAGTGCCTTTGTAACCGATTGGAAATTGAATGTCAACAGTAAAATGCCGATTTATTTATCGTCGCAAGGGGTTGATATCGAGCGTTTCTCGATAAATGAAGAAAAATCAGCTTTACGCAAAAAGTTGGGGTTGCCCGAAGATACGGTAATAGTTCTTATGGTTGGTCATTTAATTGAACGAAAAGGGTTCCCTTGGGTTTTTGAGTGGCTTAGCGAGGTTAACGGAAGTTTTGTGTTGGTACATTTGGGAAATTTTGAGGCGGCAGATTGGGATATGGTTTCTGCACAAAATGCGGCGATGCTTTTAAATAGGCAAAAAGGCGAGGCTGTGTTATCCAATAGGCTGATTTTAATGGGAGGTAACATTTCCGCTGTTGAGGAGGTGTATAAAGCGTCGGATATTTTCCTCTTGGCTTCGGAAAACGAAGGTTATCCTCCGAACTCGGTAAACGAAGCCATGGCTGCCGGGCTGCCGATTGTCTCAAAAAATATAGTTGGGGCTTCGGATTATATTCAGAATAACGATAATGGCTTTTTATTTGAAACAAAGAAGGAATTTATCGGCTGTTTGTCAAGGCTAGTAAACGATGAAAAGTTGCGATTGAAAATGGGGCAGATGTCCTTGAGCAAAACTATTTTGTACAACAGCATTCAGAGCGTTACCGATGAATTTATCCGATATCTGACAATAAAAGGAGCGCTAAGCGAATAGTTCCTTAATTTTCTGCTTCCCTTCTTCTTGAATTTCTAAAAATCTTGAGTATCCGTTATTTGCTATAAAATTTTGTAGCGGCTTGTTGTTTAACAGGGCTATTAGCCACCATGCAATTTCGGAGGGTGAGTTATTTTCTAGAAAAACAATATTATACAAATGGGTAAAGGTTTCATTTAAATTCTCGCGACCTGTTGATACTACGACTGTTTTGGCAGCCATTGCTTCAAGAATAACCAACGGAAAATATTCCATTTCCGAAGGTAAAATTAAAATATCCGATTCGGCATAAAGTTGGTTTTTATGAATTCCTTCTATTTTACCTACAACATCTATGTAATTTTCTAGGGCTAAATTGGAAATGCGTTTTTTCAGTTCAAAAATATTTTTCTCCCTTGGCGTTTCTCCTGCAATGGTCAACTTAATATTCGGGAAATCCTTAATAACAATAGCCATTGCTTCAACAAGGTTTAGGTAACCTTTTTGTGTTAGCAAGTTGGAAAGAAACAGCAGTTTAGTATTGGCCTTTTTCCCGCTTGAGGAACAAATAGCGGGGTCATCTAAAAAATTAGGGACAACGTGTAGTTTTGCTTTTGGAATGTTTAGTGGAACTATTTCATTTTTTAGAAGTTTTGGGGTAAGATGTACAATTTCGCATTTTCGCAGCAGCAGTCGAATAACCCAACTTACATGCCTTTTCTTTGTAAATGCCTCCAATCCGGAACGATGCAGATGTATTATCTTTTTCGATTTTGGCGATAGCAACTTTATGGTAGCAAGGTACAATCCGTCTCTTACTAGTACAATGCCATGGGGAACCATCGAAAAGTAAACGACTTTTGGGTTGAATGTGATGAGTTTAAAAATCAATTCAAATTCAATGGTAATGGCTCTGAATACCTTTCGTAAGGTGATGGTTTCTAAATCCGAAAGTTTTCGGATGAAGTTAAGCGATATATAACGGCATACAAAACGAGAATCGTTACCAATTAACTTTAAAACCGTTTGGTTCATAACCGAAGCACCGTGAATAGGCGGCGGAAGTTGAACTATGAATAAGACCTTTTTCAACCTAGGTTCTATAATTTTGGTGATTCTTATAAAAATAGTAAAACGGATTGAATTTTGGTAAAGAAATTATTCTTTGAGGTTATCTGTTCTCTTCGTTTAAAAAGGAAGTGTGTTTTTTTAAGTATTTCAAAATAAAATATGCAACCCCAGTTGCTATACACGCGAAAATAATAAAGTAGTTATACTCATGTTCGTTCTCGATAACCTCTCCTAATATGTCGAAGGTGCAATAGATAAGGAATAGGGCAAATACTCCATTTTTTTCTTTTTTTAAAACCTTCTTCCAACTAAAAGGCAGGTTAGGTTTAACAAAACTCCTGAATTTAGGAATAAATGCAGGGACATTTTTAGCCCAATTTAAGTATGTTTCGCCAAATTTTTTTCTTAAAAATTGTTCTTCGGCAAACATTATTCGTTCGTAGTAAATCCAGTAAAAAAAGCAGAAGGCAACAATAAACCAAAGGTTTCCTGTTATCAATGCAGGGCCAAGCCACATTAGAAAGTTTCCAACATAAAGCGGGTGCCTTACAACGGAGTAGGATCCGGTAGTATTTAAGTAATCGGCAAGTTGATTTTTTACATTTCTTCCCGAAGTGTTTTTAGGGGTATGTCCAACTGTGTAAATGCGAATAAATAAGCCAAGAAGACTTACCAAAAGGCATCCCATTTCGTAGAATATCTCGTAAGGCGTTTCTTCAAGAAAAAATGTGTCGGGGTAAATCTCTGTTCTTAGGTAAAGAATAGTTCCAATTAGTAATACAACTAAAGGGAGGTAACTTCTGTAACGGAATAACCACACGCCCTGTTTTTCTAACTCTTCTTGTAATGCCATTTTATTATGATTAAAACTTTTCTCTAAACGTTACTTTTCCTTTTTTAGTGTAGAACAATTGATTTGCATTTAATTCCCTTTTCGTCCAAAGTATCAAGAAATCGAGGTAAAGCATATCGTAAGTTTCTTTCGGCTTTACGGGAGTCGTGAAATACCACAATAGACCCCGGTTTTACGTTTTTTTGAACATATTTCAGCACGCTTCGGGGCGATACTCTCCTGCTGTAGTCCATACTTAACACGTCCCAAAGAATTATTTTATACTGTTGCTTTAAAAGTTTAAATTGCTTTGTGGTGATTCTTCCGTATGGCGGACGAAACAGGTTTGTATTCAAGAAGCTGTTGGCATATATTATATCCTGCACATATTGAGTGGTATCCGTAGCCCAGCCTTTAATGTGACTATACGAATGGTTTCCTATGGAATGTCCTTCACTTACTATCTGTTTAAATATTTCCGGGTGCATCTCAACATTTTTTGCGAGACAAAAAAAGGTGGCTTTAGCATTGTGCTTTCTCAGTTGTTCAAGAACCCAAGGCGTAACTTCGGGAATAGGTCCATCGTCGAATGTTAGGAATGCAGCCTCCGTTTCATCTGGAAAGTTCCAGATGATGGTTTTAAAAAAGCGTTGAAAAAAGCGAGGAGGACTTAGGTTAATCATGTTGTTGCTCTAACATCGTTACTAAACGAGTAAACTCGTTGTTTAACTTTTTAAAATGATTCCCATGCTCGTAAGTTTGCGCGTCACGAGTTAACTCCTGCAAAATAGCCAAGTTTAGTTGTGTTTCGTTATAGAGCCAACCTTGTTGATATGTGTCCAAATCGGTTAATATGTAGTTTGCTATGTCAATGCATTGATTTGCCAGAATTTCGGAATACTTTACAGCCTTATCAATTTCACCAGCCCTGTAATAGCCTTCTATCAAAGGAAGTGCAAAGTAATTCAATGGAACGGTATTTTCGGGTATAATTTCCATGCATTTATCCATTGCCGTAATTGCAGAATCCTTTTTACCTTCATCAATGAGCCCATTGGCTAGCCGGGCAAAAATGCTTCTATAGTTAGATACAATCCTCGATTTATTTTCGTCGATATAAACTTTTGGGTTATCCAAACTTCTGAAACGGTACTTGTGCATAAGGTTGTCGAACAGTTCTTCCGTGTTAATACTGCCAACACCCCACTGATTTTTTGCAGTAACCGGAAGTATTTGGTACATAAGTCCATCGAGGTGGAAGAACTTGTTTAGTCCAACGTAAGTTTGGCTGCTAACGGTTGTTCCGAAGTATAGTGGCCGTTTCCATTTGTTTGTAGCAACTAGGTCGAGAATAACCTGTCCGTCTTTTAAGAGCATTTGCTTGTTTATAGACCAAATCATGGTGTCCAAAACTTGGTTGTCCAAGTATTTTGGAACTAAATTATTGGCAATTACTTCCGATTTATTTACCGGTAAAAAATAGGTTTTTCCCGGAAGATAATTAATCCGTTCACTTCTGTCGAATGGCGATTGAATTTCCGCTTCCGGATTATCCGTTAGCATAAAATTAACGGCTTGGTCTAAATTTATAGCCTCTTTAATTTTATTGAAAACCAGAATTACATCGCGTTTTCCGCTGTAATACTGTTCTCTGGTCATGCGAATAGGCATGGGGTCGCTATTGTAGGCTTTATGCTTCATTTGGTCGATGTACCAATCTCCTCTTAAGTAGCTGAGGTTCGATACCCTAACGTCGGTTCTAACTCCTTCCACTTCCTGGTTGTACCATAACGGGAATGTATCGTTATCGCCATAGGTAAATAGTATTGCATCCGGCTTACAGCCTATAAGCATGTTGTATCCGAAATCGGTTGGTATGTAACTGTTCGACCTGTCGTGGTCGTTCCAGTTTTCCTTTGCCATAAGAGTCGGTACCATTAAGGTACATGCAGCAGCCGTAGTAATTGCAGTAATTTGATGGTCCTTTATCTTCTTTAAAAGTTCATAAACAGCCATAACTCCAAGACCAATCCAAATGCTAAAGGCATAGAAACTTCCGGCATACGCATAGTCGCGTTCCCGAGGTTGATAAGGTGTTTGGTTTAGGTATAGTACAATGGCAATGCCGGTCATGAAGAATAGTGCCAAAACGACCCAAAAGCCCTGCCTGCTTTTTTTATATTGAAATATTACTCCGGCTAAGCCTAATAGCAATGGTAAGAGGTAATATTTATTGTGTGCTTTATTGTTTTTGTATAAATCGGGTAATTTGTCCTGTGGTCCGAGCCGAGGATTATCGATAATAGGAATACCGCAAATCCAGTTGCCTTTCAATGAACCACCTTCTCCTTGAATGTCGTTTTGTTTACCGGCAAAATTCCACATAAAATAACGGAGGTACATAAAACCGATCTGGTATCGGAATAAAAATTCCAAATTTTCGCCGAATGTCGGTGTGAACACAGTTTTTTCGCTTCCATCCTGAGTACGAATCGAAACAGGTTTTCCTTTAAAGTTTGTCCATGTTTTATACGCACTTACGTGTTGAGGGTCGTCGCTATACATTCGGGGTAATGGCATTTCGAAACGGGAATCGTATTTATATTCCGACTTTTTTCGAACTGCTACATATTTTTTGCCTTTAGGGGCATAGGATGGTTCTCCGCTAATCCTGTCAACAGCCTGGGCAGAAAAACTTTGTCCATATAGAAGAGGCCGTTCTCCGTATTGCTCTCGGTTTAAGTAGTAAAGCAACGAGAACATATTGTCGGGACAGTTCTGGTTCATTGGCGGGTTGGCCTGTGAGCGAATTACAATTGCAGCATACGAACTATAACCAATTAGCATTACGGTTATGCTTAAGAAAATTGTGTTTAAAATTGGTTTCTTTTTGTTGTATGTATAGTACAGCCCGTAAATTAGCAATGCGGCAACAACTATGATGTAAATTATAACTCCCGACATAAATGGAAGTCCAATGCTGTTTACAAAAAACAGTTCGAATTTCGACGCAACAATTACAAACCCTTGAATAACGCCATACATAACAGTAACAACCAATAGTGCGGATAGCGCTAATGCTCCAATAAAACCTTTAAGGGTGTAGTTGTAATTTTTAAAGTAGTAAACCAAAACAATGGCAGGAATGGCAAGCAGGTTAAGCAAGTGCACTCCAATTGATAGTCCCATTAAGTATGCAATAAGAACAATCCATCGTTTTGAGTAAGGCTTGTCGGCTTCGTTTTCCCATTTTAGAATAGCCCAAAAAACCAGTGCGGTAAATAGCGATGAGGTTGCGTAAACTTCGCCTTCAACAGCCGAAAACCAAAATGTATCGGAAAATGTGTAAGTCAATGCTCCTACAAATCCGGTGGAAAGTATAACGATTAGTTGAGTAATCGAGAAAGAGCCATCTTCGGTATTGACCATTTTTTTAGCCAAGTGAGTAATGGTCCAAAACAAAAATAAAATGGTGAATGCGCTGGCTAATGCCGAAAAAGCGTTGGCAAAAACGGGAACAAGTTCATTCGACGGGGCAAACATAGTAAAGAGACGTACCAGTAACATGAACAATGGAGCTCCGGGAGGGTGCCCTACTTCTAGTTTAAATCCACTGGCAATAAATTCGCTACAATCCCAAAAACTTGCCGTGGGTTCAATTGTCGATAAATAAACAAATGCAGCAATGGCAAATGTAATCCACCCCAGTATGTTATTGTATTTTTTATAACTTACAGTGTCGAATTTCTTCATTAAAGTAAATTTTGTTTACGCGTTCAAAGGTAAAACTTTTTAACCTAGTTTGCCATAACAAGCCAAATCCTGCATTTTATTTTAAATAAAGTTGAAAATAGTAAATTTATAAAGATGATTTTATTACTGATAATGAGTGTTTTAATATTTGTTGAGGTTGATGCGCAAAATCTTGTAAAAAATAGGAATTATTATTATAGAGGTCTTTTTATTTATACGATTGCTCAAATTTTCATAATTTTCAAAAAAACATAAACATGAAAATAGTTCATCGCTTAATTGTTGTTGGCTGTGTTGGTCTGTTTGCCATTACTTCCTGTGTAAAGGATAATGAGTTTGAAAACAAGGAAACCCTGATAACCCGAAATGTTGTGGAGTTAATTAATGCAGATAGCATAAAAAGTTATGTGCAGATGCTCCAAGACATGGGTACTCGATATGCGCTGGCGGATAACAGGAGGAAAGTGGCTACAGCAATTTTGCACAAGTTTCAGAGTTTTGGTTTTACTAGCGTTGTATTAGATTCGTTTTATTTGGATACATACAGTACATGGCAGTATAATGTAGTTGCCGATATTTGTGGACGTCAATATCCCGATAGCGTTGTTATTGTTGGCGGACATCACGATAGCATTTTACGGGAAGGGAATGGCGACCCGTTTGTTGAGGCGCCGGGAGCCGATGATAATGCCAGTGGTGTTGCCGTTACGCTGGAGGTGGCCCGAATTCTTAAAAGTTGTCAATACGAGCCTACGCATACAATTCGGTTTGTAACATTTGCGGCAGAGGAGTTGGGCCTTTTGGGCAGTTTGTACTTATCGTATTCCTACAGTACCAACGGCCTTAAAGTAAAGTTCATGCTAAATAACGATATGGTTGGTTACTACAATTCAGACGATTCAACATCGTGGGTGGTTAACATTATCGATTATCAAAATTCTATTGCGTTACGATACAAGGCCGAAGATATTTTTAGCAATTATACTTGTCTCGAAACGGTAAACGATAATAAGTATCAAACTCGCAGCGATAGTTATCCTTTTTATGTTAATGGGTACAAGGCTCTCTTTTTCATAACTAACGGCGATGACCCTAATTACCATTCGTTAAACGATAGGGTTGAGGCTTGTAATTTCCGTTTTGCCCGCGAAGTGGCTAAAGGAAATTGTGCGTTGGTTTTATTGAATTGCTTTAATGTTGATAATTAGACTTTAAAGTTTGTGTTTCGAAAAATTGAACTATTTTTGGAGTATTGAATTTATTGGGTTATAGTTGATAATTAAATACGTTTAATTATGAAGTTGAAAAACTTAGTTATTTCGCTTGTTGTATTGATTTTATTGGGCGTGCTGGCTTATTTTATTGCGGTTCCTCGGATAGCAGGCAAGGCATACCACGATGCTTTACAGTTAAAAGATTCCATGAAATATCAGGAAGCCTTAGTTAAGTTCAATAAAGCGATTAGGTATAATTCAAAGGTAAACGACTACTATTTGCAACGCGGAATAGTTAAATCGGCGTTAAATGCAGATTCTTCTGCTTTAGTAGATTTCAATACTGTACTCGAACGTGATTCTTTAGTTTTCGATGCTTACCTGTATAGGGGAATATCGTACCGAAAACTGGCCGATTTTAAACTGGCTATGCACGATATCAACCATGCTATTGATTTGAACGATTCCAGTTCATTGGCTTATTATCAGCGGGGATTGCTATACGCGGCAACTATGGATTTCGATAAAGCTTTGGCCGACTACAATAAAAGTATCGAGTTGGACGGAACAAACCTTGAAGCTTTTTATAGCAGGGGCGAATCGTTGGCCAATCTGGACGACTTTAAAGGCGCCATTGCCGATTACGACAAGTTAATCGAAGGTCCGAATGCTTCTCCCGAAGCATATAAAAAACGTGGTATTTTTAAATTGAATATACAGGATTACCAAGGTGCTGTTAACGATTTTAAGATTGCCATAAAAGGATTGTCCAACGACAAGGATTTACTTTGCAACTATGGAACTGCATGTTCCGATTTAAAGCAGTATGACGAAGCGTTAACGTATTTGAATAAGGCAATTTCCATCGACCCTAATTTCTCTTTGGCTTATGGGATTAAAGGTGGCGTTTTGCTTCGAAAAGGCGATTTTAACCAAGCCTTAAAAACCTTCAATAAGGCAATTTCTTTAACCCCAAAGTACGTTAAGGCATTGTATGGGCGAGGTATTGCAAAGGCATTTATGAAAGATTATAGAGGCTCTATCGGCGATTTTACAGAGGTCATAAAAACTAATCCGGATTTTATTCAGGCGTATTATAACCGTGCTGTGTCGAAAGCCATTTTAAAAGAGCATAAAAGTGCCATTTTGGATTACGATATTGCCATTAAAGCCGATTCGAAAAATGCCGAAGCATACTATAATAGAGGCATTTCACGCATAAATGTTCAGGATTATAAGGGAGGTTGCGAAGATTTTCACGAAGCGTATAGTTTGGGCTACCAACCTGCCGAACAAATGATAAACATTTACTGCCCTAAGGATAAGAATACTCACGTTATTGTGAAATAATTACTGGAGTTCGATTTTTCCTGTTGGCTGTTTAAAGCAAGGTTGGTATAAAAAGACGCTCTGTTGGCGGAACTTGCAGTCCGAGTTTCTTAGTTTTGCTGAATCCTTTTACTCTTCTCAGGAAAGGAAAAGAACTGTTTTCTTTTGAAAA
>ERZ795053.5427-NODE-5427-length-13148-cov-5.572443_pt1 | contig 13148 bp, 15 predicted proteins | sample MGYA00375137_ERZ795053 | MGnify/ENA primary metagenome ERZ795053 (study PRJEB30182, sample SAMN05720284) | activated sludge metagenome | isolation source: Anaerobic digester | place: Hong Kong | collected 2014-12-17 ... | reverse complement strand
CGGCCGACCTCCTCGATCACGTCGATCTCGGTGGCGGAGTCGTAGCGCCAGGTGGGGACCTGCACCTCGTGGTCGTCGCCCACCGCGGTGGCCGTGAAGCCGATCGGATCGAGCAGCCCGGCGATCTGGTCCGCGGACAGCTCGGTGCCGAGCAGGGCGTTCACCCGGCCGGTGCGCACGAGCACCGCCGGTCGCTCCGGCAGCCGGCCGCGCACGTCGACCTGCACCGGCTCCGTCGTGGCGCCGCAGATCTCGGCGGCCAGCTGGCAGAAGCGATCGGCGGCAAGCTGGCCGACCCCGGGGTCGATGCCCTTCTCGAAGCGGGCCGATGCCTCCGACCGCAGGCCCAGCCGGCGCGAGGAGCGGGAGATCGACGTCGGGTCGAACCACGCCATCTCCAGCAGCACGCTCGTGGTGCCCTCGGCGATCTCGCCCTCGGCACCGCCCATGATCCCGGCGATGCCCACCGGGCGGTCGTCGCCGTCGCAGATCAGCAGGTCGTCGGCGGACAGGGTCCGCTCGACGTCGTCGAGCGTGGTGATCTGCTCGCCGTCGACCGCCCGCCGCACCCGCAGGGTGGCCCCGGCGATGGCGTCGAGGTCGTAGGGGTGGTTGGGCTGACCGGTCTCGAGCATCACGTAGTTCGAGATGTCGACCATCGCCGAGATCGAGCGCATGCCGGCCTGGGCCAAGCGCTGCTGCATCCAGTCCGGCGCGGTGGCGCGCGGATCGACGTCGCGCAGCACCCGAGCCACGAACCGACCGCAGCCGACCGGATCGACGATCTCCACCGCGAACGCGCTGCCCGCGGTCTCGGCGCGGTCGAGCCCGCCGCTCCCCTCCGCTCCCCAGCTCACCGGCGCACCCGCGGCCACGGCCTCGGGCGGCGCCGGTGGCACGAACCGGACCCCCACCTTCGGGGCGAGGTCGCGGGCCAGGCCCATCACGTTCATGGCATCGGGGCGGTTCGGGTTGACCTCGAGCTCCCAGAGGACATCGGGCTCGATGCCGAGCGCCTCGGTGATCGGGGTGCCCAGTGCCACGGCCCCATCGAGGACGAGGATGCCGCCGTGGTCGTCGGAGGTGCCGAGCTCGCGCGCCGAGCAGAGCATGCCGTTGGACCACTCGCCGCGGAGCTTGCGCCGCTCGATCTTCATGCCGCCGGGCATCACGGTGCCGAGCGTGGCGAGCGGGACCCGGTCGCCGATGGCCATGTTGAACGCGCCGCAGCAGATCTGGAGGGCCTCGCCGTCACCGCGGTCGACGTCGACCAGCTGGATCTTGTCGGCGTTCGGGTGCGGCCTCAGCGCCAGCACCTCCACGACCTCGATGCCGTCGAGGCCGTCGCCGATGCGGGTCTCCTCCTCCACGGGCGTGCCGAGGTCGTCGAAGGCGGCGGCGATGGCCTCGGGGGCCACGGGCGCGTCGAGCAGCTCCTGGAGCCAGGAGTGGAGGACCTTCATCAGAACTGCTCCAGGAAGCGGATGTCGGTGCTGGCCAGCTCGCGCAGGTCGGTGACGCCGTGGCGGGTGGCGGCGAGGCGGTCGAGCCCGAACCCGAAGGCGAAGCCCGAGAACGCCTCGGGGTCGATGCCGCAGTTGGCGAGCACGTTGGGATGGACCATCCCGCAGCCGCCGAGCTCGAGCCAGGTGCCATCGGGCCGCTGGATGTCGAACTCGGCCGAGGGCTCGGTGAAGGGGAAGTACGACGGGCGCAGGCGGCTCGTCCACCCCGGCCCGAAGTAGGCCTTGGTGAAGCGGTCGATGGTGCCGGCGAGGTGGGCGAAGGTGACGCCCTCGTCGACCACGAGGCACTCGAGCTGGTGGAACACGGCGAGGTGCGTGGAGTCGGTGGCCTCGTTGCGGTACACCCGTCCGGGCATCACCGAGTAGATCGGGGGCGCTTGGCCCTCCATCACCCGGATCTGCACCGGGGAGGTGTGGGTCCGCATCACCACCTCCTTCGGTTCGCCGAGGCCGACGAAGAAGGTGTCCTGCATGTCGCGCGCCGGGTGGAACTGGCCGAAGTTCAGCGCGGTGAAGTTGTGCCAGTCGTCTTCGACCTCGGGGCCCTCGGCCACCGTGAAGCCGAGGCCCACGAACACGTCCTCGAGCTCCTCGATGGTCTGGGTGACCAGATGGAGGTGACCGGCGTCGCGTCCGGCGCGCACCTCGGTGAGGTCGAGCCGCTCCGCATCGGCCTGCGCTCGCCGGGCGCTCGCCTCGAGGATCGACCGACGGCCATCGAGCGCGGTGCGCAGCGCCTCGGTCGCTTCGTTCATGGCGAGGCCGGCCTCGCGCCGCGCCTCGGGGGCGAGCCCGCCGAGCTGCTTCTTCAGACCACCGAGCTCGGAGGCCTTCCCGAACAGGTCGCGCTGCAGCTCGCCCAGCTCATCGAGCGTGGCAGCGCCGTCGATCCGGCGGGTGGACTCGGCCTGGATGCGGCGGATCTCGTCGATCATGGTGGCGGCAACCTTGCCGCCTCGGTGGCGGCCCCGTCCACTCCGTTCGCCCTGCTCCGGCGCACGATCTCGAAGCACAGGACGGTGCCGGCCATGGCGACGTTGAGCGACTCCGCCGAGCCCGCCATCGGGATGGAGATCCGCAGGTCGGAGGCGTCCTCGACGGCCGACCCGGCCCCGTGGGCCTCACTGCCCAGCACGAGGGCGAGGGGGCCGTCGAGCGGGGCGGCGTCGTAGGGCTCGCCGCCCCGCACCACCGCCGTGGCGACGCGCCACCCCTGTCGCTGCAAGCGGGCCACCACGGCCGCAGGATCGTCGGCGTCGATCACGTCGATGCCGAACCAGGCGCCCGCCGACGCCCGCACCACCTTGGGACTGCTGGGATCGGCGCCCCCGGCGCAGATGACCGCGCGGGCCCCGGCGGCGGCCGCAGCGCGGATCAACGTGCCGACGTTGCCCGGGATCTGCAGGCCGGCGAGGACCACCACGAAGCCGGCGCCACCGGCCCGCTCGCCTGGCGACGAGGGCGCGGCCACGGGCCAGGTCGGCTCGGGCCGGTCGACGATCGCGAGCATGCCCTGCGAGGTGGCGACATCACCGATCCGGTCCAGCGCACCCGCCGGCAGCGCCCACGGCTCGACCTCGGACCCCAGGCGCTGCAGCACGTCGGCGACGGCGGGGCGCCCGATCGCCGCCTCGTCGACGTAGACGTCGCGGATGGCGGCCCCGGCATCGAGGGCGGCGCCGACCAGCACCGGTCCCTCCACGACGAGCGCCCGCTGCTCGGCCCGCTCCCCCGGGCGCTTCACCAGCCGGGTGAGGCGGGCGATGCGGGGGTTGCGGACCGAGAGCGGGCGCATCGTGCGTCGAACCCCGGGCGGAGCCCGAGGCGTGGATCAGCTCAGGCCGTGGCCTTGGCGGCGCCGGCCTCGGTGGCCACCTTCACCAGCGCGGCGAACGCGCCCGGGTCGGTCACGGCCAGGTCGGCGAGCACCTTGCGATCGACCTCGACCTCGGCGAGCTTCAGCCCGTTGATGAACCGGCTGTAGCTGATGCCGTTCTGGCGGCAGGCCGCGTTGATCCGCTGGATCCACAGCTTGCGGAACTCGCCCTTGCGCGCCCGGCGGTCGCGGAAGGCGTACTGCAGGGAGTGCATCACCTGCTCGTTGGCGGCCCGGTACGAACGGCTCTTGTTGCCGTAGTAGCCCTTGGCCCGCTCGAGGGTGGCGCGGCGGTGCTTCTTGGAGTGAACAGCGCGCTTGACTCGTGCCATCTCTCAGTCCTCTTCTCTCGTGTCGGGCGGGGCTACTTGCCCAGCATCTTCTTGATGCGGGCCTGATCGCCCGGGGCCAGGACGACCTCGTCCTTGAGGCGTCGGGTGCGGGTCGACGGCTTCTTCTCGAGGATGTGGTTGCGCATGGCGCGCCGGCGGCGGAGCTTGCCGGTGCCGGTGGCCTTGAAGCGCTTGGCCGCGCCGCGGTGGGTCTTCATCTTGGGCATGTCGTGTGCTTCCTCTCGCGCCGTGGGCGCACCAGGGGATCAGGCGTCGGTGTCGGCCGCCTCGGCGGCGGGCTCCGGCGCAGTGGGCTCGGTGGGGGCGGCGCCGTCGGGCGCCGGCTCGGCCTGCGAACGCTTCTTGGCCTCGGCCTGGGCCTTCTTGTCGGGGGCGAGGACCATGATCATGTTCCTCGGTCCGTCGAGCTTCGGGTACACCTCGACCCGGCCCGTGTGGGCCACCTCTTCGGCCACCCGGTCGAGGATCTTCTTGCCCAGCTCCGGGTGGGCGACCTCTCGCCCTCGGAACATGATCGTGATCTTGACCTTGTGGCCCTCGTCGAGGAACTTCTCCACCTTGCGGGTCTTGGTGCCGAAGTCGCCGCCGCCGATCTTGGGGCGGTACTTCATCTCCTTGATGACCACGTTGGTGGACTTGCGCCGGGACTCCTTGGCCTTCTGCGCCGTCTCGTACTTGTACTTGCCGTAGTCCATGACCCGGCAGACGGGTGGGTTGGCCTTGTCCGCGACCTCGACCAGATCGAGGTCGAGGGCCCGGGCGTAGTTCAGCGCCTCGGGCAGCGGCTTGATCCCGATCTGCTCCCCGTCGGGCCCGACGAGGCGGACCTCCCGGGCGCGGATGCGATCGTTGATCCGGGGCTCGTTGTTGGTGGGCGGTGCTATGGCCGGTGGCTCTTCATGAAGTGCGTAGGTCCTCCCTGACGCAGTCGGCGGGGTTGGTGGATCGGCCCGCACCGGTGCCCAAAAGCACGAAGCGCGGACGTCGGAGAAGCCGACATCCGCGCCCGCCCGGAGGCGGTTGCAAGCATCGACCTGGACGCACCTGCCCGAGGTGGGCGGTGGCCAGGTGGGGGCGGACCCCACTTCCCTGGGTTGTTGCCTCGCTAGGGTACCAGCGCGCCCGACCCGCCCGGCAACTCCGGGCTGCGAGCGGCGCGCCCCGACCCTGCGACCCCGACGAGCGAGGACCTTCCCCATGAGCCTGTGGACCCCCGGTGGCGAGCGACCGGTCGGCGGCGACGACGGTGGTGCGACGCCGTCGTCGCCCCCCGGCCTCGGCGAGCAGCTCAGCGCCGAGCAGGAGGCCGAGGCCCAGCAGATGGCCGCCGAGATGGCGGCCGTGCGCGAGCAGCTGGCCCAGGTGCCCGCCGCGCAGGTGGTGGCGAACCACGCCATGGGCTGCTGGGAGCTCGCCGCCATCCACCTGTCGTCCCAGCCGCCGCGCTTCGACGAGGCCCAGGTGGCCATCGACGCCTTCGGTGCCCTGGCCGACGTGGTCAAGGGCCGCCTCGGCGAAGACGAGGCCACCCTCCACGACGCCCTGGCCCAGCTCCGCCTGGCGTTCGTGCAGCTCAAGGCCAGCTTCGACGCCCCGGCCGACGGCCCCACGGCCGAGACCACCGAGGAGGACGGCGGCGACTGAGCGGCCGGGCCCTCAGGTCGTGCGGCGCCGCAGGTCGACCGCCTCCAGGCCCGTGGGCCCGGGCACCACGTCGAAGCTGACGTAGGCCCCCTCGGGGATCGTGCGCGAGCCGTCGGCGATCCGCGTGCAGTGGAAGTACCAGGTGGGACCGTCGCCATCGGCGCGGACGGTGCCCGCCCCGACCTGCTCGTCGAACGAGGCCACCCGCCCGGTCCAGCTCCCGAAGGCCGACGCCAGCACGCCGTCGCGCTCGCCCATCAGTGGACGATCTTGGCCAGCGGGAGCTCGATGATGTCGGAGGCCCCCGCGTCCTTGAGCGCCGGGATCAAGATGTTGATCTCGCGCTTGGGGACCACGGTCTCGACCGCGTAGCCGCCCTCACCGTGCAGCTTGGACACGGTCGGCGCCTTCATCGAGGGGAGCAGGTCGATCACCCCGTCGAGGTCGCCACCGCCGACGTTGAGCTTCACCAGGACCTTGCCACGAGCTTCGAGCACACCCTGCAGGAGGGTCCGCACCTGGTGCATGGCGTGGGCCTTGTCAGGGTCGGCGTACGCCGTCGGGTTGGCCACCAGCTCGGTGTAGCTCTGGAGGATCTGGTCGATCTCCTTGAGCCCCGCGGCGCGCAGGGCCCGGCCGGTCTCGGTGATCTCGACGATGCAGTCGACGATGTCGGGGATCTTGGCCTCGGTGGCCCCGTAGCTGAGGCGGATGTCGGCCTCGATGCCCTTGGACTCGAAGAACCGCCGGGTGACGACCGGGTACTCGGTGGAGACCCGAACGCCCTGGGGCAGGTCCTCCACCCGCTCCACGGGCGAGTCGCCGGCCACGGCGACCACCATGCGGATCGGCCGCGAGGTCGCCTTCGAGTACTGGAGCTCGCCCAGCGTCTCGACCGTGCTCGAGGTCTCCTCGATCCAGTCGCGCCCGGTGATCCCCAGGTCGAACATGCCCTCGGCTACGTACATCGGGATCTCCTGCGGGCGCAGGATGCGGACCGAGTCGATCCGCGGATCGTCGATGGTCGCCTTGTAGTCGACGGTGGAGGACCGGTTGACCTGCAGGTCTGCCGCGGCGAACAGCTCCAACGTGGCCTTCTCGAGCGATCCCTTGGGCAGCACCAGCTTCAGCACGGGCGTTGACGGTACCGGCCCGTCCCCCACCTGGGCCAAAGGGTTCGCGACCGACCCGCCGGTCACCCCGCGTAGCGCGCCGCGCCGGGCACGGCGACGGCCGGCGCGGGACGGTCCCGCGCCGGCGCGGGCGGCGCGGTCGTGGGTGGTGGCGCGGTCGTCGTCGTGCTCGGGGGCGTGGACGCCCGGGCGGCCGCCCGGCCGTCGGCGAGCACCTCGGCCACGGCGTCGTAGGCCGGCTTCGGCGCGAAGGCGTCGTCGAACAGGAGCGGGCGCGTCGGCGTCGGCAGCAGGCCGAGCGCATCGAGCCACGTGTCGCGGTCGGACACGCCCCAGGTGGTCACCTCCTCGCACGACGTCACGGCCAGGCACGCGGTCACGATCGTGCGGTAGGCCTCGGCCTGGCGTCGGAGGACACCGGGGTCGTCGGGCCCGGTGGCGACGTCGAGCTCGGTGATGGCCACGGCCAGTCCCAGGTCGGCGAACTGCTGGAGCTCGGCTTGGAACCTCGCCCGGTCGGGCCCGTCGGGCGTGGGCCGGTGGGTCTGGATGCCGATCCCGTCGATCGGCACCCCCTCGGCGAGGAGGCTGCGCACCAGCGCGAGCAGCGCCTCGTGCTTGAGCGGACTGAGGTCGGTGCCGTACTCGTTGAGCCAGAGCTCCGCCGTCGGGTCGACCTCGTGGGCGAGGCGGAAGGTGTCGGCGATCCAGCCCGGGCCGAGGACCCGCTCGAACACCGAGCCTGACGTGGCCGTGCCGGCGGTCTCGAGCGGCTCGTTCACCACGTCCCAGCGATGGACGCGGCCCCGATAGCGCTCGAGGATCCCACGGACGTGCTCGGCCAGCTCGGCGCGCAGCTCGTCGGGGTCGGTGAGGGCGACCACCCATGCCGGCGTGTAGCGATCCTGCGCCCACACGAGGTTGTGCCCGCGGACCTCCATGCCGTTGGCCTCGGCGAAGGCGACCACGGCGTCGGCCCCGGCGTAGTCCACCTGGTCGCGCTGAGGCTCGATGGCGTACCACTTCATGGCGTTCTCGGGGGTCAGCGAGGAGAACTCCCGGGCGAGCGTCGCCGAGTGCTGCGGGTCGGCGATCTGGCCCGGCTCCAGCGTGGCGCCGATCCGCAGGCCTGCGCCGGAGGCCAGCGCGCGCAGCGGCCCGGGCGCCGGGGCGGCGGCGGCCGTCGGCGCGAGCGCCGAGACGGCCAGCGCGAGCACCACGGCGGCGGCGCGCCCCCTCAGATCCACGGCCTCAGGCTAGGACGACGATCCTCCGACCGCGGCGCCGTCCTCGTGGGCGGTGATCACGCGCACGAGCAGGTCCTCCAACGTCTGGCGATCCGCCGGGGCGAGGACCCCGAACACGTCGTCGGCCACGGTGGCGGCCACCCCCTCGAACTGCTCGATGGCGTGGCGCCCGTCGTCGGTGACCTCCACCGCGTAGCGCCGGCGGTCGGCCGGGTCACGACGGCGCTCGACGTAGCCGGCGGCCTCGAGCACGTCGAGCAGCCCGACGAGGTCGGACGGGTCGATGCCGAGCTGGTCGCCGAGGGCCCGTTGCGACGGCGCCGTCGCCCCCGTGGCCACCGCCCGCAGCACCGAGAAGCACCCGGGGCGCAGCCCGGCATCCACCGCCCAGGCCTCCTCGGCCATCCGCACGGAGAACGCGCGCCGCATGACCGCACCCAACCGGGCGAGGGCCAGCACCGGCGGGGCGTCGGTGACTTGCGGTTCCATGGGACCAACCCTATCGTTGGGCTTTCCAACGATCCAGTCCCCCCACGAAGGCGGAGCCCATGGCCGCAGCCGACCTCGATCCCTCCTCGTCCGCGGTCGAGGTCGCAGGCCTCCAGAAGCGCTACGGCGACTTCGAGGCCGTCCGTGGCATCGACTTCTCCGTGGGCCTCGGCGAGACGTTCGGCTTCCTCGGGCCCAACGGCGCCGGGAAGAGCACCACGATCAAGATGCTCTGCACCCTGGTGACGCCGAGCGGCGGGACCGCTCGCGTCGCCGGCCACGACATCGTCCGGGAGCGGGCGCAGGTGCGGCGCAACATCGGGCTCGTCTTCCAGGACACGACGCTCGACACCTACCTCACCGCGGCCCAGAACCTCCGGTTCCACGCCGACCTCTACGACATGCCTCGGCACCTCGTCGAGGGCCGCATGCAGCAGGTGCTCGAGATGGTGGGCCTCTGGGATCGCAAGGACCAGGAGGTGGGTGCCTTCTCGGGGGGCATGAAGCGCCGCCTCGAGATCGCCCGCGGGCTCATGCACTCGCCCCGGGTCCTGTTCCTCGACGAGCCGACCGTGGGCCTCGATCCCCAGACGCGCGCGTCGATCTGGGGCTACATCGGCGAGCTGCGCCAGCAGGAGCAGATCACCATCTTCCTCACCACGCACTACATGGACGAGGCCGAGCACTGCGACCGCATCGCCATCATGGACAGCGGCGAGCTGAAGGTCCTCGACACCCCCGAGGCGCTCAAGGCCGGCGTGGGCACCGATCGGGTGCAGATCACGACCGCGGACGACGAGGCCGCCATCGCGGCCATCGCCGCCACCTTCGACCTCGAGGCCGTGATGAGCGAGGGCAAGGTCACCATCAACGTCGCGGCCGGGGAGGCGTTCGTCCCCCGGCTCTTCGCCGAGCTCGGCATCCCGATCCACTCGGTGTCGGTCGCCCGGCCCACGCTCGACGACGTCTTCATGTCCATCACCGGCCGCACGATCCGCGACGCCGAGGCGTCGGCGGGCGATCGGTTCCGAGCGGCCACCGCCGCCTTCCGGGGAGGATCCCGATGACCACGCTCGACCGTCCCGCCACCGCCGAACTCGCGTCCGTCCGGGTCACCGGTGGCGGCGCCTCCCAGGACCTGCGCGCCATCAAGGTCGTCATGGCCCGCGAGCTCATCCGGTTCCGCCAGGACAAGATCCGCATCGTCTCCGCCCTCGTGCAGCCGGTGCTGTTCATCTTCGTGCTCGGCACCGGGCTGTCGTCGATCACCGACCAGAGCACGTCGGGCCTCGACTTCCGCACCTTCATGTTCCCCGGCGTGCTCGCCACCTCCGTGCTGTTCACGGCGGTGTTCTCGGCCATGTCGATCGTCTGGGACCGTGAGTTCGGCTTCCTCCGCGAGATGCTCGTCGCCCCGGTGCGCCGCAGCTCGATCATCGTGGGCAAGGCGCTCGGCGGCGCCCTCGTGGCCACGATCCAGGGCCTGCTCGTGCTCGCCTTCGCCCCGCTCGTCGACGTGCCCCTCCACCCCGTGATGGTGGTGGTGCTGGCCTTCGAGATCTTCCTGCTCTCGTTCACCCTGACCTCGATGGGCCTGGTGATGGCGGCTCGCATCCAGCAGATGCAGACGATGATGGGGATCATGCAGATGGTGCTGCTGCCGCTGTCGTTCCTCTCCGGCGCCCTCTACCCCATCGACAACCTGCCGAAGTGGCTCCACACGCTGGTGATGATCAACCCCGTCACCTACGCGGTGCACGCCGTGCGCAGCACGGTGTTCCACTACCTCGATGCCCCCCAGCAGGCCAAGGACGCGCTGAACCCGCCGCTCACCTGGAACGGCTGGGTGGTGCCGATGGGGGTGCAGCTCGGCGTGGTGATCGTGCTCGGGCTGGGCCTGATGCTGCTGGCCGCCCAGCAGTTCGAGAAGGCCGAGTAGCCCGACCGCGCCTGGCGAGGTTCAGCCGACGCCGAGCAGGTCGACCACGAAGACGAGGGTCTCGCCGCCCTTGATGACGCCGCCGGCGCCCCGATCGCCGTACCCGAGGTGCGGGGGGATGGTGATCTTGCGGCGGCCGCCCAGCTTCATGCCGGCCACGCCCTGGTCCCAGCCGGCGATGACCTGGCCGGCGCCGAGGCGGAACCCGAAGGTGTCGTTGCGGTCCCACGAGGCGTCGAACTGGCCCTTGGTCGACCACGCCACCCCCACGTAGTGCACCTCCACCGGGTGGCCGGCGGCGGCCTCGGGCCCGTCGCCCTCCACGAGGTCCTCGATGACCAGCTCGGTGGGGGGCGCTTCGTCGGGGATGGTGATCTCGGGCTTCTCGCTCATGGCCGGCGACCCTATCGGCCGGGCCGCCTCCCGACTCCCCCGGGTCCTCCGCCCTCGGCGACGACGAGGCGGAACCCGGTGTCGAGCTCGGCCCGGTCGAGCAGGTGGCCGTGGCGTCGGTGCCAGCTGCCGTCGGCGAGATCGGCGGCCAGGCGCGCCATGCGCGCCGCCACGAGGTCGTCGGGCAGGAGCGCGAGGCCCGAGGCGCACGCCCGCACCGCGGGGTCGAGGTAGGCCTCGGGCCGCTGCCAGTGGGCGGGCTGGAACCCGTCGACGCAGTCGGCGGGCACCGGGACCACCTCGATACGCCCCGCACCGCCCAGCCGCTCGAGGACCTCGGCGGGGCGCGGCGGGCGAGACACCGCCAGCTCGCCGATCTCGGGCAGGTAGTCGTCGACCAGCCAGAACGACACCACGTCCACCGGCTCGTAGGAGAGCACGACCTGCCGGCGGGCCACCCGGCGCAGCTCGGTCAGGCCGCGCTCGACGTCGGTCCAGTGGTGGATGCTGAGCACGGTCATGGCCACGTCGAACGACCCGTCGGTGAACGGGAGCGATTCGGCCACCCCCGCCACGCACGGCGCGGCACCGGGTCGGCGCTGCCGTCGCATCGTCGCGGACGGCTCCACGGCCACGACCGTCCGATCGGCGGGCTCGTACGAGCCCGTACCGGCACCGACGTTGACCACCGAGCAGGCCTCGCCGAGCGCCCGGTGGATCTGCGCCTCGACGCGGGGGTCGGGCCGACGCCCGGTCGCGTAGGTCTGGCCGATCCGGTCGTAGGTGGTCATCCGCCGATCGCCACCGTCAGCCGTTGCGGATGCGGCTGAGCAACGTGGCCATCTCGACGGCGACCTTGGCGCCGTCCTCGCCGACGTTGTGGCCGCCCGGCCCCTCCGAGCGGGCCAGGGCCTGGTCGAGGTTCTCCACGGTGAGCGCCCCGAAGGCGATGGGGACGCCGGTCTCGAGCTGCGCCCGTTGGATGCCACCGGCGCACTCCCCCGCGACGGCCTCGTAGTGGGTGGTCTCGCCGCGGATCACGCAGCCGAGCGCGACCACCGCATCCACGCGGCCAGAGAGCGCCCACGTCTTGGCGGCGAGCGGCAGCTCGAAGGCGCCAGGCACCCAGTCGACGGTGACCTGCGCCTCGGGGACGCCCGCCGCGGCGAGCCCGCGCTGCACGCCCTCGAGCAGGCGCAGGGTGATGCGCGAGTTCCACCGGGCGGCGACGACGGCCACGTGCAGGTCGGTGCCGTCGAGCACGGCCTCGGGCACGCCCTCGGCGGGGTGGTCGCCGGCCATCAGCCCTCGCCGCCCAGGGTCTCGACGTCGTCGGCCGATTCCGGCGGCACGGCACCGGCCGGGTCGGCCGGCAGGTCCTCGAGGCCCTCGAGCAGGTGGCCCATCTTCTCGGCCTTGGTCTTGAGGTAGCGGAGGTTCTCGGGGTTGGGGGCGGTGATCGACGGCACCCGATCGGTGATGTCGAGGCCGAACCCGTCGAGGCCGCCGTACTTCGCCGGGTTGTTCGTGATGAGGCGCATCGTGGTCACGCCGAGGTCGACCAGGATCTGGGCGCCGATGCCGTACTCGCGGGAGTCGACCGGGAGCCCGAGCGCTTCGTTCGCCTCCACCGTGTCGGCGCCCTCGTCCTGCAGCTCGTAGGCCCGGATCTTGTGGCCGATGCCGATCCCCCGCCCCTCGTGGCCGCGGAGGTAGACGATGACGCCCTGGCCCTCCTCGGAGATGAGCTTCATGGCGGCGTCGAGCTGCACGCCGCAGTCGCAGCGCATGGAGCCGAAGACATCGCCGGTCAGGCACTCGGAGTGGACCCGGACGAGGACGTCGTCGGCGCCGGCGATGTCGCCCTTCACCAAGGCCACGTGCTGCTCGCCGTCGAGCACCGACTCGTAGACCTTGCAGGCGAAGTCGCCCCACGCCGTGGGGATCCGAGCATCGGCGATCTGGCGGACGAGCTTCTCCGTGCGGCGCCGGTACCGGATCAGATCCGCGATGGAGATCATGTACAGGTTGTGCTCGCGAGCGAAGCGGCGCAGCTCCGGCTGGCGAGCCATGTCGAGCTTGTCGCCCGTCACGATCTCGCACAGGATGCCGGCCGGGTAGAGCCCCGCCATCCGCGCCAGGTCCACGGTCGCCTCGGTGTGGCCGGCCCGCTTGAGCACGCCGCCCTCGCGGGCCTCGAGCGGCAGGATGTGGCCGGGCCGGGCCAGGTCGCCCGGCCGGGTGGTGGGGTCGACCATGGCCAGCACCGTGGCCGCACGGTCGCCCGCCGAGATGCCCGTGGTGGTGCCGTGGCGGAAGTCGACGCTCACGAGGAACGCGGTGCGCATCGACTCGGTGTTCGACTCCACCATCGGGCGCAGGTCGAGCTCGGCGGCGCGCTCGGAGGTGATCGGCGCGCAGATGAAGCCCGAGGTGTGCTGCAGGAAGAAGGCGATCTTCTCGGGGGTCACGTGCTCGGCCGCCATGATGAGGTCGCCCTCGTTCTCGCGGTCCTCGTCGTCGACGACCACGATGATCTCGCCGCGGG
>ERZ795053.5423-NODE-5423-length-13153-cov-4.138113_pt1 | contig 13153 bp, 7 predicted proteins | sample MGYA00375137_ERZ795053 | MGnify/ENA primary metagenome ERZ795053 (study PRJEB30182, sample SAMN05720284) | activated sludge metagenome | isolation source: Anaerobic digester | place: Hong Kong | collected 2014-12-17 ... | reverse complement strand
CCTATCAAATTGAAGAAACCGACAATGCCAACGTACTTCTTCGTGCCGAAGTGTTGAATCGCATAAATTCCCGAAGAAAACCTGCTATTATTGTTACTTATCCTGAAGCACTCTTTGAACAAGTAGTGACCAGAAAGGAACTAGAACGCAATACCTTGAAGATTTCTGTGGGCGATGATCTTTCTATTGATTTTGTAAATGAAGTGTTGTTTGAATACCGTTTCAAACGGGTGGATTTTGTGACCGAACCGGGCGAGTTTTCAGTACGTGGTGGTATTGTGGATGTGTTCTCTTTCTCAAATGACAATCCGTATCGTATAGAGTTTTTTGGCAACGAAGTAGAAAGTATTCGCACGTTTGATGTAGAAACACAATTGTCTACAGAGCAAATCAAGAAAATCAGCATTATTCCCAATGTGGAAAACAAATTTTTGGATGAAAAAAGAGAAAGCTTCCTTCAATATATTGATTCAAAAACAGTGGTGTTTTTGAGCAATGCCGACTTGCTATTTTCCAAATTGGACAGCCTCTTCCAAAAAGCTGAAGAGGCCTTTCAACTGCTCTCCAAAGACCTGAAGCATGCTTCCCCTGAAGAATTGTTCTGCAATGCAACGCTTTTCAAAAAACAGATTTTGGAATTTGGTTTAGTGGAGTTTGGCTCAACTTCAGTCTTTTCCAGAGAGAATAGCATTGTTTTTAACACGACTCCACAACCAGCTTTCAACAAAAATTTCGAATTGCTCATTAATAATCTAAATGACAATCATGATAAGGGCTATTCCAATTACATAGCCTGCGTGAGCGAGCAACAGGCCAACCGACTTGAAGCCATTTTTAAGGATGTGGAAGACCAGGTTCATTACAAAACCTTTGTGCTTTCCATACATCAAGGGTTTATAGACCATGACACAAAAATTGCCTGTTATACGGATCATCAAATTTTTGAACGCTACCACAAGTTTAGCATTAAAAATGGGTATTCCAAAAAACAGGCTATTACGCTAAAAGAGCTAACCAACCTGGAAATTGGCGATTATGTAACCCACATTGACCACGGTATTGGAAAGTTTGGCGGTCTTCAAAAAATAGACGTTGAAGGTAAAAAACAAGAAGCCATTAAACTGATTTATGGCGAACGCGATATCTTGTATCTAAGTATCCATTCCCTTCACAAAATTACCAAATATAACGGCAAGGATGGCACTGCGCCCAAAGTATATAAATTGGGCAGCAAAGCATGGAAGGCGCTGAAGCAAAAAACAAAATCCCGAGTCAAGGAAATTGCCTTCAACCTCATCCAATTGTATGCTAAACGCAAACTGGAAAAAGGGTTTCAGTACAACCCTGACAGCTATTTGCAAACCGAGTTGGAAGCCTCCTTTTTATATGAAGATACCCCAGACCAATCTACAGCAACGGCCGATGTAAAAGCCGATATGGAAAGCGAACAACCTATGGATCGCTTAGTGTGTGGCGATGTGGGCTTTGGTAAAACCGAAGTAGCCATCCGAGCCGCTTTTAAAGCCGTAGACAATGGCAAACAAGTGGCCATCTTGGTGCCAACAACTATATTGGCTTACCAACATTACAGAACCTTTAGCGAGCGCTTAAAAGATTTCCCTGTAACGGTGAATTACCTAAACCGTTTCCGTTCAGCTAAACAGAAAAAGGAAATTTTGGAATCCCTTGAAAAAGGCAGTTTGGACATTATTATAGGCACACATCAATTGGTCAATAAGACTGTTAAGTTTAAAGATTTAGGCCTTTTAATCGTAGATGAAGAACAAAAGTTTGGTGTGGGCGTAAAAGACAAACTCAAAACCATCAAGGAGAATGTAGATGTACTAACCTTAACCGCCACGCCTATTCCACGAACTTTACAATTCAGCTTGATGGCGGCTAGAGACTTATCGGTAATCAACACACCTCCACCCAACCGATATCCTATTGAAAGTCAGGTAATCCGATTTAACGAAGATGTGATTCGGGACGCCATTTCCTATGAAATACAACGTGGTGGCCAAGTGTTCTTTGTCCATAACCGCATAGAAAACATCAAGGAAGTTGCTGGCATGATCCAGCGATTGGTGCCCGACGCCAAAATAGGTATTGGCCATGGGCAATTGGACGGAAAAAAACTTGAGCAATTGATGTTGGGCTTTATGAGTGGCGACTTTGATGTGCTGGTAAGCACTACGATTATTGAAAGTGGTTTGGATGTGCCTAATGCCAACACCATTTTTATCAATAATGCCAATAACTTTGGCTTGAGTGACTTGCATCAAATGCGTGGCCGTGTAGGGCGAAGCAATAAAAAAGCTTTCTGTTTTTTCATCACACCCGAATATTCGGCCATGACACCCGACGCCAGAAAACGCATCCAAGCTTTGGAAGAGTTTACCGATTTGGGCAGCGGGTTCAACATTGCCATGAAAGATTTAGAGATTCGTGGTGCGGGCGATTTGTTAGGTGGTGAACAAAGTGGGTTCATTAATGAAATTGGCTTTGAAACCTATCAAAAAATTCTTCAGGAAGCTATTGAAGAACTCAAAGAAAATGAGTTTAGAGAGTTATACCACGACGATAAAAAGGAGAAAACCTATGTGAACGATATTACCATTGATACCGATTTCACCCTACTTTTCCCCGACGATTATGTGAACAATATTGCCGAACGATTGAATCTTTACACCAAATTGAACGAGCTCAAGACCGAAGACGAATTGGCCAAATTTGAAATGGAATTGATAGACCGTTTTGGGGAGTTGCCCCAAGAAGTTAAAGATTTGTTGAATAGTGTGCGTATTAAATGGATAGCTGTTAAATTAGGGCTTGAAAGACTGGTCATGAAACACGGTAAACTAGTGGGTTACTTCATTAGTGACCAAAAAAGCAGTTTTTACCAAAGCGCGAATTTTGGAAAAGTATTACAATACATACAACTGTATCCTATGGCCTGTAAAATGAAAGAAAAAGAAACCCGAAATGGCTTAAGATTGTTGCTTACCTTTGAGAATATTAAATCGGTTGACCGTGCGCTGCAAGTCTTGAAGCCCATTTTGGCTCAATAATTGAATTGTTTACAAAAATAAAACCCATGAAATCCATTTTCAGTTTCCTCCTTTTATGTTCTCTTGTGGCCTCTGCACAACACACCATAAGCGGAACGTTTTTGCCCGCCGAAAATTTTTCAAACATTTTTCTGTATAAATCGTCTCCTTCAGGCTCTACCTATATTGAAAGAAGCGCCGTGCAACCCGATGGAAGTTTCTCTTTCACCTTAGATGACAAGACAAAAGCAGGAATTTACAAGTTGGTTTACAATCTTCCCGTGGAAGAAAACAACTTTGACTTGATTTATGATGGCAACGAAAATATCAAATTGTCCTTTGAAACAGGCAAAGAACTGGTGTTTGAGGAATCACAGGAAAACATGTTATGGACGTCCTACCTGAAAAGCATCAATATCCCCATGAATGCGTTGAGTTCATTTTATTCTGAAGAAAAATTGGAAGCCACATCGTATACCAAAATTGCCCATAATCTTAAAACCATACAACAAGATTTTGAAGAAAAAGCCGAAGGACTTCTGGTTTTGGAATTCATTAAAGCCAATAAACCCTACATCCCTTCCGAAATGGAAGCCTTGGGAACTTACTTTAACCATGTAAGGGAAACCTTTTTTAGATCCATTGATTTTAGCAACCCTTTGCTGCAAAGCAGTGACTACCTGACCAATAAAGTGCTCACTTTTGTTTTTGATTTGGTTTCCAACCCAAATAATGAATTTTACCAAGAGCAAATTGACCGTTTGGCAACCAGTATTGGAAATGACAATAAAACCGTGCAAAAGAATTATTTGTTCTTGCTTTGGCAACAGTTTGTGGATATGAAAAATAACGAAGTAGCCAACTACATTAGCTCCCGCTACTTGGAAAAATTGGCTAATGACACAAAAGACAAGATGCTTTTGGAAACCATTGTTGCACATAAAAACACAACCTTGGGCAGCGTGGCCCAAAACTTTGACATTCCCTTAACCGAAAATGGCCAGGAAATCACCACCACGCTACATGATTTAAAAGGCTCCAAGCAGTATTTATTGATTTTCTGGAGCAGCACTTGCGGACACTGTTTGAATGAGCTTCCAAAATTGAGAGACTTTTTAAAAGATGTTCCTAAAGAAACATTGACTGTAGTTGCCTTTGGCATGGAGGATGAAGATTCTCCGTGGAAAGCAGTGATAAAAAAATTCCCTGAATTTATTCACGTTTTAGGATTGGGTAAGTGGAACAATCCCATATCCGATTTGTACGGTGTCCAAGCCACACCTTCCTATTTTTTATTGGATAAAGACAAAAAAATTATTGCCAAACCTGAGGATGTAGAAGCTTTTGAAAAGGTTTTTTCTGAAATGGAATAACTGTGAATTATACACTAACTTCAAGAGACTACTTAACCCAATTACTGAAAGACAACGGCATTTCGTCTTGGGACACCCTATTGGAATACGTCAAGAATTTACCTTATGGCAGAACTTCCAGCCGCAACAATTTTAGCTTGGTGCTAACAGAACAAAAAGGCACTTGCAGTTCTAAACACGCCCTATTAAAACTGCTGGCTGATGCCAATCAAATTCCCAATATCTCGTTGGTGTTGAGCCTGTTTAAAATGACGGCCCAAAACACACCTAAAGTAAAAGCCGTTTTAGAAAAACACCAGTTGCCCTTTATGCCAGAGGCACATTGCTATTTAAAAATAAACGGACAAGAAACCGATTTAACCGCACCCAATTTCAACTTTAAAAATATAGAACCTGATATTTTGGAAGAAGTAGAAATTAAACCAGAGCAGGCCGGCGATTTTAAAGTAGAATTCCATAAAACCTATGTGAAAAATTGGCTTCAGGAAAGTTCTTCACCTTACACTTTCGAAAAATTCTGGGCCATAAGAGAACAGTGTATTGAAGCACTGGCTACCTAAAAATGATAAAACGCATCTTGAATGTGCTCTATTTCATAACCCTCTTTAGCTTTCACAATCGCTATAATATCAAACCGGACTTCTACCTCTAGCCCATTTACATTAACATATTCATCTACAGTCTTTACCAAGTTTTTAATCTGTCTGGGTTTCACAAAATCCTGCGGATTTCCGAAATCGGCAGTCGAGCGGGTTTTCACTTCTATAATGGCAAGAATATCCTCTTTTAGAGCCATGATATCCACTTCGGCTTTTTCAAAACGATAGTTTCTTTCAACAATTTCATACCCCATTTTCAAAAGAAAATCAACGGCCAACTGTTCGCCTTTTTTGCCAAGTTCATTGTGCTGTGCCATGTAAGAGTTTTTAAGTAGGTTACTCTTCAAATGTACCCAACAAATAGTATCTTTGAAAAGAATCTACACACAAAAAGATGAAAAAGTCCATTTTAACAACAGCACTTCTTTTAGCAATCAATTTTTTTTCTATGGCGCAACAGGTAATGACTCCCGAAAAACTTTGGGAAGTAAAGCGAATGAGTGTTTTAGGTGTTTCAGATGATAATTCAACTATATTTTACAAACTGAGTTTGCCTAATGTTGAAGACAATTCGTTTGATTCCAAATACTACAAAATGCCTATCAACGGTGGAGAAGCTATTGAAATTGAAAAAGAAGAGGTAACTGCAAAAGACAGGACTATTTCATCTGATGGCACGCTTAAGTTGTTCCATAAAGCGGTTCACCTAGAAGACATCTTAAGTGCCGATGCTTATAAAAACTTACCTAAATCCAAAGCTTATATTTTTACTGAATTGGACAATCGGCATTGGGACCAATGGAGTGACGGCTCCTTTGATCATGTGTTTTATAAAAAGGTTGGTGCCGAAGACGATACGGCCACAGATATTATGCCCAATGAGCCTTACTACACACCGCAGCGTCCGTTTGGTGGCGACGAAGACTACATTTGGTCGCCTGACGGAAAAAGCATTTACTATGTATGTAAGAAACTGAAAGGCACCGCCTATGCCAAAAGCACCAATACCAATATTTATAAATACGATCTAGACTCTAGAAAAACCACCAACCTAACCGAGGATAACCAAGGGTATGATACCAATCCGGCCTTTTCAAATCAAGGAGCCTTAGCTTGGCTTCAAATGAAAACCGACGGTTACGAAGCCGACAAAACCGACTTGGTTGTTTTAGAGAATGGAATTAAACAGAATTTGACCCAGCAATGGGATGGTACTGTTGGAAGTTTTAAATGGAGCAAGAGCGGACAAACTCTTTATTTCACCGCACCTGTAGAGGGCACCATCCAACTGTTTCAGGTAAACTATCCTGGGAAAAAGAGAATGGCACCAGTGGTTTCCCAACTTTCCAAAGGCTGGTTTGACATTAAAAGCATTGTTGCCGAATTGGACGGTTCTTTACTGGTAACCCGTGGCGACATGAACCAAGCCACCGAGCTGTATTCTTTCAATTTAAAAACCAAAACGTTTGCACAGTTAACCCATGTTAACCAAGCGCTTTACAACAGCGTAGATTTACCCAAAATTGAACAACGCTATGTAACTACTACAGACAACCAGCAAATGCTGGTTTGGGTTATTTTGCCTCCCAACTTTGATGCCTCCAAAAAGTACCCCACTTTACTTTACTGTCAAGGTGGGCCGCAATCGGCCTTATCTCAATTTTATTCCTTCCGGTGGAACTTTCAGTTGATGGCATCGCAAGGCTATATAATAGTTGCACCCAATCGAAGAGGTATGCCAGGACATGGTGTTAAATGGAATGAAGATATTAGTAAAGATTGGGGCGGACAAGTCATGAAAGATTATCTCTCTGCCATTGATGCGATGGCTCAAGAACCATATGTAGACACCGATCGCTTAGGTGCTATTGGTGCCAGTTATGGTGGTTATTCTGTATTTTACTTGGCTGGCATTCACAACAAGCGTTTTAAAACCTTTATTGCTCATGATGGTGTGTTTGATACCCGAACCATGTATGGTACTACCGAAGAACTGTTCTTTGTCAATCAAGATTTTGGTGGGCCTTATTGGGAGAAAGATCCAAAAGTTCAAAAAGCCTATAATGAGTTTAATCCCATAAACCATGTAGATAAATGGGACACTCCCATTATGGTTATTCAAGGCGGAAAAGATTATCGCGTACCTATTGAACAAGGATTAAGTGCGTTTCAAGCAGCTCAATTGAAAGGTATTAAAAGTAAATTATTATATCTGCCTGAAGAAAACCATTGGGTACTAAGTCCCCAAAATGCACTGGTTTGGCAACATGAGTTTTTTAATTGGTTGAAGGAGACGTTGTAATCACTCAAAAACCAGGGTAGACTGCTCACTATCTACTGTCAACTGAACCGTTCTACCTAAAATCATAGCTCGGTTATCAGGCTCATGGCCAGCATGCATGTTGAAGGCTATGGGGAAGCTATAGTTGGCCAATTCATCTAAGATTAATTGTTCAATGGATGTTCCCCAAGGGGTTGTATTTTTCTTGATCTTGGTCATATCGCCCACAATTACCCCCACGCATTGATCAAAATAACCCGCTCGTTTCAAACTCTGCAACAACCGGTCTATGTGGTATTTGTACTCGCCAATTTCTTCAATGAACAGAATTTTTCCTTTGGTATCAATGCTTGATTTAGATCCTAACATGGTTTGTAAAATGGTTAGGTTTCCTCCAACAACAGGCGCTGTTACCTTCCCCACCCTATTATAACTTGACCCTGCCAAAGTATAGAGCAACGACTCTCCAAATAACGCTTTTTTAAAGGTTGCGATCGTTTCCTCCAAATCTTTCTCATCAGTCATGCTGGTACACATCATGGCGTGCATGCTTTCATAACCCAAATTGTTCATTGCATTATGCAATACGGTGATATCGCTATAGCCAATAATCCATTTGGGATGCTCTTTAAATTTAGTAAAATCCAATTTGTCAATAATTCGAACGGTTCCATAACCCCCACGTGCTGCCCAAATGGCTTTGATCGTTGGATCGTCCAGAACTTTTTGTAAGTCTTCACAACGCTCATCATCCGTTCCTGCAAAGTGGTTGGCCTTGCTGAATACGTGCTTGCCAACGACTACGTTCAAGCCCCAACTTTTAAGCAACGTTTTAGAACGTTCTACTTCGGCTTCACGATTGTTCAAAATTCCAGAAGGGGCAACAATCGCTACCGTATCGCCTGCTTTTAAGTATGGTGGTTGTATCATTTTAGTTGAAGACTGTTGAGCTAAACCAGCGGTAATTGTCATGATAAACATCACAAGGCAACAGCGTATTAGCAATGCTTTTTTCGACATAGTGTAAATGTACATTTTTTTTCTATATGCCTTTCAAAATACGTATTTTTGTCTCGCAATTGCAAGTGTATTCAAGCAATTGTCACCTCGAGCGCAGTCGAGAGGTTTTACACTTATAGGTCTCGACTGCGCTCGACCTAATAACTTATTTTCAACCAATGAATAAACCTGAACGATATACCATAACAGCAGCACTTCCCTATACCAATGGCCCCATACACATAGGTCACTTGGCAGGTGTTTATGTGCCCGCTGATATTTATTCGAGATATTTACGATTGACTGGCAACGACGTAGCCTTTATTTGTGGTAGCGATGAACACGGTGTGGCTATTTCAATGAAAGCCAAAAAAGAAGGCATCACGCCCCAGGAAGTTATTGACAAATACCACTTCATCATAAAAAAATCGTTTGAAGATTTTGGGATTTCATTTGACAACTATTCCAGAACCTCGGCCAAAGTACATCACGACACCGCTTCAGACTTTTTTAAGAAGCTATACACTAACGGCCAGTTTATTGAAGAAGTAACCGAGCAGTTATATGATGCTGAAGCCAACCAATTTTTAGCCGATCGTTTTGTTGTTGGCACATGCCCAAAATGTGGTAATGAAGAAGCGTATGGCGACCAATGCGAAAAATGCGGAAGCTCCCTTAATGCTACCGATTTGATCAATCCAAAATCTACCATCACCGGTAGTGTGCCTGTGCTGAAGGAAACCAAACACTGGTTCTTGCCTTTGAATGAGTATGAAGATTTTTTGAAAGAATGGATTCTGGAAGGCCATAAAAATGATTGGAAACCTAATGTGTATGGGCAATGCAAATCATGGATTGACGATGGTTTAAAACCGCGTGCCGTGACTCGTGATTTGGATTGGGGAATTCCCGTGCCAGTCGAAGGTGCCGAAGGTAAGGTACTTTATGTATGGTTTGATGCGCCTATAGGTTACATCTCTTCCACCAAGGAATGGGCCGAGCGTGTGGGCAAAGACTGGGAACCTTACTGGAAAAGTCAAGAGACTAAATTGGTTCACTTCATAGGAAAAGACAATATTGTATTCCACTGTATCATTTTCCCAAGCATGTTAAAAGCCGAAGGCAGTTTCATCCTGCCAGAAAATGTACCAGCCAACGAGTTTCTTAATTTAGAAGGAAACAAATTGTCCACTTCCAAAAATTGGGCTGTTTGGCTACATGAGTACCTTGAGGAATTTCCAGAAAAGCAAGATGTATTGCGCTATGCTTTAACAGCCAACGCCCCCGAAACCAAGGATAACGATTTTACTTGGAAAGATTTTCAAGCCAGAAACAACAACGAATTGGTGGCCATATTGGGTAATTTCATTAACCGAGTGGTTGTTTTGACCCATAAATACTACAATGGCCTTGTGCCTCAACACCACGCTTTCACAGACGTTGATAAAGAGACTCTGGCCGCTTTAAAAACCTATCCAAACACCATAGGCACGTCTATTGAGCGTTACCGTTTTAGGGAAGGCAGCCAGGAATTGATGAACTTGGCCCGCCTTGGAAATAAATACCTAGCTGATGAAGAGCCCTGGAAAAAAATAAAAGAAGATGAAAGCAGGGTGGAAACCATAATGTACGTGGCTCTTCAAATAGCCTCGGCAATAGCTACGGTAAGCGAACCCTTTTTACCGTTTACTTCGGAAAAACTGAAACACATACTCAATATCACGTCGAGCGCACTTGAGACATCCTGGAACGAACTTGCCACTAAAGACATTCTTCTGCCTACTGGCCATCACATAAATGCTTCTGAATTACTTTTTAGTAAGATTGAAGATGCCGAAATCGAAGCACAACTGGCCAAACTGGAGGCCAACAAAAAGGCCAATGAAGCAGCCAATAAAACTGTAGAGCCTCAAAAGGACACCATAACCTATGATGACTTTGCCAAACTGGATATTCGAGTGGGAACAATCTTGGAAGCTGAGAAAATGCCTAAGGCTAAAAAGCTTTTGGTCTTAAAAGTAGATACTGGCTTGGATGTTCGCACCATTGTTTCCGGTATTGCCGAGAGTTTTACCCCGGAAGAAGTTGTTGGTAAAAGAGTAACTGTATTAGTAAACCTGGCCCCAAGAGCCTTACGAGGTGTGGATAGCGAAGGTATGATTTTGATGACCGAAACACCTGAAGGGAAATTGGTTTTTGTCAATCCTGATGATACCAACATTTCCAATGGGTTGAAGATAAGCTAGTTAATTTTTTTAAACTCAAATTCTATAGACAGGCTATCGGCAAGAACGGTAGCCTTTAGTTTTTCATCTTCAACCTTGTAGGCAATTACCTTGGGAAAATCATGGGTAGGGTTTTCAACCGTGAAGGACACAGCATCTTTTTTGGTCATGTTAAATGTCACATTATCAATATTGCCCGGTGTCTTCACCTCCAAAAACCAACCTGAATCATTTTTAGACAGTTCCATCACTTCTTCCCATACCGTATCGTTCTCTATCATGACAAATCCATGTCCTAAATAGTTGTGGTTGCTCTCTTTCTTCCACAATTCATAGGTTAACTGGCCTTCTTTATCATTCGTCCTTTGCCACTTTCCTAACAGCCAATCAAAATTTTCTTCTTTGTGAGAATGTGTTTCCTGATGTTGCTTTTTGTCTTTTTGACAACTCATTAGCAAACAAAAAACCAATAGTAAACTTAAAAACGATTTCATATCCTTAGGGTTTATCTCGAAGATAGCAAAATCAACACAACAGAAGCTTTATCTTTACCAAAATTATTTAGCATGACCTTACTTTCGTTTGTCACCAAACAAACCCAACTCCAAGAGAAGTTCGTTAAAAACACGATCGATTTACTTAACGAAGACTGTACCATCCCTTTTATTTCCCGGTACCGAAAGGAGCGCACAGGCAACCTAGATGAAGTGCAAATTGCTGATATAGTGAAGTTCAAGGAACAATTTGAAGCCCTTGAAAAACGTAAAGAATCTATCTTGAAAGCCTTAAAGGAACAAGAAGTACTAACTCCTGAATTGGAACAAAAAATCAAGGAAGCTGAAGAGTTAACGACGCTGGAAGACCTGTATCTTCCTTATAAAAAAAGTCGAAAAACCAAGGCCGAAAAAGCACGCCAACAAGGTTTGGAACCTCTGGCAAAAATCATCATGAGTCAAAATGCCAAAGATTTGGAACCCATTGCTTTTAACTATGCGAAAGGTGATGTGGGCTCAACTGAAGAAGCTCTGGAAGGGGCTCGCCATATCATTGCCGAATGGATTAATGAACGAACCGATTTCAGAAACCAAATAAGATCCCAATTGGAACGCTTTGCGACCATTTCCACCAAAGTAATCAAAACCAAAGAAAACGATGACGATACACAAAAATTCCGTGACTATTTTGATTGGAACGAATCCTTAAGCAGGATTCCCTCACACCGCTTACTAGCTATTTTACGTGCCGAAACCGAAGGGTTTATCAAAACAAAAATTGAGATTGATGACGAACGGACGTTGGACAAAATGGAAAGCCGGCTTCTCCGTTCCAATAATGACTGTGCCAAGCAAATTCAATTGGCTTTAAAAGATGCTTATAAACGTTTGTTATTGCCTTCACTAAGCAACGAAGCCCTTCAAAATGCCAAAGCCAAAGCCGATGATGCTGCGATTTCAGTCTTCGCCAAAAACCTAAAACAATTACTGTTAGGATCCCCTTTAGGTGAAAAGCGAGTCTTGGCTATAGACCCCGGTTTTAGAACAGGCTGTAAGGTGGTTTGCCTGGACGAGCAAGGTAACTTGAAGCACAACGAAACCATTTATCCACATCCGCCACAAAATGATTCCTCAGGCGCCATTAAAAAGATAAGTTCCCTTAGCGAAGCCTATAAAATTGAGGCCATTGCCATAGGTAATGGTACCGCCTCACGGGAAACCGAAAGCCTTATAAAACGTATTCGGTTTAAAAATGATATTCAGGTATTTGTGGTAAGTGAAGCTGGTGCCAGTATTTATTCGGCTTCCAAAATTGCCAGAGATGAATTCCCTAATTACGATGTGACCGTGCGTGGTGCCGTGTCTATTGGGCGACGCTTGCAAGACCCTTTGGCCGAGCTGGTTAAAATTGAACCCAAGAGCATTGGTGTAGGGCAATACCAGCACGATGTAGATCAAACCAAACTAAAAAACGAATTGGATCGCGTGGTGGAAAGTTGTGTAAATACCGTGGGCGTAAACCTGAACACTGCCAGTAAAAATTTGCTGAGTTACGTGTCCGGAATTGGAGGGAAATTGGCCGAAAACATTGTAGACTACCGAACCAGAAACGGTGCTTTTTCAAGCCGAAAAGAAATTTTAGACGTGCCCAGATTAGGCAACAAAGCCTTTGAACAAGGAGCCGCTTTTTTAAGAATAAAAGACCCTGAAAATCCGTTGGACGATTCAGCGGTGCATCCTGAAAGCTATGCTATTGTGGAGCAAATGGCCAAGGACTTGGGAAAAACCGTGAAAGATTTGATAGGGAATTCAACCTTAATCAAACAAATTGATTTAAAAACGTATTGTACCGAAACCGTTGGTTTGCCCACTTTGGAAGACATTGTAAAAGAATTGGAAAAACCAGGTTTAGACATTCGGGAAGAGGCCAAAGTCTTCACCTTTAACCAAAACATTAGAACTATTGATGATTTGCGCGAAGGACAGTTGCTTCCGGGTATTGTAAATAACATTACCAACTTTGGCGCTTTTGTAGATATAGGCATTAAGGAAAGTGGCTTGATTCATATTTCAAACTTGTCGGACGGTTTTGTAAGTGATGTGAATGAGCATGTTCATTTACACCAACAGTT
>ERZ795053.5422-NODE-5422-length-13153-cov-5.466789_pt1 | contig 13153 bp, 11 predicted proteins | sample MGYA00375137_ERZ795053 | MGnify/ENA primary metagenome ERZ795053 (study PRJEB30182, sample SAMN05720284) | activated sludge metagenome | isolation source: Anaerobic digester | place: Hong Kong | collected 2014-12-17 ... | reverse complement strand
AACCGGTTCGCGACCGGGTCGTAGAGGACGGTCTCGTCGCCGAGCTCCTCGATGAGGATCCCGACCCGTCGAGCGACGGGTCGCTGCGCCAGCAGTTCCATGTTCCCTCCTCCACCCGGCCGCAGCCGGTCCCACGTGCGCACGAGCGCGCTGGAAGCATCCGCGACCAGGCCGGGGGTGGGAATGGGCCACCTTGACCCATTGCGGTCGCGGCCCGTCCGTGGTCATCATCGGTGGTGACCTGGGGCGATGCCGACGAGGTCGGCTCGATCCGCCGGCGGAGCTTCGAGCTCCACGGCGCCCGCATCACGGTGGAGGCCAGCGGTCCCGATGCGCCCGCCGTCGTCGACGCCGTGTGGCCGTCCGATGCCCGACCGATCGATGGCGATGAGGTCGACCAGGTCTGCACCGTCGAGGTCGCCGGGCACCGACGCGGCGATCGCTCGCGCGTCCTGGTGGGCGGGGAACTCGTCGCCGAGGTGGCCGATCGCGACGCCGTGGTGGACGAGCTCGCCTCGGCCATCGACTTCGCGGTCGCCGAGCACGCCACCGAGCGGGTCTACCTGCACGCCGGCGTGGTCGCTTGGGGCGATCGGGCGATCGTGGTCCCGGGCCGCAGCCTCAGCGGCAAGACCACCCTGGTGGCGGCGCTGGTGCGTGCCGGTGCCACCTACCTCTCCGACGAGTTCGCCCCCATCGACCGAGAGGGCCGCGTGTGGCCGCACGCCCGCCCGCTCAGCGTCCGCGCCGAGGGCACCACCGGCCCCGGCTCGCCGACGCCCGTGGCGGCGATCGGCGGGACCGCCGGCACCGAGCCGCTCCCGATCGGGCTCGTGGTCCACACCCGCCACGTGCCCGGCGCCCGCTGGCAGCCCACCGAGCTCGACGACGCCGATGGCCTGCTCCGGTTGCTCGACAACGCCATCGTGGCGAGGACCCAGCCCGAGCGCGCCTTGGCCTTCCTCGCCCCGGTGGCCGCCGCCGCGCGGGTGCTCGAGGGTCCGCGGGGCGACGCCGACGTCGCCGCGGCGCAGATCCTCCTGGCCGCCACCGGGCCCCGTGGCGACGAGGTGCCGTCGCTCGTCGCGTTCACGACCCGGCCCGGTGCCGGGGTCGGCACCGCCCGTCACCTGCTCATCCGCATGCTCCTCGTGGCGCGCGCCGCGTCGGCGCCCCGGGCCACGAGGTCGCGCCGGCCGGTGGGGCTGGCCCTCGCGCCGCTGCTCGCGACGGCGGTCGATGGCACCCCGCCCGGCGCGACGGCGTGGTCGGACCTCTACGACCTCCCCGGCCTCGAAGGGGCGACCGGCCTGCTGGTGCGCGACCTCGCCGACGCCCTCGTGGCCGAGCCCGACGCGCCGTGGGACCGGCTCGACCTGGTCGCGCCCGCCCCGGGGCGACCATCCGGCGAGGTCTGGGTGCCGGTTCCCGGGACGACGCCCGATGACCCGAGGCTCCCCTCCCCCGTCCGCTGGCGGACCTCGTCGACGATCGAGGCGACCTGTGCACCCGATGCGCCGGAGCTCTTGGACGCGATCACGACCGGGACGGACGAACCCGTCGGCGAGGTGGTCGTCACCGGAGCCGATCGGATCGGCTGGGGCGCGACCTACGACTCCCTCGAGTTCTGGGCGGTCGTCCGTGCTCTGCGGCCAGCCGCCGCCATCGCCGAGGAGGCCGAAAGGATCCGCCCCCGGGGCCCGCACCTCGGCGTGCACTGGCGTCGAGGGTCGTTCGCTTGGGCCCACCCCGAGGCATCGCCCTCCCCGGTGGTCGCGGCTCGCCAGATCGCCTCGGCCGCGCTCGCCCACGGCCTCGCGACCGTCGTGCTCGCCACCGACGCCTCGACCGGTGAGCGCGATGCGCTGCGCCGATCGCTCGATGCCACGGGGATCGAGCTCGAGCTGGTCGACCTGGGCGAGCTCGTGGACCCGTCCTTCACCGACCATCGGCGCCAGCTGGTGGAGCTGACGGTGCTGGAGCGGAGCACCTGGTTCCTCGGCACCCGCGGCTCGAGCGCCACCGCCGCGGTCCGAGAGGCGCGCACAGCGAGCGGCCGATGGGCACCGGACGCCACCTGGGGGGTGCTGTGCGGCGATGCCCACCACCCGCCCGACCCGAGCGATCCCGAGCACGGGCCGGTGTGGATCACGGGGACCGACCGGCGCTGAGCCGGGCGGGGCGGTCAGCTCGTGGCGCCGGCCGCGGCCCGCTCACCCGCGGCGGTGCGCATGACGAGCATGGCGATCTCGGCCACGCCGTACACGGTCTCGCTGGCGATGGCGCCGTCTCGGCCGACCACGACCCCGCCCGGGGTGGCCGCCACCTCGTAGGCGGTGCGGGTCGATCCCGGGTCGAGCAGGACCGGCTCGAACCCGCCGGTGCCCTCGTCGATCCCGGCGTTGGCCTCCCGCGTCCCGGCGGTGACGAGCACGAACGACAGGACGTCGCCGTAGGTCGACGTCCACCCCGCCGGCTTCGGGAGCAGGCCGTGGCAGGTGCCGCAGGTGGGGGCGACGAAGAGCAGCACGACGGGCCGGCCGGCGGCGAGGAGGTCGTCCAGCGAGGTGGTGCGGTCGTCGTCGGCGCGCTCGAGGGCGAAGGTGGGCGCGGCGACGCCAACGGGGAGGCCCGGTGCGAACGTCGGGGGCGGCGGCGCCGGGGGTGCATCGGACGCCGGCTCTGCGGGCGCGACGGCGGGTGCCCCGGCGGGGGCCACCGGCCCGTCGGCCAGGGCGGCCACCGTGGCGCTCAGCCGCTCGTGGGCGGCGGCGAGCTGCTCGTGGTCGGCGGCCAGGGCCCGGACCCGCGCCCGAAGGCCCACGACGGCGAGGCCGAGGAGCACCACGGCAGCGAGGAGGGCGACCTCCGTGCTCGAGACGTCCCCGGGGTTGGACCAGAGCGACCCGCCGGCGTCATCGGCCCCACCGACGACCACCACGAGCGCCAGGCCGGCGAGGACGCCGTTGCGAACGAGCAGCGCCGGGCCGATCGGTTCGGAGTGGACCTGGCCGAAGCAGTTGCACGCCGGGGCGCGGCCCCGGGCGAGGTTGGCGACGGCCGCGAGGCCGAACGCCACGAGCAGGGCGAGGGCGACGAAGCCGCCGATCCACGCGGTCGGCCCCGTGACCAGCAGCACCGCGGTCGCCAGCTCGGCGACGACGAGCAGCACCGCAGCGACCGACGAGAGCGCGGCGGGCACCCCGAAGTCGCGCAGCGTGCGCACCGTGGTCGGCCGGTCGAGGGCCTTGGCGATGCCCGCGGTGGCGAACACCACGGCGAGCACGACGCGAGCGACGACGACGGCGGTCACCACGGCGACCCGCCTCCCTCAGCACGCACCTCGTCGACCATCGACGCCCTCCCTCCGAGCCCGACGGGCGCAGGGTAGCGCCGACCCACCCGATCAAGGCGAGGCCGGCGCCTTCCACCCATCCGCCGCCACCCCCATTCGCGCGCCACCGCTCACCCGGCGGAGTAGCGTGCCGCAACGTCGACGAGGCCACCGGCCCCGATGCTCCCGAGGGCGCGCGACGATCCGATCATCACCCTGGTGGGGCAGGAGGGGCGGAGATGGGCGAAGCCGAGCCGGAGGCGAAGGCGGGGCTGCTCGAGCGGATGCTCGGGTTCATCGAGCGGGTCGGCAACAAGGTGCCGCACCCGGCGGTGCTGTTCCTCGGCCTGTGCGTGGGACTCATCCTCCTGTCACAGGTCCTCGCCTGGGCCGGGTGGAGCGCGACCTACGAGGTGGTGAAGCCGCCCGCCGAGGTCGCCCAGGAGCTCGACATCGGGGGGTCGATGCTGCCGGCCGAGGTGGTGCCCGGCGAGCAGGCCGACGCGGACTCCTACGAGGTCGTGACCGAGACCGCCGAGATCAAGGGGCTGCTGTCCACCGACGGCATCCGCTTCCTCTTCACGTCGTTCGTCCAGAACTTCATGGCGTTCACGGCCATGGGGATCATCCTCATCGTGATGATCGGCGTCGGCGTCTCGGAGGCGTCGGGGCTGATCGCCTCGCTCATCCGCAAGCTCGTCGCCGCCTCGTCGCCTGGCGCCCTCACCTACATCATCGTCGGGCTCGGCGTCGTGTCGAGCATCGCCTCCGACGCCGGCTACCTGGTGCTCATCCCCCTCGGCGCGGCCGCCTTCCTCAGCGTCGGGCGACATCCGCTGGCGGGCATGGCGGCCGCCTTCGCCGGCGTCGCCGGCGGGTTCGGCGTCAACCTGCTCATCACCCCCACCGACGCAGTGCTCACCGAGATCACCAACGAGGCCATCGGGCTGGTCGAGGCCGGGCGCACCATCGACATCACCGCGAACCTGTACTTCGGGATCGGCTCGACGATCGTCATCACCGTACTGCTGGCCATCGTCAGCAAGCGGGTGGTCGAGCCTCGCCTCGGCGCGTACGACGCCGCGCTCGCCCCCACCGGCGACGAGCTGCGCGACCAGCCCGACACGTTCGACGGGATCACGCCGGAGCAGGACTCACGGGGCCTGCGATGGGCGGGCATCGCGTTCGTCGTCGCCCTGGGGATCATCCTGGCGCTCTCGGTCCCATCCGGCGCCCCGCTGCGCGACCCGGAGACGGGGAGCCTCATCGGCACCTCGCCGTTCATGGACGGGCTCATCCCCATCATCGCCATGCTGTTCCTGGCCGCCGGGCTGGGCTACGGCCGAGGTGCCCGCACCCTGACCACCACGACCGACGCCATCGACGCCGTCACGAAGTCGTGGGCCGGGATGGCCGGCCTGCTCTTCCTCTTCCTGCTGATCGCCCAGTTCATCGCCTACTTCAACTACTCCAACGTCCCCAAGGTGGCGGCGGTGAAGCTCGGCGACCTCATCGAGGACTGGAGCATCGGGACGCTCGGCCTGCTCCTGGTGGCGATCGTGATCACGGTGATCGTCGGCATCATCATGCCGCAGGCGATCGCCAAGTGGGCCTTGCTCGCGCCGATCTTCATCCCGCTGTTCCTGCGGCTCGGCATCGATCCCGAGGTGGTGCTCGCCGCCTACCGGGTGGCTGACTCGCCCATCAACATCGTGACGCCGATCATGGCCTACTTCCCCCTCATCGTCGTGTTCGCGCTGCGCTACGACAAGAGCGCCGGGATCGGCACCGTGATCGCCCTCATGCTCCCGTACTTCGCCGCGCTCACCGTGGTGTGGACGGCGTTCTTCGCCGGCTGGTACCTGCTCGGCATCCCCTGGGGGCCGTGACCGGCGTGGACCCCTCGAGCCACCAGGGAGACGCGTACGTCTCCACCGGCCACCTGCCCGCGGGCCACGACATCCGGGCGCGGTTGGTGGAGACGCTCGACCAGGTGCGCGACCGGCGCGACGGCGAGGTCTCGCAGGTGTACCCGGCGCTCGCGGACGCGTCGCCGGACCACGTGGGGATCGCCGTGGCCGGGGTCGACGGGCAGGTCGTCGAGGTCGGCGACGCCGACGTCGCGTTCCCGATCATGAGCGTCGCCAAGCCGTTCGTGCAGGCCCTCGCCGGCGAAGCGGTCGGCCCCGACGAGGTTCGACGCCTGGTCGGTGCGAACGCCACGGGCCTTCCCTTCAACTCGGTCGAGGCCCTCGATCGCACGCCCGACGCCCGCACGAACCCGATGGTGAACCCCGGCGCGATCGCCACGACGAGCCTCGTCCCCGGGGCCGGCCCGGACGATCGGTGGGACGCGATCCTCGACGGGATGTCCCGGTTCGCCGGTCGGCGCCTCGAGCTCGACATCGACACGTACGAATCGGCCTCGGCGACGAACCACCGCAACCGCGAGCTCACCGCGGTCCTGGCGGCTCGCGATCGCTTGCGAGGCGACCCGGCGGAGGCATTGGACCTCTACACCCGCCAGAGCTGCGTCGCGGTCTGCGCCCGCGACCTCGCCGTGATGGGCGCGACCCTCGCCGACGGCGGCGTCAACCCCCTGACCCGCGAGCGCGTCGTGAGCGCCGAGGTCTGCCACGCGGTCCTCGCGTCGATGGTCACCGCCGGCCTCTACGAGACCTCGGGCGACTGGCTCCACGACGTCGGCCTTCCCGGCAAGAGCGGGATCGGCGGCGGCATCGTCACCGTGTCGCCCGGCAAGGGCGGTCTCGGCACCTTCTCGCCCCCGCTCGACGCCGCCGGCAACAGCGTGCGAGGGCTCGCCGCCGCCACGTTGCTCTCGCGCCGGCTCGGCCTCGACCTGCTCGCGTCGGTCCCCTTCGAGCCGGGCTCGGGTGGGGGCGACGAGGCGTAGGCGGCGCCCGTCAGCGCCGCGCCGCGGCGGCGTGCAGCACGACCGCCACCGCAGCGGTGATCCGCCGACCGGTCGGCAGGTGGAGGAACTCGTTGGGGCCGTGCGCGTTGCTGTGCGGACCCAACACGCCGGTCACCACGAACTGGGTGCCCGGGAACCGCTCGCCGAGCATCGCCATGAACGGGATCGTGCCGCCCTCGCCGAAGTGCAGGGCCGGGGCCCCGAAGAACCGGTCTGATGCCCGCTGGAGCGCCGCCTCGAGCCATGGCGCGGTGGGTGGCGCGGCCCACCCCCACGCACCCGCCCCGTCGCTGAAGGTCACCTGTGCGCCGTGCGGCGGGTCCTCGGTGAGCGCCGCCTCGAGCTCGGCGAGCACGACGTCGGGGTCCACGTGCGGGGGGATCCGCAGCGACAGCCGCAGCGTGGTCTCGGGCCGCAGCACGTTGCCCGCTCGCGCCGAGGGCGGGAGCCCGTCCTGGCCCACCACCGTCAGCTGCGGCCGCCACGTCGTGGCGAGCATGGCCTCGAGCGGGTCGTCGCCCGTGACCGGGTCGACCCCGGGCGTCAGGGGCGCCTCGGCCACCCGTCCCGCACCGACCCTCGAGGTGGCTCGCTCCAGCGCCGCCTCGGTCTCCGGGGGGACCTCGACCCACGCCGAGGGCAGGAGCACCCGCCCGTCCTCGCTGTCCTCGATGCGGTCGAGCAGCCGCCGCAGGATGCGGAAGCCGTCGGGCACGAAGCCGCCGTAGCCACCGGAGTGGAGGCCCTCCTCGACCACGCGCACGGTGAGGTTGCCGGCCGCCATGCCGCGGAGCGAGGTGGTCAGCCACAGGTGCTCGTAGTCGGCGGCGCCCGAGTCGAGGCACACGATGAGCTGGGGCGTCCCGATCACGTCGGCGAGCGCCTCGACGTAGGCAGGGAGGTCCGGGCTCCCAGACTCCTCGCTGGCTTCGATGAGCACGACGCATCGCGGGTGCGCACCGCCGGAAGCCTGCACCGCCTCGAGGGCGCCGAGGGCGGCGAAGGGGGCGTACCCGTCGTCCGCCCCGCCGCGGCCGTAGAGCCGGTCGCCCTCGAGGACGGGCTGCCACGGACCGAGATCGTCGCGCCAACCCTCCATCTCGGGCTGCTTGTCGAGGTGGCCGTACAGCAGTACCGGCGGGGCCGCCTCGGCGCCCGAGGTGGCGGGGATCTCGCAGGTGATCACCGGCGTCCGCCCCTCCAGCCGGTGGACCGACACGGTCAGCCCGGGGATCGGCCGATCCTCGCACCAGGCCACGATCAGCTCGACCGCGCGATCGAGGTGGCCGTTCTCCGCCCAGTCGGCATCGAAGCCGGGCGAGAGGGCCGGGATGGCGATGTAGTCCGAGAGGACCGGCACCAGGCCGGACCACAGCTCCGTCGTCCGGTCGTCGACGATCGAGAGGTCGAGGTCCTCCATGGTCGTCACCCCCCGCCGGCCGAGCTGGCCCGCGAGCACGCCCGCCCGATACGCGCCGGCTGCGCCGACCGCTCCTGGACACCGCACCGGTCGTGCGCCATCTCGCCCTCCGCTCTGCCCAGGGGCGCCCGTGCCCGTTCGCCCCGACGCGGCGGAGCGTACACCGGCCGGGCGCCGGCGGAGGTGGCGCTGCACCACCTCCGCGGGCGAGGCGCTCACCTCCAGATCTCGGCGTAGGTGATGCCGCGGATCTCCACGGTCGCCACCAGCTCGCGCTCCTTCACCTGGGCTCGGGCGCGAGGGTTCCGCTGGAGCGACGACACGTAGACCACCACGTAGTCGGCGGTCTCGGCCGAGGCGAAGGTGGCGCACGGGAAGCCGAGCAGGAACTCCTGCTGGACGCCCGCGATCGTGACCCCCGAGCAGTCGCCGCCCTGGAGCTCGCGGATCTCCTCGATGGCATCGGTCTTGCCCTCGCCCCAGCCCACCAGCAGCTGCTCCTCGCCCGTGGAGCTGCCCCCGAGCAACGGGTTGAAGTAGGCCAGGCCCCAGGGCGCCGCCCACAGGCTGAGGGCGAAGGCGACCAGCCCCACGCCACCGACCACCCGGACGGCGACGCGGGGCGCCACGATGTCGCGAACCGCCCGCTGGACGCCGAGTCCAGCGATCACGGCCATCGGCCCGAGCAGCACGAGGCCGTAGCGGTCGAACTTCTTCGGCGACGCGCTAAGCACGACGAACAGGGCCACGATCGACGGGAGCAGCACGAGGGCGTACCGGCGCGTGGAGCGCCACACGAAGGCGGCGGGCACGCCGACGAGCAGGGCGAGGAAGGTCCACGGCGCCACCCGGAGGGCGAGCGCCACCGGGTAGTAGGCCCACCCCGGCGAGTCGACCGGCTCGCCGAGGAAGAACTGGCGGGTGCCCCGACGAGCCGTGCCGCCCGGGTCCTCGGTGCTGAGCCCGACCGACGCGCCGAGGCGCCGCAGCTGGAAGGCGGGGTCGGCCACCAACGCCGGCCAGAGCAGGGGCAACACCGCCAGGCCGCACGCCGCAGCGATGCCCGCGAGCCGCAGCGGCGAGCCGGGCGCCCCGAGCGGGCGCCCCGCTCGCCGATCTCGCCAGATGGCCCAGCCGGCGAGGGCGGCGGCACCGAGCCAGAAGCCCGCCCCGGTCACCTTGGTCATCGCCGAGCCCATCAGCGCCAGCCCGGCGCCGGCGGCCACGAGCCCGGGTCGCGCCGGCCGGCCAGCGCGACCCGGCACGCCCAGGGCGTGGGCCAGCGCCACCAGCCCGAGGGTGCCGAGCAGCGCGGTCAGCTCGTCGGTGTGGAGCACCGCGCCGAGCGCCACCCACCACGGGCCGAGCCCGACCACCAGGGCGGTCACCAGGCCGGCCACCAGCCCCGCCCATCGGGCGACGGCGACGAGCAGCACGACGATGAGCGCCGAGGTGGCGATCGAGTGCACGACCTGGGCCGTGGCGAGCCCGTCGGGGCTGAGGAAGCTCGACCCGTGCAGCCATCCGACGCCGACGCCCGCACGCCAGAGCCCCCGGGCGATCGTGCCGAGCCACATCGTGGTGCCGCCGGGCATGGTGGCCGGCTCACCGAGGCTCGCCGTCGCCTCCGAGAGCCGGAGGTGGGCCAGCGCGTCGGAGAACCGCACGCTGCGCTGCATCCAGGTGGGCTCGTCAGTGGTCACGTAGCGCCCGGCGGTGGCGAGGCGGGGCACCAAGACGAGCACGAACGTCGCGACCGCCCACCACCGCAACCGCTCTCCCGCCCGGGCGAGCGCGTCGGCCCCGTCGTCCGCCTCAGCCGCCACCGGCTCGGGAGGCTCAGGAGGCTCGACGGCGGCCCGCCTCACCCCGAGGCCACCTTGCACTCGAGCGGGGTGGGCGGGTCGCCCACCTCGAGCGGCTCGTCGGTCCCCTTCGGGCTGGCCGCCAGGAGCTCGGCCCAGTAGGGCGTGGCGTGGGCGATCCAGAGGTGGCCCACGTCCTCGTGGCACGCCAGGGTGCGCACCGCCGGCTCGCCTCCGTAGAGCTCGACGGCCGCGGCCGCATCGGCCACGAAGTCCGCGCTCACGCACCCCGGCTCGCCGGCGTACTGCTCGCCCATCCGCCCGTCCGGGCAGCCCGTCCACTGGTCGCCGTCACCGCCCCACGCCACCACGACGGTCATGGCGTCGAGCGGCTCGGGGTCGGCGGGCTCGGTGAGGATCAGGTTCCCCGACCCGACGATGCCCCCGGCGAACAGGTCGCTGTGGCGGCGCAGGAGGTGGTTGGCGAAGGTGCCGCCGATCGAGATCCCGCCCACGAAGATCCGGTCGGGGTCGATGGGCAGGTGCGCGGCCGTGCACGCCACCAGATCGACCACGAGCTGCTCGTCGGGGTTCGGCCCGGTCATGTCGGGGGTGCGCATCGCGTCCCACGGCCCCCACACGAGCCCGTTGTCGTTGCGCACGGGGGCGAGCACCGTCCACCCCGCGGCCGGGAGCTGGTCGAGCCCCGATTGCTCGAGGAACGCCTCCTCCTCCTGCACGGTCCCGGTGAGCGACACGAAGAGCGGCCCTGGCTCGGTGGGGGCGTCGTCGGGGACCAGCAGGTGGAAGGCGCGCTGCTGGCCGCCGGAGGCGAAGCCTTCGTGGCGCCCGGCCACGAGCGGTCCGTCGCGGAAGCCGTCGGGGCAGTCGTCCAGGTCGCCGGCAGGCTCGAGCGCTCCCGGCTCGCTGGTGGAGGCCGATCGGTCCAGCCCGCCTGCCGTCCCGTCGGCACCGTCCGACGAGCCGCTGCACCCCGCGGCGAGCAGCGCGACCGCCATCGCGATCCCCACCGCCCGCGCCGCGCCCATGGCCGCTCCCCTCGTCGAGTCGCCCCCATCTTGCCCCGACGCGGCCGCACCCGGGGCGGGGAGCCCCGGGTGCGGTCGTCGGTGCGGGCGGACCGCGCCGGCTCAGGCGGCGTAGGTCACCGTCCAGGTGCCCGACACCGTGAACTTGAGGGCGTACGCCGAGGTCGTGGCCGACCAGGTGCCCGACCCGTTGGTGCCGGGCAGCCCGGTCACCGCCTTGCTCGCCGTGGCCCAGTCCCAGTCGCTGTTGCTGCCGCCGGCGCTGTAGCTGTACGAGAGGCCACCGGTGCAGAGCGAGCCGATGCCCTCGCAGTCGTCCTCGAGGCCCTCGACGAAGACCGTGAAGAAGTTCGGGGCGTTGTCGGGGATCGAGCGGGAGATCGACACGTCCTTGCTCATGCCCGACCCGAAGTCGTGGTTGGTGTACACGGTGCCGAAGTCCTTGGCGCCGTAGCCCGCCAGGTCGACCTTCATGCCGAAGTCGAGCTCGCCAGTGCCCACCGAGTCGGAGTCGTCGGTGAGCACGATCTTGGTGATCTTCACCGTCAGCGTGCGCTTCTGGGCCTTGAAGGAGCCCTTCTCCTCGTAGATCGCGCCGGCGGCGTCGGTGGCCGTGACCGTGTACCAGTACGTCCGGTTCGGCGCGACCGCCCCGTTGGTGAGGACGTGCGTCTTCTGGAGCACGTTCGACGACTTCGACGCCACCGCGTTGGTGCGGGTCGACTCGTTGTAGAGGGTGACCCGGACCTTGGCGTCGTCGGTCAGCACGACCGTGTACGCGTCGGTACCGGGGCTGAACGCCACGCTCGTGACGCAGTCCTTGGCGCAGCCGGGCGGCTCGCAGGCGGTGGCGAAGCCGACCAGCACGCCCGCCAGCAGCAGGGCGGCGGCCAGGCGGCGGATCGGCCGGAGGGCGGGGGCGGAGGTCGTGGTGCGCTTCATGGCCCCATCGTGGGGATCCGGGCGGGCGCGAGCCTGAGCAACGATTGCTCAACTTCGCGGCTCGCGATGCTCAGGTGGCCGGTCCGGGTACCAGGCCACTGTGGAGGATCGGCCGCGCCACCTGGTGCTCGTGGGCCCGATGGGGTCGGGGAAGTCGACCATCGGCGCCGCCCTGGCCCACCGGCTCGGGCTGCCGTTCCAGGACAACGATGCGGCGCTCGAGGCCCAGACCGGCCTCGATGCGGCCCACGTGCAGGACCGGGAGGGACGAGCGGCGCTGCACGCCGCCGAGGCCGAGGTGCTCCTCGACCAGCTCCGCCGACCGACCCGGTCGGTGATCGCCGCGGCCGCCTCCACGGTGGAGTCTCCCGCCTGCCGTCGCGAGCTGGCGACGCGCGCCACCGTGGTGTGGCTCGATGGGGACGTCGACGTGCTCGCAACCCGCGCCTCGTCCGGCCGTCACCGTCCGCTGGCGCACGGCGCCGTGCGCCAGCAGCTGGCGGCGTCGCGCGCTCGCCGGGCCCGCTGGTATCGAGCGCTCGCCGATGTGGCGGTGGACGTCACCCACGCCGGGCCCGACCAGGTCGTCCGCACCATCGGCCGGGCGCTCGCGCTCGCCGAGAGCGACGGCGCGGCACCTCGCCCCACCGGTGGGTGAGCCGCCCTCCCCCGAGGGTGTTGCCCTCCCCCAACCCCGCTCCTACGCTCACCTCGACGCGTCGGCACGGCCGGGGCGATCGGAGCAGGGCGAGGGCGAGGGGTGGGCGTGGGAGCGATGCTGCTGGCATGGGCCGTCCAGGCCGAAGTCGACGATCCGTCGCAGGTCGACCTGGGCGCGTGGATCGGCGACCACCCGCTCTGGGCCGCCGCCGCAGCCGTCGGGCTCCTCCTGGTCCTGTACCGAAGCGGGCGTTGGATCATCGAGCGGCCATGGCGGGCGGTCGTCCTCGTGGTCGCGCTCGGCGCGACGGTCGCCCTGGGAGGAGGGGCCCTGATCCCGTTCGCCGCGATCACCTTCCTCGTGGTCGGCGTGGTCTCCGCCCCGTACCGGTGGTGGGCCCGGCGCCGAGGCCCGGTGGCCGCGCGGCCGGTCCCCGACCTGCCGCCCCCTCCCCCGATGCGCTGCACCGCGCCGACCATCGGTCCCTGCCCCATCCACGGTTCGCACTGACGCACCCGGCGCGCCGGCGCCGACCGTGCCAGGATCCGTCGAGGACGGAGGGGGCCCACGATGGAGCCGAGCGCACGGCGGTACCTGGTCCTGGCGCCGATGCCCATCGAGCTGCGCCCGGTGGCTCGAGCGATGGGGCTGCACCGCGGCGAGGACGGCGCCCACCGGGGACGCGTCGCGGGCGCCGAGGTCGTGGCCGTGCTCGCCGGCATCGGGCCCGACGCGGCCCGAGCCGCCGCCCGGCGGTGGATCGACGCCGTCGTGCCGGCGCACGTCCTCGTGGTGGGCGTGGCCGGCGGCGTGCGCCCCGACCTGCCGGTGGGCGGCCTGGTCGTCCCCGCCGAGGTTCGCGCCACCGATGACCGCGTCCCCACCGACCTGGGCGAACCGCGGGCGGCCCACCCCCTGGGCGATGCGATCCTCGCCGGCACGCTGATCACCACGCGCAACCAGATCGGAAGAGCACACGTCTGAACTCCAGTCACGTTCGGTTATCT
>ERZ795053.5418-NODE-5418-length-13165-cov-9.098856_pt1 | contig 13165 bp, 12 predicted proteins | sample MGYA00375137_ERZ795053 | MGnify/ENA primary metagenome ERZ795053 (study PRJEB30182, sample SAMN05720284) | activated sludge metagenome | isolation source: Anaerobic digester | place: Hong Kong | collected 2014-12-17 ... | reverse complement strand
ATGTCTGATTTAAAACAAAAATTATCAACTACTTACTACACCTTGGATTGCCTTAGTACTTGATACAAGCAATAAATAGGCACAATAAAAAACAATAAACTCATCCAGTACAACAGATTAGTTCTTTCAGTAGGGAGAACTGCTTTATTATAAGTAATGCTATATAACACTTCTACACTATCGCCAATCCGATAACGACCATTAATACAATCATTCTTCCCAATATTTATGGAGTATATATTTTCCTTGAGCTTTACTTCCATTGTATTACTACTTCTGCCACAATCAGGGGTTTCTGAAACGACGGCTTTAGCAGAGGTTCCATTTTCCCTAATCTTTTTACTTTGATAAGAAGATCGAAGAAATACAATCCCAAAAAAAGTAAAAATAAGGAATGAAATAATATAAAATACACGATTGCCACCATTCATTTTATTCACATAACTTATTTTGGCATCGCCACATTTTACACACGTTACATGCCATTTGAATTTTGTTCGATTTATAGCATTATGAGTTAATCGACAGTTTGCACAGCTGCTTATAAGAAAGAGTTGAAAAGGTGCATCCTAGCTTACAAGCAGTATTCAGGAATTAAAAAACCCCGGATTCTCCGGGGCTCTAGGTGTTTTAGTAGCCTCGCTAGGGATCGAACCTAGACCGCAGGTTCCGGAAACCTGTATACTATCCATTATACTACGAGGCCCAATGGGGATGCAAAGATAAACAATAGATGTGAGATGTGGGATGGAAGTTGTGAGAATCACCTGCACATTTAATCATCAATCCCTAACTTGTGCGCCCATTGAAAGCATCAAGTCATGCGTCCATCGATAACTTCGTACATCAACGCCCAAACCCAGCTGTCCACCCACCGCATCGATAAAGTCCTTGAGCTCCTTACCGGTGGAGCCACCATACCCTTTATCGCCCGCTACCGGAAAGAGATGACCGGCAGCCTCGATGAAACTGAAATCGGTCGCGTTGCCGAGTTGAAAAAGCATTACGAGGAAATCATCCACCGGCAGGACTTCATCCTGGACACCATCCGCAACCAGGATAAACTCACCCCGGAACTGGAACGCACCATCCTGCAGACGATGGACCCGGCCATCCTGGAAGACCTCTACCTGCCCTTTAAAGTGAAACGGAAAACCCGCGCCACCAAAGCCAAAGAACTCGGCCTGGAGCCGCTGGCGGATGCACTGTGGAAACAGACCTATGAGTATGTTGATCGTCTCGTTAAACCCTACATCGGTGGCGAAGTGCCGGATGCCGAGGCAGCCTTGCAAGGTGCCCGGGACATTCTGGCGGAGCGCATTTCCGAAGACGCCAGCCTCCGGGGATGGCTACGGGATACCTTTCAGCGACATGCCCATATCCACAGCAAACTGGTTAAAAGCAAAGAAGAGGACGCCCAGAAATACCGGGACTATTTTGAATTTTCCGAAAAGCTGGCCACTATCCCTTCGCACCGGTTACTGGCCATGCTGCGCGGTGAGCAGGAAGGCTTCCTGCGCATCCATGTCGAACCCGATGCGGAAAGGACCCAGGATCAGCTGAACCGCCGCGTATGCAAAAACCGGAGCGAAAGCGCCGCCCAGGTCGGGAAAGCCGCGGAAGATGCCTACAAACGTCTGCTCCAGCCCAGCCTGGAAAATGAACTTAAAAATGTAGCTAAAGAAAAAGCCGATACGGAAGCCATCCAGATCTTCGCTCAGAACCTGCGTGCTTTGCTGCTTGCCGCACCTTTAGGAGAACGGCGCGTCCTGGCCATCGACCCGGGGTTCCGGACGGGTTGCAAAGTGGCCCTGCTGGACCGCGATGGTACATTCCTTCACCATGGCACCATCTACCCGCATCCGCCCCAGTCGAATTCCGGAGAAGCATTTCAGGCCATAAGGCACTGGATCGACCGTTATTCCATGGAAGCCATCGCGATCGGGAACGGGACAGCCGGCCGGGAGACGCTGGAATGGCTGCATCAAAGCCTCGACCCATCGTGGAGAGAACGCATTTACCTGGTATCGGAAAGCGGTGCTTCCATTTATTCCGCCTCCGAAGTGGCCCGCGAAGAATTCCCGGACCTTGACCTGACCGTCCGGGGCGCCATCAGTATCGGTCGGCGACTCAAAGATCCGTTGGCCGAATTGATCAAAATAGACCCAAAATCAATCGGCGTAGGCCAATACCAGCACGATGTGAATCAGAAAGCGCTCAAAGACAAGCTGGATCGTGAAGTAGAATACTGCGTCAACCAGGTCGGCATCAACCTAAATACGGCCAGCCGGCAATTATTGACTTATGTTTCCGGTTTAGGACCGGTCATTGCCGAGAATATCGTGCAATACCGGATGGAACATGGCGCATTCCGGGATAAGGCAACCTTACTGAAAGTCGCGAAACTGGGCCCCAAAGCTTACGAGCAATGCGCCGGTTTTCTTCGTATCCGGGATGCCGCCAACCCCCTTGACAATACGGGGGTCCATCCGGAACGCTATGAACTGGTGCGCAAGATGGCTTCCGACCAGCATACCGATCTGCATGGCTTATTGCACGATGGTGGCAAATTGAAATCCATTGAACTGGCGCATTACACCACGGCAGAAGTCGGACTGCCAACCCTGCAAGATATTGTCCGCGAGCTGGAAAAGCCAGGCCTTGACCCCAGGGGAGAAGCTGCTCCACCCGAATTCGCCGCCCATATCCGGAGCATCGATGACCTCCAGCCGGGCATGGTCCTGCCGGGAGTCGTCAATAACATTACTCAGTTCGGAGCTTTCATCGACCTGGGCATCAAAGAAAGCGGATTGGTTCACCTGAGCCAAATGGCAGACCGCTACATCAAGCATCCCGAGGAGGTAGTGTCTCTGCAGCAGCAGGTCACCGTTAAAATCCTGGACATCGACCATGCCCGGAAACGCATCAGCCTCACGATGAAAGGCCTATAATTGGTCATTGCGAGCGAGAGACGAGCGATGCAATCCGTAAAATACCATCTGAGAAAACTGGTCGGTTATAACGTCAACACGCAAACACGAAAGCACCAAAACACGTCTAATCAGGCATAATTTTTGCTTTAAAAGTCTGTTAAACGCCGTCCGATATGATGACCTTGCTGGTTTTTGCGCTATTTTACCGCAAAATAAAAGGAGTTACTATGAAAAGAACATTGGTATTATTGTTTCTCGGAGTCATGGCATTTGCCCTCCATGCCCAATCACCCTGTGCCCAGCAGAAAGCCTGTTGCCAGGCTAAAGCAGTGCAAACTTCCTTAACGGACACAGATCTTAAGGCAGCGGTGAAACTAGCTTCTCTGGATGAGACCATCGAGGTACGGAAAGATGAAGCCAATGGACAAACCCAATTCGTTCGCAAGCAGGTTTGCCCGATGTCCGGAGCGGTATCCTATGTGGATCTGCAGTTTGATCCGGAAAAACAACAATTCATCAATGTGGCTCCCGTCGCAATGGAAGCTTCCACCTCTGAAACTGCTCAAGCAACAAAATCTTGCGATAAACCGTGCGACAAACCATGTGCTGACAAACCATGTCCGCTCGGTTGTTGTGCCGGCAAGACGGAAGCTTCGGCTGCACCGCAAACCATGAAAGCATCACAATCCATCGAGATAAAACCTGGAATGAAAACGTCCAGTAGCAAAAAAACAAAGGTGCAATAACGATGATGCACCTCCTTAAAAAAGCGGTATATGCAACACATGTACCGCTTTTTTTATGTTACGTAACATCCTGGGGTACTGCTTGCCGGAACCGTTTGAATGCATTAAATTGTTGGAATTTCGGTACCTTTACCGAGCCAATATGTAAATCATTCGAATATGTTTTACCACAAAACCATCCTGGATGCTATCGGTGATACCCCTCTTATCCAACTGAGAAGTATACCTGCGAATGTACCTGGCCTGGTACTTGGAAAAGTGGAGGGGATGAACCCGGGCCATTCCGCAAAAGACCGGATAGCGAAGTTTATCATTGAAAAAGCGGAAAACGAAGGATTGCTGAAGCCTGGAGGAACCATAGTTGAAGCCACCTCCGGAAATACCGGATTCAGCATGGCTATGGTTGCTGCGGTGAAAGGCTATAACTGCATTCTTTGCGTCCCCAATAAAATCTCCAAGGAAAAAATCCAATTGATGGAGGCCATGGGGGCAAAGGTTAAAGTAACGCTGAGCTTGCCGTATGACGATCCTGAATCGCATTATTCCCAAGCCGCTGCTATTGCCGCTGCCACGCCTAACTCCATCTACATCAATCAATATTTCAACGCCAACAACACCGAAGCACACTACCACACGACGGGCAAAGAAGTCTGGAATCAGACCGAAGGAAAAGTAACCCACCTGCTTGCCAGTATGGGTACCGGCGGCACCATCACCGGAACCGCCAAATACCTGAAAGAAAAAAATCCTCAGGTTAAGGTCATCGGCGTCGATGCTTATGGCTCTATCCTCCAGCAATATCATGAAACCGGCACGTACAGCCAGGAAGATATCCATCCTTACCTGCTGGAAGCGGTAGGGAAAAATTTTATCCCTTCGGCGACCGATTTTAAGCTGATCGATGAAATCGTTAAGGTTACCGACCGGGAAAGTGCTTTACTTGCCCGCAGATTAGCTAAAAAAGAAGGTATCCTGGCCGGTTATTCTTCCGGAGCAGCTCTTGCCGCTCTGAAAAAGATCAAGAGCACCATCAAAGAGGATGATGTGGTCGTCGTCCTTTTGGCAGATCATGGAAGCCGGTACATGAGCAAAATCTACAACAATGCCTGGATGCAACATGTCGGTTTCTTCCATACCTCATTCCGCAATCTAAACCGCTCGAGGGTCATATATCTGAAGGAACAATGGCGTAAAGTGATTGACTTTTACTCCTGATCCAGGCTCAAGTTACCGGATAGCCCCAGGCCAATGTGAAAATATACCTACGCGATAACGGAAATCGTAAATAGGTTCCGATATTTGTATTTGCAAAAACATCATTCGTCTTAGACGATAAATAATTCTTCTTATGGACATTTTCGATCGTATCGAACAAAAAAGAGGCCCGCTGGGCCAATATGCCGCAGATGCGGAGGGCTATTACATTTTCCCCAAGCTCACCGGTGAATTGGGTAACCGCATGTTCTTCCAGGGCAAAGAAGTAATCTGCTGGAGCATTAACAATTATCTGGGACTGGCCAATCATCCCGAAGTACGGGAAGCGGATGCCCAGGCAGCTAAAGATTGGGGTCTTGCTTATCCGATGGGCGCCCGGCTAATGTCCGGAGCCACCGAATACCACGATGAGCTGGAGCGTCAATTGGCTGCATTTGTTGGTAAAGAAGCCGCCTTGCTGGTTAATTTCGGATACCAGGGAGTCTTCTCAGCCATCGATGCTTTGGTTAGCCGTCATGATGTAATCGTCTACGATGCGGAAAGCCATGCCTGTATTGTCGATGGCGTACGTTTACATATGGGTAAGCGTTTTGCATTTGATCACAACGATATTGCCAGCCTGGAAAAACATTTACAGCGCGCCACCCGCCTTACCGAACAGTCCGGCGGAGGAATCCTGGTAATTTCTGAAGGTGTTTTCGGCATGCGCGGAGACCAGGGAAAACTACGCGAAATTGTGGCATTGAAAGAAAAATACAATTTCCGCTTGTTTGTCGATGATGCTCATGGGTTCGGAATGCTGGGCAATACCGGCGCCGGTACCGGTGAGGAACAGAACATACAGGATTCCATCGATGTTTATTTTTCAACTTTCGCCAAATCAATGGCCAGTATCGGTGCATTCTTTGCCGGTACGCCCAATATCATCGAATACCTGAAATACAACATTCGCTCTCAAATCTTTGCCAAGTCATTGCCCATGCCTCTGGTGATCGGCGCTATTAAACGGCTGGAATTGTTAAAAACCAAGCCCGAACTTCGCGATAAGCTTTGGCATAATGTCCGCCAATTGCAGGATGGTCTTAAGTCCCGCGGGTTTAATATTGGCGATACCAACTCCTGTGTCACGCCCGTCTATCTCCAGGGCAAGCCGGAAGAAGCGACACAACTCGTTTACGACCTGAGAGAAAATTATCACGTATTCTGTTCCATCGTTGTGTATCCGGTCATCCCCAAGGGAATGATCATACTGCGACTCATCCCTACCGCATCGCATACCGATGAAGATATTCAAATCACCCTGGATGCATTTGAAGCGGTATCTCAGAAGTTACGTTCCGGAGTCTACGGCAGCGAGATTTATAATCCGGTCAAAGCCTGATCCGGATTTAGGATATAGCATCTGGCCACCGGGTATTTCGGTGGCCATTTTTATTTACACCCGGTATGATTTCCATGCATACCAGCCAATTCCCCCAAAAAGAAACAGAAGCCCCAACCCTACCGGAAGCAGACTGATCGATGGTTTTGTCTCTATCGTCAGCTTGATGATTAAGTATTGGATGATAGTAAAGAGGAGGAGGCAAGCCATCTTTAAAAACCGCATCAATTTAATGGCCAATCGATAAGCTTCATAAGCATTTTCGCGGGTAATCGGTTTGAGGTAATTATAGGTATGCGGATAGCGCTGCAATACCGAAAACCCACCATAGATCAATAGGCTTATACCGGGAATTATCCAGATGGTATTGCGACTTTCCCATTGATCCACAACCCCGGCTCCATTCAAATGCACCGGGATCCGGGGCGGCAATTGTGGCCAGTGCTGTCCGGCGAGGTAAACTACCAGGAGCAATAGTATTAGGGATATCCCCTCCACCACATAATCGCCCAGGTCAGGAGGAATAGAAATCCGGGGTCTATCCATTTGGAAAAATTATTGCGAAGTTTGTAACCTAACAATTTAAGAATACTTCTTAAGAAACGAAATAACGACCATTACACATGGAATACCGATTACTAGGTCGTACAGGAATCCGGATAAGTCCTCTGGGGCTGGGAACGGACAACTTTGCCAACCCAACGTCACCCGAAGAATCCACCCAATTACTCCTGGAAGCATTGGATGCAGGAATCAATCTGGTCGACACCAGCAATAGTTATGGGCAGGGGGAAAGCGAAAAGATCATTGGTCATGCGCTGAAGCAGCATCATCGCCGTCAGCAAGTCATCCTGGCAACCAAGGCCTACTACCCGGTAGGCATGCATGTCAACGATCAGGGTAACAACCGCAGACATCTTATCCAGGCTTGCGAAGATTCCCTGAAGCGATTGCATACCGATTACATCGATCTCTACCAGTTGCATCGGCCTGATGATGTCACCCATCCGGAAGAGACGCTTTATGCCCTGGATACGCTAGTTCGCCAGGGCAAAGTCCGCTATGTTGGCACATCCACGCATCCGGCATGGAAAATCATGGAATCCCTGGGGATCTCCGAAAGCAATCATTGGGTACGTTTTGTTTCGGAGCAATCACCCTACAATCTGCTGGACCGCCGCATCGAAAATGAATTGATACCCATGGCGCAGGCACACCAAATTGCTTTGATAACCTGGTCGCCACTGGCGATGGGTTTATTGGCGGGGCGCTATCCCCAGCCTAAAAAACGGCCGGCAGACTCGCGGGCTGTGATTCGTGGAAGCATCTATGCCGACCGGGTGACGGACAAAGCCATTGAGGCAAGTTTGAGTTTCGTGGTTCTTGCCAAAGCAAAAGGATGGGATCCCGCCCAACTGGCCGTTTGTTGGGTTAAAGATCAGCCCGGTATCACCGCACCTTTGATTGGTCCAAGGACCATCGAACAGTTGCATCAAATGATACCCGTGATGGAAATGAATCTTCCCGAACCATTGCGGGAAGCTTGTGATAAATTAGTTGCTCCCGGAAGTGCAATAGCCAATTTCCACAATTCCGCAGCGTGGATGAAATGGCAATTCTAGTTCCAAATTGGCGTAGGGTAGGCATTGATCATCAACCGATGAGTTAAAGCAAGGGTGGGGTTTAGCTTAACTTCAACAGGTGACCCATCAGGCTTTTTTTGGTTTCCAGATAGTAGCGATTCTCTTTTCTGGGAGTGATCTCAAGTGGTAATCGCTCGATGACTTCCACATCCGAATGTTCGAAAGCGGTTAATTTGGAAGGGTTATTGGTCAGGAGCCGTATTTTCTTAATGCCCAGGTCCTGCAGGATTTCGATTGCCGTTTCATACGTCCTTTCATCCGCTTCAAAGCCCAGATGCGTGTTCGCATCAACGGTATTTACACCTTGATCCTGAATATTATACGCTTTAAGCTTATTGATAATACCTATACCCCGACCTTCCTGACGCAAGTAGATCAGCACGCCGCCTTCCTTACTGATAAGCTCCAGGGACTTTTCCAGTTGTTCGCCGCAATCACAACGATGGGAGCCGAACAAATCTCCGGTGATGCATTCGGAATGAACGCGAACCAGTACGGGTTGAAAAGGGTCAAAATGCTCACCCACAATAGCAAAATGGGGACTCATATCCTCCGGATCATCGGAATAGGCGATCATTTTAAAGACCCCTTGTTCCATTGGAATAATGCTGGCAGCCTGCGCCTTTAAACTCATTTTACGCTATTGAAGTCCCAAAATTAATACAATAAAAACAAAAAGGATCACAGAGGGTTCTTCATTGGGTTCATTTCGCCGCTAAACGAGCATAGATATCGCCTGAGAATGCATCCGGGTCGCGCTCCGAAACCCATTGCAAGATCTCTGTCGCCGACATCCATTGGTCAAAACTCAACTCAAAATATTCACGAAATGATACATTGTACTGATAACTGCCTAAAGTCTCCAGTCGATGAATGCACCGCGTAGATTGCTCCTTCAGGTAACTGAAATACTCAAAGGACAAGAATGGAACAGCCGTCTGTAACCCAAGCAATGCCGGGTATTCAAAATCCTCGACGTCAAGTTTTATGAAATCCGGAACGCCATACTGATCGATCAGTTGCTGCAGCGTAATGACTTCCGCAATATGTTGGCGGTCCCATTGAACATCAAAGGAAGATCGATCGTGGATCGTTGTTCGCCAATCGGCATCCGCCATGGTACTTACGGTCGGCGCTATCGAACTGATATGTAAGGCCAATTTTCCCGGTTTTTCTCCGATTGCTTCCTGATGCAGATGGATTTGGGGTTTATTCCTGAACCTTTTTTTCAAATAGCTGAAAAGGCGAGGATTTGGTTCCACAGCAATTACGTTAGCACCCAGCTTCAGCCAGGTAGCGCTTTGAGCTCCAATGTGCGCTCCGATGTCAAAACACAGGTAGCCAGGCTGTATCCAGCTTCGATAAAACCGGTGCAGGCGCAACTTTTTTACCGGATTATTATAAATCATGCGCGAGCGCAACATCCCGATTTCTTGTTTCAATTCGAATCCCATGGTAAGCGATATCCTAAAAAATCAAATAATTGTTCATTGAATGGCCGGAAAAAAGACTGGAGTGTTTCCCGGATTTCCGTTGGTATTGCTTCGGGCGGTGCTTGATTATACCGGATTTCGGTTGCCGGTCGATACGGTTCAACGCCTAGCCAAGCATACAATTCACGCATCGTTGCGGTCCATTTATTTTGGCCATTGATCGATTTTATATCCAAGATCCTTATCTGATCCCAGCCAAAGGTCTCGATCCATGCCGGCAGTTTTAAAATGTAGCACGAAGGGCCGAGGAGCTGACCGTATTGACCTGTTATAAAGTCTTCCATCTCCCGGTCAATCTCGCGCTCCAATGTTTCCAGCTTCCATCCGATATCTCTGCCTTCAGCGGTAAATCGCTGCAGCATGCGGTAATGTGAAAAGGTCCTCTCCACCGGATCACGCAGCATGAGGATCAATTTGATTGCTGGCAAATGTGCTTTGATTACCTGAGGCGGCACATCAAAAAAAGTATTGGCGCTGGCTTCTCCAGTCAATACCACTCCGGTTGACGGCCAATCAAATTCAACCGGCTCTTCGTACAATAATCCCTGAGCATCAAGTTCAGGCCAGATCAGGGTGGCAGGAGAGCGATTCGACCACTGGGGAAAATTAGCTAAATATTCTTCCCAGTGGCTGGCCAGGTATTCGGAATCATGGATGAAGAAATTCGGCTCTTTGCGCTTTCCCGGCATTATCTGCGGATGGTCGGTCAGATACCGGAATAATGACGAAGTCCCGCATTTACGTTCACCGATGATGTAAAAAGAAGGGATCAGGTACGTCATATTGTCGCCGGTTCTAGGATAAAGTTCTGGGCTGGACTCCTTGCTCAAACCGGAATTCAAAATAAGCCAAATTCACGAATTTACTACAGACTTTCTCTCTCTCTCATTCGTTAAGTGAGTAGTATAAATTACATAAAACCATTATATTTAAAAGTCGTAGCTTCGCCGAACGGTATTATGAATCGTCTCAACATGAAATTTAGAACGTTGAAATGGATATTGCTCATGGTCTTTGTTTCCCTTCTGGATACCTCAAGGGGACAGTCTCTTGTCCCAACCGTTGTATCCTCTTCCGGAGGACAGAGCCAATCAGGAGATGGTTATTCACTTTCCTGGACGTTGGGAGAAGCGTTCACGACTACCCTGGCCAACGAAGGTTTAAAGCTGACCCAGGGATTCCATCAACCCGACCTCGAAGCGACAAGTGGTCGATTTCGTTGGGATAACCAGGAGATAACCATTTTTCTCTACCCCAATCCTACGAATGAAAGGATATACCTTTTACCCTCAGGGGATGGTTCATTCAGCTACCGGTTAACCTCTCTTCAAGGACAAGTTCTTAAAATATTGACTCCCGGGCCAGGCCTGAGGGAAATCGGCCTTGATTCTTTTCAAGGCGGGTTATACCTGGTTCAGGTATGGAAAGACAACCACCAATTGGGTACCCTAAAATTTATATTAAGCAGATAAAAGATACTGATGAAAACGATTTTCATTCTTGCTATTACGTTATGGTTTACTTCGCTGACCATGGGTCAAACGCCCATGGGTTTCAGCTATCAGGCTGTAGCACGCAATGCAGACAATACCCCGATCCGGAATGCTAATATTTCTATCCGGATAAGCATCATCAAAACATCCATTTCCGGCACCCTGGCCTATCGCGAGACGCATCAGGTCATGTCCAATGATCTGGGTCTTTTCACTTTGCAGGTTGGACAGGGAACTCCGAACGAGGGCGAATTTAGTACGATTGACTGGGCCGGGGGCCCTTACTTTATTCGCGTTGAAATGGACCCGGAGGGCGGTACCAGCTTTATAAATATGGGTACCAGTCAGCTGCTGAGTGTTCCATTTGCCAATTTTGCGGACCGTGCAGCCTACGGAGCAGACGAAGATGCTGACCCGGCAAATGAAATTCAAGACCTGACGTTGAACGGGTCAACATTGTCCATCAGCAATGGAAATAGTGTTACGTTGCCCTTCGGAGATTCTCTGGATGCCGATCCTGACCCCACGAATGAAATTCAAACATTGGTTTACGATACCACATCCCAGCGATTAAGTCTTACACCCGGGTCCGGCAGCCTGCTATTTCCGGTTTCGCCCTGGCGCAAATCGACCATTGGATACTATTATCCTTTCCAGGCGATGGCCATCGGAAGGAGTGAATTCCCCCAAGGCAATCTTGTCAACTTGTGGAACTCGACCAAGTCGGTAGGGTTAACAATTAATACAAACCGGTCCCTTTCAGATACATCCCGCACAACGGGCGTCATGAACACGATGGTTCAAAGCGGACCGGGCCTTGCCATTGGCTATAAATCACAACTAACCGGCAGTCTGGCGACCCATGGCATTTTGCAGGGCATTGTCAGTCAAATCAACTTGCAGGACTCCTCAGAGGCAAATGGCTTTGGCTATCAGGCCGTCCTGCCAAATTCCGGTAACGGAACCCGCTATGGGTATTACGCAGATGCTCCGGGCGCAAAAGGTTATGCTTTTTATGCACAAAGCGGAAGGACCTTTCTCCGTAATACCGGGATTGGCATGTCCAATCCAACCGAAATGCTGGAAGTAAACGGCAACCTGAAATTTAATGGCGCAACGACCAACGGGATTATCTTCACCGATGGTTCCAAGTTAACCAGTGCCGCGAACCTGGATAACGATCCATCCAATGAGTTGCAAGATCTTACCCTGAATGTGCTCGAGGGTGCCGGCCCTTCCAACCTGGACGTATATCAGCTTGCACTGTCCAATACGACGACGGTTGAGCTTCCCTATCTCGATCTGTGGACGCCAACCCTGGCAGCGGGAAATCCTCCGGTGATTACGGAGATCAACAGCAATTTTCCCTTAAGAACCAATACCATCAATACGTCTTCCATCTTCGCCGGAAATACCTACTCGGAGGCCATTACCGTCGGTAGCGATGTGAATGGTCAAATCAAGATAACCCCGAGTAAATTTGCATTCAGCAATCCCCTGGGAACCGGAATGGCCTTACAGGAAGACCGGCTTCAATACATCGATCCTTCCCGGGCTAATAATTTCAGCATGCAGTTGACCAATACCAAATTGAATTTTGTCAACAGCGGAGATTGGACTGCGGTGGAGCTGGGATTGAATCAAAGTCAGGGGAAACTGGCTCTTTATCCGGGAACCGGCCTTTCTGCCTATCTGGAAGCCGATATATTAAATGGAAGCCCATACCTCAACCTGCGGAACACCAGCAGTGTCAATGTGGCCAGGATGTCCATTAATCCTGCCGGAGCGGGGTGGTTCGAGACGCGGGGACCTAATGGCATGCTCAATGGTGCCATCACCTCTACCCAGACCAATGGAAACCATGGAGCTATAACAGTCTACGATGAACAGGGACAAAGCCAGGCAGGATTGTTTGTCAATGATGATGGCCAGGGCGTCGTCTTCGCCGATGTGAAAAACTTCCGTACGCCCAATCCGGAAGACCCGTCGGAAGACATCGTCTACGCCAGTCTGGAAGGTCCGGAAGCCGCGGCCTATGACCGTGGCAGTGCATTGTTAAAAAAAGGAAAGGTATTCATCCCTTTTAATAAATATTTCCGGTTGATAAAATCCGAAGAGGATATGACCATCCAACTTACTCCCCGGTCGGCTGATTCAAAAGGGTTAGCTGTTACTGAGATATCTCCGGAGGGTTTTTGGGTCGAGGAATTACATAAAGGAAAAGGAAATTATGCTTTTTTCTGGGAGGTCAAGGCAGTCCG
>ERZ795053.5416-NODE-5416-length-13166-cov-9.980093_pt1 | contig 13166 bp, 7 predicted proteins | sample MGYA00375137_ERZ795053 | MGnify/ENA primary metagenome ERZ795053 (study PRJEB30182, sample SAMN05720284) | activated sludge metagenome | isolation source: Anaerobic digester | place: Hong Kong | collected 2014-12-17 ... | reverse complement strand
AGGTCAGCCCGGTCGTGGTGAAGAAGGTCTGCCCGATCGACGTGACGCTGCACAAACCGCAGCCGAAGAAGATCGGCAACCAGATCCTGACCGACAAGATCAAGACCAAGAAGCCCTCCTGTGTCTTGCTCAAGCCCGTCGTGCTCTGCCGGCCGATCGCCAGCAGCGCGGCAGGTGAGACCGCCTTCTGCGACACGAAGGTGACGAAGAAGGGCCGCATCGTGGTCAAGACGAAGGGCTACGACGGCGTGAAGGTGTCGGTCGTCGTGCGCACCAAGCCCAAGCCGGGGTTCACCGACCGCTGGAAGCCCGACACCTGGCGCAAGTCCTGGAAACTGACATAACCCAGGACAGCTGAACGGATAGGGGCCCCGCACCGCACGGTGTGGGGCCCCTATCTCGGCAACTCCCCCGAAGGGCGGGTTCCCTCAAGGTGAAGCCGCGATTCGTTGATCGCGGGAAGCCCGACGCATGGCGCCGCTGCTGCGAAGCACGATGGGCTCGCCCATCGGGAGCCGGAGATCGGGGCCCGGCGCACTGAGAAGCCGCTCTCGATCACGGACAGTGACCGCGGTCACATTTGTACGGCTCTCCCACCCCCGGCGGGACCGCGATGTCGCCGCTGGCGGCTACGTCACGGCAAGGCGATCCGCAAGGTAACGATTCGGACACACCCGCCAACAACTTGCGAACTCCCCACAGCCGTGTGCTTCTCGCGCGCCGAAGTAACTCGATAGGGGGATGTACGGCTAGATCAACAGGGAGTTACCCTTTCATCAGCCGAAGAGTTGATGGACTCTAAGCCATCAGGCGGCCGAGGAGGGCATGGTGACTACTCACAGTCATTCGCGAAGGGCTTCGGCACGCCCACCTTGTCCGCCCTGCAATCAGGCTTATACAACCGTGGTCAGCGTTGACCGCATGAACAACGGGAGGCACAACCATGTTTAGGAAGTTATTGTCCGGGCTGACGTCCACAGCGGTGGTCGCCGGCTTGGCGACGGCCGGAGCGGTCGCTGTGGCGGCGCCCGCGGCGGCGGTGGATACCTTCAACATCCCGCCGTACAAGGACTCCCAGAACAACCCGACCCTGGCCTCGCAGTGCGGGCTGGACTTCGGGCTTGTGCTCGACGCGTCCGGATCGATCGGGGACACTGGCATCGCGAACCTGAAAACGGCCGCTGATGCCTTCGTCGATGCGCTGGTGGACACCGGCTCCAACGTCGCCGTGACGAGTTTCTCCACGGGCAGCCCCGGCGACGGCGGCACCAACCTGGAGCCGACGGCGTTGACCAGCGCCACATTGTCCACGGTCAAGGCCAGCTACAGCGGCCTGCAGTCGAATGGGTGGACCAACTGGCGACAAGGCCTGCAGGACATGAAGGACTACTACCCGCCGGCCAAGTCGTGGAAGCCGAAACTGATGGTCTTCATCACCGACGGCAACCCCAACACCATCGACTCGAACGACGGCGGTGCGTTCAGTGACGGCGCCAAGGGGGCAGTCGACCCGGCCATCGATGTTGCCAACGCGATGAAACTCGCGGGCACGAAGATGTTCGGGATCGCGGTGGGCCGCGTTTCCCTGAACCCCATCAAGGCGGTCACCAACGAAGAGGCCTATACCGGCACCAACTTCCCGACGGCCGGCTACGTACAAACGCCCGACTACCAGACGCTCAAGCAGCAACTCAGGGAGTTGGCCGTCGATTTGTGCGCGCCATCGTTGACCATCACGAAACTGGCGGACACCCCCGACACTCAGGGCTTCCAGCCTGCTGACGGATGGACCTTCGACACCACGGTGACAATCCCCACCGCGGGCAAGTGGGTCAACCCCACCACCGATGCCATCGCGGCGAACGTTGCCAGCACCAAGTCCGCGGACACGGCCAACAGCGGAGCGGTCAACTTCCAGTGGAAGCCCAACTCCAACGTCGCCACCGACCCGGTGATCGTCAAGGAGACGCTGAAGAGCGGCTACGAACGAGATCCGCAGTTGGTGTGTAAGGCAAAGAACATACTGGCCAACCCGCCGACCGAGCGGGACATCACACCCACCGTCGATGGCAACGGTAACTGGAACCTGGGCAGCATCGGCCCACGTGAGATCGTCACCTGCACCGCGAAGAACACTCTTACGCAGTTGAAGTTGGCGAAGACGGTCTCCGGCGGGACAGCGGAGGCGAAGGACTTCACGCTGACCGCGACACCGCAGGGCTCGCAAACGCCTGACTACAGTAAGCCGGGCGACAACGCGACCTTCGAGCCCATCAAGGGCGGAGTCCTCTACACGCTCGGCGAGACCGGCCCAGCAGGGTACTCACAGAGCGGGAACTGGAGCTGCACCGGTCTGACAGTGCAGAACGGCAACCAGGTCACCGTCCCGAAGGGAACGAAGACCACGTGCACCGTCTCCAACACCCGCGACACCGGTACGCTGAAACTGACTAAGCTCTTCGACCCGAAGGACTCCGGGTTCACCGGTAAGTTCACGATCGGCTACGACTGCGTGGGCACCACCAAGGACGGCAGCGTCCAGCTCGGCGCCGGGGAATCCGCCACGATTACCGGCGTTCCCACGGGCGACTGCACGATCAGTGAGAACAGCCTGCCTACAGCGCCGGCCAACTGGACGTTCGGCACGCCGACGTTCGACCCGCTCAACAAGACGGTGACCGTTGTCAAAGACGCCACGCGCGAGGGTAAGGTGACCAACACCATCACCCGCGACACCGGTCGCTTGAAGCTGGTCAAGAACGTCAGCGGTGGCAGCAAGACCGCCAACGACTGGACGCTGACCGCGACCGGGCCGAATGGTGCCCCCAACGTCAGCAACAAGGGCGGCCAGGGAACCCTCACCAGCGTGTGGTCCGGCGTGGACTACACCTTGGCCGAGGCCCCGAACCCGGGCACGAACTACACCGCCTCGGCGTGGACGTGCAAGGACGCGCAGAACGCCACTGTCACCGTCAATGCGGGCAAGGTCAAGGTGAACAAGGGTCAGGACGTGACCTGCACGATCACCAACACCTACACCGCTCCTGGCATCAACGTGGTGAAGACCCCGGACAAGACCGAGGTCAAGGCCGGCGGTAGCGTCACCTACACCTACACGGTGACCAACACCGGGATCTCCCCGTTGAGCAACGTGACGGTGACCGACGACAAGTGCGCCCCTGTGGAGTACAAGTCCGGCGACACCAACACCGACAGCAAGCTCCAGCCGAGCGAGACGTGGACGTACACCTGCACGGCCAAGCTCACGGAGACCACGACGAACACCGCCCTGGCGACCGGCTACGACCCGGAGGAGAACAAGGTCACCGACACCGACAAGGCGACAGTGACTGTGCCGAAGCCAGGCATCGACGTGGTCAAGACCCCGGACAAGGCCGAGGTCAAGGCCGGCGGAAGTGTAACCTACACCTACGAGGTGAGCAACACCGGTGACACCCCGCTGCTCAACGTCAAGGTCACGGACGACAAGTGCGCGCCGGTGGAGTACAAGTCGGGCGACACCGACGAGAACGAGATCCTCGGTCTCAAGGAGACCTGGACGTTCACCTGCACCACCACCTTGAAGGAGACCACCGAGAACACCGCGGTGGCCACCGGAGAGGACCGTACCGGCCAGCCGGTCGAGGACACCGACAAGGCCAAGGTGATCGTTCCGAAGCCGGGTCTCAAGGTGGTCAAGACCGCCTCGGCATCGTCAGTGAACGTCGGCGGTACTGTCACCTACACCTACACGGTGACCAACACCGGTGACATCGAGTTGCTGAACGTCAACGTGACCGATGACAAGTGCTCCCCGGTCAACTACAAGTCCGGAGACACGAACTCCGACAAGAAGCTGCAGGTTGACGAGACCTGGATCTTCGAGTGCAGCCAGGTCCTTACAGTGGCGACCACAAACACTGCGGTGGTCTCTGGCGAGGACCGCACCGGCCAACCCGTCAGCGCTCAGGACACCATCACAGTGCCTGTGGTCAGCCCGGTCGTGGTCAAGAAGATCTGCCCGATCGACGTGACGCTGCACAAGCCGCAGCCCACGAAGGTCGGCAACAAGATCCTGACCGACAAGATCAAGACCAAGAAGTCCTCTTGTGTCTTGCTCAAGCCCGTCGTGCTCTGCCGGCCGATCGCCAGCAGTGCGGCAGGTGAGACCGCCTTCTGCGACACGAAGGTCACGAAGAAGGGCCGCATCGTGGTCAAGACGAAGGGCTACGACGGCGTGAAGGTGTCGGTCGTCGTGCGCACCAAGCCGAAGCCCGGGTTCACCGACCGCTGGAAGCCCGACACCTGGCGCAAGTCCTGGAAACTGACCTAACCCAGGACAGCTGAACCGAAAGGGGCCCCGCACCACACCGGTGCGGGGCCCCTTTCGGTTCGCAACTCCCCCGAAATGCAGATTCGCTCGTACGAGGGACTCCTCAACCCGCTCACCAGGCGTACGCTGGAATCAGCCGAAAGGCCGATAGGCATATCCACCTATCGGGCGGCCGGGAGGCAGTCATGACTGCGCGGAGTCACAACTCTCGGGGCCCCCTCGCGCTGCGAAAGCCTCCCCGTTCTCTTCATTCACACCAAGTGCGCCGCCTCGGTGGCGCTGTGCTCGGAGGGAGGAATCATGTATAGGAAACTGCTCGGTGGACTCGCCTCCACCTCATTGATCGCCGGTCTGGTCACCGCGGGGGCTGTAGCCGCCGGAGTAGGCACGGCTACGCCGGCCCTCGGAGCCGGGGTGGATGTGGCCATCGGCCAAGTCCAGGCACAGATGGCAGGTCACCAACGCAAGCAGGCGGACACTGGGGACAACTGCATCCGATTCGATCCACCAGACGGCGACAAGACGCTATGGGTGGACAGCACCCAGGAGGCCGCAGCGGGGCACGGCTACCGCCTGAGTTCGGGATGCCCTACGAACCTGGACAAGACAGTGCCAGGTGGGCAGAGTGCCGTTGGCATCACGCCGACGTCCCTCACACAGGTTGAAACTGGCACGGAGTTCCTGCTTGGGACCATGCGCCACTACAACAACCCGATCTACCTCAATGGGGAACCCGCTCAGTTCACGGGCAACCTGAACGTCAAGTTCCTGAACTCGCCGTTCTCGTTCCCGTACGAACTGTGGGAGACCCCGAATACCTGCAGCACCAACGTCGACCCTCAGCAAGAGGACTGCTCTGACGACATTGTGTCGTTCACCAGCATCCCGTCCGGAGAGATCACGGTCGAGGTCGGTGGCGTGGAGTACGCCTTCTCACTGGTCTCGGCGGGATTCACCGCCCCGGCCGAGGACCAGCTGGGACAGGACTACTGTCCGGCAACCCCGCAAGGCGACGTCAAGACCAAGTTCATCACCGAAGAGGAGGAGACCACCATGGGCTGCCTCTACGGAGAACTGTCTCAGAAGCGCAAACTGACCCTCGTCAAGAAGGTGCTCTGGGACGAGCAGGGAACTGGTCCGCTGCAGGTGCCAGGCTTCGACTTCACCGCCACTAGCAACCTGACCGGCTCGCCGTGGCAAGCCGACCCAGGCACTCTCACCCCTCCGAACACCATCGGTGGAACCGCCTCGTACGGCCCTAAGAACATCCGGGCCGGTGTCGAGACCGTGACCATCACGGAGGGCAGCGACCCAGTCAACTGGGCGTTCCAGCAGGTGGAGTGCGTGGACGGACAGGGCGCACCCGTGCCAGGCGTGAGTTACGCAGATCAGGGTGTGACGCTCGCGAACGTTCCGTCAGCCACGTCTGACGCAGCACCCATCACGTGCACGTTCACGAACTCGTACGTGCCGCCGGGGATCCAGATCGTGAAGTCCGCGGACAAGACTGAAATCCACGCCGGTGACAAGGTCACGTACACGTACAAGGTCACCAACACCGGGATCAGCGCGCTGAGCGATGTCCAGGTCAGTGATGACAAGTGCGCGCCAGTGAAGTACACCTCCGGCGACGACGGGGACGAGCAACTGCAGCCCAGTGAGGAGTGGATCTTCGAGTGCAGCACAACGCTCAACGACACCACACTGAACACGGCAACTGCCAGTGGCAAGGACCCTGAAGGCACCGAGGTCACCGACACGGCAACGGCGACGGTGACCGCCCTGAAACCTGCGATCGCGGTGGCCAAGAAGGCGTCCGAGACGCAGGTCATTGCCGATAGCACGGTGGTCTACAGCTACGACGTGACCAACGTGGGCGACACCCCGCTCAGCGACATCAAGGTCAGCGACAACAAGTGCTCACCGGTGACCTACAAGTCCGGTGACGACGGCGACGCAGTGCTGCAACTCGGTGAGGTCTGGAAGTACGAGTGCAGCAAGGCCCTGAGTGCGACTGAGACCAACATCGCGACAGCGACCGGTACGGACAAGCTCGGCAAGACAGTCGAGAGCACGGCAACGGCGACGGTGACCGTAACACCCAAGCCGACACCGACGCCGACGGTCAGCCCCGAGGTCGTCAAGCGGATCTGCCCGATCGACGTCACGTTGCACAAGCCGCAGGCCAAGAAGGTCGGCAACCGGATCATGACCGACAAGATCACGACCAAGAAATCGTCGTGTGTCCTGCTCAAGCCGGTTGTGCTCTGCCGTCCGCTGGCGGCCAACACTGCAGGTGAGACCGCCTTCTGCAAGGCGAAGGTGACGAAGAAGGGTCGCATCACCGTCAAGACCAACGGCTACGACGCCGTCAAGGTCAGCGCAGTGGTGCGCAGCAAGCCGAAGCCGGGATTCTTCGATCGTTGGAAGCCCGACACATGGCGCAAGTCCTGGACGCTCCGCTAGCCAGGTAGCAGGTGAGGGCCGCACTCCGAAAGGGTGCGGCCCTCACGGTCTGCGCGCGACGGCCGGGAACGCAGGCGTAGGCTCTGTAGTGGCAGGCCCAGGAAGTGACTTGTCCGAAGAGCCGGCATCGGGGTTGAGCCGGTCGCGCTGGACCAAGCAGACGCCCCCACGTGTCCTCCTGGGCCTGCCGCTGCATGGTCGGGCCGTCGCGGCCGCACGCTACGGGCCCAGCAGCGCCAACGGAACGACGGCGACACCGTCGGCCCGGCGGTAGGCCCTCTCCCCCGTCGTCAGCACCACAGCATCCCCCAACTGCTTTCCGATCTTCTCCCTGAGCCACAGCAGATGCCGGACGTCCCGGTCCGTGACGGTGGACGACAACTTGGCCTCGATCGCCACCACGAGGCCGTCATCCCGCTCGACCACGAAGTCGACCTCATGACGACCGTTGTCGACCCTCATGTGCCAGACCGATGCCTCGCAGTGCTGGGCGAAGACCCGCAGCGACAAGGCACACAACGATTCGAACAGCGCACCAAGGAAGGTGCCGTCCCTGGGCAACTCGACCGAGCCCGCGCGCCCCTCGAGGAGATCGGCTCGACCGACTCCAACCAGTCGAGCGGCGAGAGCGGGATCGGCGAGGTGATGCTTGGGGGCGTGGCCGAGGCGCCGCAAATGACCGTGTCCGGGCACCCATTCTTCGACATCATCGATGATGCGCAACCGTGTCAGGGCGTCCAGGTAAGGAATTGTCGTGCTCCTGGCCGGCGAACGATCCCAGCCTGGGGTCGCGGCAGCACGGATCTTCTCCCAGGAGGTGGTCGTGGCGGTAGCCGCGGCGAAGGCACGCAGCCAGGCGCGCACTGTTGCCGGGCGCCTGACTCTAAGCCCAGCCTCCTCAAGATCCACGTCGACGATGCGGTCCAGATAGCCGTCGAGTTGCGCTCGCAGGCCCCGCCCGCTGAGGTGCTGGAACGCCGGGAAGCCCGAACCCAGGATGAGATCCACGTGGTCGCCGAGATTCAGGTCCGACTCACCGTCGACCTGCGGACGCTGCCCACCGAGCATCTCCTGCAGGCTCACCGTAGAGGCGGCGACGCCACGTTCGGGCAGCGTCAACGGGCGCATCCGGACCGCCTTGATGCGCCCCGCACCCGAGTGGGTGCCGGATGCTGCGGATCCGGTCAGGAGGAACCGGCCAGGACTGCCGTCGGCGTCAACGGCCGCCTTGACTGCGTCCCACACAGCGGGAAGACGTTGCCACTCGTCCAACAGGACGGGAGACTGTCCGGCCAGAGCCAGATCAGCATCGACCGCGGCGACCTCGCGGACAGGAGCACGGTCCAGGCGCCGGACGGTCAGCGCGCGTTGTGATGCAGTGGCGGTCTTGCCCACGGCTTTGGGGCCGTCCAGCCACAGTGCCGGCAGTTCCTTGATCAGGTCGTCAAGTTCGGCGTCCACGATTCGCGGGATGTAGCCGGCGGAGAAGTCAGCCCTGGGCCTTGTCATGTCCACCCCTACACTACAGTTTACGCACTCTCTACACTACATTTCACGCACTCTCTACACTACAGTTCACACGTCATGGTGCCACCCCGAATGCGTCAGGATACTCGTACCAGCGGCCCTGGTTCGGCCGTATCCACAGTCGCCACGTCGGCGGTGTCGCCTTGGTGTCGCAACGGTCAGGCAGTCGATCCTGGCACCGGAGGCAATCGCCCGTCGGTGGCCGGACGTCAGCCAGCGCGCCTGCCCTACGTCCCGTAGTGGTAGCGGCAGGAGGCGATCCGCACCTCGTCGCCGGCGAGTCTGTACACGAGGCGGTGCTCATCGTCGATCCGGCGCGACCAGTAGCCGGCGAAGTCATGTTTGAGCGGTTCGGGTTTGCCGATCCCCTCGTTGCCGTTGCGGATGATGTCGCGGATCAGCAGGTTGATGCGCTTGAGCGTCTTGCGGTCCTGGGTTTGCCACCACAGGTAGTCCTCCCAGGCGTGCTCGTCCCAGACGAGCCTCACTCCTGGTCGTCCAGCAGGCCATGCTGTTCGCCAGCGCCGGACTCGAGTCGCTGCATCGCGTCGAGCAATCGGCGTGCGTTGGCCGGGGACCGTAGCAGGTAGGCCGTCTCGCGCAGCGACTCGAAGTCGGCCAAAGACACGATCACCACCGGCTCGTGACCGGCCCGAGTGATGACGACCTCTTCGCGGTCGTTGACCACGGAATCGAGGACCTCGGCATAGCGCCTGCGGGATTCCGTGTAGCTCATGGTCTTCATCGAACCTCCTGTACAGAAAACTGTACGTGCTTGCGCCCGGCCCGGCAACTGAGAATCCACAAACTCGGCAGGTCTGATCAAGAGGAGGCTCGCCGCTGGTTCTGGTCGCCCGGCTACGACCCATGGGTCAACTTCCGACGCACACCAGTAAAGTCGTCCGCAATCGGGGATTCTGGGGAGGACACCATGCGTAGGACCGGACTTGCCGCAGCCGGGGTGCTGTTGGCCACGTTGGGGGCACCCCCCCCGCTGGAGCCGTTGATCTGACCGATGGGCCAGCCGAGGTCGCCCTCGGGGTCTGCGCGCAGGGGTCCAGCCAGACCGATGCCTACATCCCGGACTGCAGTTACACCTACCTGGCGAAGAAGGCCGCACCGTCGTACACCTACATCACGTCGCAGGGTGCGGTGTCGTGGAAGGACGGCTCGCTGGCCGGCAGTTCACTGGGCTTCCCCGCGTCAGGTCAGACCTGGCCGTCGCTGACCGGGCTCTACCTCAACGCCAGCTCCGTCGCGACGCCGAAGAACATCACCGGCACGATCGACGCCAACGGCAAAGTCGACCTGACCATGGACTACGAGGCCTTGCTCACCGCGGGTTCCTCGCAGTGCCGGCTCACCGGGAACGTACACCTGTCCTCGGAAGGAACCGAGAAGCTCGGCGGGCAGGCGATCGGCAAGAACTACGACCCGGCGACCGGTCAGTTCGCTGTCGTGAGCACGACCTACGGGGCGCCCAACGCGATCGACGTCACCCCGGCCGGTTGCCTGGCGACCAACATCGCCTACGACCTGTCGCAGGGCATGGGCTGGTACTTCACCGGGACGATGCAACTGCCGGGCGGCAACGTCGTGCCCGTGCCTGCGGAGCAGACCGCGACGGTGAAGCTGCCGAAGAAGATCAAGGCCAAGGGCAAGACCGTCGTGCTGAAGAAGCCCGTGGTGACCAACGCCGGACAGACCGCGACCGCCACGTTGACGTGGTCGACGAAGAAGCGCGCCGCGGGGTCGAAGGCGAAGTGGGCGACGGCCACCAAGCGCAGCATCACGACTACGGGCAAGGCAAAGAAGCTGTACGTGAAGCTCACGCTGAGCGCGCCCGCGGTGCCGGGGTATCAGGCGTATTCGTTCACCAAGAAGTGGACGGTCAAGAAGTAGGGCCGCCGGTCGTGCGACGCAACCTGAGGTTCAGCGCCGATGCGCTGCGGGCTGCGCGGCTGCGGGCGGGGTTGAGCCGCGGCGAGGTGGCGGCGCGGGTCGGGGTGAGCGAGGCGACGGTCAAGGGCTGGGAGAACGGCGAACGCGCACCGAAGGCCAGCAGCCACGCGCGGTTGGCGAAGGCGCTCGGGGTGGCGTTCGAGGCGTTGGAGAGGCCCGGACCCGCGGATGCCGAGGATCTACGACGGTTGCGAGAGTCCCTGGGGTTGACCCAGGCTCAAGCGGCCCGTCGGTTGGGCATCGACGCGTCGGCGTTGAAGCGGGTGGAGGCCGGCGCGGAACTGCCCCCGGACCCGAAGGTCATGGCGCGGGTGTACGGGCTGACGGCCGCGGATCTGGCGGCGGTGGTGCGGCGGACCGGGGGGTGACAGCACCGTGCGCTTGCATCTTCGAGGCCTGCGTCGCTAGGTCTCCCGCCAGCACTCGTCCGAGATGCCGGAGTATCGACCACTCAGGACGAGAGGCTGATTCCATCTTCTGATCCGCATGGGGTGGACGGCTTCGGTCGGGCACCCCCGCGCTCGTGAACAGCGGCGGTCTTCACGGAGAGTGACCGGAGTAACATCGTTCGACGCCCTGTGTACGCCCCGTTCGGTGCCCGATCAGATCCGAGACCGCTCCCCGCCAGCGCTCCTGTCCAGATAACGATTCGGTTACGCGGTCGGTTTTGGGGTCTCCCTGGGCACATCGACGATTTACAGGGCGCATACGTAACTCGATAGGGGGATGTACGGACAGATCAACAGGGAGTTACCCTTCCATCAGCCGAACAGTTGATGGCGTCTAAGCCATCGGTCGGCGGAGGAGGAAGTGGTGATTACCATCTGTAACGAGTCCTCGAGCCCGCGCATGCCCGCGGGCTTCGCCATTTCTCCCCATTTCCAACGCATGACTTCCTCCGGTGCAACACATCGGGGTCTGAACGGGAGGCACCACCATGTTTAGGAAGCTATTGGGCGCGCTGACGTCTACTGCTGTAGTCGCAGGGCTGGTGACAATGGGCGCCGTGGCCACGGCTACGCCGGCGGCTGCCGCAGTGCCTTCCCCCGGGGTCGGCGAGGCAGTCGTCAACGTCAACGTAGGAGGGACTCGTGCCGCCACCTTCCAGCCTCTCGCTGGTGTGGTGCTGGGACTCTATGAGGGCAACGATTCGGGACCCACGACGAACACGCCCTCCTTCCAGTGCACGTCCGACGGCGACGGTGACTGTTGGGTCAAGGTTCCCAACACCCAGTCCGGCGGAGTGAATCGCAACAAGCAGTTCTGGGTGAAGCGCATCAGCAGCCCGACAGGATGGTTCGGCCTGAATCAACTGTTTGCAGGCGGCGACGCACGCGACTACCAGTTCCGTACCCCGCAGTTGCAGGCCGGGAACACGTACGAGTCGGGCGATGATTTCATGACGACGACCAGTAACCCATCGTGGCCCACATCCGGTGGGATCTGGCAGACCTCGAAGAACAACCCGGTCTTCCCGGCCAAGTGCGGCATCAAGGTCGCACTCGTACTCGACGTTTCCAACTCGGTCGAGAACGCGGGCGCCGTCCAGGCTTTGCGGGACTCGGCGAAGAAGTTCACGTCATCTCTGCAAGGAACCCCTTCACAGGTCGCGTTGTATACCTTCGCTACTACAGGGCCTGCAGCCGGTACCGAGAACCAGACCCGGCCCCTGACATCGGTGGCCACTGCTACTGGCGTGAACCAGATGAACGGGTGGATCGATGGTGTGACTCCTCCCGGCGGCGACGCCGGAGGCACCAACTGGGACCAAGGGTTCTACCAGGTCGCAAACAGCAGTGAACAGTACGACGTCGCAATCATCATCACGGACGGCAACCCAACATTTTCTGGCCCCAACAACGACATTCAGGGACCGGGCGGCAGTACCTATTTCCGTGAGATCGAACGGGGCATCTTCTCCGCGAACGCAATCAAGGCCAAGAACACACGGGTCATCGCCTTCGGTGTTGGATCCGGAATCAGTGGCAACGGGTCGTTGAACCTGCAGGCGATCTCTGGCACGACTGTCGACTCCGACTACTTCCAGACTTCGGATTACCAAGCCGCTGGTGACAAACTGAGAGCACTGGCGTTGGGTAACTGCAGCGGCGCCATCAGCGTGATTAAGCAAGTTGTTCCTTACACGGCGGACCCTGGCACCACACAGGGTGCGCAGCCTGCCGGCGGATGGACGTTCGGAGCCACCACCACGACCCCAAATGTGACCATCGACCCATCCTCTGGTCAGACTGCAAACGCTACCGGCGCGCTGAGCTTCAACCTTGGGTTGCCAGGCGGCACGGACACGGCGAGTGTGAACATCACTGAGACCCAACAAGCGGGCTACACCCTCCAGCAGGTAAGTGGGAAGAACGCGGTCTGCAAGCGGCTCGACACAAACGGGCCTGTCACAGTGACCAACGACGGCGCCCTCGGATTCACCGTGAACGGGAACCGTGACTACCCAGTCTCCTGCACCGTGTACAACCGCGAACCATCGCCGACCGGGCAGTTGGAGGTTGTGAAGAACCTGAGCCCGACCAACGATCCGGGCAAGTTCGACCTGAAGATCGACGGCAATGTCGAGAAGACCGACGCCGGGCACAACGGCACGACCGGTAAGAAGACGGTCAACACCGGCACCCACACCGTGGGTGAGGCCGCCGGCACCGGCACCAGCCTGGGCGACTACACCTCGTCCATCGTGTGTAAGGCAGGCGGCGGCACCGGGCAGACAGTGGCCTCCGGCAGCAACGCCGGCCCGCTGAACGTGCCGGTCACCAACGGTTCCGACATCGTCTGTGTGATCACCAACAGCCGCCAGACCGGGCAGTTGGAGGTTGTGAAGAACCTGAGCCCGACCAACGATCCGGGCAAG
>ERZ795053.5414-NODE-5414-length-13169-cov-12.137563_pt1 | contig 13169 bp, 8 predicted proteins | sample MGYA00375137_ERZ795053 | MGnify/ENA primary metagenome ERZ795053 (study PRJEB30182, sample SAMN05720284) | activated sludge metagenome | isolation source: Anaerobic digester | place: Hong Kong | collected 2014-12-17 ... | reverse complement strand
TCATCTGATTCTCAGACAAAACGGGAGTTGCAATGAAAACGGTTTCGTACTGATTAAACATCTCTTAATTGATTTTTATTAGTGTTAATAAATTGGGTTGCAAAAGTAAGACATTTAATATTAAAAAAAAATATTCCGAAAACTATTTGACTATATTTGTGACTGATATCTACATACACTGTAAGAACCAGCTATGGATAACTTTATTGTTTCTGCCCGTAAATACAGACCTGCTACATTTGACATGGTCGTGGGGCAGGATACCATTACTACTACTCTTAAAAATGCCATCAGGAACAATTTGCTGGCACAGGCCTACCTCTTCTGTGGTCCGAGAGGAGTTGGCAAGACCACCTGCGCCAGGATCTTTGCCAAAACCATCAACTGTTCCGAACCGGGCCCTGATGGCGAGGCATGTGATAAATGTGAATCATGCAGTTCATTCAACTCCCAGGCATCATTCAATATTCATGAACTTGATGCAGCTTCAAACAACAGCGTTGACGATATACGTAACCTCACAGACCAGGTGAGGATACCGCCGCAGATTGGAAAATTCAGCGTCTATATCATTGATGAGGTGCATATGCTCTCCACGCAGGCCTTCAATGCGTTCCTGAAGACACTTGAAGAACCTCCTGCACATGCAATCTTCATCCTGGCCACAACCGAGAAACACAAGATCATTCCTACCATACTCTCACGCTGTCAGATATTTGACTTCAACCGGATCAATGTTGATGATATTGTTCAGCGACTCACCTTTGTAGCCGGTAATGAGGGAGTGAAGGCTGAACATGAGGCGCTTCACGTTATCGCCACCAAGGCTGATGGTGCTATGCGCGATGCACTCTCCATCTTTGACCAGATAGTGAGCTTCAGCGGTAAGAACATTACCTATTCAGATGTCATTGCCAATCTTAACGTGCTTGACTATGAGTACTACTTCCGTCTGACCTCGGCAGCCATGGAAGGAGATGTGGCCTCGGCACTGCTCACCTTCAACGAGATACTGAACAAGGGATTTGACGGGTACAACTTCATGGCAGGCCTGAACAACCACCTCCGTGACCTGCTGGTCAGTCGTGACGAATCCACCGTCAAGCTGCTTGAGACCTCCCCGTCTATCAGGCAGCGCTACCGTGAGCAGGCCATAAAGGCTCCGCTGACCTTCCTGTATGAGGCACTCGATATTGGCTCACAATGCATGCTTAACTTCCGCAACAGCAAGAATCAGCGTTTGCATGTTGAGCTTGCTCTTTTGCGTATGTGCAACCTCTCTGAGGAAAGGCGCCCGGAGGAGTCAAAAAAAAAAGCTGAACAAGTCAAGAACAGTGAGGAGCAGGATTTTACTGTGGCACCACCGGCCAGCTCTCCCGCCGCAAAGCAGAAATCAACAAAGAATGCTGACCAACCGGTGTCTGCCGCTGCCTCCGGAAAGCCAGTGACACCACGGGAGCAAACCCGAAAAGTGTCAATAAGAGAGATCATGGCTGGCTCCAAAGCTTCCGGAGATACTCTGAATGAACCCGGAGGAGAGATGGCTGCACAGGAGGATGACATTGATTTTACCCGTGATGATCTGCTGAAGGCATGGGCCTCATTCGCCAGCGAAGTGAAAGAGGAAAGCCCAAGGATTGCCGTTACCCTCTCTTCAGTAACACCTGACCTGCTTCCAGACAATACAGTTGTGCTCCGCCTTGACAATTCGGCCCTGAAAGAGGCGTTTGATCATAATTTCAAGCCCCGGCTTGAGGGACACCTCCGCCGAACCCTGCAAAACAGCCAGGTTAAACTTCAGACTAATGTTGAAGCAACTGAAAGGGGAGAGATACTCTATTCTCCCGAACAGAAATTCAACCACCTGGCAGCCAGAAACCCTGCCCTCAAAGACCTGAAGAAGACTTTTAACCTTGATTTTGAGTAGACAGAGAGATGCCGGCGAGAGGTAAACAGGAAGGAAAAACTTCTTCAGCAGGTGGTCATGGCCGCGGCAGGAGCAGTCAGGCAGAAGCACAGCTCGCTAAAATGGCCGCAGGAATTGCCCATGATCTGAACACGGTGATAACCACTATCTATGGCTTCAGTGAACAGGCGATGGAGAGTGCTGGAGAGAAAAGCAGAACAGCTGCTTACGTCAGAAAGATCATCTCTGCCGCCGACAGGGCCAGGATGCTCACAGCAAGACTTCTTTCATTGAGCCGGCACGCTGCCAACGAGAAGATGGCGGTAAGGATTACCGATATCCTTTCTGAAACAATTGATCTGGTCAAACCTTCTGTGCCGGCCGGGATAAAGATCGTAAGAAAGATCAATGCACCGGAAGCAACCATAGAGGCGGTCCCGCTACAGCTCTTCAGGATCTTCCTCAACCTGATCATGAACGCGGTCCAGGCTATTGAAGAAAAGAAAGGGATCATAGAAATAACTGTTGATGGTCCGGTGAACAACAAGGGAAAAAGGACGAAGAAAAACGACACCTGCCTTCACATACGCATAAGCGACACCGGCAAAGGGATGGACCGCGACACCATTGAAAAAATGTTTGAACCCTACTTCACCGGAGGCGGGGAACAGGGGACAGGACTGGGACTTTCCGTGGTAAGCGATGCCCTGACAGATATGCACGGAACAATCACCGTCAGTTCAGTGAAAGGCCATGGAACAATAGTCGATATGATTATTCCTGATGCCACTTTTGGCTCTGTCAGTGAAAAGAATTAATTTAGGTCGCCCGAAGAAATATCCGATATTCAGATGGCAGGAGTAATGATAGTTGAAGATGACGCCACACTGCTGGACCTGCTCAGGGAGTCCCTGGAGAGAAGAAATTATACCGTCATCACAGCATCCAACGGAAGAGAGGCCCTTATCAAATTCCGGCCCTCAGTGGTAGACCTTGTCATCACTGACCTGCTGATGCCGGAGGAGGACGGGCTGATGGTAATAATGAAGATCAGGGAGATGAAACCCTCAATACGCCTCATAGCCATAAGCGGGGGAGGAAAGGCAGGCCCGGGCAGCTACCTCCTCATGGCCAGCAAACTGGGAGCTGATCATGTGATCTCCAAACCTTTCCTTCCCTCTGAACTGGTGAAAAAAGTGAAAGAGATGATCGGATAAACATTCCTGCCATAGACTTGTTACTTGAAAAAACGAACAATTTAAAACCAAAAATATGTTAACAAAAAAAGTTGAAGAATTCTGCAACAGGCAGATTGAAAGAGAAGGGTACTCGTCAAATCTCTACCTGGCAATGGCCTCATGGGCTGAAACCAAAGGGATGGCAGGCATCGCTGCATGGCTCTATGCACAGGCCGATGAGGAGAAAGAGCATATGCTCAAATTCATAAAATGGGTCAACGAGCGCGGAGGAACAGCCATAATTCCGGAATTCAAGAAACCACCGGTGAAATATAAGGGTGTTCCTGAATTGTTTGCCGAGGTGCTCAAACATGAACAGTTTATTTCAGCTAGCATCAACGAAGTCCTGGAAGTGGCTATCGCTGAGAAAGACCATGCAACCACCAACTGGATACAGTGGTTCGTTGATGAACAGGTGGAAGAGGAGAGCAGTGCACAGCAGATCATTGACAAACTCAATCTGGCAGGGGCAAACGCCATCTACCTGCTTGACCGTGATATCATGAAGCTCAGGGGAGACGATTAACCCGGGATTAAGTGAATTGTATCAGGACACTGACACGAAGCCGGGACCCGTTAATCCCGGCTTTCTCATTTTCTAAACAGAATAAGGGGCAACCTCCGATAAACGAACGGGAAACGGCCATCTGCAACAGTATGTCGTTTCTGACCCTTGAACCGGAAAATATATTAATTTTGCGATTGTTTTTAAAAAGACAGTAAATGAGCATAGTCAACAAAGTCCTTGGAGTCTTTCTTGGCAACAAGGAAGAGCGCGACCTGAAAGAGATCAATCCTTTTGTGGGCAAGATACAGAAGGAGAGTGAACTCCTTACAGGATTGTCAAATGATGCACTTCGCGACAGGACGGCTGAATTGCGGAAAGAAATACAGGATTCAGTCTTAGGGGAAGAAAAACAGATAAAGGAACTTCGCGCTGAAGCAGAAAAAGAGGAGGATGTTAACAGGAAGGAAGATCTCTATAACCAGGTTGACAAGCTTGAAAAACAGATACTCGAAAACCTTGAAAAAAAGCTGGATGAAGTACTGCCCACAGCATTTGCCATCGTCAGGGAAACAGCCCGCCGTTTCAAGGAAAACGAAGAACTGGAGGTGACAGCCAGGGACTGGGATCGCAACCTGGCAGCCACACGCCCGTCAATTACCGTGGAAGGTGACAGGGCATACTGGAAGAACCGCTGGATGGCCGGAGGGAATGAGATAGTATGGGACATGGTACACTATGATGTCCAGCTGATAGGAGGCGTGGCCCTCCACAAAGGCAAAATATCCGAGATGGCAACAGGAGAGGGGAAAACCCTCGTGGCAACACTCCCGGTGTTCCTTAATGCACTGGCCGGAAGGGGAGTACACATTGTGACCGTGAACGACTATCTCTCCAAAAGAGACTCAGAATGGATGGGACCACTCTATGAGTTCCATGGTCTTACTGTGGATTGTATTGACAAACATGAACCAAACTCGCCGGCACGCCGCAAAGCATACAATTCTGACATAACCTTTGGTACAAACAATGAGTTTGGCTTTGACTACCTGCGTGATAACATGGCTATTAACCCTGAGGACCTGGTACAGCGCAAACATCATTATGCCATCGTTGACGAGGTTGACTCGGTACTCATTGACGATGCCAGGACACCTCTTATCATCTCAGGTCCCACTGCCAAGAGCGATACATCACAGTTTGATGAATACAAGTTTAAGGTTGAGAAGCTGGTGAGTGCACAGCGCAAACTGGTGACACAACTGCTTGCTGATTCCAAGAAACTTATTTCTGATGGCGATTCGGAAAAGGGAGGAATGCTGCTGCTGAGGGCTTATAAGGGACTGCCCAGGAACAGCGCACTGATCAAGTACCTGAGCGAGGAGGGCGTGAGAAGCCTGCTCCTGAAAACAGAGAACTTCTACATGCAGAACAACTCGAAGGAGATGCCAAAGGTAACGGAGGAACTGTATTTCGTGATTGATGAGAAGGCCAACTCCATTGAGCTGACGGAAAAAGGTCATGACCTGATATCCACATCAGTGGAGGACTCCAGCTTCTTCGTGCTGCCTGACGTGGGAAGCATGGTTGCTGAAATAGAGAAGACCATTAAGGATGAGAAGACAAGGATCAAGGCCAAGGATGAACTTCTGCAGGACTTTGCTGTTAAGTCAGAACGCGTACATACCATGACCCAGTTGATGAAAGCATATACTCTCTTCGAAAAGGATGTGGAGTACGTGGTCATGGACAACAAGGTAAAGATAGTTGACGAACAGACCGGACGGATACTTGAGGGCAGGCGCTATTCTGACGGACTGCACCAGGCCATCGAAGCCAAGGAGAACGTCAAGGTGGAGGCTGCTACCCAGACCTACGCCACCATTACCCTCCAGAACTACTTCAGAATGTACCACAAGCTGGCAGGCATGACCGGCACGGCAATAACCGAAGCCGGAGAGTTCTGGAATATCTACAAGCTTGACGTGGTTGTCATACCTACAAATGTTCCGGTAATCAGGGATGACCATGAGGACCTTGTCTACAAGACCAAACGTGAGAAGTACAATGCCGTGATAGATGAGATCGTTAAGCTCAACAAGGCAGGCAGACCGGTACTTGTGGGTACCACCTCTGTGGAGATCTCTGAACTGCTCAGCCGCATGCTCAAGATGAAGGGACTGAAGCACAACGTCCTTAATGCCAAGCTGCACCAGCGTGAGGCTGAAATTGTTCTGGAGGCCGGAAAGACCGGCACAATTACAATTGCAACCAACATGGCAGGCCGTGGTACTGACATCAAGCTCACCCCGGAGGTGAAGAAGGCAGGCGGACTGGCCATCATAGGGACTGAGAGACATGAGTCGAGGCGTGTTGACAGGCAGCTGAGAGGACGTGCCGGCCGTCAGGGTGACCCGGGATCTTCGCAGTTTTTCGTTTCGCTGGAGGATGATCTGATGCGCCTCTTCGGCTCAGAGAGAATCTCCGGGATAATGGACAAACTGGGACTGAAGGATGGCGAGATGATTCAGCATCCGATGATCACAAAATCCATTGAGCGGGCACAGAAAAAAGTGGAGGAGAACAACTTTGGCATCAGGAAGAGACTGCTGGAGTATGATGACGTGATGAACTCCCAGAGAGAGGTGATCTACAGCAAACGCCGTCATGCCCTCCTCGGTGAAAGGCTCAGCGTTGACATTGCCAATATGATGTATGACGTGACTGAGAACATTGTCACTCTCTATAAGGAAACCTCTGATTATGAAGAGTTCCAGTTTGCCCTCATCAGGACGCTCTCAATGGACTCGCCCGTATCAAAGGAGGAGTTCAGCAAGAGCAATGATGAGGAGGTTGTTGATACTGTCTTTGCCAAGGTGATAGATGCATACCGCCGCAAGAGCGAAGTAATCTCATCTACGGCATTCCCGGTGCTGAAAGATGTTTATGAGCGGATGTCAGCAACCTATGAGAACGTGGTGGTGCCCATTACTGACGGAGTGAAGACATACAACGTTATAACCAATCTCAGGGCCGCCGTTGAGAGTGAAGGCAAAGAACTGCTCCGCTCCTTTGAGAAGACGGCCGTGCTGGCCACCATTGATGACGCATGGCGCGAACACCTGAGGGAGATGGATGATCTGAAGCAGTCAGTCCAGAACGCCACCTACGAACAGAAAGATCCGTTGCTTATCTATAAGTTCGAATCGTTCGAGCTCTTTAAGACAATGATCAACAAGGTCAACCAGGATGTTGTGAGCCTCCTGATGAAGGGTACCATCCCGGCAGCATCAACAGATAACGTCAGGGAGGCACAGCGTCGCCGCCAGGCTGATATGAGCAGACTCAGGACACAGAAGAGCGATTATGACAGCTACCGCAGCGCCGGTGGAGGATCGCCCGAGCAGCGGCAGCAGCAGACTGCTCCTGTCAGGGTGGAGAAAAAGGTGGGCCGGAATGATCCGTGCCCTTGCGGAAGCGGGAAAAAATACAAGCATTGCCACGGACGCGGTATAAGTGATTCACCCGGCGCCTGACACTGTGATCTTTCCGGCTCCCGTGCATAATTCCAACCAGTCATGCATTGATCATGCCCTCGACTCAGGGCTCCCGATGATGGAGAGATAATGCATTGCCTGCTCCAGAAAACCGGCAATACTGAAGGGTTTGGGCGACTTGATCATCAGGTCGTAAGGCGTCTTCTCCGGCTCATCGGTAAGGTCAGGACCAACCTTCATCGGTGCTGCCGAGAGAGCTACAAGAGCAGTGAGCGGAAAGAGAGATGACGGATTGATATCAATTATCAGGTCATGCTTCCCCGAAATAAAGCTTTTTGCATCTTCCGATGCAGGGATAAAAGCCCAGTTGAGGTCACTTTTCCTTAGAAACTTCATATATGTTAATCCTGTGAGCCTGTCCGGGACGTTCTTGGAGGGTATCCAGGCCATTACCTCAACACTTTTTCCTGCCTCGGATAGTTGCCTGTTAAGCGCTGCAAGGTGCTGAAAATCATTTTCAAATGTGGCATCCCACAATATTCCTACCTTTTTTACCTTCTCCAGGCTGAAATCCTGCTTCATCCTTCTCAGGGCCGAGAGGCGCCTTCGAAGTATCATTTTGCCGGCTTTTAATCTGAGATTGTAAAAGAATTCCATAAGAATGCAAACCTATAGATTTTTTGGCTTATGCGGGTCACCCGGATGATTATTCTTTTATCATTTTGATGAATTCTTCCTCTGTAATAACAGGAATACCGAGTGCGGTGGCTTTGGCTCGCTTTGATGGTCCCATATCACTGCCCGCCACTATGAATGAGGTGCTGCCGGATACCGAGCCTGAGGCTTTGCCTCCGGCCGCTTCGATGGCCGCCTTTATTCCGTCGCGGGTGTAGTTCTCAAAGGTGCCGCTCACCACCACCGTCTTGCCCGTCAACGGACCTCCTTCCAGGTTATCCCGGGCAACTCCCTTAAAGGTCATCCCTGCTTCTTTCAGACGGTTTATTATCTGAATATTATCAGCGTCAGAGAAATACTCTCTTACACTTGCCGCTATCCGCGGACCTATATCCGCCAGTGCAACGAGCTCCTCCTCCGATGCTCCCATAAGGGAGTCGATGTCAGTAAAAGCACCGGCCAGGGTCCTGGCTACCGTCTCCCCGACGTGCCTGATGCCCAGGGCAAAAAGCTTTCTCGGCCACCCCACGGAGAGTGATTCTGTCAATGACCCAAGGATATTCGAGGCTGATTTGTCACCCATCCTATCCAGGGAGACGAGTTGCTCATGCTTAAGATCGTAAAGGTCCGCAACATTATGAATAAGTCCGTTTGACCATAACATCTCTACTGTCTCCTCGCCCAGTCCCTCAATATTCATCGCCCTGCGTGAAACAAAGTGTATTATGCGCCTGGTAATCTGAGGAGGGCAATGCAGGTAATTGGGACAGTAATGATTCGCTTCGCCCTCGTTGCGGACAAGCGCTGTACCGCATTCCGGACAATGATCAGGGAAAGTTACTGCCCCGGCATCCGGTTGACGCAAGGAGCTGTCTGCACCCACAATTTTGGGAATTATCTCGCCACCCTTCTCAATTATTACGCTGTCTCCATAATGCAATCCCAGCAATTTAATCTGGTCACTGTTGTGCAATGAGGCTCTCTTAACCGTGGTACCCGCCAGCAGCACGGGACGAAGGTTGGCCACAGGTGTGACGTTGCCTGTACGCCCCACCTGGAAGTCCACGGAAAGTAGTTCGGTTACTGCCTGCTCTGCAGCATACTTGTATGCAATGGCCCACCGTGGTGTCTTGGCCGTGTTTCCCAGCAACTGCTGGGCCTCCAGTGAGTTGACCTTTACAACCACCCCGTCAGTGTCATAAGGCAACTGCCTTCTCTTCTCTTCCCAGATGCTGATGAAGTGCAATACCTCTTCTATGTTCTTGCAGCGCTCAATCACATCCGGCACCCGGAACCCCCATGAACGGGCTGCCATAATGTTGTCATAGTGAGTTCCGGCAGGAAGATCATCTCCCATGAGGTAGTACAGAAAGCACTCCAGCGGCCGCGATGCAACAATTCGCGGATCAAGAAGCTTGAGTGTGCCTGCAGCTGCATTGCGGGGATTGGCAAAGGGGAGTTCCCCCTTATGCTGACGTGATACATTCATCTGCTCAAATCCCTTACGGGAGAGATAGATCTCACCCCTGATGACAAAGGAGGAGGGTATGCCCTCAGCACTGACCCTGACGGGTATGCTTCTGATGGTCCTGACATTGACGGTCACATCATCTCCTTTCAAACCATCGCCCCTGGTAACAGCCCTTACCAGTGAACCGTTCTCGTACGTGAGACTGATTGATACCCCGTCATACTTTAGCTCACAGACGTAACCGGGTTCATACCCGAGCGTCTTCCTGACACGGTCACTGAATTCAATAACCTCATCAGCGCTGTATGTATTGCCAAGTGACAACATGGGCCACCGGTGTTCTGCCTGAATAAACTCTGGTGTAAGATCACTGCCTACTCTCATGGTTGGGGAATCAGGTGTGACCAGTACGGGAAATTTCTTCTCCAGCCCCTGCAGCTCACTAAGCAGCAGGTCAAACTCAAAATCAGAAATAACAGGCTGATTAAGAACATAATATCTATGATTATGTTCATCAATGGTTCTCCTGAGTTCCTCAACCCGTTTTCTGGCTTCAGCAAGTTTCATATGCAATTTCCGTCTCTTTCAGGGATAATTTATTCAGTGCCAGACTCCCGGAATCAGTGCACCGCAGGAGCATCTGCCATCTTTCAGGTTTTGAGCAACTATCCTGTAACCGCTACGGTCCACCACCTTCTTTCCGCATGAGGGGCAGATGGTGTCATCAAACCCTGAACCCGGCATGTTACCCATGTATACGTACCTGATACCCGCGCTCCTGGCTATCTCCACCGCCCTGTTCAGTATGCCTGCGGGAGTGGGAGGAAGGTGCTCCAGCTTGTACTGCGGTTGAAAACGGCTGAAATGGAGCGGCGTGTCTTTGAAACCGTTCCCGGCCAGCCATCCGCACATCTGCTTTATCTCTTCAGGCTTGTCAGTCCAGCCAGGAACCACCAAATGTGTGATCTCCAGCCATACCCCTTCATCACGATAGGTTCTGAGGCTGTCCAGGACAGGCTGTAACCTGCCTCCGGTAAGCTTGAGATATGTGCTGTCATTGAATGACTTGAGGTCTATGTTGGCACCGTCAATGTGTTTGCAGAGCTGCCGGAGCGGCTCCTTGTTGATATATCCGTTTGAGACCATGATGTTCCTGATCCCTTCCTCATGCGCTATTTTTGATGTGTCCAGCACGTATTCATAAAAGGTAACCGGCTCGGAATAGGTGTATGCAATTGATCTGCAGCCGCCGGCTGATGCCCTTCTGACAACATCCTCAGGGGGCATGTCGTAGTTCCTCGTCTTGTCAGGTGAAGTCTGAGAGATAGTCCAGTTCTGGCAGTTGAGGCATGCCAGGTTGCAACCGGCGGTAGCTATTGAAAAGGCTGATGTTCCGGGAAGAAAATGATACAGGGGCTTTTTCTCAATCGGATCAATATTGGCAGCACACGGATTGCCGTAAGCCATGGTATAGAGTTTCGACCTCCTGGCTATCCTGTTGCGGCAGTCGCTCAGCTCGCCATCCTTTAAGGTGCATTCATTGGGACAGATCAGGCAGACCACACCACGGGCACTCTGCTCCTGATACATAGCCAGTCTCTCTCCTGTGGAAGGTATTAACGCAGCACTCCCTGCAGGTGCAATAAAACCTGCGGCAACAGCCAGCGACCCCTGCCGGGCAAAGCTCCTCCTTGATATCTTCTTCCCCTTGTCTTTCAATCAGATGTGTGTTTCTATGCCCGGTTATAAAGCTACTGTTTTATAGTCAACGATGCAACAGTGCCTGATATCAAAATGAGGGCCGCAAGAATAAAACATGAGTTGGCTGTACCTGCCAGCGGCACAAGCAGGGTGGCTGCCGTGAGATATCCCAGGGCCGAACCGGCCATGTCTGCTGAATATACTTTGCCCGTGACCATGCCTGAGTCACGCGAGGTCAGGATCCTGTAGACAGCCCCGGTAATTATGCCTGATACCGGCAGCGCTATGAACAGGAATACTATGACCGGACCGGGAGGGGATGTGACCAGTGCGGGAGCCAGCAGGCCGGTCAGGACGAATATCGCTGTCAGTAGCAGTGTGCAGAGGCTGATCTTCTTCAGGGCCAGCCTTTCTCCAAGCACCGCACCTGTGGCCAGCCCGGCCATCAGCAGCGTCAGGATCACCGCCGAGAGAATATAGATGTTGCCAACAGCCATCTGCAGAATGAATATCATTATCATTCCGTAGCCTGCCAGACCGGCTGAAGAAGCGAACATCAGCAACCCCCGACGAGCCGCAAATAAAAATGGAATGGCTATCAGCACGGTCAGAAGAGTAATGATGCCTCCCCTCATCCCCATCTTTTCAAGAGAAAGCATGTTGGCAAACAGGGAGGAGACAGGCCTTGTTGCCCTGTTCATCCCTGCTCTCCTGTCAACCTGTGACAGAATCTGCTCTTCCTTGAGCCTGATCTCATGATCGTCAAGATAATCAGTATTGACATAGCTGTTGATCATCCCTTTCTGACCGGCCATCTGAGCTATTTCCGGGCTTACAGGACTCTCCGAAGCAATAACATAAAGCATGGAGCCGGGAATAAGTGTAATGTGGCTGAAAACCGACGAAAGGGCGTTAAAAAGGGGAGAAAATCCCCTCCTGTAGCTCTCAGGTGAATAGTTGAACCAGGGCATTGGTGTGCACATGAATACGCCTTCAGGCGACAGATGCTCACGGACCATCCGGAAATATTCTACAGTGTAGAACCTGCTCACTGACAGTGTTGAAGGTGGTGGGATCAGCTGAATGACAGCGTCATATATGTAATCATTTTCCCTTATGAAGGTCATCGGATCACTGCTTATTACTCTCACCTTCATGGTTCCGCAGACAGTGTCACGGGCTTCCTCGGCTGCTATAAGCCCGGGATCAAGCTCCAGGTAATCAACCGCGGCTATGGGATGCTTTACTAACTCATCCAGGTGTTTTTTGAGGCCCCCTGAGATGAGAAGCACCCTGTCATAACTATCGCGCTGCAAGAGGGCATAATGGATGTTCTCTTCTGAGCTTATCACGTCACCGGGATAGAAGAGCGGCCTGTGGTGATAATAGACCGTCAGCTCACCACCGTAAAGACCTGTTGTGATGTTGCCATAGGGTGTGTCTGTGCTCTTCTCTGCCCTGACACCCCGGAGAAACATGCTTCTGATGAACGGATCGGGCGGTTTGATGAACAGGACCGCCCCCAGCAAAACTGCAATGATGATTGCCGGTATCTTTAAATGTACATTTCTTTCAAGCAGCCAGACAGCTGTCACCACTGCCAGCAACAGGATGAGCAGGTAGAGCTGGAAATTAGGTATTCTGACAGTCACCGTAAGGGCGGTCAAAATTCCTGCTGTAACTGATCCTGCCGTTTCTGCTCCGAAGCTGTGGCCTGAATCTGCCAGATCCATGTTATACCTGATGACAGATATACGCACGAAAATAAGGGCCGAGATGAATGTCACCGGCGCAACACATGTACCCATGATGGCCAGTGTCTGGTAAAAGGAGGGTGTCTGGCCGGGACTGAGGATGATTGTCGATATCGAGATCAGCAACAAAGGGGCAAGGGCAGTGCAGGCAATGAGCGTCCAGATCATCTTCCTCAGTGAGGTGATCCCTGATCTGCCACCCGCCAGTGCTCCGGCTGCAGATATTATCAGCCATAGCCAGAGAAAGAGTCCCGTTACTGCCTCAGTTCCCCCTCCGAGGATGACTGCCTCGCGCATCAGGATAAACTGCGATGATGAGCTGACAAAACCGGTCAGCAGCAACAGCGGCCTGAATCTTCCCGCTGCGATATCAGCTGAACTCTTGCCTGCAGCAGTGGGCTCAGGTGAACTCTTGCCTGCAG
>ERZ795053.5413-NODE-5413-length-13173-cov-4.450755_pt1 | contig 13173 bp, 12 predicted proteins | sample MGYA00375137_ERZ795053 | MGnify/ENA primary metagenome ERZ795053 (study PRJEB30182, sample SAMN05720284) | activated sludge metagenome | isolation source: Anaerobic digester | place: Hong Kong | collected 2014-12-17 ... | reverse complement strand
ATTCGCCTGGGCATATTCGTCGAAGACTCGGCTGATCTCGTCCGCGCTCATGCCGAGTTTCTTGCACGCTTCGTCCTGGGTGTAAAAGCTCTTGGCCATCGGGTATCACCTCGTATCGCGCTTCGCTGTCAGCGCTGCTCTCTGCTCACCTCGTCTGCGCCGAAACGTCCCGGGTCGGCGCCGGTTTCTGTCTGTCTCAAGGTCCGGTCGGCGGCGTGTTGTTGTGGGACGCCGCGCGGTACTGTTCCACCTGCTGCTTGATCACATCGATCGGCGGCTCAGTGCCATACTCAGGCAGGTACCGATCGTACCGCCAGTCCCGCACCGCCACCAGCTTGAGCACCTTGTCGCCGCTGGTCATGTAGCGGTAGCACCACACCGTACCGACATCCACGTCCACCATGAACAGTCCGTAGCTGTCCCGGGTGAGCTGGCCGGTGAAGGCGAACACCCCGCGGGCGCCGCCGCTCAGCGTCGGTTGGGCATACGCCCGGCTCGAGGCACCGTCGTCCAACCGCAGCACCAGACTCAGCGCAATCAACGCCAGACTGATCGCAATCACCCAGACGGCTGCGACCAGTGAACGCGATGCTCGCGACGGTGTGTTGGAAGTTGCAGTCGTCGGCAAGTCTGAGATCCCGGTGCACGGGTCTGAAGTCGGCAGGGCGGTGTCGCAGAACTTCCGTTGCACCACCATGGATTATACGTGCACAAAACGGACAAACAAGAGTTTGTATGCCCAGTTTCACTGGGGAAAATGGGCGATATTGCGGGACGCAACAATTCACATTGTGAATTCTTGCGCGGACGCGGATTCGCCGCGCTTCACGCGCGCCGTTGCCGCCACGCGTCGAGCGCCGCACGGTGGCCGGGATCGCTCGCTGCCACAGCTTGGGCCCACGCCTCCGCGCGCAGCGCTGCGGCGCCGGAGTGTCCCGCGGATGCGCGCAGCAGACGCTTCGTCTGCGCAACCCCGGCGGGCGGCAGGGCGGCGATCCGCCGCGCCCAAGCGTCGCCCGCGGCGTTCAACTCCGCGTCGTCCACCACGGCGTTCACCAGCCCCAGGGTCCTGGCCTCTTCCGCGGACACCGCATCCTCCAGCAGCAGAAATTCAATCGCCCGGGCATAACCAACCGCTTCCACCAGCGCGTCCGTGCCACCCATGTCCGGCACGAGCCCGAGCTGCGCGAACGCCGGGACAAAACGGGCCGAACGGCCCGCCAACCGCAGATCGCACGCGAGCGCGATCGCCCAACCCGCACCAGCCGCTACGCCCTGAATCAGGCCGATGACCGGCTTGGCGAGGTCGCGGATCGCCGCGATCACCGGGTTGTACGCGTCGGTCAGGATCTTGCCGATGTCGCCGGGCGCATGGTGGTCGTGCTGCCTGGCGAGCACCGTCAGGTCCTGCCCCGCGCAGAATCCCCGCCCGTTGGCCGCGAGCAGCACGCAGCGGATCTGCTCGTCCTGGGCTTCCTCCAGTGCGGCCCGGAGCCGCTGCATCATCGGAATCGTGATGGCGTTGAGCCGGTCCGGGCGGTTGAGGGTGATCCGGGCGACGGCGCCGTCACGCGTGGTCACGACGGAGGGATTCTGCTCGGGCATGGCGTGGGGCCTCCAACCGTGCCGGCTTCGCGTTGACACGGTCCATTTCGCCCATAAAATCGGTTCCGGCAGGTACTTCCGACGCACACGCCCGCGTTCCGGCGTGATCGGGAACCACCGAGGAAACCGCTGATCATGTGCGTTTATTCACATCGCCGCATGCTGCTCGCCGTTGCCGGCCTGCTGGCTTGGCCCACCTGGGCAGCCGCTGCTCCGAGTCCGTCCGTCGCTCCGCGCAACTGGCAGCTCGACTTCGACTTCGAGGACCTGCAGCGACTCGACGTCGTCCTGCCGGGCGACCGTCAACCGACGACCTTCTGGTACATGGTCTACACGGTGACCAACAACAGCGGCAAGGACGTGGAGTTCTACCCCAGCTTTCAACTGGTGACCAGCACGCTGCAGGTCGTCACCGGGGGCGACAACATCAGCCCATCGGTCTACGACGCGATCGCAGCCCAATATCGCAACATGTACCCGTTTTTCCGGGTACCGACCGACATGACCGGCACGCTGCTTCAGGGGCCCGATAATTCGCGGACGTCCGCGGCTGTCTTCCGCGATTTCGACCGCACCGCGAACGAAGTGACCGTTTACGTCGGGGGGCTCTCCGGCGAGATCGTGAGCGTGCCGAACCCGTCTTTCGACCCCGAGAAGCCGGAGTCGGCGGAAAACATGCGTTTCTTCCCCCTTCGCAAGACGCTGGCGATCCCGTATGATATTCCCGGTGATGAGCGGACCCGCCAGCAGGCGCCTCCCGTCCGGAAGAAGACGGACTGGGTGATGCGCTGAGGGACTGACCATAGATTGAAATCAAGAAGAGCAGGAGGCCTGCCGGGGACTACGCTCCCGCGGATATGTCGGCAGGCTTGGTGAAGCAGGAAGGTAGATGGATGGCACATAAAAAGGGACAGGGCTCGACGCGTAACGGCCGCGACAGCAACCCGCAGTTCCGCGGTGTGAAGTGTTACGGCGGTGAGGCCGTCAAGACGGGCAACATCATCGTGCGGCAGTGCGGCACCCACTTCAAGCCGGGCCGTCACGTGGGTTGCGGCAAAGACTACACGCTCTTTGCGCTGTGCGACGGCGTGGTCAAGTTCGAGGGTCGGCGCGTCACGCTGACGCCGGCGAACAACTGACCACGCTTCCGCAGGTACGTGCAGGTTTCAGAGGGTGGACAGTGATGTCGCCCTCTTTTTCAATGCGCAGCGATCGCAGCGATCCGGCTCGCACGTAATGCGCGCATGTCGTTCGGGTGGCACTGCCCACTCCACAGAATCATGTTCATCGACGAGGCTGAAATCATCGTTCGCTCGGGCAAGGGTGGCGACGGCTGTCTGAGCTTCCGGCGCGAGAAGTACGAGCCGTTCGGAGGCCCGGACGGAGGCAACGGTGGCAATGGGGGCGACGTCATCCTCCAGGCGACGCCCGGTGTCGACACGCTGCTGGACTTCAAGGGCAAGCATCACTGGAAGGCTGCCAACGGGCGGCCCGGCGAGAGCAAGGTGTGTACCGGTGCGCGCGGAGCCGACCTGGTGGTCGAACTGCCCGTCGGGACAGTCGTGTACGACAGCGAGACCGGCGTGATGCTGAAGGACCTCGCGGTCGCCGGTGAACGCTGCTGCATCGTCCGCGGCGGCCGGGGCGGGCGGGGCAACCGCAGTTTCGCCACGCCGACGCACCAGACGCCGCGCGAGGTGGAGCCGGGCGAACCCGCCGAAGAGCGGCATCTGCGGCTCGAGCTGAAGCTGATCGCGGACGTGGGCCTCGTGGGTCTGCCCAACGCCGGTAAGAGCACGCTGCTGTCGCGGGTGACGCGGGCACGGCCGAAGATCGCCGCGTACCCGTTCACGACGCTGCGGCCGCAGCTCGGGATCGTGGAGCTCTCCGGCGAGCGGCGGTTCGTGATCGCGGACATTCCCGGCCTGATCGAGGGCGCCCACGAGGGGGCGGGTCTCGGCGACGCGTTTCTCAAGCACATCGAGCGGACCCGGGTGATCGTGCACCTCGTGGACCTGCACCCCATGGACGGACGCACGCCGCTCGAGGCGTATCGCACAATCCGCACGGAGCTCGGCGAGCACAGCGCGGCGCTCGCGAGCAAGCCGGAACTCGTCGTAGGCAATAAACTCGACCTGGCGGCGGATGACGCGGCGCTGCGTGAACTCGGCGCCGCTCTCGGCGCGGAGGTGCTGGGCATCAGTGCCGCCACGGGGCAGGGGCTGACCGTGCTGACGGAACGGCTCTGGCAACTGCTGCGGGAGCACGCGGAGCCGCAGGAAGAGAATACCGCCGGCACGATCGAGCGGCCGGCGCCACCGCATCTGAGGACGCCATGATGGTTCGGGACATGACCGAGGACCTGGGGCCGCTGTCGATCGTCGTGGTCGATATTGGCAATACCCATACACGGATCGCCCGCTGGGTCGAGGGGGAAATCTCCGACCTGCGCTGCGGCGCATCGGGCGACGAGGGCGAGGTGCACGGCATGCTCGCCGCCGTGCGCCAGCGCTGCGAAAACCAGCAGCGGCAGGCCATCGTCATCGCCTCCGTCGTCCCGCAGCGGACGGCGGCGCTGGCCGAGCACATCGACCGGGACCTCGAGCTGCGCCCGTTCGTCATCGGCGACAACACGCCGCTGCCCCTGGAGGTCGCGGTCCGCGCCCCCGAGCAGGTGGGGATCGACCGGGTCTGTGCAGCCGCGGCTGCCTTCGACCACATCGGCCGCGCCTGCGTCGTCGTGGACGTGGGCAGCGCCGTCACCGTCGATTTCGTCGACGACGCCGGCGTCTTTCAGGGTGGGGCGATCCTGCCCGGCCCGCTGCTCCAGGCCCAGGCCCTGGCCTCGGGCACCGCCCAGTTGCCACTCGCCAAGCTCTCCCCGGGGACACCGGTGCTCGGCAAGGACACCGCCAGCGCGATCGCGAGCGGGATCTGCGTCGGCCTGGCGGGGGCCATTCGCGCTATCGTCGAGGAAATCGCGACGATCGCCGGCGACTGGCCGCAGACGGTCCTCACCGGCGGGGCCGCCGGCCTGATCGCGGACCGCATGGACTTCGTGGACAACCAGGTGCCCAACCTCTGCCTGATGGGTGCGGGAATTGCCTACATCAAGCGCGCCATGCGCATGCAGGAGGGGTGATGGAGCCCGGCGGCGAGGTGCGCTGTAGCCTGCTGACGCCCCACGGCGTCGGTGCGATCGCAGTGCTTCGCCTGACGGGCGCCCACGCCTGGGACCTGGCCCGCCGCGTCGTTGCGCCGCACCAGTCGCTACCCGCCGTTCCGGAACCGGACCGCGTCCACTTCGTTTCCATTACCGACCAGCAGGGTCTCGTGGACGACGTGCTGCTGGCTGCACGACCGGACACGCAATGCCCCAATGTCTGTGTGGATCTGTGCTGCCACGGCGGCCGCCGCGTGATCGAGAGACTGCTGATCTGCCTGACCGATCGCGGTGCGATCATGCAGGCTGCGGAGCCCGTGTCACCGTCGTGGCAGGCCAGCGTCGTGCGCGGCATCGATGCGGCGCTGGCGCAAGCACAAACGCAGCGTGCCGCCCTTTTTCTGCTGGCCCAGCGCGCCCGGCTCGTGGCTGCATTCGAGGAGGTACTCGCCCGGATCGATCGCGGCGAGGATTCCGAGGCACGCAGCGAACTCCAGGCGCTGCTCGCGACGGCTCCCGGCGCCCACTGGCTGATCCAGCCCGCTCAGATCGCACTGGTCGGCGCGACCAATGTCGGCAAGTCCTCGCTCCTGAATCGGCTGGGGGGGCGCGACGGCGCGATCGTCGTGGATCGGTCGGGCACGACTCGCGACTGGGTCACCATCGACACGGCATTTCACGGCGTGCCGGTAACGCTGATCGATACCGCCGGACAGCGCCGCAGCACCGACGCTCTGGAGCGCGAGGCCATGACGATGGGTGTCAGCCGAGCTGCCTCCGCGGACGTTCTCGTCTGGGTCGTCGACGCTTCGCGACCGGAGACAGCCCAGCGGGGCACGCTGGATCTGCCGCGGGCGGTGAACCTGGTCGTCATCAACAAGATGGACCTGGTGGGGGGCGAAGCGGCACGCCGGGCCCTGGGCCCGCTCGGAGAGCGTGCCCTCGGCGTCTCCGCCCGGACGGGCGCCGGCATGGACGCGTTGCAGGAGGCCGTTCTGCGCGAACTCGGCGTCGTATCGGACGCTGGAACCGATGCACAGCCCACCGTCTTCGATCGTTCGCTGCGCACGCGTCTGAGCCGCCTCTTGCGCACCGCCGAGCACGGCCCCGTGCTCGACCGCGCCGATTTCGTCGAAGCGCTGATAGGTAAATCGGGTTAACCCGGGAAGTGGCCCAGCCGCCGGGATATGATCAAATGGGCGGGGCTACCCGCGCGAGGTCGCCCCACAGGGCTGGCAGACGGGAAACTCGGGCGGACTTGGCCGCAATTCTTGGTTGCCTGCGTCCGATCCGATCAATACATTATCGCCCGGTTGGTGGCCGCAGTCCGCGGGCACGAGCCGCCCGGCGGGCGTAAGCGCGGCTTCGCCGCCGGGTCGATGCACCGGCTCCGACATGACGTCACAAGAAGATACCTCATTTGGCCGTCGCGTCCTCGAGCAGAAGTTCTGCTCCAAGGAGGAGCTTGCGCTCTGCCGCAACCGCCAGGAGGAACTCGCCGCCAAGGGCGTGCAGAAGACCCTGGCCGAGGTGCTCATCGAGGAAGGCTACCTGACCAAGTCGCAGCTCAGCCGCATCCAGCACAGCGCCGACGATGACTCGATGTACCGGCCGGCGCAGCAGATACCCGGTTTCCAGATTCTCAAGAAGCTCGGCCAGGGGGCGATGGCCACCGTCTTCCAGGCCAAGCAGATCAGCCTCGATCGTATCGTCGCGATCAAGGTTCTGCCGCGGCGCATGAGCGAGAACCGGGAGTTCGTCGATCGCTTCTATCGCGAGGGGCGCGCGGCGGCCCGCTTGAATCATCCCAATATCGTCCAGGCGATCGACGTGGGCGAGGCCGGCGGCTATCACTACTTCGTGATGGAATTCATCGACGGCTGTACGGTGTACGACAAGATTTCCGACGGTCGGCCGATGCCCGAGGAGGAGGCGGTGCGGATTGCGCTGGGCACCGCCAAGGCGCTCGAGCACGCGCACGCGCGCGGCTTCATCCACCGGGACGTCAAACCCAAGAACGTCATGCTCACCAAGGACAACGTGGTGAAGCTCGCCGACATGGGTCTGGCCCGCGAGGTGAGCGACTACAAGATCGCCGAGCTCGAGGCGGGCCGGGCCTACGGCACGCCGTACTACATCAGTCCCGAGCAGATCCGCGGCGAGATCAACATCGACTTCCGGGCGGACATCTATTCGCTGGGCGCCACGTTCTACCACATGCTCGTCGGCAAGGTTCCGTTCGAGGGCTCCACGCCCTCGACCGTCATGCACAAGCACCTGAAGGAACCGCTCGTGCCGCCGGATCATCTCAACGCGCGGCTCTCCTCCGGAGTTGCTGAAGTCGTCGAGCTGATGATGGCGAAGAAACGCGAGGATCGCTATCCGTCGACCAAGGAGCTGATCATCGACCTCGAGGCGATCGCCAAGGGCGAGGCTCCGCTGATGGCGCGCAAGCGCTACGACCAGTCGCTGCTCGAGGATCTCGCCCGCTCCGGCACGAGGGTCTCATCGCTGACCGAGGAGGATCTCAAGCCCTCCGAGCCGCGCAGCGACGCGTGGACGTGGATGGTGATTCTGCTCGCCCTGCTGCTGATCTCGGTGCTGGTCAACATCGTGCTGATCGTGAAGATGAGTTGACCGCCGCACCGCAGGCGTCGCGCGCTCCTGCACCTGCCTCTGGTTTCTACTTGCGCCGGATGGCCCGCTCGTAGGTCACGACCGTGGCCTCCCAGTCGGCGGCGGTCGTCTTGGCCAGATCGACGTCAAGGTCCTTGAACTCGACGTCCATGAGGACCGTTGAGGTCTTCAACGTCGAGTCAAAGTCGAGTCGCTGCGGTACCAGATACCCGATGGCCTTGCTCGTTGCCGCGGGTTTGTCCGCGTTGCCGGCCCCGACGTAGCGATAGGTCAGGCGGATGCCGTCCACGGCATAGCCGTGTTCCTCACTGAGGTCGAAATCGATGAGGGCCTTGTTGTTCTCGTTGCGGCGCCCGACGCGCACGTTGATAGCGGCCTCGCCGGCTGGAACCAGCTCCGTACCTTCAGGAATGGGCTGCTCCCAGATCGGTTTGTTCAGCGTCGGAGCCGTGGAGGTGGCGGCGGACTGGTCGGCCGAGGGTTTCAGGAGGGTGTAGGCGAGCACGCCCACGAGCAGGACGAGGACAATGATCAGTGGTTTCATCGCTAGGGCTCACGTGAGTGGTTGAACGGTCGCAACAATCGAAGCTGCACAAGCTATACCGGATTAACTGATGATATCCCCCGAGCGGGCGCCACGCAACTCATTCAGCACCACTGGCCGCGGCGATCTGGCGATAGCCCGTGGCGCCGAGCAGACCTATGGCGTCGCGCAGTTGCGGATAGGCGTCCGCTGCCAGTTTCGCTTGCGCGATCCGCACTTCATGACTGACCGAGAGCGACTGTTCCGCACGGTCCACGTGCTGCTCGACGAATCCCCAGTCGCCGGAGATCCGCTGAAGGGGCCGGGGCGTAATGCGGTATTGCCACGCCGCCGGGCAGGTGACACGTACGACGACACGCTCGTCGATCGCCCCGCCCAGATCGAGCGGTGCAGTTCGGTCGCGCTGGGCCAGGGGCAGATGAACGTCCTTGAGCAGGACGGGACCGTCACCCAGTTCGAGCAGGTGGGCGCCGGCCTGCGCGGGCAGGGCGGAGATGCTCAGGTCCGCGGTCGCGGCAAATCCCTGCGCGGAAAGCTCCGTCGTGCTGCATGCATCGACGGTGACGCCGGAGAGGATGCGGCCCATGACCTGGCGCACGAGCTTCTTTTGCTGATCGGCGCTTTTGAGTTCCTGGGGCTCGACAAACATTCCGGTCAACTGCACGGAACATCGACCAGTTGCGGATCCGTCCGCTGACACGTCGAGGTTGACCGCAACGTCAATGCGGCTGATATCGTCCTCCCCGCGCGGGTTGATAACGGTCGACTGCAGGTCGGCACCGCTCGTATCCAGCAGAACGTGGCGGCCCCAGGCGCCCGGGTTGTGGATGATGCCCAACCGCGGATGGAGCCAGAGTTGCCCGTCCGCTGTCTGCACGCCCAGCAGCACGCCCGCAAAGGCGTCATCCGTGGGGACCTGCTCCGACCAGGCGTCCGCATCGACCGCCACGACCGGAGTCGCGGCGTATCCGAGCGTCTCCAGGGCGGCGTCGAGGACCGCGGCAGCCTCGAGCGGGTTGCCGTAGTTGGCGGCGAACACCGCATCCGCAGGCCGGCACGTTCGTCCGCGCCAAGCCTCGTGGTTGTCGAGGAAATTGAACCGCTCCGCCAGCGCCTGACCCACCGCCTCGATGCGCGCCGACGGCTCGAGTTTGTTCTTCACTGCGTCGCGGGCGAACTGGGTCACGGCCGCCCCGGCAGGAGCCGCCGCGCTGGTCACCGGATCGATCCAGCCCGACGCCCAGTCCCGCGCGCTCGCGGCGGTCGAGAAACGCAGACGTGGGCTGCCCTGTCGCCACCTCGGCGCGAGTGTTTCGTCGGGAGCCGCGGGTACAGCCCGGAAGTGCCACGTGTGGGTAGCCATGCCACCGTGGGTCTCGACGGCGGGGAGGATATCACCCGCTCCAGTCAGGGCAAAGTTGAGCGGAGCCGATTCGGGCACCGACACCCGCACGATGCGTTCGTGGATCGGATCGGCTGCGTCCAGGCGAACCTCCGCCGACATCGAGGGCAGGACGCCCGCAGCGGTAATGACCTCGTAGTCCAGTTCGAGGGTGGCATCGGGCTGGACGCCACTGAAGGAGATGATCCGCTGCTTCCACGCGGCGTAGGCCGGCCAGCCCGCCACCTCATCCGCAGCCCCGAGATTGAGGCTGTAGTCGGGAACGGGCAGCACCTCACCGTCGGGAAGGTGCGTCTGGGCCACGTGCACAGTCACCTGATCCTCACCGTCGCGGTAGTCGATGGTGCGATCCGCGTAGCTGCCGATTCTCCGGCGGTTGAGCAGCTTGACCCACTGGTGGTCGCGGCGGTGAACGGCGCCCGCGGAATCAAGCGTCCAATCCTGCTCCCAGCGGATGATGACGGCGTTGGCGTTCGGATATTCATCGCGGCCGACGGCGAATTGCGGCCCGTCCGCACACGCATACGTCGTCGCACCCAGCAGGGCGAGCGTGCCGAGCGTTGTCCAGCGAAGGTGCCGGCGCGGATGTTGATGGTTCTGCTCAGTCATGGTGCACCTCCTGCTGCGTGGGAACGAGCGCGGCCTGTGCGGACGTCGATTCGGCGCTGCCGGACCGGCAGATGACCCAGGCGGCAGTGATGTCCTTCATCGCCTGGATGCTCTCCCGGAACTTCGCGTAGTCCTCGGGAGGAACGATGTGCTTCTTCAGGTCAAGCTTGAAGTGATAGGTGAGGCGGTTGCCGTCGCTGGAGGCTTCAAAGGAAAGGTCCGCGGACGGCGAGGTGATCGTGCGGGCCTGCGGCACCTCGGCGACGGACCAGCCATCGGGCAGTTCGATCGCCTCGCGGTAGTCGATTTCGCGCGTGGCCCGCAGGCGCATACCGTACTGTCGCGATTCGGCGTTCAGGTCGTAGAGCGCATCGGGGATCAGCCAGTCGGACAGCGGATGAGTCATCAGGGGCAGATGCAGCATGCAAAGGTCGGTGCCGCTGGCGGCGTAGGCCGGTGCGGACACCTCCATCCGCACCTGCGCGTCGCGCGTGTAGTCGTAGGGATCGGTGTAGTGCAGATCGTCAACGCGGGCGGTCGGACCGAAGTTGAGTCTGCTGGCGAAGACGCCCTTCATGTCCGGTTGCCAGTCACGCTCGAGATACCGCCGCAGGTAGGTGTCCGGGTAGCCGGACATGTTCATGGTGATGGCGGTCGTGAGTTTGCCATCGGCATCGATCTGCGACTGAGCCGCGCACGCCAGGCGGTTGTAGCTCGGCGGATAGTAGGGCGACAGCGTCAGGGTCTCGCCCTCCGGCGTGCCGTAGACCAGCCCCTGGAGCGCCTCGCGGCTCGACCACATCTCCCGGCTGAGCGGAATCCACGTCGGATCGAGGATGCGCCACTCGCCATCCTGGTCCTTCATCACGGTCACCGTGTGATTGAACTGGTCGGCAGGGATGTCCTCCACGCGTGAGCCGGCCATGGTCAGCGCCGGGTAGGCCTCGACCCCCAGCACGCGGAGCATGGTCACGAGCATGCCCGCCTTGTCCTTGCAGACGCCGCCGCGATCGCGGTAGGTCTCCGTGCCCTTGTGGAGCGTAAACCCCTCGCAGGGGCCGCGGCTCGTGCCGTAGTAGCGGATGTTGTCCGCCACCCAGTGGTTGCAGGCGGCAATGCGGTCGTCGAGGCTGGTCAGCCCCTTGGTGATTTTCGCAACCGTCTGGCGAATGGCGTCGTCGGCCTCGAACTGGCCCTCGTTCACGTCGTGGAACCAGCGCGACTTCATCTCCCAGTCGGGGACCGTCGCCATGACCACCTTGGTAGCGCAGTCGTTCAGATCGATCATGTGCGGTTCGGACTCGATGGCGGGCACGTCGTCGGCGACGAAGGTATGCACGACGCCCTTATCCTCGAACCACTGCGAGGTCTGCAGCGACCCGTTGTAGACGGCGTACTGCACGGGCATCTTGCTGGACAGGTGCACCGAGTAGCGCTTGTGGACGATCGGCTGGTGTCCGGCAAAGAGCGTGACCTCGTACCAGTGACCAGGCATCGGGGGCTGGAGGGTCTCCGCCGCATTGCCGGCCGGCTGGGCAGTACCGGGGGCGTCGTCGTCGCCCAGGTACGCGATGTTGAACCCGGTCTTGCGGGTGTGCAGTTCGATCACGTCCCCCACGGCGAGGCGCGGGATGCTGAGCAGGTACTGCCGTCCGCCCCAGTAGATCATGTGCTGGACGGTGGGTTGAACCGCGATCGCGTCGAGCGGCAGATCGTCGACCGTTCCGTCCTGGCGATGGACGCGCGCGGCGGTCACGTGGACGCGGCGGGTCGCCGGATCGAAGTCGAAGCGCTGGACGCATTGGCGGCGGGCGCCCGCATCGGTGAGGATCTTGATCACCTCACACTGCTTGGTGGTCGCCAGTCCGGTGGTGTTGACGTACACGTCGGCGTCGTCGATCAGGACGGCCCAGTCGGCATCCTTGAAGTCCCGTTCGGCGGCTGCGGATATCGCCGCCTGGATATCGGCATCGGTCACGGGACGCGGGGGCGCCGCCAGCGCCGGCGAGGCGATGACGAGGGCAGCCGCGATGGTTAATCGCCGCGGCAAGTGAAACAACGCTTTGGGCATGAGCGCAATCCTCGCGTGGGGAGTGGAGCAAGACCATTCGTGCGTGGCGGACGGTGCGTACGCAACGCGGAGGCGACTCTATCGCAAGGCGGCGCGACCGTCCAGCATGATGGGGCTGCCCGCGCAGGCAAGAGGGGCCGATTCCCGGCGGGAATCGGCCCCTCTGCGTAAGAACTCGTGTGGTCGGTTCGCTAAGCCGAACCGCCGCACCATGCGATTGTGTTTCACCGCTTCACGGCGTGTGAAGGGGTGGCACAGCCGCGCTGCCGACGACTAGCGACGGCGGCGGAGCATGACCAGGCCGCCGAGGGCGACCAGCGCCAGCGAAGCCGGCTCGGGCACGGTGATCGTGCCGTTGGCGAAGACGATGTCGGTGTCGAGCTGGGGCGCATCCGCCGCCAGCACGAAGCCCTCATCCTCGTCGCCGCTGATGCTCAGCGCGATCGGGGTCACGCCGTTGCCATTGGCGGTGAACGTCAGCGTCGCGAGCAGGAACCCGGTGCCCGGGCCAATGCCCGTCGGGCTGAACACCGTGCCCGCCAGCAGGTCACCGTCCAGCGTGCTCGGCGCCGCGTCCCAGAGCGGGCCGATCGCGATGCCGGTCAGGCTGGCCACGCCGGGGTTGGCCACGTCGAGGTCCAAGCCCCAGCCACCGATGCCCTCGGTGAAGTCCGCGACGATGTCGACGTTGGTCGTGCCGCCCACCGACGGGATGAAGCTGTCCTGCGGCACAAAATGCAACGTCACCGTTGCAAACGCAGGAGTCGCCGCGAGCAACGCCAGCAGCGCAACCGCGGGTACCACTTTCCACTTACGAACCATCCTTCTACCTCCTTACGCTTTCAAGTTCATGCGCCTTCGAGAGAGAATTCGAAAACGCGTTGGTTTTGACTCCACGACACCGCGGAGTTCGCTGAATCAAGGCCCCCCGGCTGCGGGGGAAGAGCCCCGCAGCCGGAAGGCAGTCACGGTTTACCCTAGTTCGGGTGTTGCTGCGTCGAGGTCGAGTGATTCTGCCGAACCGGACCCCGGGACGGCATCGCCATCTCAACCCCTGCGCCCACCGGCGGCGCCGCGAACGGGTTGTTCACGAAGTCGCGGTAGCACGCCAGCCACTGACCGAAGTCGAGCAGACCAACCGC
>ERZ795053.5410-NODE-5410-length-13181-cov-4.718498_pt1 | contig 13181 bp, 12 predicted proteins | sample MGYA00375137_ERZ795053 | MGnify/ENA primary metagenome ERZ795053 (study PRJEB30182, sample SAMN05720284) | activated sludge metagenome | isolation source: Anaerobic digester | place: Hong Kong | collected 2014-12-17 ... | reverse complement strand
AGGAAGAGGTTCGGATCGTCGCGTGCGTCGCCCATGGGAAAGACGCCGCGGCGATAGCAGGCGAGCAGGTCAGCAGTTCCGAACCTCGAGGACATGCCTCGAATATGGTGGGCAGTCCGGCAGAATGTCTACCGCTGCAAATTGCCGTCAGGCACTTTCCTTGGCGTCATCCGCCTCGGCTGCCTTTGCGTCGGCCAGGAACTTTTCCAGCCAGTGAATGTTGTAGGCGCCATTCTTGACGTCTTCATTCTCCACAAGCCGCTGGTGCAACGGCAAGGTCGTGTGAATGCCGCCGACGACCATCTCCGACAGCGCCCGGCGCAGGCGCATAAGGCACTCCCGCCGCGTCCGGCCGTGCACGATCAGCTTGCCAATCAGCGAGTCGTAGTGCGGCGGGATGCGGTAGCCGGCATAGGCGGCGCTGTCGAGGCGCACATCCGGGCCGCCCGGTGCATGGAAATCCGTGATCAGACCCGGGGACGGCACGAACGTCTCCGGATGCTCGGCGTTGATGCGGCACTCGATTGCATGGCCAACCAGCATCACGTCTTCCTGCCGGAAAGACAGCTTCTTGCCCTCTGCGATACGGATCTGCTCGCGCACGAGGTCGATGCCCGTGATCATCTCGGTCACCGGGTGCTCGACCTGAAGGCGCGTGTTCATTTCGATGAAGTAGAATTTGCCGTCCTCATAGAGGAACTCGATGGTGCCGGCGCCGCGATAGCCGAGCTTCTCGATGGCCTTTGCGCAGATCGTGCCGATCTCTTCCCGTTGCGCCTGGTTGAGAGCGGGCGAGGGGGCCTCTTCCAGCACTTTCTGGTTCCGGCGCTGCAGGGAGCAGTCGCGCTCCCACAGGTGCGCAACATTGCCGTGGGTGTCAGCGATGACCTGGACTTCGATGTGCCGGGGGCCCTGCAGATATTTTTCGAGGTAGACCGCGTCGTCACCGAAGGCTGCTTTTGCTTCCGTTTTTGCGGTACGGACGGCGTTTTCGAGATCCGCTTCGGTCCTGGCCAGTTTCATCCCGCGGCCGCCACCGCCTGCGGATGCCTTCACAAGGACCGGAAAGCCGATCTTCTTGGCGGCCTTCTTGGCGTCCGGGATGCTGGTCACAGCGCCTTCAGAGCCCGGCACACAGGGAACGCCTGCCTCGATCATCGCCTGCTTGGCTGCGATCTTGTCGCCCATGACGCGGATGTGTTCGGCCGTCGGACCAATGAAGGCGAGGCCGTGGGCTTCTACCATCTCGGCGAACTGGGCGTTTTCCGAAAGGAAGCCGTATCCGGGGTGGATCGCGTCGGCACCGGTGATTTCCGCAGCCGCGAGGATCTGGGACTTCTTGAGATAGCTTTGCGAAGAAGGTGGCGGGCCGATGCAGACGCTCTCGTCGGCAAGCCGAACCGCCATCGCATCCCGGTCGGCTTCGGAATGGACGACAACGGTCGAGAGGCCCATTTCCTTGCAGGCGCGGTGAATGCGCAGCGCGATCTCGCCACGGTTGGCGATCAGCACTTTCTGGATTGCGCGTTGCTGGGTCATGCTATTCGATCAGAACGAGTGGCTCGCCATATTCCACCGGCTGGGAGTCCGTGACGTAGATTGCCTTGACGGTGCCGGCGCGGTCCGCTTCGACCGGGTTGAAGGTCTTCATGGCTTCGACAAGCAGCAGCGTGTCGCCCTTCTTGACTTTGTCACCGACGGCGATGAACGCCTTCGCGCCGGGCTCCGGCGAGAGGTAGGCGGTCCCGACCATGGGGGACTTTATTGCATTGTCCGGTACTTCGGCAGCGGCTGGTGCAGCTGCAGCAGGTGCGGCGACCGGCGCGGGCGCTGCAGCCGGAGCGGCCATGGGCGCCGCGACGGCCTGGACTACCGCCGCAGTCGGCTTGCTGACGCGGATGCGCAGGCCATCATGTTCGATTTCGAGTTCGCCAAGGTCGGCTTCGCGGAGGATGGCGGCGAGTTCCCGGACGAGGCCGGTATCGAGTCTGTTCTTGCCGTTGCTCATGGAATCTCCCGTTCCCTATTTGCCTGACAGCGATCTGACGGCCATCAGGGCAAGCTCATAACCATAGCCGCCGAGGCCCGCAATCGAAGCCTTCACTGCAGGGCTGACATAATTCACCTGACGGAAAGCCTCCCTTGCCGCCGGATTGGACAGGTGCACCTCAACGACAGGCACCGTGCAGGCGCGCAGGGCGTCGTGCAGCGCCACCGATGTGTGCGTGTAGGCGCCGGCATTCAGGATGACGCCGGAGCCCTCGCGGGAGGCCTCCTGTATCCATGACACCAGTTCGCCCTCGTAGTTCGTCTGCCTCGCCTCGATCGGCGTGCTGCCAGCAAGGTCTTTCAGGCGCGCATGAATGTCGTCCAGCGTTTCCCGCCCGTAAATTTCCGGTTCGCGGGTGCCAAGCAGGTTGAGGTTCGGGCCCCCGAGGACATATATCGGCTTCGACATAGGCTGTTGTCTTGCGCTGTAACGGCAGGCAAGGCAAGGGGCAGCGGATGCCCGGAGACGCACGGTATGAAAATCACGCTCAACGGTGAACCGGAGGACATCGAGCCGGGCACGACGATTGCCATGCTGGTGGCCCGACTGGCCGGGGAGTCCGGCCGCGATGCGCGCGGCATCGCGGTTGAACGCAACCGGGAGATCGTGCCGAAGTCGGAACATGGCGCTACGGTCCTCGAGGACGGAGACCGGATTGAAATCGTGCAGTTCGTTGGCGGTGGCTGATCCGCCCGCACTCACCTGGAAGACTGGATAATATCTTGAACGATCCCCTTATCATCGCCGGCAAGTCCTACTCCTCGCGCCTGATCGTGGGGACCGGCAAGTACGCTTCGTATCAGCAGAATGCAGACGCCGCGCGGGCTGCGGGTGCTGAAATCGTGACCGTTGCGCTGCGCCGGGTGAACCTGACGGACCCCGGACAGGAGCGGCTCAGCGATTTTGTGAAGCCGGATGAGTTTACTTACCTGCCCAACACGGCGGGTTGCTACACCGCCGACGAGGCCGTCCGCACCCTGCGGCTGGCGCGCGAGGCGGGCGGCTGGAATCTGGTGAAGCTTGAAGTCCTGGCTGACCAGAAAACGCTGTATCCCAACATGCCGGAAACGCTGGAGGCGGCGAAGGCGCTGATCGCGGATGGTTTCGAGGTGATGGTCTACTGCTCCGACGATCCGGTCTACGCGAAGTTGCTGGAGGAGGCAGGATGCTGCGCAATCATGCCGCTTGGCTCGCTGATCGGATCAGGCCTCGGCATCATGAACCCTGTGAACATCCGTCTGATCGTCGAACAGAGTCGCGTACCGGTGATTGTCGATGCCGGCGTCGGCACCGCTTCGGACGCTGCGGTGGCGATGGAACTCGGTTGCGATGGCGTGCTGATGAATACGGCGATCGCTGCGGCGAAAGACCCTGTCCGGATGGCGGATGCCATGAAGCATGCTGTTTTTGCCGGACGGCAAGCCTATCTCGCCGGACGTATGCCGAAGAAGAAATATGCCGATCCGAGTTCGCCACTGGCCGGCCTGATCTGACTAGCTGAGCGCAGCGAGGACCGCGTTCGCAATCAGGGCCGCTGTAAAGCCGCAAACGCCGATCAGGGTCGTCGAAAGGGTCCATGTGCGGATGGTCTCACCGGGCGTGAGGCCGAAGATGCGCCCGACCAGCCAGAAGCCGCTGTCATTGACATGGCTTGTTGTCGTGGCGCCTGCAGCGACGGCGACCGTGATCAGGCCGAGTGCAGGCGCGCTGACATGCGCTGCAGTGATGATAGGCGCAATCAGGCCGCCGGTGGTGATCATCGCGACGGTTGCGCTTCCCTGTGCGAGACGCAACAGCAGGGCGAGGACGAAACCCGCGATGAGGGGGCCGAAGCCGATGGCAAGCGCGGACTCCGCCATCTGAGCGCCAGCACCCGTGTCAACCAGCACTTGCTTGAACGCGCCGCCTGCGCCGGTGACGAGAATGACGGCGCCCGTGGGCTCGAATGCTTTCGCCAGCGCGTCCTGCATTTCCGCACGCGCGGCTTCTGTGCGCGGCGCGAGCAGCAGCCAGGTCGCACCGCAGCCAATCAACAATGCGCTGAATGGATGACCCGCCGCTGAGAGGACGTATTTCACGATACCGTCCTCCATTCCCTTCGTGAACGTACCCAGAAGGATGAGGGCCAGCGGCAGAAGGATCAGCCCGGCAGCGAGGCCTGGTCGCGCCTCCGATGCTTCGGGGCTTTCATGCGGCGTTTCCGGTACGAAGGACGCATTGCCCTCAGGCAAGCGTCCTGCACCCTGCAGGACGGCCGTCAGAAGCGGCCCCGCCACGATCAGGGCCGGAACGCCGCAAAGGATTCCGAAGAAAATGACCCAGCCGAGATCGGCGCCGATCAGTTCGGCGATCGCGATAGGCCCCGGTGTGGGCGGCAGGAACGCATGTCCCACCGCAAGACCTGCGGCCAGAGGCAGGCCCAAAGCGAGGACGGGCCAGGATTTGCGGTGCGCCATTGCAAAGACGAGCGGTGCGAGAATGATAAGTGCGACGTCGAAGAAAACGGGCGTCGATGCGAGCACACCAAGGCCCGCCATCTGCCAGCGCGCCCTGCCGATACCGGAGGATCGGGTCAGCCACGCGGCGAGCGACTCCAGTGCGCCGGACGCATTCAGGATTGCTCCGAACAATGCGCCGAGCCCGATGACCGTCGCAATGAATCCGAGCGTGCCGCCCATGCCTTTGGTGATGGTGCTGAATGACGCTTCCGGTGAGAGGCCCGCGGCGAGCGCGCTGAACAGGCTGACGAGCAGCAGGGCGGCAAAGGCATTCATCCTTACACGAAGGATCAGCGCCAGCAGCGCAGCAATGCCTGCGGCAGCCGCCAGCAGGGGGCGGTATTCGGCTATGAAGCCGGTCATGCCCACTGGACGCCGCGCGCGTTCGTCCGGACACGCATCAGCGTGTCATGCGCTGTCATGTAGAGCGTGCCGCCATCTGAATCGCCAAAGCAGCAATTCGCAGTGCCGGTCCCGGTATTGATCCGGCCCAATGCTTCGCCTTCAGGTGTCAGGATGAAAATGCCGCCCGGGCCGGACTGGAAAATGTAGCCGGCGCTGGACACGGCGAGACCGTCCGGCAGACCCGGCTTGTCATCTGCCATGTAGGAAGAGAAGTCGAACAGCGTCCGGACGCCCGAGCCGTCGCGCGCACATACACGAAGGATCGGATTGTCCGGATCGGACTGCGAAACGTAGACCTGCGTTTCGTCCGGTGAAAGCGCCACGCCATTCGGAAAGGTCATGTCATCGAGGATGCGCGTGATCGTCCCGTCCGGGTCCCGTCTGTAAACACCGTTTGCGTCCTGCTCCTTGAGGGGGGAGTCGTTCATGCCTTCCAGGCCATAGGACGGATCGGTGAAGAAGATCGTTCCGTCTTTCGCCTGGACAAGGTCGTTCGGGCTGTTGAATTTCTTGCCGTTGTAGCTGTCTGCCAGGATCGTCTGTATCATCGAGGCGATGTCGAGTTGCACGATTGCGCGCCGGCCGTGATTGGCCATCAGCAGCTGGCCGTCATTTGCCATCCAGAGTCCGTTTGCTCCGGGCTCGCGGAATCCGGTTGTCTGGTCCTTTGGTGCACCGGACGGGTTCAGGAACTCCGTGGCACCGTCCTTGTCGCTCCAACGCCACGCGATGTTTGACGGCACGTCAGTAAAGTAGAGGCAGTTCCGCACCCGGTCCCAGGCAGGCCCTTCGCTCCACGTGTAGCCCGAAGCAAGTGCCTCTATCGGGCTGGATAGATTGATAATGTCGGCGAAAGCGTCGGTAAACACCTCGATATGTGTGCCCGGCGCCGCGGCGAAGCGCGTTCCGGATGAGCATGCGGCCAGCGACAGGGTCGCTGTCGCGCCGGCGAGAAATTCCCTGCGGTCGAGTTTCATTGCACATTCACCCTTGTTTCAATTGCGGCGGCAGGCGCTGACGCTACGCCTGCACGCGTTACGGTGACCGACAGTTTGCCACGGATGTCGGCGGAGGACGCGCCGATCATGAAGTCCAGTTCGCCGGGCTCGATCTGCCAGCCTTGCGACCGATGCCATATCGCCACCTGTGCCGCAGACAGGGTGAAGGAAATTGTCCTTGTCTGACCAGCAGCCAGCGGGAGCCGCTTGAATCCGCGCAATTCAAGCTTTGGCCTCGCAATGCTGGCAACTGGGTCGCGCATGTAGAGCTGTACGACTTCATCGGCTTCGCGGTCACTTGTGTTTGTGACGTCCACGGAGATTGTGAAATCCCCATCCGGTGCGACAGCCGTCTTGTTGGCCTTGAAACCGGCATAGGAAAAGTTCGCATAGGACAGGCCATGCCCGAACGGGAAGAGCGGCGTGATCGCCAGGTCGTGGTAACGGTTGGAATCCTTCGAGAGGTCGGGATCCGCCGGGCGCCCGCTCGGATATTCCGAATAGGTGAACGGCACTGCGCCGGTCCGGCGTGGGAAGTCGGCCGGCAGGCGCCCGGCGGGTGACACCTTGCCCCACAGGACGTCAGCCAGAGCATTTCCCGCCTCAACGCCGAGCATCCATGTGTTGAGGACGGCATCGGCGCGAGCGGCGATGGTTTCGATGGCCACCGGCCGGCCCGTCACGAGAATCACCGTCACGGGCTTGCCGGTCGCGAATACGGCGTCAGCGAGAGCGATCTGGCTGGCCGGAAGGGACAGGTCCGAGCGGCTCCGCGCTTCGCCGGAAAGGTCATAGTCCTCTCCGATGACCAGCAGGACGCGGTCGGCGCCTGCAGCAACGCCGGCGGCATCGCGAATGCCATCCTGATTGAACTCGGTTGGATGGCTGCCGGCGGCGTAGGTGATCACGGTTCCTGCCGGTGCATTCGCCTTCAGGCCAGCCAGGAGGGATACCACGTCTTCCGGATTGCCGCGGGCGCGCCACGGGCCCAGCTCGGTCGAGCTGTCGTCGGCGAGCGCGCCGATCACCGCGATTGTCTGCGGCGTGGCGCTCAGCGGGAGCGCAGCATGATCGTTCTTGAGCAGCACCATGCTTCTCGCCGCGATCCGGCGCGCTTCCGCACGGCTTTCCGGCGTCAGTATCGCCGCCCGCTCGCGCGCGGGATCGTGATAGGCCAGCGGGGCATCGAACAGGCCAAGCCGCTCCTTTGTCGTCAGGATGCGGGCGACCGCGCCGTCGAGGTCATGCATCAGACAGGCGTCCGTTTCTACGGCCGGCTTCAGATCGGTCGGCATGACGCCGCTTGTCATGTCCATGTCGACGCCGGCCTGCAGCGCGAGCACGCCGGCTTCCGTACGATTGGCCGCGACACCATGGTTCATCAGTTCGGCGACGGCGTTCCAGTCGGACACGATCATGCCGTCGAAGCCCCATTGCGCACGCAGCAACCCGTCGACGAGTTCCTCATTGGCCGTAGTGGGGACGCCGCCGATATCGTTGAACGCTGTCATCATCGAGCCTGACCCGGCCTTCGCTGCCGCATAGAAGGGCGGCATATAGGTCTCCATCAAGCTCTGTTCGCTGACATCGGCCGAGCCATAATCACGCCCGCCGGTCGGAGCGCCGTAGACGCCGAAGTGCTTTGCCGTCGCCAGGATCGTGTGCGGATCGGACAGGCTGTCGCCCTGGTATCCGTGCACCTGCGCTTCCGCCATGCGGGCCCCGAGATACGGGTCGGAGCCAGCTCCTTCCACGATCCGTCCCCAGCGCGGGTCGCGGGCGATGTCGATCATCGGCGCAAACGTCCAGTGAAGGCCGGCGGCGCTGGACTCATCGGCGGCAATATTCGAAGCGCTCTGCCAGTCAGCCGGATCCCACGTCGATGCCATGGCGATCGGCACAGGAAAGATGGTGCGGTAGCCGTGGACGACGTCCATTGCGAACAGGAGCGGGATGCCCAGCCGGCTCTCCTCGACAGCGACTTTCTGGAGGGCCCCAAGCTCTTCCGCGCCGGCAACATGCAGATAGGAGCCGACCTCGCCGCGACGCACCCTGTCCAGTTCCTGCGGCGTAAGCTTGGAGTTGAGCGCTTTGGAACGGCCGCCTGCCGCCTGGTTCAGCTGGCCAAGCTTCTCGTCCAGCGTCATTTGCGCGACGAGTCCCCGGACACGCTCTGAGGCACCGGTCAGCGCCTGCGACGGGGCGCATGTGGTGTCAGTTTCCGGTGCCACTGACACCTGGGAAGGCGCCAAGGTTGTACAACTGGTGCTGAGAAGGGCGGCGAATGCGACGGAGCGGGCGCGCAGCGAGCGCCTGGGCATTGGCATGACTTCCTCCCGGAGTGCGGTGTTTTCACCTGCGACTGTCCGGAAAGGGTTCCCGCATTTAACAACGTTGTCAATTGAAACCCGACGCCAGCGGCAAATATTCGCTGCGAGTGTTCGGCATAGAGATTGTGCAGCGTCTGCCGATCAGGCCTTCACGAGCCCGATCTCGCGCAGCCGCTCCAACAGGTAGCCTTCAGCCGTGATCGGCGGCTCCGCCTTGCCCCCTTCGGCCAGGCAGCCCGGCAGGGCTTCAATCAGGAAATCCTGATTGAAGTGCAGGAAGAACGGTGTGGAGAAGCGAGGGAATTTCGCACGTTCCGGTGACGGGTTTATGACCCTGTGCGTCGTCGAGGGCAGCACGCCGCCCGTCAGCCGCTGGAGCATGTCGCCGCAATTGATGACCAGCGAGTCCGGCGGCGGGCTGACGGACAGCCACTTGCCGGAGCGGTGCTTGGCCTGGAGGCCCGCCTCTTCGGCGCCCAGCAGGAGTGTGATGACATTGATGTCTTCATGCGCGCCGGCCCGCACCGAACCGGCCGGGGGCGGATTCATCTGCGGCGGGTAATGCAGGAGGCGAAGGATCGAGTTGCCGACATTCACCTTGTCCTCGAACCAGTCTTCGTCGAGCTTCAGGTGCAGGGCTACCGCTTTGAGGAGCTGTCGTCCGAAAGCGTCCATGGCGTCGTACATGGCGTGCGTGGCGCAGTCGAAATCGGGCACTTCAGCGACGGCGGGCGTTTCCGCCATGGTCGCACGGTAGGGGGAGTCGGCGGGCAGAAGGCGTCCGGTATGCCAGAATTCCTTCTGGTCTGCTTCGGCCTTGCCCTTCGCATTCTCGACCCCGAACGCGGTGTAACCGCGCTGGCCGCCGCCCTCGCGCCCGTCATATTGCAGTTTGACCGGCTCCGGCTGCGCAAAGAAGGCTTTCGTGGCGGCCAGGTTGTCCTGGATCACCTTTTGCGGGATCGGATGCTGAGAGATGACGGCAAAACCGGTCTCGCGGAAAGACCGCCCCAGTGCATCTGCAAATGCCTGCTTGTCTTCAGACCAGAGCGGGAACGGGATCGGGGTAAAGTATTCGGTCATCAGTCCTGTCTATCCGGCGCGCGTCAGCGTGAAATAGGTAGTTATCACAGGCTGGCCGGCCTGCCACGCGGAAACGCAGAGACGGAGATCCGCAGGACCTAGTTGCGCTGGCGGAGATCGTAATAGAGCGAGAACTGGACCGGCAGGGCGTTGCGGATGAAGCGCTCCATGAACTGGTTCTCTTCCGAAATGCGGGTCTGCGGCACGTAGACAACGTCGAACCGTCGCAGGGGAAGCCATGTGGCGGCAGCGGGGTCGGTGATGCCCTTCCTCAGGTCGAGCACAACGGTGCGGACTTCGCCGCCGGGCAGGCGGCGCATCAGGATGACATTGCCTCTCTTTGCGTCCCGTGTGAAACCGCCGGCAAGAATGACGGCCTGAAGCGGATCGATCTGACCGGGCAGGGCCACCATTCCGGGCCGCTGCACTTCGCCGCCGACGAAGATGTTCTGCGACGCGAACTCGGTCGGGACGATATCGAGGTCCGGATCCTTGAGCTCTTGCGCGAGAGATGCGCGCAGGGCCATTGCGACTTCGTCCGGCGTACGCGCCATTGCCATGACTGGCTGGGCCAGTGGCATCCGAAGCCGCCCGTCCGGTGCGATGGTGAGTTCGCGGGTAAGTTCCGGGGCGCTGTGAACGACAACCTCAACCTTGTCGCCAGGCGCCAGCAGGTAAACGTCGTCTTCCGGAACGGCAGACTGCCAGCTCTCAGACGGAAACCGCAGCGACGGTTTCGGCTGGCCGCCGCAGGAGACCAGAGAAACTGTCACAAGCGCGAGAAAGAAAAAGCGAAACATTCGGGGCGCCCGTCCGGCAAGGTCATCTTGGCGGCACACTTCCCGTTAATGCTTAAGGAAATATCAAATGCCGCGATGCATGTGGTACATATTGGGGAACAGGGAGCTGCCCGGTCGATGTCGATGAGTGAAGACTGGTCTCAGGGACCGACCCGGCGAGAAGCCGCGCCTTCAGGACTGATGACGCGCCCGCGGCTGGGTGTGGCGGATATCCTGTTGCAGTTGTGGCGATCGGTGTGGCTGATGCTGCTGATCTTTCTGCCCATTTTCCTGCTCGGGCTCTGGCTCGCCTTTTCAATGAAGGAAGAATTCACGGCCCGGTCGCGCCTGCTTGTGTCGCTGGGGGATGAATATGTGTTCCGGCCCTCCGTTGGCCCCGAATCGAATCCGGTGTCGCCCGACATGGACGCCCTGATTCAGTCGGAACTCGAGATGCTGCGCAGTCCGGTTGTCGCCAGCGAGGCGTTGAGCCGATTCGATCTCGACCGTATTTTCCCGAAGCTTTCCGCCGAATGCCATCGCGAGTTCGCCGAACTGGCAGGAACGGAACAGTTCGAATACTCGTGCCGCCAGCTGGCGGTTCAGGCCCTGCACCAGAAGTTCGGTGCCGCCGCGGCGCCGGAGATCCCGGTTCTCACGACGACATTTGCGCATGAAGACCCGGACGTCGCCGCTGAAGTCCTGAATGCGATTGTTGGCGCATATCTCAACTACCGCTCAACGGTTTTTGCAGACAGCAATTCCAGCGGCCTTGCGCAGCAGCGTGACCAGTTTGAAGCGAACCTGAAGAAGGCCGACGACGCGATTCGCCAGTTCCTGACGGAAAACAGCATCGGCAATTTCGATTCCGAGCGCGATACAATCAAACAGCTGTACCAGTCCGCAAGCACTGAGCTCCTCTCGGTCGAATCCCAGATGCGGCAGGTCGACGGCCAGCTGAAGACCTATCAGCAACAGATCCGGACGATCGAGCCGGAGCAGGACATGTATGTTGATGATACCAGCGCACAGACGCTCGCCGACCTGAAGATCGAGCGGGAAGAGAAGCTGACGCGCTACACGGAAGACTCCCGCGTCATCAAGGAGATCGACAAGCGTATCGCTGAGGTCGAATCGTATATCGGTTCGCGCGACAAGCCGCAGGGAACCGTGCGGCGCGGGCCGAATCCGCTGTACCAGCAGGTCGAAACCTCCATCGCTACGGCGGAGGCGCAGGCTGCTTCGCTCCGCGACCAGCAGGCAGAACTGAAGCGCCAGATTTCCGGCTTCGAAGCGCGCCAGCAACGCCTTACGGACCTTGAGCCGCGCTATCAGGAACTTGTCCGCAGCCGGGATATCCTCGAACAGAACGTCCGGAGCTTTGCCGAGCGCGAGATTGAAGCGCGTGCGCGTTCGGAGCTGGTGCAGCAGAGCTTTGACAATATCCGTGTCCTGGAACCGGCAATTCCGCCGGTGAAGGGGACCAGCCTGAAGCTTCCGGTTGCGGTGCTGTCGCTGCTGGTAGCCGGATTCACGGCGCTGATGGCGGGCCTCGCCCGCGCGTTTACCCAGACCCGCTTCTCAACCGGCCGGTCGATCGAGCGGACGCTTGGCGTTCCGGTTATCGCTCAGGTGCGCCCGCTCTGAGCGGAGCAAAGCTAAGAAACATGTTAACCATCAGGCATTAGCACTGTGCGGGTGACGTTTGTGAGTCGTGGTATGTGATGCGTGACCTCCGCTTTGACCTGACGAATTTGTGGCGCGCGGCAGCCCGGATCACCTCGCCGGAAGGCGGGCGTGCGCTTATGTTCGTATCGGCCAGGAGCGGGGAAGGAACCAGCAGCATTGCGACCTCGTTCGCGTTGATGGCCGCTTCGCGATCTTCGCGCTCAACCTGGCTGATCGACCTGGATTTTCGTCGCAATCCGCTCTTCAAGGCGTTCGATGAGGGCTTCTCGAAGAATGTCGGGCGCCCAGGGCGAGCCTATGACGCGTCTCTGAATGTGACGCCGATCTATGCCCTGTCTCCGCCCGGCCCGGACCGCGCCGAAGGCAGCAAGCTGCTGACCGTGCACCAGATTGAAGGCACCCGGCTCCTCGTCACCCGCTTTCGCAACGAACGCTTGCGGCAGGGCCAGCGCGTGCAGCTCAAGACCCAGCCGAAATGGTGGTCTGCCCTGCGCGCCTCGACCGACTGGATCATTGTCGATGCGCCCGCCCTCGAACGTTCGGCCGCCGGCCTGGCGATGGCCAGCCAGATGGATGGCGTCGTGCTCGTCGTTCGCGCAGACAAGACCAGCGTCGAAGAAGTGACCGCGATGAGGCTGGAAATTGAAGGTCACGGCGGTAAGGTTGTCGGAGTGGTGATGAACCGGGTGCGTGCTGACGCCCGCCTCGCAGACCGCCTAAGCGGATAGAAAGCCCGCGCATGAACGCGCCAGCCAAGCCAGCGAACGATCAGACGCAAGGGCAGTTTTGGGCAAGGGCTGAAGTCGCGCTGGTCCTGGTTTGCCTCGTCTTCTTCAGCGAAGGCTTCATTCCGCGGCTCGTGTCACCGGAAAAATCACCTGACGGCAATCCGTTCCTTCGGCAGCTCTGGCTGCCCATCTATGCCTGTGCGCTCATGTTGGGGGCGTTGAACTGGCAGAACATGCTGCGGATCGCGGTCAGGAGCCCGTTCCTGCTTTTGCTGACTGCGATGACCGTTGTCTCGAGCCTCTGGTCTATCGATCCAGCGATCACCTTCCGCCGTTCGATCGCGCTTGTCTGCATGACGGTGTTCGGCATGTATCTCGCCGCGCGCTTTACGTGGCCTGAAGTGCTGAGACTTCTCGGCTGGACGTGGCTGTTTCTGTGTGCAGCGAACCTCATTGCGGGAGGGTTGTTTCCGGGTTTCGGCGTAGATCATGAGATCCATGTCGGCGCGTGGATCGGGTTCTACTGGGAGAAAAATGCCCTTGGCGGATACATGTCCCGCGCTGCGTTTCTTTTCCTGTTCCTGGCCATCGCGGACAAGCGGCACCGGAAAGCCTGGATTG
>ERZ795053.5408-NODE-5408-length-13183-cov-4.928016_pt1 | contig 13183 bp, 13 predicted proteins | sample MGYA00375137_ERZ795053 | MGnify/ENA primary metagenome ERZ795053 (study PRJEB30182, sample SAMN05720284) | activated sludge metagenome | isolation source: Anaerobic digester | place: Hong Kong | collected 2014-12-17 ... | reverse complement strand
AAGCGATCCGTGCGGACTCACCGTTCCGCGACGGGCCGATCCAGACCCTGGCCGACCTCGAAGAACTCACCAGCAGTTGGGTCGATTGGTACAACAACGCCCGATTGATGCACCGCATCGGACTGATCCCACCCGCACGAGCTGAAGCCGAGCACTACCGTCAAGAACGCGACCACAACCCCGTGGCCACACTCAAGTAACCGAGTGTGCATCAAAGCCGGGCTGGTTCACGGCCGGCGCCTCATCGGGTAGGTAAGGTCTCGAGGGGGCGCAGGTGCCTGTGGCAGGTTCGTCATGATGGTCAACCCTCACTCAACTGCCACACGCTGTTCGGCAGGCATTCGAACAACAAGAATCCGTCTTGTTCGACTCCTGGGTGGTACTCAGCCACCACCGTGGTGCCAGCTATGACCAGTGATGAGTCCCTCATGGCGCTGGTCGCGGCCGTGACGGGAATTCGTACACCGCCGTCCGTGGCGTCGATCTCAGGCGTGGGCTCGATTGCGGGGCCAACGCGGTATCCGATACCGGCGCCGCTACACATGTCTCCACCGCGATCGGCAACCAAGACACTGTCCGGGCTTATCGACAACAAGCAGGACTTGTCTTCGGAGAGGACTGGCCGAACCATCCACGGCGTAGCGGTCTCTGGCTGACCGCACACGTCGGAAGCACCGGCGCACCCCGCCACCACAGCGGCCGTGGCCGACAGCGCCACCAAGAGGGACGCTTGCAGCTTTGGTCGACCCATACGCACAATCACCTACACCACCTCTGACTGAATGATGTCCCCACCGAATTCTATGGGCAGTCAGTTGCCGTTTCGGGAACCGTGGCAAGAGCACGGACGTCGAGTACGGGCCGATCAGTCCAGCGCTACCGTACGGCCGGTGGGGCTGCTGACCAGGCTCAAGCCGAGAAACCCCGGAACTGCCGACTTCCAACGGTTTCTCACGGGTGGTCGACCGCGGGCGGGCAGTCAGATGGGGCCGCTGGGTCCGTAGACTGGTGGAATGCGTGTGGGGGTCTACGTCGATGCTTTCAACCTCTACTACGGAGGAAAGTCGCTCTGCGCTGGCAGCAACGATTGGAAATGGCTGGACATCCGGTCCTTGGTCGCCGATTTGGTGTCGCAGCGCAGGAATTGGAGCGGCGCTACCGTCGAGAGAGTCGTGTACTGCACTGCTCGCCCAGGCGAAACGACCGGCACTCGAGCGCGGCAACAAGCCTACTTCTCAGCGCTGAAGGCGAGCGGCAGTGTCGACGAGATTGTGGAAGGTCACTACAGCGTAAAGGCCAGCACGGCCCTCGTGACTCGTGGCCCGCGCGATCCGCGCCCACTGAACGCGACTGCCGATCCACTCCCAGATGCCGATTGGGTACGACTCACCAATCGAAACGAGCTCATGGTGCGATATCGGAAGAAGGAGGAGAAGGGGTCAGATGTGAATATCGCGTCGCACATGCTGATTGATGTATACGAGGCACGTGTCGATGCGGTGGTCGTCGTATCGAATGATTCCGACTTGGGGTATCCGGTCGAACACCTTCGACAGAGAGTTCCGGTTGGAGTGGTCAACCCCAGAGGCAACTACACGGTTCTGCTCGGTGATGCTGAAGAGGGAGTGGGCCGGCACTGGTGGGCTCGACTCACTTGCGAGCACATTCGCGCACATCAAATGCCAGACACTGTTGGAGGTCACACACGTCCACCTGAGTGGCGCTGACCACAAAATCCCCACACGACCTGCTTTGCGCGCTACATTGGTAGTACCCACCCGACCTCGTGTAGGTCGGGTTTCCTTTTGCCAATCCGCGCTGGACTCCTCGTCCCGAAGAGGTAGCCACCGAGCACCCGAATGTCGCTCTGCCGCCGGATTCACCATAGTGGAGCTGTGCGAACTGGTTTCTGAGCCAGGACCCGCTGCCGTCCCGGGCCGGAACTCGGGCTCCGAGAGCTGGTAGGGGCCGAGAGTCAGTGCGACTGATGAAATGTGGGGCGGGTAGTTGACGGGCACGTGGGCCGGGCGCCTGCGGAGACGCGCAAGAATCTGACCTGCGAAGCCGATTCCGATCAGCAAGAGTCCGGCCATCAGCCACGGCCAAGGGTTCAGGAGTTCCCCACCGCTGACGCTTGTAGCGGTTCTCTCCTCCCATTGACCCGGGCCGCCCAGATTCAGCCAGGCTACCCACAGCAGCGGAAGTCCTAATCCGGAGATGAATCCGGAGACGGATGCGCGCGAGTCTTCTCGGATGAACAGTACGAGCATTCCGAGCAGTGCCAACGGGGCCAACAGCAGTCCGATGCTGGCGATCGATATAGCGACCAAAGCGGAGATGCTGCCTACGACCATCCAAGCAGCGAACCAGGCCCAGGCTGCGCCGGGCATCGTACCCGGTCTAGCTCCAGCGACACCGTCTCCTGATGGTTCCACACCTCCAGGATGTTCCTCTTCCTCCAGCGGTGCAACAACGACCGATTTCCGCCAACCGTGGTCAGCTTCGGAGGAAGCCTGCGTATTGCTTCCGATCGATCGCGTCAGCGGCTAGAGCCAGGGTACGTTCGACGACCAATTCTTGTGGACATTGCGGTGGGGTGATCTGATTGAGCCTCAGGAAGACTCGGGCCGTGTCGAAGGCAACTCACTGTCGTGGCGGTCAGTCTGAGACGGGGAGCCCTTCCAGCCAGGCCTGCCAGTTGGGCTCCTCGCGCCGCAGGTAGGCGGGCGCGTCGGCGGAGAACAGGTACGCCCGTACGCCCGCGATGGCTTTGCCGTCGCCCTGTCCGTGTGTGAAGATGCTGAGCATCCCGGGCACAGGCGCGGTGAGCCGGACCAGCGCCTGCCGCTCGCCGATACGCTCGACCGTGCCTGTGGCGCCCCGGATTTCGACCGTCGCGCCCTCGGTTCCGAGCCCGAGGGCCTCGCCCAGGATCGTCCAGAGCGTCTCCGCGTCGCTGGGGTGGGAGGCGCTGACCTCCAGGTGTGCGGCCTCCTGGCCGGGGAAGTGCGCCAGGTAGAGGCGCAGGTTGTCGAAGAACGGCATCCAATTGGTGCCCATGTCGTCCCACCACTCTGACTCCCAGTCGGCGCCGGTGCCGAAGCCGCTGCTGGTGACGCGCACGACGCAGGTGCCGCCGGATTGCGCGTCGACGATGAACTCCGAGGTCAGCGGGCTGAGCGCGTCGGGGTCCTTGCCCATGAGGGCAGCCCAGTCCTCCTCGTAGACAATGCGTCGCGGCGGCTCCCAGCCGGTGACGTGGCCGTCCGAGCCCATCTCCGGGCCCATGCTGAAGTGCAGGGCGCCTCCATCACGCTCCTCCATCTCGGTCGGCAGGAACCATGCGCTCATGCCTTTGGCTGTGGCGATGGCCTGCCAGACCTGCTCCGGGGTACCGGTAACCTCGACGCTGAACTCCAGGCGGTAGGGGACGGTCGGCGTTGTGCTCATGCGCTCTCCTCAGGAAGGGGGTGGGCGGCGACGACGAGCCGGTGTGGGCGCCCGTCGTCATGGTGGTAGCGAGCGGCCAAGTCCAGGACCGCAGCGGTCACATCGTTGGTGAAGGCAGCCCGGTCGGCGGCTGACCGGAAGCCGATCTGCGTGTCGATGGTCAGCGTCGACAGGCGCGTTCCGGACGCATCGGCCCGACGCACCAAGGCTCCGACCTCGCGGACCAGTCGCCCGGCCAGCGCGACGAGGTAGCCCGCCGACAGGTGGTCTGCGTTGCTTTCCGGGTTGGCGGCAGACGCACTGAGGACCGCCGGCGACACCACGTATGACGCCGCCGAAGCCTGCATCACCCGCTCCGTGATACCCCCGTGGCGGCGCTCCTCGCAAAGCTCCACCAGGCCGTGCGCCTCGAGCGCCTTGAGATGGTAGTTGACCTTCTGGCGCGCGAGGCCGACCCGGGCGGCGAGTCCGGCGGCGGATGCCGGGACGGTCAACTCGCCGAGCAGCCGGGCATGAACCGGATCCAGCGCCGCGGCAGCTGCCCGCGCGCTTTCGATGACCTCGACGTCTCGCATGACCTCAGCCTACTCCTTGACAAGAATTGTTGTCAAGGAGTAGGCGGCACCTTGGAGAGTGGCTCCTCCAACGACAACACCGCTGCAGCTGGCCCGCTGTTCGTGAGCTCGCCGCCAACACGTGGTGTCGGTAACGGTGCGGTCATGAGCCCCAAGTAAGACTTACGCGGGGAGGGGCAGTCGGCGGGTGAGGTCGAGTTTCGCTTCTCCGTGGGGTTGGACGTGTTGCCAGAACAGGGGCGTGAGCGCTCGCCGGTCGGCGAGTGCCCGTATCTGGCTCCAGTTGTCGTCTGCGGTAGGTCTTGGAGCAGCACGGGTGTTCAGGTCGACCAACATGGCGTGCACTTCGCTGGCTCAGGCTCGCAGGGCTTGGCTGTGCCCGACCACGGAACCGCGTTCGACGTCCCGGTAGATCAGGATGCCTGGCCGCCGTAGCGGGCGTGCCATTCGGTGAAGATGTTCTGCTCGTAGGACCGGAAGTGGGTGGAGTCCGAGGCGACCGCCGTGCTGCCTTCCCCCCATACCTCGTGGCGGCGGACAGCGAATGTGGCATCCCGAGTGCGATAGCGATGCGCTGCGCGGTGGTTACAGGTGAGGTAGCGGCGGCTGATGGAGCGAATCTCGTCCTCTGTGTGCCGCCCTTCTAGTGATCGCGTAGTTGAGCGGAAGGTCCATCGACGTGGCGCGGTAGACTTGCGTCATGCATTTCTACTTCCTCTGACGGCTGAGTTGGCCTACCGCGCTCGTTGAGTAATCCGACACTGCGGCGGCCGCTCGTTCTGACCCTTCCGGGGTCGCCGTCACTTGCGCACCCTATTTGCCTGTCTGTGGCTGGTGGTGCGTCGTCTCGAAGGACTGCAATGCTCACCCCGACGAACTGTCATCCGGCGCGCCATCGCGCGCAACTCATCACTTCCGATGTGTCTTTGACGCGCGGAGCCACACCCGTCCTCCACCATGTCGACCTCACCCTCACTTCCTCATCGCGTGTCGCGATCGTGGGAGAGAACGGGCGAGGAAAATCGACCCTCCTGCAGGTCCTGGCTGGCGTCCTGGTCCCGGACAGCGGAACAGTCCGCTGCATCGGCACGATCGGTGTTGCCGAGCAAGAGATGGCCGCCGCTGACGGTCGAACTGTTGGGCAGGCGGTCGCGGAGGCGATCGCCGAACCACTGGCCGCGTTGGCTGGACTCGACGCGGCTGCTCTCGCTCTCGCGGACGGCACGGACCGTGCGGAGGAGGAGTACGCGGCCGCGTTGGAACATGCCGAAGCGCTTGATGCGTGGGATGCCGAACGGCGCGTGCAGATCGCGCTCGAAGCACTCGACGCGGAGACGGACACGACCAGGCTTCTCGCGGACCTTTCGGTGGGACAGCGTTACCGGGTACGGCTGGCGTGCCTCCTGGGCGCCGATCACGACTTCCTTCTGCTTGATGAGCCCACCAACCACCTCGACCGAAGTGGGCTTGAGTTCCTGACCGCGCAGCTGCGAGCACGGAGTGGGGGTATGGTCGTCGTCAGCCACGATCGCGCGCTGCTGTCCGACATCGCCGAGACCATCGTCGACCTCGACCCGACGCCGGACGATCGGCCGCGCGTGTACGGAAACGGCTATGCCGGCTACCGGGAGGGACGCCGGGCCGAGCGGGAACGCTGGGAACAGGAGTACGACCGCCAGCAGGCCGAGCATGTTCGGCTGCAGGACAGTCTCAGCTCTGCGCAGAACCGACTCGTCTCGGGGTGGAGACCAGAGAAGGGCACCAACAAGCATGGGCGCGCCACCCGGGCCGGCGGGCTCGTGCAGAACGTCCACCGACGCCAGAAAGCACTCGAAGCCCACGCCGTCACCGTGCCGGAACCTCCTGAGCTCTTCCGGTTCCCCGACCTCCCCACACGAACTGGCGCGGTTCTGCTCAGCGTCGATCACGTCAGCGTCGCTGGGCGGTTGAGCCAGCCAGTGTCGTTCTCACTGTCCCACCGCGGCCGTCTCGTCGTGACCGGCCCGAACGGTGCCGGCAAGTCCACACTGCTGAGCGTGGTTGGTGGTGAGCTATCGCCGGACACCGGAGCGGTTCGGATGCCTCGGAGCACGCGCCTCGGCCTTCTCCATCAGGAAACGGCGCTGCCGCCCGGTCGGAGAGCGAGCGAGTTGTACGCCACGCACGTCGGCGCGCTCGTGTCCGAAGGCACCTTGCAGGAATCGGATGCGATCGGCCTATCTCAGCTTGGTCTCCTGCGCCCGCGCGAGGCGGGCAAACGAGTGGGCGAGCTCTCGATGGGGCAGCAGCGCCGGCTCAATCTTGCACTCGTGCTCGCGATGCGCCCGCATGTGCTGCTCTTGGACGAACCCACCAACCACCTTTCCATCGCGCTCGTTGACGAACTCACCGACGCGCTCGGAGCGACCGCAGCGGCGGTCGTCCTGTCAACGCACGACCGGCAGCTGCTCCGCGACGTCGACGAATGGCCGAGCCTCGAACTGACTTCGATGGTCGAAGGCGAGGCGCTGGGATAAGCGAGAAGATCCTCAACCGGACACGTGCCCGGCGGCCAGCCACTGGCTTCGCGAGACTATCGGCTCCTGTTCGCCGCGGTGAGCATCGAGGTCTTCGGCACCGGGATGTGGACCATCGTGATGGTCTTCCAAGTGCTCGCGTCGACGACAACCCGCTCGCGCTCTCAGCGGTCGCAACAAGGATGAGCTTGGGCCTGTTAGCCTTCTCGGCCTGCTGCTCATGCGTCGCTTCGCGGGCTATCCCTTCGAGGACGGCAAGGCCTTCGACCCAGTCGAGGACCGCATGATTCTCGGCTGTCGACAAACGTCCACACTCCCCCAGTGGAGGGAACAGTTGTCGACGGTGGACCTGGATGCAGGCCGAGAATTGCCTGAACTGTTGGATTCGGACCCTTTGGCGATACACGCCTCCGTTTGGGTGGCCGGTCAACGGGGAATGCCGAAGCGTAGATGGCGGTCGGCAAAGGAATCTGGCAATGAAGTTGAGGCGAACTGACTCGGAGTACCAACTCCAGCCAGGCATGTCGTACGGCCTTGCGGCGGCCATGACGGAGATCGCCGGACTCTCTGTCGCCTGCCTGGGGGTAGCCTTGGCGGTCATCGGATGGGCCACTGAGTCGAACTGGCTGGCACTGGTGATGGCTGCCCTGTTCACGGCGACCGTGATCGCCATCGTGCCAGTGCGCCGATCCCTCAAGCGTCGTCGAGCACTTGAGAGGGAGCACGGCTACGTGACGTACTCCCTGTTTGAGTTGAAGGGTGGACGTCCTCGGGACACGACCATGGAGTCGCAGGTTGGGCTACAGCCCCTGACGGCGATACGCGGGCAGCCTCGAGCGCAAATCGCTGAGCAACGCATCAGCTCAACCATGCCGATCATGGGTCGACGGGCCGTTCGACTGAAGGACCAACATCCGCGTGAAGTTGATGGCGTCACGATCACCTTCGAGTCGGATCTGCCTCCGACTGCCAAGACTCGTCCGGTCTCTTGCACATTCGAGGTCTACAGCGGTTTTGCCGGGTGGGAGCCCCCGATCGACAAGGTGAACCGCAAGCTCGCCAAGGCGGCCCGACGACAGAACTACTCTCGCGTTCGAGGTGTGCGTTACGAACGGGACAACGGCATAGCGTTCAAGCTCACGGCCAAGGGTTTTCTCGCTAACGAGTGAGCCTCTGCAGGCTGGTGGGAGCCGATCACAGGGCACATCGCGCCAGCCGGGCACCGTCTTCGTGCTGTCGACAAACGTCCCGTAAGACGCCGCCCGGGCGGAGCCAGTGGCATCAAGCAGCTTCCCGAGTGCTTGGCTGTCGACAAACTCAGCCGACTATTGCGAGCGTCGTCAACGGACGCTGTCACCCCTTCTTGGCAGGTGGGTCAACGTCGACGCTCGATTACGGGTGCGGCCCGCCTTGGCCAGAGTTGTCCTGAGTGAAGTGGGGCTGCTCAACTTTGCGATTTGCGATCAGGTGGAGCCAACACACCTTGACCACTCACCCAACGTTGCGCAATTCGAGGTCCAGCTCGACCTCTTTACGTCGTGCAGTCTCCGCCTCAAGCCCGAGACGTGACACAGCTAGTTCTGCCGATGCTGACGCTCAAGCCCGTAGGGGGCAAACCACCTCGGATACTGTAACTGGAGCGCACTAGTTGGTCAGCGTATCTAGCGGGGGCGGGTGTTAGTCGTCAGCGGTGAGATGGCGACGCATTGCCCGTTCGGATTGCTGCAGGGCTGCGGCTGACGCGTCAATGCGCCGCTGGGCTTCTCGAAGTTCACGCAGCTTGTCGGCGAGCTCGTGTCGCAAGGTGTCCCGCTCCATCGTGAGGCGACGGTTCGCTGCCTCAAGCTCACGGACCCTGTCACTGAGCTGTCCGTTCTGATCTCTAAGAGCGGCACTCGTGGGGCCGTCAATACGACCATGGCGGTCTGCCAAGGACTGCGCTCGGGCCTCGGCGAGTTCATTTTCGAGGAAGTGTATACGCTCGCCTCGTCGTTGCAGCTCACCCAGCAGCTGATCGTTCTCGGAAATGATCTGCTCCCGTAGTTCGTCTTGTTGGGCAAGTGCCTGTTCGGCGCGTTCGCCAGCTAAACGTGAACGGACTTGCCTGGCGCGTGCTGCCAGATCTGGTGCAGATTCGCGGAGGTAGTTCTTGCCGACGCCGGCTCGCCGGGCGATTTCGATGTTCGCGACGAGCTCGCCAGCTTGCTCAAGCTGGTCGAGCACCGATTCCACTCGCGAACGTCGAGACTCGGCACGAGCGCGCCCAGACTCGGCAGCCTTGAGCCTCCCCAGCCTGAGGGCGTGGGCACGTTGGGTGGTAGTCACGTTTGACGCCATTGGTTTCCCTGCATATTGTCATCAACTTCCTGGGCTTCCAGGGCAGCGAGAGGGTGCTCAATCCGGCGATCTGGAGTCAGCCTCACCAAACCCCGGTTTTCACCTAGGGGTTCGAGAATGTCAAGGTCGATCCGAGTGTTCAGTGCCAGCATCTCGCGAACCTTCGTCCGCTGATCGTCGCTGACCTCCGGCGAGCTATCGAGTTCGTCCTCGAGCTTCTCAAGTATGTCGTCCAGCCTTGTCACTTCGAGGCGCAGAGTTTCGATCTGTGCCGTTGTGAGCACACCTTCCGGGGCGAGTCCCGCCTCCATTCGCTCAAGCACGGCTGCTGTCCTCCTTCTGCTTCGGTGTAGGTCTGGTAGGTCGGCGACGCTGGCCCTCCATTCGGTGCAGTTGGTGCAGTGGCCGCCCAGTGGGCAATGACCTCCGTGTGTTGAGACGCGGCCCTTTTCCGCGCAACGGCCACAGTTCATCACGGCTCGTGTGACGTTGTCATGCTCCTGGAGCCCTATGGAGGGGACTCCAAGCATTACCACATCTCCGGCCTGTGAGATCGTCGCTTGCCGGAGACGTTCCAGGGCCTCGACGGCGGCAACTTTTGCCTCGTCGTTGGGTTGTGCGTAAATCTGCGTGCTTGCGAGATCGTCGTGTCCCATGAGCGCCTGTATTGTGTCGATCGCGACACCCGCGTCCCAGAGGTCTTGGCCGAAGGTGTGACGAAACGTGTAGGGAGTGATCCGAGAGGCGGGATAGGGAGTGCCATCGGTGGTGATCAGAGGTTGAGGGATAGTGCGGATGTTTCGGGCTCGCCTTGCGCCGGGTCGCCCGACCCATTGACCAATCCAGCTCCCAAGTGACTTGGCGCTCACTCCGCGAGTCCCTTGCGGGTTGGTCGCTCTCGTCGGGAAGAGCCGCAAGTTTGGGTTCTTGGGCTGCCCTTCCTCGTTGAACCACTTGGGATGGGTGCGACGCACGTAGGCTTGTTGTCGGCGAACTACGGCTGCAGTGCTGGTGAATAGTGGAATGGACACCGGGTGTCCACCTCGTCCGTCCTTCAGCCGGTCAGTGTAGGTGAGCCACGTATGAGTCCGTTCTGTTCCATCTGCGGTGCGGTGTACCCGCTCTGACAGACAGTTGAAGTGCATCTCGATGGTGTCCTCGGGGCGGCGTCCGCTGCCCCTAATGAACTCAATCATGTTCCGGGGGGTGCCGTCCTCGCCGAGGAGATGGAAGTGCCTGTCCAACTGGGCAGCGACGGCCTGAGGCAGCGCGCGGGCCTGCCCCACGGTGCCGTGTTCTTCCTGCACCAGCAGGCGGGTCTGCGTTGTGGTCGGGATCGAGCTCTTGTGCAGGCGCCAGCCTGAGCAGCCCAAAGCTGTCAGGAGTTCGCGCTGATCGTCCAGGAGCTCCTGTGTGCGCCGAAGGATGGTCGTCCGAGTGCCAGCGGACACCTTCAAGTGAGTCAGGTTGGGGTTGTGCCCACCTCCATGGGAAGGTAGGAAGTACCTTTCCTCCAAGGAGCGGCGATGGGCAGCCGCAGCAGCGTCGTGTTCTCCTTCGAGCCCGAGCCATTCGAGGTAACCCTCCCGGCGAGAGTCCAGCCATCTGCGAAAGCCGTCGCACACAAGGCTGCGCGTCAGCAACGCTGGAGCGTCTCCACCCTCAGGAAGCGTGCGAAGATACGCGCTGAACCACCTGGCAGACTTCCCAGCCTCGAAGAAGTTCGTGAGGCTCGCGCCCACTGCGACGAGGTGGGTGATCTGCGAAGCCACGGCGCTGCGCAGCCATGGCTGTGATACATCCTCCACGGAGAGGGTGTGCTTGTCCGAGAAACGATCATCCAGCACCGCCAGACGGATTGCGTCGCGGTGGACCTCGTCCTTGGGTGAGGAGAGTGCCAGGCTAGTTCGCCGCCTCCATCGTTTCAGGAACCTTCGAGGGTCGTGGTTGACTCGGATCTCAGCTGCTTCTGGGGCGACTAGGCTGTGGCATCCCACAGGCAGACTACGTAGCACTGTGTTGATCATCTGCGGTGAGAGTTTCATTGATTGCTGGAGCAAGTCCTCGCCGATGTTCCAGACGGTCTCTCGGAACAGGTCCTCGGTCAGATAGGAGAAATCGATCGTCTCGGCTGCGGTCCTCATCGCGAGCGGCCGTGGGATCGCGAACCAATCCTCCAGCTGAGAGCGGCCGTGGATCCCCTGCTTCTTTGCCTGCTCATGGTGCGGCGAACAGAACCCTGTGGTCGAGTCGGCCCAGTCCGGGCAAGCTAGCGATTCCAGAACCTTGGCTCGGCATCGACCAAACGTTGGGAGTGGCGTCTGACTGCGTATCCACTCTGTGGGATCGGCGGCCACTGTCGGGCTTGTACCGGCTGCCTTCGAGAGTTTGAGCCTATGAGGGCTGCACAGGTCGTAGGGGCCTTTTCCGGAGCGTTCGTGCCCAGGGCTGGAGCAGATGCGACAGCACCGACGTGTGTAGTCTCTCCTCCTAAAATGTGGCGGTCGCGGCGGTGTCAGGGCCAGCCAATCCTCAACTGACAACCGGACGTCCTTGGCTTGGTTGGCTCGGCGCCAGACCGTGGAGCAACTGACGCAGACCTTCGCTCGTGTTGGGTAGGGGCATCCGCTGCGGTTACACGTGGTGAGGTCGTGCCACCATGTTGGCTCTGGCCCAAATGGAAAGACCCACTGGCGTAGGGATCGGTCCAACCCCAACTCCTCAAGCCTCTTCCAGTCGGGGTTGAGAGTGGCTGCAGCCGAAGCAGTGCTGTGCGGTGCTTGTTTCGAATCCCCAGCCGAGGTCGGCGCAAGGGACCTGGCACCCTGGTCAGCACTCACAGAGGAACTCTCGAATCCAGCCGTTCGACAGCGCTGGCCATGGCTTCCGAGGACGGGTGACGGTACGTCTGTTGGGACTCGATGGAACTATGTCCAAGGAGGACCTGCAGGATGTCAGGGGCCAACCCCATGTCAGCCGCCTGCTCACCCATCGCGTGCCGCAGCTGGTGGGGCGTGAGATGCCGGGTCCCTGCCTTGTGGCAAAGGTTGCCGATGACCTGCCGTATGCCGCTTGCAGAGATAGGCTGTCCGCTCGAGATCCTTGGGGAACCGGGTAGCGTCACAAATAGCCAGGGAGATCGCGAGGCTCCAGCAATGCTGCGCCGCTCCTCAAGCCAGGCCCAATACAACTGAAGGACCTGACCGCCCAACGGGAGTACGGCCGGGTATTTGACCCCGTCCATCCCTGGATGATCCCCCGAGTCCTGAACATGGACGTGCGCCCCCAAACGATCCCACTGACACTTGCCTTGTACGGTGTGGATCCGGTCGCGGCGAAGCGTCGCAACCGCCCCCACACGAAGGCCGGGAACGCGCATGAGTCCGATAGCCAGGCGGTCCCGTGCAGATGAAGCATGAGTGAGTAGCGCGACGACCTCATCGTCGGTAGCGGCTCTGGGCTGCTCCCTCCGACGAATCAAGGCGCGATCAGCGCCCTTCGCGCCTGTGCGAACCCGGTACTTAGGCCGCGCGCGACCAGAACGCGTATGAGCCTTAACGGAAGCGGTCCACCGGGCCGGCGAGTACTCAAGGACAAGTGGAGCTACTCGGGCCTCTATCCCCCCTCGCTCGGTCCCATAGTCGAACAATTGAGCGATGACCCCAAGCTCCTGGTTGATCGTCGCCGCGGACGCCCCTACTCCGAATCCTCGTCCAGCCGAGTCGCGCTTCCGTCTGCGGCGCCAGAGTAGATACGCGTCGAAGTGTTCGGCGACGGATTCCCACGAGGCTTCCGATGCGAGTCGGAACTGAGTCACAGCGCTGAGCATCCCCGCATAGGTCTTGGATGTGCTGGAAGCACAACCCCGGACTGCTACAACATCTCGCAGGAAGTCATCGACCACAGGCACAGGGAGCAACGAGTCGCCCGCCAACAGGGTCCAATACGACAAAGCGCATGACTGGTCAAGGACCACACGCTTTCGTACGACCTTCGGCGGGGCCGAGTCCGGATCAACAAGCACCATCCAAGGTAGCCTGCCTTTGCGCCCCTCCCAGCGTCAGACACGCCAGCACCGGGCCCATAGCAACACTGCTTCCCTAGCCTCGCCAGTGGCCGTGATGCGCCCCAGGAGGGGGAGTCCCTGCTGCATACCAACAAATCGGCACCATCGCGGTGATCGGGCTCGGAGGCCTGATGCTGCGCCTGCTCACCAGCGACTGGTTCGCGGGCCTGTTGCGTGGGGTCTTCGAGTCGGGTTTCTCCCAGGTGGGGAACTGACCGGTGTGGGGGAGTCATTGCCGC